>Ga0114939_10000442_pt1 | contig 34699 bp, 32 predicted proteins | sample AshMeaCrysSpring_FD_87196 | JGI IMG/M metagenome (GOLD analysis project Ga0114939, IMG submission 87196) | Groundwater microbial communities from Big Spring, Nevada to study Microbial Dark Matter (Phase II) - Ash Meadows Crystal Spring | ecosystem: Environmental > Aquatic > Deep subsurface >...
CCGGTCAGCATCTCCTCCAGCGTGTCGTACGCGGTCACCGAGGTGAGCGTGCCGATACTGGTCTCGTAATCCATCTTGAGCGACACGCTCTGGATGTCGCGCCAGTTGACGCCGCGGTTGTTGACGCGCACATCGAGACTCGTGTCGTTGACGCTCTCGGTGATGTTGAAATAAAGCGCCTGGGTGTCGACGCTCGACGCTGAAACACGGAAGTCGGCCTTGAACGCATCGTTCGGCTCCCAGATCAGCCGCGCGCGGCCCGAGACATCCTTGAACGGGTCGGCCTCTTCCTTAAGGAACGTGTTGTCGATGTGCCCGTCGGTGTCGAAGTACGAACCCGACAGCTGGAAGCGCAGCGTGTCGGAGTCACCGATCGGTCCGCCGACACCGGCGCGCACGGTGTAGCCCGGGCCGGACTCGTAGCCCAGCGTGACCTTGCCGCCGATCGCGTCGCGGCTCGGCTCGACGGTGTTGATGATGATCGCGCCGCCGATCGCGTTGCGGCCGTACAGCGCGCCCTGCGGTCCCTTCAGCACCTCGATGCTCTCGATGTCGAACAGTTCCTGGTTGAACTGCGACGGCGTGGCCATCGCGACGCCATCGATCAGCACGGCGACGGACGGCTCGCTGTTGCGTGCCTGCGAGATGCCGCGCACGACGATGAACGACGTGCCCTGGTTCTGCGTCTGCACCATCGTCATGTTCGGCGTGAGCGCGATGAAGTCCTGCGGGCGGGTGATGCCCGCCGACTCGATTTCCTGCGCCGTGAACGCGCTGATGGCCACGGGTACGTCGAGCAGCGCTTCGTCGCGCTTGCGGGCAGTGACCACGATTTCCTCGAGGCCCGCCTCGCCGGCCTGCGCTTCCGTCTGCGCACGCGCGCCGGTGACTGGAGTCGCGGCCAGCGCCGCAAGGATGGCGCCGTACAGCACCCGGTTCTGTCGATTGCTCATGCTACTGTCCCCCAGGGGTAAAAACGTCCGCCGCGCGGTCAGGCCCGCGCCGCCAGCAACTCTTCGCGCACGATGCGTGCGCCCTCAACCATCGATTTCATCTTGCCGAACGCCGAATCGCGCGGCAGGTACTTCATGCCGCAGTCCGGCGCGAGGATCACGTCCTCGGCCCGCACGTAAGGCAGCGCGCGGCGCACGCGCGCCGCCACGACTTCGGGCGTCTCGACCTCGTGCGTCGAGAGGTCGATCACGCCGAGGATGATTTTCTTGCCCGGCAGCGTTTCCAGCACGCTGCAATCCAGCTTCGACTGCGCGGTCTCGATCGAGATCTGCTTGCACGAGCAACCCGCGAGCTCGGGCAGGAACGAGTAAGCCTCGGGCCGCGCGTGGATGATCGCGGCGTAGCCGAAGCAGATGTGCACGGCCGTCGTTCCGGTGACGCCTTCCAGCGCTCGGTTCAGCGCCTTGAGGCCGTATTTGCGTGCGTCGTCCGGGCGCGCCTGCATGTACGGCTCGTCGATCTGCACGATATCGGCCCCGGCGGCGAAGAGATCCTTGATCTCCTCGTTGACCGCGGCCGCGTAATCCATCGCGGCGAGTTCGAGACTGCCGCCGTAGTAATCGATCTGCGCCTGCTGCGACATCGTGAACGGTCCGGGCACCGTGATCTTCACCCGCCGCGTCGTGTGCGCCTTCAGGAACTTCAGGTCCTCGACTTCGACGGCATGGCGGCGACGGATCGGACCAACGACGCGCGGCACCGGGTTCGGATGCCCGCTGCGATCGAGCGCGACGCCTGGATTGTCGAGATCGACGCCGTCGAGCGCCGTTGCAAACCGGTTCGAATAGCTCTCGCGACGGATCTCGCCGTCCGTGATGATGTCGATGCCCGCCTCTTCCTGCGCGCGGATCGCGAGCAGCGTCGCGTCCTCCTGTGCCTCAGCCAGCAGGCTTTCAGGAATGCGCCAGAGTTCGCGCGCACGCACGCGCGGCGGGAAGCGGCCGGCGAGCTTCGCGCGATCGATCAGCCATTCGGGCTGGGGATAACTGCCGACGAGCATCGTGGGTAACAGCATCGGGCGCTCCTCTGGTGTCCCGTGGCGCTCAGTTCTGGCCTGGCAACGCCGGCCAGTGACCATGGGCAATGACCGCATCGCGAATGGCGGTCGACTGTTCGCCGATCAGCGGCGCGCGACGCACGCTCGTCGCGTGCTGGCCGTCGAATTGCACCGCGGGGCGCACGGCGTGCTGCGCGGTATGCGGCGACTCGATCGGGACGATCACGCCGAGGTGCTGCGCCTGCGGGTCGCGAGTCGTCGCCGCCACGTCGTTGATCGGCGCGAACGGCACGTCGTTGGCCGCGAGGCGCTCCACCCATTCGCTCGTCGGGCGACGCTGGAATCGTGCGTCGATCTCGGCACCCAGCGCGTCGTAGTTCGCAATGCGCTCGAGCCGTGTTGCGAAGCGCGGGTCCGTCGCGAGTTCCGGCGCCTCGAGCGCGGCGACGAGCCCCGTCCAGAATTTCTCGAGCGACGAGAGGTGGATCGCAACCAGCCCGCCGTCACCCGTGCGCAGGATGTGGGCCTGTGCGAGGCGAGGACGGTCGCTCGACTTCGGGACCTCGCCCAGCGCGAAGTACGCCGCGAACGGCTCGACGGCGAAGTGCGCCATCGCCTCGAGCATCGACACTTCGACGACGCGGCCGCGGTTCGTGCGCGAACGCTCGAACAGGGCGCCGAGGACGCCGTAAGCCGCGTATATGCCAGTGATCGCGTCCGCAAGCGCAGGACCAAGAAAGCGCGGGCGCTCGGGATCGACGACGACGCTGAGGAAGCCGCTCAGTGCCTGGGCGACGGAGTCGTAGCTGGGCCGGTCGACGTACGGACCGCTCGAGCCGAAGCCACTGATGGAGCAATACACCAGCCGCGGATTCAGCGCGTGCAGTTGCTCCGGGCCGGCGCCCAGCCGCGATGCCGTGCCGGGACGGAAATTCTGGATGTAGACGTCGGCTTCGCGCACCAGCCCTTCGAACACGCGCTTGTCGTCGCCCTGCTTCAGGTCGATGCAGACACTGCGCTTGTTGCGGTTATAAGCCTGGAAGTGCGGCGAATACTGGTCGCCCTGGTACGCGCGGTACGGGTCACCCTCGGGGCTCTCGATCTTGATCACGTCGGCGCCGAGGTCCGCCAGCATCATGCCGCAGCACGGGCCCGTGATGAACGTGCCCTGCTCGACGACGCGAACGCCTTTGAGGACCGCGGGGAAACTCATGCGTCCCCCGGCACGAAGCCGGCGGGTGCGGCGCCGTCGTAGGCGATCGCCGCCGAACCTTCGTGGGCGAGGATGAAGCCGATCGCACGCTGCTGCTCCTCGAGCAGATGCGCGATCAGGCTGGCAGTGCGCGCCAGGATCGGCACTCCTTTCAAGGCTCCGACGGGATAGCCCGCGTCGAGCAAAACAGCAGGAATGGCACCGGATACGTTCAGCGTCAGCCGGCGACCCGTCAGTTCCGGCAGCAACCGCTCGATCTTCTCGGCTGCGTCGATGTGGCGACCCGCCACCCCCTGCTCCCGGGCCACCGCGAAAAGCCGAGTGGCACGGGGATCGTGACCGCTGTGCAGAGGATGCCCGTACCCCGGGATCGACCTGCGCTGTGCGCGCAGTTCCTCCACGACCGCGCGTGCCGCGATTTCGACGTCGCCGTCGACTGCGCGCGACACCACGTCGTGCAGGAAGCGACCGGCCGCTTCGGCCGAGCCGAGTACGACTGAACCGCAACCGAGAATTCCCGCGGCCACGGCACCCTGCAACGCCTCCGGCGCGGCGGCGAGGGTCATGCGGCTGGCCACGACGCTAGGCACGAGTCCGTGCTCGGCGATCGCCAGCAGGGTCGAGTCGAGGATCGCCCGCTGCTGCGGGGTAGGTAGCGAACCGGTAATCAACAACCAGGTGTATTCGGTGAAGCCGATCTTGCCGATGAGTTCGCCGCACAGGTCGTGCCCGCGCACGACGATCGTCGCGGGATTCGAGGCGGAGATGCCGGTGAAGCGCTGGTCCTGACGTCCGATTTTCATCGCCCGGTATTGCCTTGTTTATTTCGCTATGCGAAACTTGCTTCGTTATGCGAATATCTTGCAGGTCAAAGTCAGGCGCTGTCAAGCGTCGGCCCATGCGGCCTGCCGCCCGCTGACCAGGGGAATTCGATGCCGCGTACACGACCCTCGCCCGCCCGCAAGGAAACCATGGGGGGATTGGCCAAGGGCCTCGAAGTGATTCGCGCGTTCACGCGCGAACAGCCGACGCTAACGTTGAGCCAGGTGGCAGCCACTACCGGGCTCACGGCCGCCACGGCCCGGCGTTGCCTGCACACACTCGAAGAGCTGGGTTACGTCACGCGCAATGGCCGTGACTTCCTGCTGCGCCCGAAGGTGCTCGAACTGGGCGGGGCGTACCTCGAGTCGATGAACATCGAAGCCGTCACGCGCCATCACCTCGAGGAACTGGCTCTGAAGACGGGGGACTCCGCGGCGATCACGGTGCTCGATGGCACCGAGATCATCTACGTGGCGCGCGCGTCGTTGCGCACGCTGATCCGTCTCGAAGCACACGTGGGCAGTCGCTTTCCCGCGTACCCGACCTCGATGGGGCGCGTGCTGCTGGCGGGCCTGAGTCGCGAGCACCTCGACTGGTACTTCGCCAACGTGCGCCCCGTCGCGTTGACGCCCCAGACCGTGACGGACCGGAAGCGACTCGAACAGATCATCGACGAGTGCCGTCGCAGCGGTTACTCAGCCGTCGAGGACGAACTGGCTTTCGGCGTCGTCGCGGTGGCCGTGCCGATCGTCGATCATGCCGGGCGCGTCGTGGCCGCACTCAACAGCTCGGGTCATTCGAGGAAGATGAGCAAGGCGCAACTGGTGCGCGAACGGTTGCCGATGCTGCGCGAAGTGAGCCGGCTGGTATCGCAGGAACTGGCGCTGGTGCCCGGTCTCAGCCTGAGCGCGCAGGCATGACGCTGCGAGCTTGACGGCGACAGCTCGTCTGCCTAGCCTTTTCTCGAAACTTTTTTCGTTATCCGAAATCTGCTGTGAGACAAGCCATGCCGCCTGCAACCTCGACGGACCAGTACTTCGCGGAACCTGGGCAGCCACGATTACGCTTTCGCGACGAGGGCAGCGGCCCTGCCGTCCTGCTCGTGCACGGCTGGTTGCTGGACCTGACGATGTGGGACGAACTCGCGCAGGTGCTGGCCCGGGACTTCCGCGTGATTCGCTGGGACCGTCGCGGCTTCGGTGAGTCCGCCGGTGAACCCAGCCTCGCCAGCGATTCCGGCGACGCGGCGAGACTGCTGCAACACCTGGGCGTCGGCCCGCGCGCCGTACTCGGCATGTCGCAGGGCTGTCGCATCGCGCTCGCGCTCGTCGAAGCCGCGCCGCAACTCACGACGGCGCTGGTGCTCGACGGCGCACCGCCCGTCGACGGGCTGCCCGACCACCAGTGGCGCAACGAGACACCTGTCTTCGAGTATCGCGCGCTGCTGGTCGAACGCGGCATCGAAGCGCTGCGCGAAGTGTTCGCGCGGCATCCCTTGCTGCAACTGGCGACCGGCGACGCGACCATGCACTCGCGGATGCAGCGGATGCTGGTCCGCTACAGAGGCGCCGACCTGCTTGCGCTCCCCGCGACACCCCCTCCGGCCGCGGCAAGCGCCGTGCCGCAGGACCGCTTTGGCAGGCTGACACTGCCTGCGCTGGTGATGAACGGCGCCGACGATACCGAGCAGCGGCGACGCATCGGCGCACTGCTGGCGCAACTGCTGCCGCAGGCCCAGCACCAGTTGATCGCGCAATCGAAGCACATGGCCTGCTGGGACAATCCCGCGGCCTACAACGAAGCCGTCAGGAACTTCCTGGCGGACCACGCCAATCGCGGGCTCGCAGCCCCAGGAGTCTCATGACCAAGATCCTCGTTCTCTATTACAGCAGCTACGGCCACATCGAGCAGATGGCGGCGGCGGTGGCCGAAGGCGCCCGCTCCGTGGCGGGTGTCGAAGTGACGGTAAAGCGCGTGCCCGAACTCGTGCCGGCCGGCGTCGCGAAGTCGTCAGGGTTCAAGCTCGACCAGGCGGCGCCGATCGCCGAGCCGAACGAACTCGGCGATTATGACGGCATCATCTTCGGCACACCGACCCGCTTCGGCAACATGGCTGCGCAGATGCGCAACTTCCTCGACCAGACCGGCGCGTTGTGGATGCGCGGCGCGCTGACCGGCAAGATCGGCAGCGTGTTCTGCAGCACGGCGAGCCAGCACGGCGGCCAGGAAACGACGATCACGTCGTTTCACACGACACTGTTCCACCACGGGATGATCGTCGTCGGCCTGCCTTACAAATTCAGCGAACTGTCGAGCATGGACGAGATCCAGGGCGGCACGCCCTACGGCGCAAGCTGCATCACGGGTGCGGGGCCGCAGACGCGCATGCCAACGGCTCGCGAACTGCAAATGGCCCGGCACCAGGGCATGCACGTCGCGGAAATCACCGCGCAGTACGTGCGCGGCGCGAAAGGCTGAAGCAACCGGCGCGGCTTGCTCGAGCGCGGACTGTCGCAAGCGGAAGACGCGCCTGCGACATCGGGCATCGCGTCAGGCGACGGGCATCCGCGACTGCGTGATGCGGAACCGGGACGCGACGAATGCGAGGTCCGTCAGCGTCGCGTTGCCCGCGGGGTTGAGGCCCGTCACGTGGTAGTCGCTGTACGCGGCCGCGAAATTGAGCGGCATCGGTCCCGTCAGGTTGCTCGTGAGCTGCGCGCAGAACTCGTCGGCCCCGACCCGGCCGCCCGCATGACGTACGCCCTCACGGGGCAGGTAGATGTTCTGCGGCGACGTGCACATCTGCGCCGAGAACAGGCTCAGCGTCGTTGTGAGGCTCTTGATTACGGGCTCGAGTTGGTCGACCGACTCAACGACCACCGTATTGACGCCCGAGGTCTCCGGACAGCAGAGCGCGGGATGAGCGTTGGCCTCGACCCACGCGCCGAACCGCGCGCTGCCGGTAACGTCGACGATGGCCGTGAGGGGACGCTGGACCATCACCTTGCCGATCGGGGCCTCCATCGTGTCGAGGCACATCGTCACGAGGTCCGGCGCGAACCCCGCTTCACCAAGCACTTCGCGAAACGTGCGAATCGCGAACGCCATCGGCAGTATGGCCGTCGGATGCGGCTTGACGATGACGGGGTTACCGTACACGGCAAGGACGCAGCGCAGGTGCATGCCCATGAACTGACGCTGGAGCAGTTAATCGACGCGACCACGCTCGAGCGCGCCGCGACGCTGCCGGCCCCGACGCTGCATCCGCCTCGCACCGTGCGTCACGTGCACCTCTCTTACAGCGAAAGGTGACGGCTACGCGACGGGCTACGCCGTAAGCAAGTGGGCAGCCGAGGTCCTGCTGCGCGAGACCCACGACCGGTGCGGCCTGCCCGTGAGCAACTTCCGCTCCGAGATGATCCTGCGCACCGGCGCTGGCAGGGGCAGCTCAATGTGCCTGACATGCTCACGCGCCGGGTCTACAGCATCGTGAAAGCCGGCCCTACGCCGAAGTCGTTTTACAGCGTGAGTGGCAACGTGCGTCCGCACTACGATGGCCTGCCGTCCGACTTCACCGCGGCGTCGATCGTCGCACTCGGTGAGCGCGCAACACTGGGCTCCCATACCTATCACGTCGTCAATCGGCACGACGACGGCATCTCGATGGACGACTTCGTCTAATGGATCGCCAAAGCAGGTCATCCTGTGCAGCGCGTGGCCGACTACGGCGACTGGCTCAGTGGCTTCGAGACAGCGCTCCAGGCATTGCCGAACGGGGAGCGCCAGCAGTCATTCCTGCCGTTGCTGCACCAGCTGCGCGCGCCGATGCCTGCCTCGGCAGGGGCGCACGTCGCATCGCAGCGGTTCCAAGCCGCGGTGCGCAGCATCGGCGTGGTGCCGAGCGTGACATCCCGCACCTGTCGCGCGGACTGATCCAGAAATACGTCAGCGACCTGAAGACCATGGGGCTGCTCTGATCCGCGGCCATCTGACACAGCGCCGCGATCGCCTTGACCTGCGTCAAGCGAGCGGTCCGCAGTTGTGCTGAGTGCGTCTTACGGTTGATACTGGGATAGTACTGGCACGCAACCACTAGGAGTCCCCGCATGGGGGATCCGGAATCGAAATCCTCCCCTGACCGGCGCCGGCTCACGCTGCCGCTGCTCGGCGTGCTCGCCGGCCTGCTTGCGGGTCTCGGCCTGTTCACGTTCGACTACGCGGAGGGCCTGTCGTACCTCAGCACCGACCCGGCTGCCTGCGCCAACTGCCACATCATGCAGTCGCAGTACGACAGCTGGCAGAAGAGCTCGCACCACAACGTGGCGAAGTGCGTCGATTGCCACCTGCCGCACGACTTCATCGGCAAGTACATCGCGAAAGCCGAGAACGGCTGGCACCACTCGAAGGGGTTCACGCTGCAGGACTTCCACGAGCCGATCATGATCAAGCCGAAGAACGCGGCGATCCTGCAGCACAATTGCGTCGCATGCCACGGCGAACTCGCCCACGGCATGCTCGAAGGCGTCAACGGCGATCCGGATGAGGTGCAGTGCGTGCACTGTCATGCGGACGTGGGCCATGGGGAAACCGCCGGCCTGGGCGGGCCGGAGCGGCCTGCAGAGATCAAGGCAGCGCAGACACAACCGGAAGGTAGCAGCACATGAAGGCGTCGATGAACGGTTTCCGGCAACGGGGCATATCCCTCGCAGTCACGCTGGCGATTGCGCTGGTCGTTGCGGCCATCACGGCGGGCATCGCCGCACTGCTGGTGAATATCAACGAGCGCAAGGCCGAGGCGAAATCAACCACCGTGCGGCTGGTCGAGGTCACCGAGGACACGACCGACCCGGCCGTGTGGGGGACGAACTGGCCGAAGCAGTACGACTCGTACCAGCGCACGGCGATCGGAACGCGCACGCGCTTCGGTGGACACGGCGGCAGCGAGGCGCTGCCGGAACAGAAAATCGAACGCGACCCGTGGCTGAAGCGCATGTTCCTCGGCTATGCGTTCTCGATCGACTACCGCGACCGGCGCGGTCACGCCTACATGCTCACGGACCAGGAAAACACCGAGCGCCTGACCAAGCCGCAGTCGGGCTCGTGCCTGCATTGCCACGCGTCCGTCATGCCCCTGTACCGCAAGCTGGGCAACGGCGATGCGAAGGCCGGTCTCGATGCCACGCACAAGATGACCTACCAGGAGACGCACGCGGAGCTGCAGGCCGTCGGCGGCGCGCATCCCGTTTCGTGCGTCGATTGCCACGAACCGAAGACGATGAAGCTGCGCGTCACGCGCCCTGGTTTCATCGATGGCATCCAGAAGCTCGCGGCCTCCGACGCGCCGGTGCCGCACCTGCCCTCCGTCGAACAGTGGCGCACGGGCAACCGGGCGCAGCCGTACGATCCCAACGTCGACGGCTCGCGCAACGAGATGCGGTCGTACGTCTGCGGGCAATGCCACGTCGAGTACTACTGCTCCAGCAAAACGCCGCTCACGTTCCCGTGGGGCAACGGCCTGCGCGCGGCAGATGTCGAGAAATTCTGGAACGAAACGAAGTTCCCCGATGGCGAGCAGTTCTTCGACTACAAGCACGCCGAATCCGGCGCCAGGGTATTGAAGGCGCAGCACCCCGAGTTCGAACTGTGGAGCCAGGGCGTGCACGCACGCAGTGGGGTTTCGTGCGCGGATTGCCACATGCCGTACATGCGTGACGGCGCCTCGAAAGTCTCCGACCACTGGGTGCGCAGCCCGCTGCTCAACGTCAACCGCGCGTGCCAGACGTGCCACCACTTCTCCGAGGACGAGATCAAGGCCCGGGTCGACCAGATCCAGACCCGCAATTTCGAGCTGATGCAGCGCGGCGGCCAGGCCATCGTGGCCCTGCTCGACGCGATCCAGGCCGCGAAGGCAGCGGGCGCGACCGATGCACAACTGGCGCCCGCGCTCGAACTCCAGCGCAAGGCGCAGTGGCGGCTGGACTTCATCGCGGCGGAGAACTCGATGGGCTTCCACGCACCGCAGGAGGCGGCGATGGTGCTCGGTGAGGCTACCGACTACGCACGCCAGGGCGAACTGGCGGCACGGCTGTGGAACCAGTCGACGCCCGCGCAGAAGCCAGTGGCCACGACCGCGGCTGCGCCGAAGTGATCTTCGGCGCGGTCTCGCCGCTGGGAGAGTGTCGGGCCAGCAAGCTTACCGGAGCCTTGAGCGTGCGCTAAGCTGCCGCCCTGAAGACGGCGCAGACACCTGCGCCAACCGAGGGGAAGCTCGCGTGCATCGATGCCTTGCCGTTCGATCGCCGTCGTCCGCGGCGGGCTCGAAAGTCCGCTGGACGGCTCTCTTGCTTACCGCGGCCTCGGTCCTGACGACGTCAGCAGCCACGGCCGCGGCCGACACCACGTAAGCCAGGGCGACCGATCCCGTCGCCCTTGGCTGGATGGTCGGCACGCCGCCACCGCCCGAGAAGACCATCCGCTTCGCGGACGGCAGCTTCTACCGGTTCCCTCAGATGCGCTGGTCGTTCTCGCACTGGCGCGAACTGTTCCCGACCAAGCTCGTCGCGCGCGGCGATGGGCCGGTTGCCCCGCTGCCCCGGACCGCACGCGAGGCGGACCTCGACGGCTTGACCTTCAAGACGCTCGGCGACGGGCGCGAGATGACCTGGGCCGAGTCGCTCGCGCTCAACCACACCGATGGCATCGTCGTCCTGCACGAGGGCCGCATCGTGTACGAGCGCTACTTCGGGGCCTTGGGAGAGGCTGGCGAACACATCGCGTTCTCGGCGACCAAGTCGTTCATCGGCACGCTGGCCGGCCTGCTGATCGTCGAAGACAAGCTGGACCCCGCCGCGCTCGTGACGCGCTACGTGCCCGAGCTGGCTGACAGCGCGTTCGGCGATGCCACGGTACAGCAGGTGCTCGACATGACCACCGCACTCGATCACTCCGAGAACTATGCCGATCCGAAATCGTCGGTGCCCGCCTACGCAGCCGCGCTCGGCATGCTGCCGCGCCCGCCGGGTGGCACCGGTCCCACGACGATCTACGACTATGCGCGCAGCCTGCGCAAGAACGGGACGCATGGGGAGCACTTCACGTACCGCTCGCCCAACACCGACGTCCTCGGCTGGATCATTGCCCGCGCGATCGGTCAACCCGTCGAGACGCTGCTGCAGCAGCGCATCTGGAACAGGCTCGGCGCCGAGGGCGATGCGTACTTCGGCGTAGACTCGATCGGCACGGCAGTCGCGTCCGGCGGCTTCAATGCGCGCCTGCGCGACATGGCGCGATTCGGCGAGATGATCCGCCTGGGCGGCCGTTGGAACGGGCAGCAGATCGTGCCGGCGGCCGTCATCGACGAAATCCGTCGTGGCGCGAGTCGGGAAGCGTTCGTGCACGGCGGGTACACGACGCTGCCGGGCTGGAGCTATCACAACCAGTGGTGGATCTCGCACGACGATCACGGCGCGTTCATGGCGCGCGGCGTGCACGGCCAGGCGATCTACATCGATCCACGGGCGCAGATGGTGATCGCGCGCTTCGCCTCGGATGCGCGCGCGAGCAACCTGCTGCTCGACCCGACGTCGCTGCCGGCCTACCGCGCGGTGGCCGACTTCCTGCTCGCGAAGCGAATCCTGATGGTGACCACGTCGGCCGATCGCATGTCCCCCGGCGGGGAGCCCACCGGCGTCTGGCTGGAGGAACTGACGGCGCCCTACTATGCGTTCCGCGATGCCGGCGCGCAGGTCACGATCGCCTCGATCAAGGGCGGCGCGGTGCCCGTCGATGCGCGCAGCGTCGCGGCCGCCGGCAAGAACGATCCGTCGGTCGAACGGTACCTGCAGGATATGGAGCTGAAGGCCAAGGTGGCCGCCACACTGAAGTTCACCGATTTCGTCGTAGAGGACTTCGACGCACTGTTCCTGCCCGGCGGACACGGCACGATGTTCGACTACCCCGACAGTGCCGAACTCGCGCGCCTGGTCGAGCGCTTCGATCGGGCCGGCAAGGTCGTGGCCGCCGTGTGCCACGGGCCCGCCGGGCTTGTCGGCGCGAAGAAAGCCGATGGTTCGCCCTTCGTGGCGGGTCGCAAGGTGGCTGCATTCACGGACAGCGAGGAACGCGCCGTAGGCCTCGACAAGTCGGTGCCGTTCCTGCTCGAGACACGCTTGCGGCAACTCGGTGCGCTGCACGACGGTGGCCCCGATTTCAAATCGCACGCCGTGCGCGACGGCCAGCTGGTCACGGGTCAGAATCCGGCGTCGGCCGTGCCCGCAGCGCAGCTCGTGATCGAGGCGCTAGGGGAACGACCGGAGTAGCCCTGCCCGGCTCATGGCCTCACCGGAAGGTCGCGATGGCATCGAGGGGCTTGCGCCGGATGTCAGGCACCGTGGCGCCTGCCGCGGGATAGCCGACGACGACCAGCATGTACGGGCGCTCTGTGTCCCTGGGTCGGTGCAACAACTCGTTCAGAAATCCCATGGGACTGGGCGTATGCGTCAGCGCAACGAGCCCCGCCTGGTGGATTGCCGAGAGCAGGAACCCGACCGCAATCCCGACCGACTCGTCGGTGTAGTAGTGCTTGACTTTGCGCCCATCGGGCAGGCGCGCGAATCGCTGCAGGAACACAGCAATCAGCCATGGCGCGTTTTCCAGATACGGCTTGTGCTCGTCGGTACCCAGGGGACGCAGCGCCTCCAGCCACTCGGGCGGCGCGCGGCGGCGATAAAACTCCTGCTCCTCCCTTTCCGCGGCCTCGCGAATTCGTGCCTTGACCAGGGAATCCTGGATCGCGACGAAGTGCCAAGGTTGCTGATGCGCGCCGCTCGGTGCGGAACCGGCCGCCAGCAGGCAGCGCTCGATCAGGTCGCGTGGCACGGGTCGGTCGGAGAAATGCCGCACCGTGCGCCTGCGCTGCAGGTCTTGCTCGAAAGTCGCCACGCGCGCGCGCATTTCCTCGAGCGGATACTCGCGGTAAGCGTCGTAGGGCACGAAGCCGTTGTCGTTTGCAGTCATGGTTCAATCCTAGTTTCGACATCGCCCCTTCGCCAGCGGCAATACCTCGGGAACATTTGCCGCGCAACCCGGGCTCTGGGTGCCCTTCGCAAAGCGAGGCGAGTTCCGGCACCATTCACGCATGCCGCGAGACCTCCACAATGGCTAATCCGCACGCCCTGGCCGTGCTCGGCGTTGCAATCGTTGCGTTCTACCTCTATACGCGCCCGTGGCTGCGGATGGAGGTGGTCTCACTCTTGCTGCTGGCGGCCCTGCTCGCCATCTTCTACCTGTTCCCGTATGCCACGCCTGATCACCGACTCACCGAAACCGAGGTGCTGCAGGCCTTCGGCCACCCCGCACTGGTCGCGATCTGCTCGCTGATGGTCCTCGGGCGCGGACTGACGATGACGGGCGCACTCGAACCGGTTGTACGCCTGCTCGGCCGCGTCTGGGAATTTAACGTCGCGCTGGGTCTGCTGACCACGCTCGCCCTCGCTGCGTTTGCGAGCGGCTTCATCAACGACACACCGGTGCTCGTTTTGATGCTGCCTCTGCTGCTCAGCCTTGCCGAACGTACGGGCTATCCCGCCGCCCGCACGTTGATGCCGGTCAACTTCGCGATTCTCATCGGCGGTACCCTGACCAGCATCGGCACGTCGACCAACCTGCTGGTGCTGTCGATCGCCGCCGACTTCGGCATGGAGCCAATGGGGATTTTTGAGTTCTCTGCCATCTCCGGCACCGCCCTTCTCGTCGCCCTTCCCTACCTCTGGCTGGTCGCGCCGCGACTGTTGCGGCCAGACTCGGGGGTTCGCAAGGACCATGCCCGAACATTCGATGCACGGATCATCGCCGAGCCGAGCAATGCGAAGCTGATTGGCCGTGACGACCGGGCCTTGCGCCGGATCATCGGCCGCAGCTTGCCGCTGGTCGAACTCATCCGCGGCAGCGAACGCCTGGGTGCCGATGCGTTCGGCAAGGTACAGCCCGGCGACGTCCTGCTGTTGCGCGGCACGCCCGCCGAATTGCGGGACATCGCCACGGCGCTCGGCGCCGAACTGTTCGATCGCGCCAATCGTGGCCCATTCACCGCACGTGACGACGCGGACGACGACGTGAGCCTTGGAGAAGTCGTCATCGGCACGAATTCGTCATTGGTCGGTCGAACGCTCGCGGACGCGCGGTTCGCCGAGCAGCACCATGTCGTCGTCGTCGGCCTGCAACGAGGGACGGAGCAGATCCTGCGCGACGGCCGCTCCATTGGCGAAGTGCCGCTGGCCGCGGGCGATGTCCTGCTGGTGCAGGGCCGCAACAAGCGTCTGGACGGCCTCAAGTCCGAGCCTCACCTGCTGGTGCTCGACAGCATGCTGCAGCTGCCGCGCTCACCGCTGGCCTGGCGGGCGCTGCTGATCATGCTGCTCGTCATCGTCGCGGCGGCCACGCGACTGCTGCCGATCCATGTCGCGGCCTTCATCGGCGTGGTCGCAATGCTGCTCACGGGCTGCGTCAAGTTCGACGGCCTGGGGCGCGCATTGAGCCCCGCCGTGGTGCTGCTGGTGGCCTCGAGCATCGCATTGGGGCACAGCCTGGTGGCGACGGGCGCGGCCGACTGGATCGCGACGGGCGTCGCGCATGTCGTGGGCGGCGCGTCGCCCGCGATACAGGTCGCCGCCTTCATGGCGCTCGCCGCATTGCTCACTAACTTCGTATCGAACAGCGCGGCCGCCGCCGTGGGCACGCCGATCGCGGTGGCAACCGCGGCTCAACTGGGCGCGCCACTCGAGCCCTTCGTGCTGGCGATCCTGTACGGCGCGAACTTGAGCTTCGCCACGCCGATGGCTTACCAGACCAACCTGCTGATCATGAATGCCGCCGGCTACAAATTCGGCGACTTCCTGAGAGTCGGACTGCCGCTCGTGCTGATCATGCTGGTCACGCTGTCGTGGTTGCTGGCGCAGGCGTACGGACTCTGAGGCGCCGGGCTTTGCAGCCGGGGCAGGTCATGGCCTGGCCTGCGGCGGCCGCAGCAACTCCACGACGTCTGCGAGTTCGCGCTTCCCGGACCTGATCTCGTCAAACGTCAGCCCGGCGAGCTCGTGCGGAAAGACCAGCCAGGCGTCGGTCTCGTGCAGGTGGTAATGAGGCGCAAGGCTGGTGCGGTTGTTGCCCGGCTTGTACCAAGGCGTCGCGATGCGAATCTGCCGCGGCGTGTTCAGCCGCATTTTCGCCGAGAGTTCGGCCAGCAGCGCCTCGATGCTGTGGCCGGAGTCGAAGACATCGTCGACGATCAGCAGCGAGTCGTCGGCATCGGCCTCGTCGACGATGTAGTGCAGCCCGTGCACGCGGATCGTCTTCGATCGTTCACCGATGCCCACGTACGCGGTCGTGCGCACGGCGATGTGATCCGGGCGCACACCGACGTACTCGAAGTACTCCTGGATCGCGATGCCGACCGGCGCGCCGCCGCGCCAGATGCCGACGATGAAGTCGGGCCGGAACCCGCTTGCATGGATGCGCGCCGCGAGTCGGAAGGAGTCCTGCAGCAGCTCGCTGGCGGTGATGAAGATTTTCTTGTCCATGGGCCAATCATCGGCCCAGAGGCGCGCCCGGTGGAAGCTGGTACCTGCCGCAGCTGCCTCAGCGCCGCAGCTGCCTCAGCGCCGCAGCTGCCTCAGCGCCGCAGCTGCGTCGAGTACGCGCCGCGAGATCAGCACGCGCGGTTGCAACCTTCGCCGCGCGGGTCGCATCCAACGGACCACAGCCAACCCGGGGATCGCTCGTGCGCCACTCGATCGTCTTGCTCATGGCCGGCCTCGCGCTGCTGGCCGATGCCCCTGCTTTCGGCCAGGCCGCACCGGTCCAGGTCATGGTGCTGGGGACCTACCACATGGACAACCCGGGGCAGGACCTCGTCAACCTGCGTGCGGCGGACGTGCTGACGCCGCAGCGCCAGGCGGAACTCGCGGCAGTGGCCGAGGCGCTGGCGAGGTTCAAGCCGACCGTCGTCGCGGTCGAGCGGATCACGAGCGCCCCGGGTTATGTTGATGACCACTACACACGGTTCAATGATGCGGACCTGGCCAAAGTGCGCGACGAGCGCGTGCAGATCGGATACCGCGTCGCACGCATCGTCGGGTTGAAGACGGTGCACGGCATCGACGAGCAGCCGTCGACCGGCGAGCCTGACTATTTCCCCTTCGACAAGGTGCAGGCCTCGGCGCGCGCACGCGGGCAGGATGCCGCGCTCGCGGCGCTGCTCGAGCAGGTCGGCCGCACGGTCGGAGAATTTGGTGCCCGGCAGGAAACGAGCACGGTCGCTGAGCTGCTACGAGCGGCAAACGACGAGCAAGGCCTTGCCGATTCATCCCTGTACTACGCCCTGCTCGGCCTCGACGCGGGCGAGGATCAACCGGGCGCGGAGCTGCTCGGCTACTGGTACATGCGCAATGCCAAGATCGTCGCGAAGCTCAGCGATGTCGTGCAGCCCGACGACCGCGTGCTGGTGCTGTTCGGTTCCGGGCACAAGCACTGGCTGGAGCAGATCGCGCGCGGCACGCCGGGGCTCGAGGTCGTGGACGCCGTGCAGTACCTGCCGCTCCGGTGACTGATGCGCCAGTGTTCAACGCGGAGGTCACTTGCTACTCTGGACTGACGTCGGGCCCTGCGCCCAGGTTCGGTCAATCGAGGTCGGCCGCCGCATGGCAGCAACACACCCGGCAATCGCGACCCTGGATTTCGATGGACTGCGACCACCATCGCCATTGATGACTGATGCGCATCGTCGGTGGCGCGACCGGATTCGCGCTTTCGTTACCGCGGCGATCGAACCGAATCTCGATCAGTGGGAGGCGGCCACCTGCCGGATGCGGACCCCTACTACCGTATCCTCTTCGCGGAGGAGTTGCATCGGCCGGGGAGCGGCCTGGTGTTCGCAGATCTGGCCACCCACTGGATCGGCCTGCCACCCGTCGTGCAGTCTGGTTCGGCTGAACTGCAGCAGCGCGTCACGCATCCCGTACTGGCAGGCGAGCGACGGATTGCATTCGCGGTCACGGAGCCCGGTGGTGGCTCCGACGCTGCCGCCCTGCAGACGCAGGCGACCCGGACTGGCGACCACTGGCTCGTCAACGGCACCAAGACCCTGATCTCGGGAGCACTGCGGGCTGACTTCATCCTTGCGGCCGTGCGCACCGGCGAACGGATTGCCCATCCCTACATGGGCATCATGGAGTTCCGCGACGGCAAGATCACGAAGTGGCGTGATTACTTCGAGATGAATCAAAAGGCCCCGACGCCACCTAACCAGTCGTAGTCTTGCGCTCCGGCGCCGCCACCACCGAGCCATCGTAGTAATCGCGCATCCGGGCGACCTTGCCGTCCCGGAACTCCAGCGCCTGCATGAACGGGTTGCGGATCACCCGCTGGTTCGTCTTGTCGAAGAGCACCTCGACCCCCTCGCAGAACATCAGGTCGCCCTGCTCGATGCAGTGCGTGATGGTCCACTCCTGCTGGTCGAAACCCGCGGAGTAATTGCGCAGGAACTTGCGCAGCTTCTCCTTGCTCGTGACCGGCTTCGCGTGCATGGACCAGTAGTACTCCAGGTCATCGTCCACCCACAGGTCGAGGAATGCATCGTGGTCTTTGGCTTTCGAGGCAGCCACCAGGGCCTGCAAGGTTTCACGGTTGGTGCGCATCGGCGGGCTCTTTGTCCAATTGGACTGAACGTAGCATGCGCGGGCGAGTGCGTGGAATGCCCCCAACCCCGCTACCGCCCCTGATCCATTGCCGCCTGGACCCGCTCGATCGCTGCCATAGACCGCACGTAGTCATCCTCTGGCAGGGGAAATGGCGCCCTTCGCAGCAATGTCGCCGACACCGCTTCGAGCTGGGCACGGTAGGTGCCTGGCGCATCGGGAAACGTCTCGACACGCTCGCCGGCCGCGTCACGCACCTTCAGTGAATGGCCATTCTGCGGCGACAGCGGATTGTCCACGTCGATCGTTCTCACCTCGCCCTGCACGATCAGTCGCGCGGCGAACGGACTGACCATCGATGACGAGACGGTGCAAGTGACGCCAGCCGCGAACTCGAGTTGCGCCTTGAAACTCGCATCAACGCCATCACGGCATACGGCATCGCACGCCGTGACGGTGAACTGCTCGCCGAGCAGGCGACGAACCCAAGCCAGCGGATAGACACCCAGGTCCATCAGCGCCCCGCCGCCCAATGCGCGACTCAAGCGAATCGGGTCGTCCTCGCGGATCTGGGCGTTGAAGCAGGCATCGATATGCTGCACCGCACCGATCTCACCGCCGCGCACGATATCGAGGATGCGCGCGAAGAGCGCGTGATGCACCGAGTGCATCGCCTCAAAGACGCGCACGCCTGCCGCGGCCGCAGCCGCGTGAACGCTCTGCGCATCGCTGGCCGTGAGCGCGAATGGCTTCTCGACCAGCACCGACTTGCCAGCTGCGATTGCCGCGAGTGCCTGCCCTGCATGGGCGGCCGGCGGCGTACCGAGATAAACGACGCTGACGTCAGGATCGCCAATCAGGTCGTCGTAGCTGCCGTAAGCACGCTCGATGCCGTACTTGGATGCGTAGTCGCGCGCGCGAGCAGGATCGCGAGCGGCCACCGCGACGACACGAACGTCGGAAATCTGCCGCGCAGGCTCGATCACCGCGTAGGTCGCCACGCGGGAAGCACCGATCAGTCCGATGCCGAGGGGCTTTGTCATTCTCGTAACCCCTTGCGCTTGAAGTAAGCGAGCGTCGCGTACGCAGTGATTTCACTGCGCCGGGATCGTGATCAGCGGTAGTTTGTCGGGACTGCCGGTATCGGCCAGCGTGAAGAAGAACATGACAGCGGTGAGCGCCCGCTTGGTCAGCCAGTCGCTGTCTTCCACCCAGAACCAGTTGCCGCGGTACTGCACGGCAACATAGGACGTCTCGGGTCGACTAGGCCCGCTGCGGATGCGTCCGACTTCCCGCCGTTCCGCCTCCGCGAGTGCAAATGCCGGCGCGGCGACCTTCTGCCGCAGGTCCTCCTCCGGCACTTCCACATAGCTGGAGAAGGCTTGCAGGATCTGCAGCAGGGAGCGGCTGTTCACAGCCAGTTCGTTGCCGGTGCCGCGCATCGGCGAGTAGGTCAGGACGAACTTCTGCTGATCCGCCGGCAAATTGAGCAAGCGCCGGATCTCGGCCGACTTCTCCTGCAGGTCAGCAGGCAAGTCGTCACGCTGAAAAAACAGCACGGCCGTCGAACCCCTGGCCTTGTCCTCCTCGACGCGCATGCCGACGCCACCCGCCGCCTGCACCTCGCGCAGCAACTGCTGCACCCGGGCGAAGGCCGGATCGGCCGGGCGAATCGAACCTCCCGTCGCTGAACGGTTGCGTACGCCGTTCAGCGACTCCACCGTCAATCCGAGGATGAAATCCGCCGCATAGCCGGCCTGCAACATGAAGAAGATGTTCTTCGGATCGATCGGAGTGATCATCCCGCGCAGGAACTTCTCCCCGGTCATCGGCACGTAGGTGATCGTCGGGCGGTCGGTGTACACGGCCTGTCCGCTGATCGAGCCGTAATTGCCCTGCACGGCGCGCTCTGACGAGACGACACCGCCAACCGTCACGCCGGTCTGCAGCGAGTACCCGGCGACGATCGAAGAGACGTCGACGAACACCGGCAGATCCACGTAGCGGATCTTCACGATGTTCAGCAGCGTCTGCTCCTTCCACGAGTTGGCGATGGCAGAGCTGTAATCGAAACGGTCGACGGCCACCGTGCGTGGACCCACGCTGGCGCAACTGGCGAGCGTGGATGCCAGCACGGGGACCCCGAGGCGCGTCGATAGCCTCAATGCCGATCCACGGTGGCTGGCTGGCTTCATATCAGTTCAGATCGTCATCCCTGTAGTACTTGGTGCCCTTGGCGGTCAGTTCGAGTGCCAGGCCGTCGTCGGTCAGCTGGTAAAGCCAGACGCCCGGCGTCACGGACACGGCGCCGGCAAATACGCTCGCACCCTGGCCTGCCACCTTGGCCGACGCGGTGGTCTGCGCCCCGATTTCCCAGCCTGACTTGATGAAGCGATCGAGATCGGACTTCTTTTCGAAGACCCAGATCAGCCGGAAATTCTTCACGCCGAAGCCGAGGCCCGCCTGGACCTCGGCCATCTTCATGAACGTTTCCTGCTTCGTCTTGTTGTCGATCACGATGCCACGACCGCTGCCGCCGCCGGCCACCAGCACCTTCACGCCGAAGTTGCTGAATACGGCGTAGCCGGCAGCCTTCTGGATGTGGGCTTTGGCGGACGGCTGTGCCTGGTAAAGCTCGGCCAGGGCCTGATCGCTCACCTTGCGAATATTGGCGCGCTGCTCGTCATGCGTCCCTTCCTTCTTGAATAACGACGCCTCGGCGGTGCCGATCAGGGTGAGGCTCGCAAGCAGCACGCACGCTGCGCGGGACCAGTAATGGTTCAACATTTCATGATTCCTTGCTTGACCGGGCAGCCCTTCGGGTCATGCGGTCCAGGTCACTTCCTGACCTCGACCGTCACCTTCGGGATATGGCCGTTGAACTTGGACGCATGCTCGGCGCCAATCGCATCGACCACCGGAGTGCCCAGGTCAATGCCGACGTCGGCCGTCTCGTCCGCGGAGAACAAGCCCGCCTGGGTGTGCTCGATGCGGCCCTCCGCGACCTTCGCGCCATTGACGTAGAGCGTACCCAGGCCGCCTTTGCCCGGCCCACCGCCGTCGTAGGCGAAGTCGAACTTCAGCGTCGCTTTGCCGGGCGCCAGCGGCTGGCTCGCCGCGATGCGGGTCTGCTGCAAGCCGAGGAAATTGTAGTCGTAGGCCGGAACGCCGTCCTTGACGTACAACGACCAGCCGCCGAAGCGGCCGCCCTGCGCCAGGACCGTACCGTTCCCGCCACCCTGCGGCACCTCCACTTCGGCCGTGATGGTCTTGGAGCGGTTCTTCACGTTGACGAACACGCCCTCCATCATGCCGCTCATGCCCTCGGCCAGTGTCATTGCGGTGCGGCCAGCCATCAGGTCGGGGCGGCCGACCGAGGCGGCATCGAGCCGCTCGAACACGCGGTCGTCCATCGGCAGCACGTGGTACTTCTCGGCCTGCTGCAGGTAGAGCGCCTGGAGCTCCGCCAGCTTCTGCGGGTTCTTGGCCGCGAGATCATTCGCCAGGCTGAAATCCGAGCGCGTGTCGTACAGCTCCCACGCGGTGTTGTCCTCGAGCGTGCGGCGCGGCTTGGGTTCCCACGGCGCCCGGTGGATCGTGCGGGCGAACCAGCCGTCGTGATAGATGGCACGGTTGCCGGCGATCTCAAAGTACTGCGTAGTGCGGCGCTCCTTCGCCTTGGGGTCCTCGAACGAGTACACGAGACTCGTGCCCTCGATCGGAATCTGCGGCGTGCCGTTGACCACCTTGGGTTCCGGCAGGCCGATCGCTTCGAGGACGGTCGGTGCAACGTCGATCACGTGGCCGAACTGCGTGCGTATGCCGTTCTTCGCCTTGATGCCCTTGGGCCACGACACGACCATGCCGTTGCGAGTGCCGCCGAAGTCCGAGGGCACCTGCTTCATCCAGCCGAACGGCGCATTGAGCGCGACCGCCCAGCCGGCCGCCATGTGCGGGTAGGTCTCGGGCCCGCCCCACTGATCGATTTTCTGCAGCATGCCGGCCACGGTCTCCGGCACGCCGTTGAAGTACGTGTACTCGTTGAACAGCCCGTTCTGGCCGCCTTCGCCACTGGTACCGTTGTCGCCGGCGATGTAGACGACCAGCGTATTGTCCGCCTCGCCGACGTCTTCGAAGGCCTTGAGCATCCGGCCGATCTCATGGTCGGTGTACTCGGCGAACGCGGCGAATACCTCGGCCTGGCGCGCGAACAGGCGCTTCTCGTCGGCGGAGAGCGCGTCCCAGTCCTTGATCGCGGGTGGTTTCGGCGCCAGTTTGGTTCCCGGCGGCACGATGCCCAGCTTGATCTGCCGGGCAAGCGATTCTTCGCGCACCTTGTCCCAACCCTGGTCGAACTTGCCCTTCCAGCGTGCGATCCATTCCTTCGGCACGTGGTGCGGCGCGTGCGTGGCGCCCGGCGAGAAATAGATGAACGCCGGCTTCTGGGGGGTGAGGGCTTTCTGGTACTTGAGCCAGGCCACCGCCTGGTCGGTCATGTCGGTCATGAAGTGGTAGTTGGGATCGTTGGGCAGTTCGACGACGGCCGTCCCGTTGTAGAGGAACGGCGCCCACTGGTTGGTCTCGCCCCCGATGAAGCCGTAGAACTTGTCGAAGCCCTGGCGGGTCGGCCAGCGATCGAACGGACCGGCGACGCTCGCTTCCCAGGCCGCAGTCTCGTGCCACTTGCCGAAAGCCGCCGTGCTGTAGCCGTTGAGCCGCAGCATTTCGGCCAGCGGCGCCGTCGCGTTGGGGATCTGGCCGGTCGAGCCCGGCATGCCGGTTGCCATCTCGGTGATGAAACCCATGTTCAACGTGTGGTGGTTGCGCCCTGACTTGAGCGCCGCCCGGGTCGGCGAGCACAACGCGGTGGTGTGGAAGTTGTTGTAGCGCAGCCCCTGCTGGGCCAGGCTGTCGAGCGTCGGCATGGACACCGGGCCGCCGAACGCTGTCGGCACGCCGAAGCCCAGGTCGTCAATCAGCACGATGACCACGTTGGGCGCACCGTCCGGCGCCTTGACCTCGAATCGCGGCGGCATGGCCACGTTACGTGCGTTGATCTCCTTGTAGACCGGCCGTACCGGCTCCTGCAGCGGCAGGATCGTGCGATCAAGCGGCGCCGGGGCGGCCGCGAACGCCTGCGAGGCAAGCAAGGCCGCGGCGCAGCCGTGGATTGCCTTGCTGAGAACTGAGTTGGTCATCATCTGGTCTCCCACCTGTCTGACCACGCTAAGTTACGCCGTTTCATTGGCACAAACTTCACTTTTCCGGCGGTTCCGGATACTTTGGCCGGATGCCATCACCAAGGACTCGACGGCAGCCGACGCGAGTAGCCGCGCGTAGCGTGCTGCATGCATCAGCCGACCTGTCGGTTGCCGCGCTGCGGGCCATACCACCCTTGCTGCGGGAACTCGGGGTGGAGCAATCATCCGTGTTGAAGCGCGTGGGAATCAACGAAAGCGCACTCGCCCACGATGCCAATCGAGTGCCATTTGGCCTGGTGGGCCGTCTCCTCGACGAGTGCGCTGCTGCCAGCTTGCAACCCCACTTCGGCCTGCTCGTCGGCATTCGATCTGGCCCCGCCGCTACCGGGATCGCGGGCCACTTCCTCCGGCATGCGGAGTCGGTGCAGGCGGCGCTGCGGCTGTTCATTGCGCACCTCCATCTGCACGACCGTGGCGGCGTCGCGGAGCTCAGCTCACGCGGCGCCGACGACGTCGAGCTTTCGTACATGATCTACCACCCGGACACGCCAGGCACCTCGCAGATCCTGGATGCCAGCATCGCCATAGCCTGTTCCATCATGAGGTGCGTGTGCGGGTCGCAGTGGGCGCCCTCCGCAGTCACGCTATCCCACAGCCGGCCGCGGATCGTGGGGCCGTACCGTACGTTTTTCCGTGCGCCGATCACGTTCGATGCGCCAGTTTCGGCGTTGGTGTTTCCCGCCAGTCATCTCGATCAGCGCGTCGCCGGCGCCGACTCTGCCACAACAAACCACTTGCTGGCGCTCGCCGCCGAGCTTGATGCCGCCCACCCCGCGACCGTCACCGAGCTGACTGTCCGCGCCCTGACCCGCATGGTCATCGCCACACCGCCATCGAGCGCAAAGGTCGCCGAGGTACTGGGAATCAAGCCGCGGAGGTTGCGCGAGCGGCTCGAAGCCGAGGGCAGCAGCTTCAAGGAACTGCTCGAAGACCTGCGTTGCGAGCTGGCGCGGCAACTGCTGGAGGAATCCCGCATGCCGATCGGGGAAGTCGCGGCAACGCTTCACTACTCCAAGCCGGGCGCATTCTCCCGCGCCTTCAAGGGTTGGACCGGCAAGACTCCCCGACAGTGGCGAGCGAGGGTTGGTCGACGCGCCCGGGCCACCAAGGCCGGCGCCCGTCTGCGATGGCCGTAGCGCGGCTGGACCGCTCAGAAGTACCACTCGAGGACGACGCCGAGCGCATTGAGGTCTTTTTCCTCAGGGAGATGATCGGCCTGTCGTGCCAGGTAGAGTTCATAGCGGAAATGATCGGTCAGCGTGACTTCGGCGCCGAGCGTTGCCAGCGTCCTGGCCCAGTCGTCGAAGCGTGTGTCGTAGAACCACTCGACGTTGCCGTAGGGAACCACGCGGTTCTCGACGACTTCCGCTCCACCCGAGCTCGCGTCCGTTCGTTAAGTTGCCAGAACCCGTTGAGCTCGGGCCAGAGTTCCGAAGTGTCCGCGGCTCTGGCCGCAGCGGAAAAGCCCAAGCCCGCGCAAACCAGGGCGAACAGTGATCTCACCCTGCGGTCCGCCCGGTTGGCACATGCACGCGCGCCTCACCGGCTCGACATTCAGCCTCAGTGACCGGTCAGCGTCGGACGGAACGCCGCGCGACGCCGCCTACGTTGCCCGCCACGCCGGGCTGGTTCAGGCCAGGATCGACGACACCGACGCCCGGTGCGCCAACGCCCGGTGTACCGACATTGCCCGCCACGCCGGGTTGGTTCAAGCCTGGGTCGACGGCACCGACACCCGGGGCACCTACGCCAACGCCGGGGGTCACGCCAACGCCCGGCTTGCCCACCCCGACGCCGGGATCGACCGCCATGGCCGTGCCGGCGAAACCCGTGATCATGATAGTGGCGAGCGAGATCACGCTCGTTCGCTGCTTGGTTCTATCTGTCATTGCGATTTCTCCTGCTGCGCGGCGCAAGCCGCCGTCGCGATTACGACTACTGGACCACGTAGACGAGGTTGTTGCCCTGGAACGCCGCGCGGTAATAGACACCGCCGCAATTCTGGTACTCGACTCCACTCTTCGTCTCGGGCTTGCAGCCCGCGGGCAGTGCGGAAACAACCGCGCCGGCCGCCGGCGCGCCGGGCGGACGCGCGGCGGCGGCTTGCTGCTGCTGGGCCGTCGCTGCCTGCTGTTGCGCCGTGGCTGACTGCTGTTGGGCAGTGGCTGACTGCTGTTGCGCGGTCGCTGACTGCTGCTGTGCAGCCGTTGCGTTCGCGGCCGACGCCTGCGTAGCGGTCGATTCAGCGACCACGACACGTCGTGTGGTGCGCCGCGCGACGCCGGCCGCCGAGACCGGCGTCAGGGGGGCGCCGACGACGGCGTGGGCTTCTGGCAGCAAGATGATGACCGCCGGCGCATCGGGGGAGACGCCAGCCAGGTACAACAGGGGTAGCGCGATCGCGACGGCGAATGCTTGCGATTTTCCGGTGCGGGTCATGCGAGTCGCCTCTGGTTCAACGCGGCACGAAATCGATCTGCTGCATGCCAGCCGCTGGCTTGAACTCGAACGTCGTTGCATCGAACGTCGGGTTCAGGTCCCACTTGGTGACCGTGATCCCGAACTGCGGCGCGTTCGGCAGGTCGAGCGTGGTGATCACGATCTTGCGCGGCAGCGGCTGTGTTCCCTGCTGGATCCAGATCTGCCAGTCGAGTTCCGGGGCGCGGAACGCGAGGTGGTCGCAGCGGACGCCTTCGATCACGGCCTCGCCAACGACGATGCCTTCGGTAACCCCGTCCAGCAGGATTTCATAGGCGTTCTTGTAGATCAGGTCGCCGGCGGGCGCGACGATGTCGAGCTTGGTGCGGGCGAAGTCGAGCATTTCTTCCAGCGTGCCCGGCGCCGGGACCTGGGCGTAGATCTTCTGATCGGGGTTGGACAGCGTCAGCGACTTGCCGTCGTAGACGAACACCTGGTCGACGAGATCGCCGGTGCGTTCTGCACGGAGCTTGTTCGGCCGCTGGATGGACTGCCGTCCCGTGCTGTTGAACTCGATCTTCTGCCCGGACTTGAGCACGATTTCGAGCGTATTGCGGGTGTCCGCAGTGAATCGCTGCTGACTGGCGAGGAAGTCAGTGGAGGCCTTCAGTATCTGCTTTGCCTCGGGCGCGATGCCCGCCGACTGGGCCTGGGCGGCCGTCGACAGGGTCGTCAAGGCAGCAATGGCGAGGCACCGCGACAAGGCCGCCGTCATGCGCTTGTGAACGATGGAATGCATGAATCGTCTCCTGGGTCGTATTGCGGGCTATTCGTTTATGAGCCATATCGGGCTTTCGATGATCGGGTGCCAACCTGAGACCAGCGAAATCATGAATACGTCCATCTGCAGGTCGTCGGGCGCGTTGTCGCTGGCCGTCGACTTGTAGCTGAACTTGAGGCCAAGATTGTCGTTGATATTGTAACCGAGCGCGAGACCGAAGCCGTAGTCGATGTATCGGAACAGTCGCTGGAAAGCGCGCTGCCCGCGTCCTCGAATCCTGTAGTGATACGGGCTTCGGCGACGATGCAGGACGAGTACTCCCGCCGCTCGAAGCTGCCCTCATTCTCGATCACCCGGAACAACGGTTCCGCGATGGCCATAGTGGCTGCCGCCGGCGTGACGCCGGCGGTCGGGGTGGCTCCGGATGATCGGCCGGGGCCACCCTTTAAAGGTCACGCGAATACTTTACTTCGCGACCTTCTCGAGCTTGACCGCGAGCGATTCGGTGTAGGTCACCTGCACGACATCCCCCGGCGACAGCGTTTCGAGCTTCTTCTGTGCCCTCGGGTCCTGCACGACGATCGAGCGGGTGTTGCCCTTGGGACCCGTACCCCACAGCACATGCGTGTCGCGCTCGTACGAGTTGATCTTGAAGTGGCTGGTCACCGTACGGCCGACCTGACCACCGTCGCTGGTGCGCGTGGCGCCGCCGGTCACGCCTTCAGGTTTCTCGTCCTTGCCAACGACCTCAAATGCAATGGACTCCGTGTAGGTCACGGCGACCACGTCACCCGGTGCAACTTTGTCCAGGTGCTCCACGGCGGGACCGGCCTCGACGTCAAAGGTGTTGCCTTCCGGGCCCTTCAGCGTCACCAGGCGCGTCGCCTGGTCGACGGCCAGGACGGTGGCCTTCACTTCGGTCGACTCGCTCCTGGTGATCGGCGTGTCGGCCGACATCGCAACCGCGGGCAGCGCGATGGCGGTAGCCAGTACCAGCGCCAGGGTTCTCTGCTTGGACATGTTCAGCTCTCTACTATTGATTTGGTGGGTTCGAGGCGCAGCCCCCAAAAGTTGCACGGCAACTCAGGGCGCGCAATTCATCGGCGGCTCAGATGCCGCCGCACTGGAAATTCTGCCAGAAGAGACCGAACTGGCTGTAGCTATTTCCCGTAACGGTTACGAACTTGCTGATGCCAGTCGTGTGGGCCGAGAGCGGCGACAAGCGAAACATTACGCAGTCGTCATCGGCGCGTAACGATCCTGCCCCATCGTACAGAGCCTCAAATTGACCACGTGCCCGCCTGGCAGGAGAACCATGATGCGCAGCCAGTTGCTTGCCGTCTCGATCGCAGCCGCGTTGCTCACGTCGCTGATCGCTGCACCCGCCAACGCCAAACCCGACGCGGCCACGCCAGGGAAGGGAACCGAGCGGATCGACCCACCCGGGCAGCTCGTGCAACTGCAATTGCTCGGATTCAACGACTACCACGGTCACGTCAAGGCGGACGCAGCTGGCGACGTCAACGGAATTCTGGCTGGAGGCGGCGAATATCTCGCCGCCAAGCTTCGAGAGCTGCGCACGGGCCGGAAATACAGTCTCACCGTGGCCGCTGGCGACCTGATCGGCGGCTCGCCCGCTTTCTCAGGGTTGTTCCGCGACGAGCCGTCCGTTGAATCACTCAACGCCATGGGCCTAGACGTGTCGAGCGTAGGCAATCATGAGTTCGACGACGGAGTGTTCGAACTGAACCGCATGCAGTACGGTGGCTGCCATCCCGACGACGGCTGCTTCTTCCCCAATTCGCCCTATCAGGGCGCGAACTTCCAGTGGCTCGCGGCGAACGTCGTCAACGATTTCGGTGAGACGCCGCTGCCGCCGTTCTGGATCCGCAAGTTCGAGGGCATCACGGTTGCATTCATCGGCATGACGCTGGAGGCGACCGACACTTTGGTATCGGCGTCCGGAATCGCCGGCTGGAGCTTCCGCGACGAGGCGCGGACGGCGAATGCGCTGGTGCCGATCCTGAAGCGGAAGCATGGCGTCGACGCGATCGTCGTCCTCCTGCATGAAGGCGGCTCGCAGGATCCCGCGCCCGGCGAGATCAACGCGTGCGAGGGCATTTCGGGGCCGATCCTCGCGATCAACGAAGCACTCGATCCTGCGATCGACGTCATGATCACCGGCCACACCCACCTGCCCTACAACTGCCAGTTGCCGGATGCAGCAGGCAACCCCCGCATCGTCACCAGCGCGTATTCCTTCGGTCGCGTCGTGACCGAGGTCAAACTGGTGCTGGACAAGCGCACCAACGACGTGCGCCGCGATCTGAGCGCGGCGACCAACCACCTCGTCGCGCGCAGTGCACTGACACCCGATCCGGCCGTTACGGCCGTGATCGAGAAGTGGCAGCCGCTGTTCGATGAAGCCGGTAACAATCCGGTCGGCATCATCACGGCGGACATCCGACGTGGCAGCAACGCGGGCCAGGAGGACCGTGGCGTCGAGTCTTCCGCCGTAAACCTCGTGGCTGACGCCCAGCGTTGGGCGACCTCCGCCAACGGCGCGCAGATCGCGTTCATGAACCCGGGCGGCGTGCGCACCGACCTTACCATCGCGCAGTCGAATGGCGAAGGCGACGGTGTCGTGACCTACGGTGAGGCATTCACGTTCCAGCCTTTCGGCAACCGACTGATCACCTTGCAGATGACCGGCGCGCAGATCGAGGACGTACTCAGGGATCAGTGCCAGCCCGCCGGTTCCAGCAGGTCGTTCCTGCACCTTGGCGTTTCAGCAGGCTTCACCTACGATCTTACCAAGACCGTCGTAGCAGGCGATTGCACGTCGGTGACGGTTTCGAACATGAGGCTGAACGGCGTTGCATTGAACCCCGCTGGCGTCTACAGCGTGACAGCCAACAAGTTCCTGACCGATGGCGGCGACAACTTCGACACGTTCGAGACGGTCGGGGGCTCGCGCATCGACGGCGGCGTGGACCTGGAAGCACTGATCAACTACCTGGCGACATTCAGCCCGGTAGCCCCGCCGAGCACGGACCGGGTCAACGAACTGAACTGATCGAGTCCGCTCAGGGAGCCGTGGCACATGCCAGGTTTCCTCCGCCACTGTTCGCAGTGGCGGAGGGAATCGGAAGGCTGCTCGACGGCATTGAATAGTTGCGCTCCGCATCGGCCGCATGCAACAGGGCACGGCCGATTCGGCCCAGTGTCATCCGTTGCTTCCACACTGCTGCGCCGCACCGCGCCCCTGTAGGATTTCCCGCCGGGCGCTCGCTCGGCTGTGCCGGAGATACCTGCGATGCATCGCTTCCAATGGTGTGCTGCCTGCGCGGTCACACTCGCAAGTTGTGGTCTATTTTCTGCTCCTGCGCTCGGCGACCCGCTGCTGACCCGCAACCAGCACGTTCTCACGACATTGTTCGGGATCCCGGCACCACTCCCCGCCCGCCTGCCGCGTCCCGGCAGCGGCGTGGCGACGCTGACCTTGAACTGGAGCAGCTTTGCCGTCGTCGATGGCAGCGACTCGACGAGCGCCACGCTCGATGGTGAAGTCATCGACGTGCGGGCACGCGTCGACCATGCGCTCGCGCCACGCTGGGCATGGCGCGCGGAGCTGGCGTGGCAAGAACTGTCCGGCGGATCGCTCGACAGCCTGGTAGACAATTGGCACGACACGTTCGGCCTGGGTGGAGGCGCGCGCGACCGTCTGCCGCAGGATCAGCTGCTGGTCGAGTACGTCGACGACGGTGTTACCCGACTGCGGGTGGATGAAGACGGATCAGGTGTCACGGACATTCCGGTGTCCGTGGGCTACCAGGTCTCCGAGTCCGAGCAGGCCGCGGTCTCCACGTGGCTCAGCGTCAAGGTGCCGACCGGTGACACCAAGCGACTCGGCGGCAGCGGCGCAGTCGATGTCGCGTTGACCGTCTCAGCCACACGCAGGATGGCCGACTCGTGGCAGGTCTTTGGCCAGGCCGGCGTGGCCTGGCTCGGCGAAGGCGACGTCCTTCCGGATCAACAGCAAGACTTTGCCGGCTCGATACTCGCGGGCACCACGTGGCAGGCCACCCCGGCCTTCGGCCTGACCGCGCAGATCGAGGCCAACACCGCCGTGTTCGATACCGGCACGGACCTCGATGGCGACGCGGTCGTTCTGACGTTGGGCGGCACGTTCACGACGAGCGGAGGCTGGCATTTCGATGTGGGCTTCAGCGAGGACGTGCTGGTGGACGCGTCGCCCGACTTCGTCATCATCGCGGGCGTGGGACGGTCTTTTTAGGGAATTGGTGGACCGTGTGGGGCTCGAACCTATTACTTACTGATTATGAGCCCCAACGCGCTAATTCTGCGCAATTGCTGCCAACATCCAGGTATCTGTTCGTTGCCCTGAAAGGCTATCGCCGGGTGTTGGGTCAGATCGGGCCGTGTTGCGATCACTTACAACTTTGGGACAACGCCTGCCCGGATTGAATTACTCATACCTTTTGCGTGCGCAACGTTGCCTCGGCTCGAATCGTCGCCCAGGCTGAGCCCGTGTCCACGATCTGGTTCGACCTAGGACATACTGGAAAGTCGCGAACAGAACTGGCCCGGAGAAACTGCGCACGTGGTGCCGGCAAGACCTGCACTCGTCAGCGACCTGATGCTGCCTGTCTGTTGCGGCCCGAAGGTCGTCATGCCGACGCCAGCGACGAACACGTCGTTCGCCGCTGGCGCCGCGCGTGGCTATCAGAAGCGCACGTCCATCGTCACACCGTAGGTGCGCGGCTCGTTCAGCCAGATCTGCAGGCCGCCGTCAATGCCGCCGAAGATGGTCTGCGGACCCGCCGTCGTCTTGACCGTCTCGTCCGTGAGGTTCTCGCCCCACACCGTGATGCCATAGCGCTCGTTGCGCCAGCCCAGGCGGGCCGACCACAGGTCGTAGGCTTCCTGCAGCGTGCGCGGATCGAGCGCGGTGTCCACGTTCTGTTCCGCGGTGTAGCTCCAGTCGGCGCGGAAGAAGCCGTTGCCGGAGGCGATCGGCATTTCGTACTGCAAGCCCAGGTTGGTGCGCCATTCCGGCGCGTTCGGCAGGGTTTCGCCGCTCAGGTCACACGTCCGCTCGGCCGCATTCGTCGGCGTACGGCCGAAATAGCAGGCGCCCTGGGTGAACTCGTCGTACTCGGCATCCAGGTAAGTCACGGCGTAGTCCAGGGTCAGGCCCGTAACCGGTCGGACGCTGCCGTCGAGCTCGATGCCCTGCGTGATCACCTTCTCGGCGTTGCGGACGAGGAAGTTGACGCCCAGGAAGGAAGCGTTCTGGAAATCCTCGAACTCGGTGCGGAAGATGCTCAGGTTCAATGCCGCCTGGTCATTCCAGAAGCGGCTCTTGAGGCCCGCTTCGTAGTTGAGGGCCGTCTCGTCATCGAATTCGCGCTTGTCGGCGGTCAGCGCGCCGGTGGCATCCCAGTCACCATTGAAGCCGCCGCCTTTGAATCCCTCGGCGACCGTCGCGTAAACCGTCGCGTCATCGGCGATGTCGAACAACAAGCTGATGTTCCAGGCCAGGCCGTCCGTGCTGCGCTCGCCCGTGACGGGCCGCGGCACCGTCGTCGTGATGGCCAGGCTGGGCAGCGCGGCAACCTGCAGCACCGAGCGCGTGTCGAGCGACTGCTCTTCGTCGATGTAACGCAGGCCCGCGGAGACGCGGGCCCAGTCGGTGAACTTCCATTCGCCCTGGGCGAAAAGACTCCAGTGCGTCGTGCCGTTCTGCGACTCGAAGCTGGACTGGTCGCCGGCCGCGCCCGGCAGGGGCAGAGGCACGATGTCCGGGCCGAGCACCAGCATCGGCTCGTTGGGCGAGAGCGACCCGCGGACGAAGTCGTTGTCGAAGAAGTAAGCTCCGGTCATCCAGCTGAACGGACCGTCGCCGCTGGAGGTCAGGCGGAATTCCTGGCCGAACGCGTTGGACGACTGGCGGTCAAGGAACACGGCCGCGGTCAGCGCCGTCTGCTCGGCGTCGAACTGCGAGTCGACGTCGAACGTGTCGTAGCTGGTTGTCGACGTGAGCACGGCCGAATCGAATTTGTGTGTGAACTCGGCGAGCATGTCGTACTGCTCGCCTTCGAACCTGTAGGGGTCGCTGTAGGCCGTCTTGCGGTTCAGCGCATTGGTGTCGTACGGACGGCGCAGCGCGTTCATGAACGTCCTCGACGTGTTGCCGAGCAGCACGTCGGGTGCGCAGCAGTCGCCGCGCTTGTCCGAATATCCCGCCACAAGCCGCAGCGTCGCACGGTCGGTGAGGTCGAACTCCATCTGCCCGCGCAACGCAGTGCGCTCACCGCCGCCACTGTTTATGCCGGTCACGATGTCTTCCATGCTGCCTTCGCGATCGCTGGTGACGAAAGCGAGGCGGCCGCGCACGCCGTCAGCCAACGCCCCATTGATGCCGCCCTGCAACTGCCAGTACTCGTAGTTGCCGAAGCTGGCGCTGCCCCAGCCCTCGAACTCGTCGGTCGGGCGGTTCGTGATCACGTTGATCAGGCCGGCCGTGACGTTCTTCGGATACAACACGCTCTGCGGGCCACGCAGGACTTCGATGCGGCCGACGTCGAGCAGGTCGCCCATCGCGACGCCCGAGCGTGAACGATACGCGCCATCGACGAACAGCCCGACGGCCGGTTCGAAGTTGGGGATGTTGGCGAGGTTGCCCATGCCGCGGATGCGCAGGGACGTGTTGAAGGGGTTCGTGTTCGGCTCGACTTCGAGCGAGGGCAGCTGGGTCGCGATCTGCGCGAATTCGGTGACGCCGGTGTCCTGCAGCCGCTGCGCGGTGAGCGCGCTGATGGCGAGCGGGACTTCCTGGAATGACACCTCGCGCCGAGTGGCTGTTACGACGACTTCCTCGATCTGCTGGGCACCGGCATCCTGCGCATGAGCGACGCCGCCTGCGCTGCCGAGCGCCGCGAACAGTACCGCCCGCACTCCGCACGATACGGCAGTGCTTCCGCTCCGGCTGATTCGTGCGCCGGCGACATGATTGCGATCGACATTCAATGAGTTCACTTAGCTCCCCCCTGCAGAAGGCTTCTGCATTTTGCGGAGCGCAGTATCGCGACCCGTGCGCCGGGCGTCATTCGATTAAATCTGCAAATTCTTGAGGTACGCTAAAGTATGCCGGGTGACGGGAGAGCGGTGTTTATCGCAATTCCGTTGGAGCTGCGCCAGGAACCAACGCTATCAACAGACTGTTCGTATCCATTTGCGAAACGACCTGAACGGCTCAACCTGTGCCTTGCCAGGATCACATGCCAGATAGTAGCCAAGGTCGGTGCGGGCAATCAGATCAACGGGCCTGACGAGTTTTCCGCTGGCCAACTCATCACTGACATAAGCCATTTGCGCCATGGCAACGCCCAGGCCATCGGCCGCCGCCTGCAGACATAGCGCCGCATTGGCCAGCGTCATGTTGTGCGCTGCCTGCGCGGTCCCAAGTCCCGCTGCGCTGAACCAGGTGGGCCAGCCCTCAGGCCGCATCATCGAATGCAGTAGTTTGGCCTCGAGCAAATCCGCTGGCGAATGAATAGTCTTGGCGACAGCCGGAGAACAGACGGGCACGAAGGCTTCGTCGAACAAGTGATCGACGTGCACGTCATTCCATTGCCCATCGCCATGCCGGACGACGAAATCGGAGTTTCCGAGGTGCAGATCCTCTGCTCTAACCACAGTGGCAATTTCAATATCAATATCGCTATGCAGCGCATAGAAACCTGTCAGGCGAGGCACCAGCCACTTGATCGCAAAACTCGGCAGGACTTTCATGCGCAGCCGACGAGGATTGCCGGCAACAGTCACGTCTTCGATAAGCATCTCGATACGATCAAAGAGATCTGCAAGGCGGGTCGCTAACTGACGCCCTGCGTCGGTGAGCTCTATTTCGCGACCGGATTTTCGAAACAGCTCGATGCCGATGGCCGATTCCAGCTGCTTGACCTGCAGGCTTACAGCACCCGGCGTGACATGCAGGAGCTCCGCTGCACGACTCACGCCGCCGGCACGATGAACCGCATCAAAAACCCTTAGCGGCCCGAGAAGATTACGAAGTTTGTGCATGGCTGGATACTTTAGCGCACCTCAAGCATTTGCAAATTTAATCGAATGACGCCCGGCGCGCAGCTCGCGATACTTCAAGAATCCAACCGCCACTAGGGCCACAGCATGAAGCTCAAACGGCGCAGCAGCGCGCATTTCCGACAGACGGAAGCAGGCATGTTGCTGATCGCGACGCGGACGGCCCGCCACCCGCAATTGCAGTTTCCGCCGCTGGAGTTCGTCCATGACGACGCGCCGGTCGAGGAAGTGGCCATCGGTCCGGAGGGCACGCTCTATACCTACACCATCGTACATCCGGGCAAGGACAGGGAGCCATACGCCCTGGCGATGGTCGATTTCACTCCCAATGTACGCGCCTTTGGTCGTCTGCTTCTCGATGCCGGCCATGCGCCC
>Ga0114939_10000446_pt1 | contig 34516 bp, 24 predicted proteins | sample AshMeaCrysSpring_FD_87196 | JGI IMG/M metagenome (GOLD analysis project Ga0114939, IMG submission 87196) | Groundwater microbial communities from Big Spring, Nevada to study Microbial Dark Matter (Phase II) - Ash Meadows Crystal Spring | ecosystem: Environmental > Aquatic > Deep subsurface >...
CGTTTATTGAAGTGTGCTTTTTAAAACCAAATTGGGGTGAAAAACTGAGTATATGTGATACTGAAAGAAATATGGAACTTTTTTGCTCAACCATGCAGCACAATCTCATCATAGAGGTTGACCGGTTAACCAGTAGGCAAGGTTCTACCGACTGGCCTTTCTAGCCCCCGAACTTTCGAACACTCAAACATTCGAACATTCAAACACTTGAACTACTGAGCACAAGAACGCACAAACCTCCGTTCATCAAATTCAAGGTTACCTTCACATTCCGCTGACCTGCCTAATTTCACGCTGACAAGTAAAGCAGAAATCATCTTCCCAACTATGAAACGAATCCTTATCGTATTGTGGGCGATATTTTATTACGGTTGGCTTCCGGCACAAACGGGGGCTTCTGGCCAGGCAAGTGGCGCCGACCAAAGTGGAGTGGTGAAGAAAAACCAGGAAAAACTGAAAGACTACAAAATCCCGGAAACAAGGGATCAGTATGTTGCCTCCTGGCAAGAAGTGAAGACCATGTGGGCTGACTCGCGAAAGGACCTGCTCAATTGGCCGGTAGCCTCGGAACTGGAGCAGATAAACCGCGTGGAAATGTTTTACAACTTTCTGCTTCGGAATGCCACAGCTCTTAACGGCAGTACCTATGCCAACAAGAGCAGCCTGAAAGCACAGGCTGCCGCGTTTGCCAATATCATCCTGCGAACAGACTGGTCAATTATCATTAACCGCGAAGCATATAGTTTCTATCCTTTGCTTAAATATGTGGAAACGATATACTAAGACGGAGCATGTTGTAAGCCATTTATCATAAAAGCATGCTTTGCGCATCTGCAATGTGGTGGTGGCAAATGAGTTTCAGTAAATCGCTGCCAGCTATTGACCGAATTGCATGTAGCACGTATTGAAAATGGCCCTGAGCGGCCACACTGATTTCGGCGGTACACAGCCTTTTGAGCAATCGTTATTTGTTTGAATACATACTGTACAATCCGAACAGCGGACCGGCCACCAGAAGCCAGTACAGCCACACAGCCGAAAGGTGGGCGCTAAGTGTGTTCAACAGCAGAATGCTCGCAATGGTAATGGCAAACCCGATGCAGGTAACCAGCGTAAGCGCGGTACCGCGTCCTTCGGCAGGTGCTCGTTGAGCCACCAGCGTAGAAAACATGGGCGAATCGGCTATAACACTTACGCCCCAAAGCAGCAGGAAACCGAGGAACACAACAGATGAGCCTTGTAAGAACATTAGCGGCCACAGCAGGCAACACAAGGCCGAAGCAGCAAGGGTTACCCGTGCCACATTTTCGGGACCAAAGGTTTGCGACAATATGCCCCCAAGTATGCAAGCCGGAGCGCCGAAGCCTATGATGGTAAATGAAAGCAATGGAATGTGAAAATGAACGCCGGTGTGCCGGGCAGCATATGCCGCCAGCATTACCGGTACAAAGGCCCAAAACGTGTACAACTCCCACATATGACCAAAATATCCGAAGGCTGCCGCCCGAAATGGCTTATGGCTAAATGGCTTCCATATGGCGGTGCCAGGCAGGCGAATGCCCGCCCGCCTGTGTGGCCCCGCGGGCACGAGCCACCACATCAGCAGCCCGCCCACCAACGAAAGCAAGGCTGTTGCGTACAGCACAAACTTCCACGGAAGCTGCAACGACACACCCTTTAGCAAGTGCGGCAGTGCGGTACCCAGTACCAGGGCCCCTACCAGGAAACCCAGCGAGCGACCCAGGCCTTCGCGGAAATAATCGGAGGCTATTTTCATGCCCACCGGGTAAATGCCAGCCAGGAAAAAACCCGTGAGCATGCGCCCGCCGAGCAGGCCTGTGGCACCTGTGCCCGACAGGGTGATGAGTATGTTGCAGGCGGCACCAAGCACCGAACAGAGAAAGAAAACCCGGGAGGGTGCAAACCGGTCGGCTATGCCCATGAAAGAGAAAAACAGCGTTCCGGCAATGAAGCCTGCCTGTACCGCACCGGTAAGGTAGCCCAGGTACTGCGGCCCCACAGCTATAGCCTGCAGCATGTCGGCAGCCACGGCATTGCCGGCAAACCACAGCGAGGTGCAGCAAAACTGGGCAAAAACAATAATGGCAAGTATGGGGCGCATTGGCGCGATGAAGTAAATGCAAAATGATGTTCCACATATTGCTTCTTATGACGAATCGTAAAACAGCCCTTGCCTGGCAATCTATTGCAAACAGCCTGCCCGGGCACAATCACAGAATCCGCAGCTTCATAAGCTCTGTTGAAAGACTTGTCATAGTTGCCTTTCATGCGGCTCCCGTACATTTGAAAGAACAAGCATTATTTGTAGCACAGAATAAAATCTAACAAAATAAAACCCACCCAACTGTTTTTGGATGCAACCGCTTTCTTCAGATAACCGCACTTTTCAGCTTGCCTGGGAACTGGTGGAGTACACCAACCGGCACGTGTTCCTTACCGGTAAGGCAGGCACGGGCAAAACCACCTTCTTGCGCCACTTGAAGCAGCATACCCACAAAAACATAGCCATTGCCGCGCCTACCGGTGTGGCAGCTATTAACGCAGGCGGCACTACTTTACACTCGCTATTGCAATTGCCCTTTGGGCCCTTTGTGCCGGCAAGCATAACACACAGCAGCGCCGGCGCACTTGACCGGCACACCCTGCTTACCAAAATAAAAATGAGTAGCCGACGCCGCAAGGTGATACAAGAGCTTGACCTGCTGGTGATAGACGAAATAAGCATGGTGCGTGCCGACCTGCTGGATATGATAGACCTGGTACTGCGGCATTTTCGCAAGGCATATCATGAGCCCTTTGGAGGTGTACAAATGCTGTATATAGGCGATATGTTTCAACTGCCGCCCGTGGCCTCTCAGGCCGATTGGGACATCCTGCAGTCGCATTACCGCAGTGTATATTTTTTCGACAGCAAAGTGGTGGCGCAAAAGCCGCCCTTGTACATAGAGCTTACCAAAGTGTACCGCCAAAGTGATCAACAATTTATTGACGTGCTAAACGAAGTGCGCAACAACCAGTTGAGCGACGCCGGACTGGCGCTGCTGCAAAGCCGTTACAAACCAGGCTTTGTTCCCCGCCGCGAAGACAACTACATTACCCTGACCACGCACAATTATAAAGCCGACCGCATTAATGCCGAAGAGCTGGAAAGCATTCGCAATCCCGTGCATTTGTTTGAGGCCACGGTCAACAACGATTTTCCCGAAACAGCCTACCCTGCCGAAAGAGAACTGAAATTGAAGGTAGGCGCACAGGTCATGTTTTTGAAAAACGACCTTGAAACGCCGCGGCGCTATTTCAACGGCAAGATTGGCACTGTAAAACATATTAGCGAAGAAGGCATATTGGTGCATTGCCCCGGCGATGAGCATTCGATAAAAGTGCCGCGAGAAACCTGGCGAAACCTGCGCTACCGCTACGACGAGCAGGCCAAAAGCGTGGAAGAAGAAGAGTTGGGGACCTTTAGTCAATTCCCGTTGAGGCTGGCCTGGGCCATTACCATCCACAAAAGCCAGGGTCTCACATTTGAAAAAGCCATTATTGATGCAGGCGGCGCATTCGCCCCCGGGCAAGTGTATGTGGCCCTCAGCCGCTGCACCACGCTGCAGGGCATGGTGCTGCTGAGCCTCATCCACCCCGGCCTCACGTTTGCCGATGAGCGCATTGCAGGTTTCGGCCGCAAAAAGCGCGACCCCCTGCTGCTGGAAGATGAACTGAAAAAAGGAAAGCAGGAGTTTACCGAAGTGTTGCTTCCCGGCCTATTCAACCTGGCCAACCTGATAAGTTTATGTTCCGGCCTCCACAAGGCTATGCTCGAAAGCCGCCCCATGTTCGAAGAAAAGGCATTTGACTGGGCCACGGAATTTGGCCTGGTAATGGATGCCGCCCAACAACAGGCCACACCCTTTTGGCAAAGTATACAGGCCTTTGTGTCGGTGCCTGTGCCGGTAGCGCAAAACACGCCATTGCAAAAAGCACTCAAGGAAGGTTCGGAAGCTGTATGCAGTTTTTACAACGGTAAAATTTGGCCACATTGGAAAAACCTGCCGCGCCATCGCCCGGGGGCCAACCGCACCGTGGCCGAGCACTGGCACGATGCCTGCGCCGAAGTGCAAAAACAACTGGAGAAACACTACGAAAAGCTGCTTAAGTTGAAAGAGGGGTTCGCTTTCGAAACCTTCTTTACCCGAATGGCCTTCCATGCTCCGCAAAAGGAGGTGGTAAAGCAGTATGTGCCTCCCGTTCGGGAAACGTCCTCCAACGAAAATCCGCATCCCGAGTTGTATGCACGACTTCGAGTATTAACAGAAGCTATTATGCTGCGCGAAGACCTGCCGGTGTACCGCGTAGCTTCCAAACACACCCTGCAGCTTATTTGCCAGGTATTGCCTCAAACCCCCGAACGGCTGAGTGCTGTCAGCGGTTTCAAAAAATGGAAAACAGATATGTTTGGCGACGAATTTCTTGATGAGATAAAGACTTACTGCCAGGAAAAGGGCATTGTGCCGGATGAAACCGACATGCCGCCTCTCAACACCCAACAAAAGACGAAAGAAAAAAGACCAGCATGCAAAGGCGCCACCCAACAAGCTACATATGACTTGTATAAGCAAGGCAAAACCATTGGCGAAATAGCAAAGGAACGCAACCTGGCCACCTCCACCATCGAAAGCCATTTGGCATCCTTTGTTAAGGCTGGTGTGTTGAAGGTGGAAGATTTTGTTTCGCCCGAAAAAATAGCTGTGATAGAGCGTGAACTGCCCGATGAACTTGAAGGATTTGCCATGACCCTGGTAAAAGAAAAATTAGGTAATGACTTTAGCTATGGCGAAATAAAAATGGTGCTTGCCCGTAAGCAGGCCCAACTGGCCAAAGCCGCCGCTACCCAGAAGCAAGAGACAACGGATGTGGTTTGACGCCGAGTGAAGCAGCCCTTGATTTATTAAATGGGCTTTCAACCTCTGCTTATTACAATAGCACATTCGGTTAATATGATTGAGGGCTGACTTGCACAATCCAAAATGGCCTGTTATCTTACCAGCCTAAGTAAAAATACCCCTCTATGGAACCAACCAGCCAGCGCCCGGAAATGACCCCGGTGTCTGTTTCACCACTCGATCAAACCAACCGTATCCAGCTCATCGATATGATACGCGGCGTAGCTATTTGCGGCATCCTGCTCATGAATATCCCCTTTTTCGCCAGATCCTTTTGGGCCGATAATCCGCAGGTGTATGGCGAAACAGCTCAGCCCCTCAACATGTTCTGGTGGTCCTTTATCAACTTCTTCATGGAAGGCTCTATGCGGGGCTTGTTCAGCGTACTGTTTGGTGCCGGGGCCTTATTGCTATTAGGCCGGCTGGAGCAGCGCCATCAAAGCCTTAAGCCTGCCGATGTGTACTATCGCAGGCTTATCTGGCTGCTCATTTTTGGCCTCATAAACGGGTATGTTTTTATATGGCCCGGCGATATCTTGTATCATTATGCCATTACAGGTATGTTCCTGTTCCCCTTTCGCAATGCCTCAAAAAAACTGCTGCTGTGGCTGGTGGCTGCTTTCGTGGTTATTACCATGGTAAGCGAGTTTGTGGGAAAGCGCAACATGTATGCCATGCAGGAAAAAGGCATCAATGCCATGAACCTGGAAAAGGCCGGCAAAACGCTGAACGAAGCTCAAAAGGCCGACCTGGAAAAGTGGAATGGATTTAACGAAGAGCGCAAGCCGAAGAACCTGCGCAAAAAAGCTGATAAGGATAATAAAACCATCAGTACCGGCAGCTACGGCGATGTATGGGAATCGTTTACTAAGTGGACTACCAAACTGGAGACGAGCAAGTTTCATGGTGGTATGTTTTTCGATATCATCATCTTTTTCCTGCTGGGCATGTATTTGTTCAAATCGGGCATTCTTACCGCGCAAAAGTCGTGGCAGTTTTATGCCGTATTGCTGGTGGCTGGTTATACCGTGGGCCTGGGCAGTGGCTGGTGGGCGCACCGGGCTGTGCTCAAGGCCAATTTCGACCCCTTCGCCTTTTGGAACTATTACAACCTGCCTGTACGCATTTACCAAATTCACCGCGTAGGCACTGTACTTGGCCACATGTCGCTCATCATTTTGCTGTACAAGAGCGGCTTCTTTCAATGGCTGCTCACCCCGCTTGCCCGCATGGGCCAGATGGCGTTTAGCAATTACCTGCTGCAAAGCATCATTTGCTCGCTTATTTTTTACGGCTATGGCCTTAGGCTGTTTGGCAAGTTTCAGCGCTATGAGATTTACTATTTCTGGGCCGGTATTTGCCTGTTCGAAATGCTGTTGAGTGTAGTATGGCTTCGTTATTACAAATTCGGGCCTTTTGAATGGGCCTGGCGCTCGCTTACCTATTGGCAAAAGCAGCCTATGCGCAGGGGCAACCCACGTGTGCCAGACCTGGAGTAGCCTGCCTATTTTTGCAGCATGATGGATGTGTTTGTAAACGACCGTTTTGTGCCCGAAGCCGAGGCCGTAGTGCCGTACAACGACCTGGCCGTAACCCGCGGCTATGGGGTGTTCGATTTCTTTCGGATGGTGGATGGCAGGCCGGTATTTTTTGCCGATCATATACAACGGCTTCAGCATTCCGCCGCACAACTGCACCTGCAAGTACCCTATAGCGCCGATGCTATGTATGAAATTGTACTGGAGCTTTGGAAACGTCAGCCCATGCCTACCTGTGGCATACGCATTACCCTTACCGGCGGCGTAAGCAGCGATGGCTATACCATTGGCACACCCAACCTCATTATTTCGCAAATGCCGCTAAAGCCCTTACTGCCCAATGACGAACTGCCGGCAGTAAAAGTGAACACCTACCAGTGGATACGCGAAATGGCGCATGTAAAAAGCCTGAACTACATGACCGGTGTATGGCTGCAGCCCGTTTTGCAAAAAGAGGCATTGTTCGATGCCTTATATCACGACAGTAACGGAGTGGTATCGGAGTTCCCGCGCAGCAATGTGTTCGCCGTTACGCAGCACGGCAAGCTTATTACCCCGGCACGCCATATCCTGCATGGTATTACCCGCAAGCATGTGTTGGAACTGGCTGCCCGCCAAATGCCGGTAGAGGTGCGTGATGTAACCCTACAGGATTTAAGGACAGCCACTGAAGTATTTCAAACCAATACCTCGCGCCGTATAACGCCGGTGGTTGCCATAGATGGTCATGCTATAGGCAAAGGCAAGCCGGGCCCCGTAGCTACTAGCATGTATAAGCACCTGCTGGAACAAGAACGAAGCGATGGCTAATTTTCGTCTTTCACCCTCGGTTCACGCTGTACCCGCATTTCCCTTTTGATGGTGTACCAGCGCGAAAAAGCATAGCCTGCATACACGATGTAGAGCACCATGCGTACGCCGTAACGCAAGGGATCCTACTTTGCGGTACCCTTAACAATATCAGCAACTGTAAAACCGGCCAGGGCTACCGAAGCAACACCCATGAGCAACATAATTACTGCCCGTACTTTAGGTGGTATACGCATGTATCAAATTTACAGAAAGAAAACGTGGCAAGACGAGATTCCATAACTGAAGCTGCGCGGAACTTGCAGTTCCGCAGCACTACTCTATCGCCTCTGGCGACATTTCAGCAAGCTGCTCATAGTATTTTTACTGTTACTTATTCCCAGTTTCCATCTGCAGTATAGTGTCGTACTCCTGCTTTTCAATACCCCGCGTATCAATAGCAATGTATCCATCCTTCAATACTTCAAACGGTACCGACTTGCCGCCATCAAAGGTGGTGAGATTCTTAACCAGAGCAGGAACCTTCAGCAGCATTTTTTCTTCGGGCATCTTCATTACGTGCAGGTAGTGCGTATTGCCGCGCTGCGTAATGGCGCCCCAGGGCTGCGGCCGCAGGTAGCCGCCTTTGGTGCCGTAAATGGTGCTGCCGTATTTGCTAAGCCATTTGCCCATAGCCTCCAGGCGTTCGGTAAATTCGGGCTGTATGGCGCCGTTGGGCATGGGCCCAATGTTGAGCAGAAAGTTGGCGCCATAGCCGGCTGCTTTTGCCAGGTACTGCACCAGCCCCTCGGTGCTTTTGTAGTTGCGGTCGGTAATGTTGAAGCCCCAACTGTCGTTGATGGTTTCGCAGGCTTCCAGCGGCAGTTGCGAAACGGACGCGCCGCCAAAGCCCGTGGTGTTGCCACCGGGCAGGTCTTTTTCAAACATCTGGAAATCTTCGCCTTCTATGGGCTGCAGGTGGTGATTGTTGCCAATCATGCATCCCGGCTGCAGGCGGTGTATTAGGCTGTATATTTCTTCATACTTCCAGTCCACCTTGCTCTGCCCTTTTTTGTCGTGGTCGTTGTCGAGTTGGTCCCAATGGCCATCGAACCAAATTCCGGCCACGGGGCCGTATTGGGTGAGCAGTTCTGTAAGCTGTGCCTTCATAAAATTGATATACGAGGGCCAGTGGCTCTTTTGGGTGCGGCCGGTGCCTTTGCCGGTGCGGCCTGTTTCGTACTGGTAGTCGCTTCGGTACCAGTCGAGCAGGCTGTAGTAAAAAAACAGTTTGATGCCTTGTTTTTGGCAGGCTGCGGCCAATTGCTTTACAATGTCTTTGCCGTAGGGCGTGTTGGTTACCTTCCAGTCGCTTTGTTTGGTATCCCACAGGCTAAAACCATCGTGGTGGCGGGTAATGAGCGTTATGTACTGCATGCCCGCCTTTTTGGCTGTGGCTGCCCAGGCGTCGGCGTCAAAAGCCTGCGGGTTAAAAATGTCTATAAGCCTGCGGTATTCGGGCACATGAATGTTGCGGTTGTTCATTACCCACTCGCCGTGGCCCAGCACGCTGCTGGCGCCCCAATGAATAAATATACCAAAGCGGGCACTGTCGAACCACGTACGGCTTTGCATGTTGGCGGCGCTAGGCTGGTAGCCCGGCTGCGCTTGCAGCGAAACAAAGAGGCAGGCAAAAAAGACGGCAACGAGGACTTTCTTCATGGCAAACCATTTAAAGGGGGCTAATGTCGGAAAGAATGGGCAAACAGGGGCAGGAAGGCGACATTCTGTGAGTACCAGCCGGAGACTCATTCTTAATCTTTAAGAATAAGAGCTCATGCATAAGGACAATAAAAAAGATTCTCGCAAATCCCGTATTATCGGGAGCCGAGGCCCGAAGGAATCCTGTGGAAGCGCAAAGGGTAAGCCCTGCGGGCTTAAAAAAATCTGTGCAATAGTTATACACCGGGTGGAACTTGATTTTTATGCAAGATATCCTTGAAAATTGTTGTTTTCCCAAGCCGTTGGGCTCTGCAAATACACGCATTCGCCCAGCCATCATACTATTTTAGTTTAAGATACCTCCCCAACGGACGAGCAGGCTTTTTGAGACACCTTACAAATCGCTTTTTACCAGGTCCGGTTATTTCATACAATGCGCCATTTTCTTCCACCAACAGGGGTACGGCTGTTTTGCGGGCCTCCTTGCTCGCAGTAGCAGTGGCAGCTATGACAGCACCCAAAAAAGCGCCCTCTTCCTTGTCGTTAGAAAATAAAGCAAGCCGCCCAACGCCAATTAGGCCATCTGCCATAAACGATTCCAAATTGGTGCTTTTATCATCCATGCTTCAAAACCAAATCTTATGGTTCAATGCGATAAGGCTGCGCCAGAGGCACATCCTACCTAAATTATCGCGGGCTGTGCCAAGACTCCGGTCTTGGTACTTCTATGTTCTCACGGGTCTCCAACCCGGCATCGGACTTTTGAATGTACGATAGCCGCAACAATTCCAAATATTCAGAATGCGTAAAACTGCTCCAATGCCAAGCCCCATTATTGGCAACAAATTTTGGCTATTGGTCCTTTTTGTAAATCAATAATCTATTAAAGAAAAGTATGTTTCAGAAATTTCACTTTTGCCTTGCATCAGGATTGTAAATCTCTAGAATTACTTGCCATTTATCATTACGCTTTTACCAAATCTGTATGTGCTTTTCTGTACAAGCTACTTTTCCCGTTGCGTCCCTGTCTATCACATTTCCTCTTTCTGTTACCAATTGTTCGTCACCAAAAACCTCTTCGGTAATGTACGTTACTAAAATGCGTCCATTACTATTGTCTGCTGAGGTCTCATCATCCTTTTGAATGGCCGCTTTGCCTATAAGGGCTAGGGAATCGTGTGGCATGCTTATGGCATCATCTGCATATAAACTCATAATAGGGCGCTTCTAAAAACCTCTCAGGCAAGGCTTGCCAACTGAGTAACCCCGGAGTTTACCAATGGTAAATGAGGAGGTTACGAGGAAGGCGTAACGCAGCATCAGGGGTTTTTAGAAGTGCCCAATAGTTGCTGCGTCTTCAGTGTTTACCGCATTTGCCCAAGTAGTGTTTAAGGCTTGAATTTCAGCTTTAATCTTTGCCATATCTGGTTTTGCCTTACCCGATTCATTAATTGCCTGGCTGGCTTTTGGTAAGCTTGTAGTGGTGTTGCAGCTCATTGCTAAAACAGATAGAACAAAATACATTACAATGATTATAGAAGTATTGTGTCTTGTCATGATAGCAGCTTTTTACAATGGTTAGAAATGTCCTAAATTAAATATTTCCTCAACGGTATCCCCTTTTAAGTCCTTGGCTGCCGACTATTTCTAATACCCGCTATTGCAATATCGAGTACGCAATGCCGGCTTCATAAAGTAACTGCTACAGTTCAGGGTCCTCACTCATGGTTCAGCATTTTTCTCCGTCCGTGAATTTACGGAGCCTCAAAATACTACTCACTGTTTTTTGTAGCATACCCGCCTCACAAATACCCAGACCCACCACCCCCGCCAAAATCACCTTCCTCCCTATCTTGCACCCATGCAGAAAAAGCTTTTCCTCCTCGATGCACTGGCGCTTATTTACCGTGCCTATTATGCCCTCATCCGCAGCCCGCGCATTACCAGCACCGGCCGCAATACCAACGCTCAGTTTGGCTTTACAAATACCCTGTTCGACCTCATCAACAAAGAAAAGCCCACCCACCTGGCCGTGTGCTTCGATACCCATGCCCCCACCGAGCGCCATACCGATTTTACCGACTACAAGGCCAACCGGCAGGAGGCCCCCGAAGACCTGCTGGCAAGCCTGCCCGATATTAAGCGCATCATCCGAGGCTTCAACATACCGGTGGTGGAAATGGACGGCTACGAGGCCGACGACGTAATAGGCACCCTGGCCTGGGAGGCCGCCGATGCCGGCTACAAAGTGTATATGGTAACGCCCGATAAAGACTACGGCCAACTGCTTACCAAGCCTGGGGTGTACATATACAAACCGCCAAGCTTTGGCAACGCCGAAGAAATACTGGATGCCCAAAAGATTTGCGAAAAGTGGGATATAGAACGCGTAGAGCAGGTGATTGACATGCTGGGCCTGATGGGCGACGCCGTGGACAATATACCCGGCATACCCGGCGTAGGCGAAAAAACGGCCGCCAAGCTGCTGAAGCAGTACGGCAACATGGAAGCCATACTGGCCGATGCCGACAACATAAAAGGCGCCCTGGGCGAAAAGGTGCGCAACGGCAAAGAATTGGCCATGATGAGTAAAAGGCTGGCTACCATTATTACCAATGTGCCGGTGGCTTTTCACGAAGAAGACTTCAGGCTGAAAGACTGGAACAAAGACGAGCTGAAAGAAGTGTTTAAGGAGCTGGAGTTTAAAACCATAGGCCGCCGCATACTGGGCGACAGCTTTGACGCTTATGCAGGGCCGGTCGCGCCCACGGTGGTGCAGCAGGATTTGTTTGGCAACGCGGTAGAAACCCCTGCCGACGGCAATATTAGCGGCGGCGCCGAAGATGCCACGCAAGGCATTGTAGCCGATAAGAATATTGGCAACACGCCGCATACCTACCACCTGGTAAAGGGCAGAGAAGCCATTGCCGCACTGGCCGGCCGCCTGGCGCAGCACAAGGCCATTTGCTTCGATACCGAAACCACGCATATAGACGCCAACCTGGCCGAACTGGTAGGCTTGAGCTTTGCGGTAAAGCCCGGCGAGGCCTGGTACGTGCCCTGCCCGCCAAGCCGCGCAGCCACGCTGGAAATACTGGACCTGTTTAGCACCCTGTGGGCCAACCCAAATCTGACGCTGATAGGCCAAAACCTGAAATACGACCTGCTGGTACTAAAGTGGTACGGCATAGAGCCCGAAGGCACCATAGACGATACCATGCTGGCCCACTACCTGGTAGAGCCCGAAGGCCGCCGCAGCATGGACCTGCTGAGCGCCCAATACCTGGGCTATCAGCCGGTAAGCATTACCGAACTCATAGGCAAAAAAGGCAAAGGACAGGGCACCATGCGCGATGTGCCTGTGGAGCAGGTAAAAGACTATGCCGCCGAAGATGCCGACATTACCCTGCAGCTCCACCACCGCTTTGCGTCGGAGGTGCAGCAAAAGGAGGTGGCCAAAGTGCTGTATGAGGTGGAAAACCCTCTGGTAAAAGTGCTGGCGGCCATGGAGTACGAGGGCGTGCGCATAGACGAGGCATTTTTGAACGACTATAGTGGCCTGCTGCAGCACGATGCTGCCGCCGCCGAAAAACGGGTGTACGAAACGGCAGGCGTGCGCTTTAACCTGGCAAGCCCCAAGCAACTGGGCGAAGTACTGTTCGACAAACTGAAGCTGGACCCGAGCGCCAAAAAAACCAAAACGGGGCAATACCAAACCGGCGAAGACGTGCTGCTGAAGCTGGCGGCCAAGGGGCACAGCATAGTGGAAGATATTTTGATTTTTCGCGAGCTTACCAAGCTCAAGAGCACCTATGTAGATGCGCTCCCGCAAATGATAAACCCCAAAACGGGGCGGGTGCACACAAGCTACGCACAGGCGGTGGCCGTTACCGGGCGCCTGAGCAGCAACAACCCCAACCTGCAAAACATACCCGTTCGTACCGATAGGGGCAAGGAGATACGAAAGGCCTTTGTACCCCGCGATGCCAACCACGTGCTCCTCAGCGCCGACTACTCGCAGATAGAGTTGCGCATCGTGGCCGCCATCAGCGGCGATGCCAATATGTGCGAGGCCTTCCGCCTGGGCAAGGACATACACACGGCCACAGCCGCCAAGGTGTACAACGTGCCCGAAAGCGAGGTAACTAAGGAAATGCGCTACAAAGCCAAGAGCGTAAACTTTGGCATCATCTACGGGCAGGGCGCCTTTGGCCTGGCCGACAACCTGGGTATCAGCCGCGCCGAGGCCAAGGAAATTATTGACAACTACAAGAAGGAATTCAGCGGTATTACCGGCTACATGACCAACACCATTGAGTTTGCCCGGCAGCACGGCTATGTAGAAACGCTGATGGGCCGCAAGCGCTGGCTGCGCGATATTAACTCCGGCAACTTTACGGTGCGCGGCTTTGCGGAGCGCAATGCCATCAACAGTCCCATACAAGGCACCGCTGCCGATATGATTAAGATGGCCATGATAAGCATACACCGCGAAATGAAGCAGGCAGGCTTTGCCAGCCGCATGATACTGCAGGTGCATGACGAACTGCTGTTTGACGTAGTGCGCAACGAGTTGGAGGCCCTGCAGCCCCTGGTGCTGGAGTGCATGCGCAAGGCCCTGCCGCTACCCAACGGCGTGCCCGTAGAAGCCGAAGCAGGCTGGGGTGCTAACTGGCTGGAGGCGCATTAGTCAGGGGAGCCTAGCCACAAAGGGAATTTCTGATCTCGGATCTCGGATCTATGATTTGAATGCTTTGATTCATCATTGCGCATTGGTTATCCCAATTTTTGGCCACAAAGGCACGAAGGTGAAAAAATACAAAGACATACAAAGATTTTTTATAAGCCCCAGCGGGGTAGCGGTTTGGTAGCCCCAGCGGGGCGATATGTTTGTAGCAGCATGATTAACATGGAGGTATAAAGCGCCGTAGGTGCGGCATGTGTTTTTGCATCGATGGCACAAAGGAACTAAGGCATACAAGGCAATATCGCCGCGACACAGTCGATCAAGCGGAATGCGTAGGAACCCTTCGATGCTGTTTGCAGGCCGGGCAGGCCCGTACGACCGAGACGTCCGGGCGGGCATAATATTCCCAAGTTGCAAACTTGGGACAGCGGAGGTAATAACAATTAAGCAACACACCTTTACCTAAACAGCCCTTACTCCGGCAGTGTCATGTTAATGGTGGCAATCCTGTCGGAGCCCTGCCGGTAGCGTGTATGACGCACCCGCACATCCACCTCCAGCGTTAGCGACTTACGCTGCCCGTTGAAGTATTGCTTTTCCACCCGCAGCTCGCGAAAGCGGTAGCCGCCGGCCGCGGGCTCGCCGCTATGAAACGATAACCTTTTCAGCAGGTTATCCCAGCCGACCGGCGAATCGCCCTGCACCTTGCGCAATCGCAAAATCATGTTGTTAGAGGGTAGCAGGTCATCATCGCTTTCGAGGCGCACTGGTATAAAGCCTTTAAAGTAGTAGTATGCCGTATCGGTTGGCCGGTCTATCAGTTCAAAGTCGGCGGCCTCTACCGCGGGCAGGTTTTCGTAGCGTATGCTTGCCGCCGCGGGCGATTCAAACAGCACCAGGGTGTCGAAGCCGGCGCGCCTGTTGTAGTATAGCCTTAGCGGCAAATCGAAGCGGCCACCCTTTATTACTTCCGAACTGGCATCTACCACATAGCCGGGATTTACGGAAACCTTTACCAGCAAAATATAGGTACCAATTCCGTTGCCAGGTATCAGTTCCAGCTTCGGCCTGTTTAGCAGGCCTTTGTATTGCAGCTTGTCTAGCGTGTACTGCTCATCCAGCGCCACCGATTGCGCCATTACCGAATCAATGGGCCCTACCTGCAGCCGTATACTTTCTATACTGTTGGATAGCAGTTTGTAATCGGTTTCCTCCACCCGTACCTGCACCGTGCGCTTCCATACTTCCTTTATTTGTGCCGGTGTGGGGTGCGCAGTAAAGTAGGGGCGGGTGTACAGAAACACCTTGTAGCGTTCTTCGTTGGAGCGTAGGCCGTTTTGTTTTTCCAGGCTAAGGCTACTGTTGGTATTGCCTGCCAGTACAAATGTGCGGAAGCCGCCTTGCAGGGCTGCTTCCAGTTTCTTCTGATCGTAGGTATCGGTACCACGCGAGGTGTACACGCAAACACCACCAAACGAAAGCAGCAGGCTATCGGCCGGGGTAGCGCGGCCGCTACGGTCCCACAACTGCCGCACCAGGGTGGCATCTTCGCGGTTAAAGGTTTCGTTTTTGATAATACCATCAGCCACAAATCCCAGATAGTTTCGAAAGGTGCCGCAGGAATAACTGATTTGATATGCGCTTTCGGCCTGCTTTTTCAGGTAGGCCTTCGCCGAAGCTTCCACGGCTTTGCCTACCGCCATATCCAGCTCATTGCTGCTGGTAAAGCGTAGCATTTGCTTGCTGGTAAAATTGAAAAAGGAATTGTCATTACCCAACTCGCCGGCCGGTATACCCAAGCTTTGGCCTGGCGGCAGGGAGTATTCGGGAAAGCTGCCCCTGAAGTCGGCCTGCAGGTTGCCTTGGGCAAACACCCTTGCTCCCAATTGGGCCAGCGATTCACCATCGAGCACAAGGTTTTGATGCAATGGCCGGGAGGCGCATAGCGGCGGGGTAAAAGTGTTTTGGATTTTAGCCCAAAAGTCATCGTACTCCTTAATCACCTTTTCGCGCTGCTTTTCATTCTTCCATAAATTGTTGCTGGGCTGCTGTTTGATGCTCTCACTTAGCAGCAGGCCATCGTTAATGAGGGTTTGGCGCACTTCCGCTTTCAGCAAATCGCCCACCTGGGTTTGAGCCTGGCACAGCACCGAAGTGCCTGTAAATAAGGAAAACGCTGCAATAGCAAGTAGTTTGGCTGACATAAATATGTGGTTTCTGGGAACCCCGGCCTGGTTAAATTAGCCGTTCACAAAATAGCCAAAAATGCATCAGCCGTTGCGGCTGACCAAAAAACAACGGATGTAAAACACCGGACAAACTACATCCCTAAATTTTTGTCAACACCGAACCATCGATAATCGGGTTTTGTTTGATTGGAACCTCACAGGATGAAGCGGCTTTTTACATATACCAAACGCGGCCTTGTTACAGCAGGTATCGTTTACGTGCTGCTGGTGGTATTTGGCCTGGTGGCTGGCCGCATTGTGCAGTTTCGCGATAGCGACGAGGAGATACGTGCTCACTATGCCGCCCGCCATTTACCTATACACATTAGCACCTACCGCACCCTCGGTCGCGATATGCGCTTCGTGTACACCGAGCACAACCCCGCCAAGCCCCTGTACCTGCTTATACACGGAGCACCCAGCAGCTGCAACTACTACCATCATTTTATGGACGACACGGCGCTGCGTAGCATGGCCAACCTGGTAGCGGTAGACCGCGCCGGCTATGGCTACAGCGGATTTGGCAAGCCCCTGCCCAGCCTGGAAATGCAGGCCGCCACCATAAAGCCCGTGCTCGACAGCCTGCGCCACACTGGGCAGCCTGTAGTAGTGGTAGGCGCCTCGTATGGCACTTCGGTAGCCTGCCGCCTGGCCATGGATTATCCGCAACTGGTAGATGGGCTGGTGCTGATAGCCCCGGCATTGGCCCCCGGCGAGGAAAAGACATACGCCATTAGTTACGCGCTGGAAAGCCCGCTGTTTACCTGGGCTCAGCCCCCCATGATACACTCGGCCAATGTGGAAAAACTAACCCACGAAGCCGAGCTGCGCAAAATGGAACCCCGCTGGGGCGAAATTCGGGTGCCTGTCTTCTATTTTCAAGGTATAGACGATGACCTCATTTATACTACCAACGCGGCTTTTGCGCGCCGCAAACTGGTAAATGCCCGCCATCTAAGCATTACCATGATACCGAACCGAGGCCATCTGCTGGTGTACAACGAGGCTCCGCGCCTGAAGCAAGCCCTGGCCGATATACTGCCCAGGGCAGAGCGCTATTTTGCACAACGCACAGGCAGCAATGGCCTGCCTGGCACACTGGCCCGCGCCGAGGCGCCAAGTACTATTGGCATGGCAAAAAATCAGTAAAAATGCTGGCTATGGCACAATAAGAGTTTACCAACATGGTATACTTCTTATCTGCTTATACAAGCAGCCATACGCACCAAGTAGGTGGCGTAGTCACCTTATTGCTATACTAACCTTCAAGTTTAGCAGGTGGCATAAGCTTCATTAAGTTTAGAAAGAGTGGCATAGTCAAGCAGCGTATATCCACGCTTCTTACGCACCACCAGGTGCACCCTTAGGCGGCCTGTTGGGGCGCTGCGGCCTTTCTAGCCTGGGGCCTAACGGGCGTCCCTTCTGCTGATCGGGCTTTCTGCCTGGGCCACCGGGTCGGCCTTTTGCACTTTTTCCTTTAAAGTTTCGGCCGCCACCGCCTCGCGGTCCGGCAAAGCTGCGGTCAAAAGGCTTCCATTCGGGTCCGGGGCCCAGTTCGGGAGGAAGAGGCAGCTTGGGCACTTCTTTTTCCAGCAGCCGTTCTATACCGGCAAACTTGCGCTGGTCTTTGGGGTTTACCAGGGTAAGGGCCGTGCCTTCGCGCTCGGCACGGGCCGTGCGGCCTATGCGGTGTACATAGTCTTCGGCATCGTGTGGTACATCGTAGTTTATTACCAGGTCTATGATGTCTATATCAATGCCGCGGCTCACAATGTCGGTGGCCACCAGGATGGGCGTTTTTTCGTTGCGGAAATCCAGCAGCATTTTTTCACGCTCGGGCTGCTCCAGGTCGCTGTGTATTTCGGCTACCTTCAGGTGGTTGCGTTTCAGGTCAAATGTGAGGCGCTTCACGCTTTCTTTACTGCTGCAAAACACCAGTGCCAGGCGGTAGGGCGTGGTGCGCAGCATAGTGCTTACCAGCGGTATCTTTTGCTCGTCGTGTACCAAAAAGGCGCCCTGCCTAATTTTTTCGGGCGGTTTGCTGATGGAGACATTTATTTCGGCAGGCTCCACCAGTATTTTGCGAGCCAGCTCGCGGATCTTGGGCGGCATGGTGGCGCTGAACATAAGGTTTTGGCGCACCTTGGGCAGGTAGCCTATTATGCGCAAAATGTCGCCATGGAAACCCATATCGAGCATGCGGTCGGCTTCGTCCAGCACCAGGAACTTAAGGTCGTGCAGTTTTACATAGCCCATGTTCAGGTGGGCTATCATGCGGCCGGGCGTGCATATCACAATGTCGGCGCCGGTGCTCAGGGCCTTCTTTTCCTGGGTAAACAGTTCGCCATCGCCGCCGCCGTACACAGGCAGGCCGCTTACTTCAGTAAAGTAGCTCATACCCTCCAGCGCCTGGCTTATTTGCACGGCAAGCTCGCGGGTAGGCACTATTATGAGGGCGTTTACCGAGTGATGGTCGCGGGGTTCGGTCATCAGCTTTTGGATGATGGGCAGCAGAAAGGCCGCAGTTTTACCCGTACCGGTTTGGGCGCTTGCTATAAGGTCGCGACCCTGCAATATCAGCGGTATTACCTGCTCCTGCACCGGGGTGGGCGTATTATAGCCCATGCTTTCTATGCTTTCCTGCAGGCGTGGGTCGAAGTTGAAATCCTGGAATGTCAAATTAGTTGGATGTTTTTAGTATATAGATTAAGGTAAGGAGTCTGGATATAATCGGTTGCATGTTATGGTTCTTAACAAAAAGGCTACTTGCGTTGGCAATCAGCTTGGCTACTTTAAGTATTGCCGTTTATTTAGCCAGAGTATGGTTTACATAAGCGAAAGCAATTTTTTACCAGGCTACAGGCACAATCATATGCTTTACCAGGTAGCATATTTCAAGTACAGGTGCAATTACGAATTCATTCAAAAAGCACTTTATACGCTTTGGCAAGATGCAAGTGCTTACGCTACATAAGCAATTACTCTGTCCCTAACAACAGCCACGGGGGTTGGACTAGGGCATATTTACCGGAAACATGCATGAAGAACACGCTCGCAAGCACTCAACATTCGGCACAAACCCGCTGTGCGCTACACAATTTCCCACACTTCGTTGCCGCGCAGCAGCTTGTTCAGGTCGCCTTTGCCTTTTTTGGCAATCATTTCTTCCAGCTGCATGGCCATCACATCTTCGTAGCAGGCGCGCTGTGTTTGAAAGAACACCCCAAACGGGCGGGGCATGTGGCCTTCCAGGTGCGGATCGTCGAACATGCGGGTGAGTATCTGTGCTTTGTAAAAGTCGTTTTCGTCGTGTATCCACAAGTCGCCCTCGCTTACACTGCCATCGGCCAGATTTACCACTTTAGGCCTCAGCCCATCGAGCCTGATGCCTTTGCTTTGGCCTGCGCCAAACACCAGCGGTTTACCTTGTTCCAGTACGAGCGTTTCCTCAGCTTTGGTGGCTTTTTCGGTAAATATTTCAAAAGCGCCATCGTTAAAGATGTTGCAGTTTTGATAGATCTCAAGAAATGAGGTGCCTTTGTGTACGTTGGCGCGCTTCAGCATTTCCTGCATGTGCTTGGGGTCGCGGTCCATGCTGCGGGCCACAAAGCTGGCATCGGCACCCAGGGCCAGGGCACAGGGGTTAAAGGGATGGTCGATGCTGCCGTAGGGCGTGCTCTTGGTAATTTTGTTTGCCTCTGAGGTAGGTGAATACTGGCCCTTGGTAAGGCCGTAAATCTGGTTGTTGAAAAGCATAATGTTCACATCCAGGTTGCGGCGCAGCAGGTGGATGGTATGGTTGCCGCCAATGCTGAGGCCGTCGCCATCGCCGGTTACAATCCACACGCTCAGTTCGGGCCGGCTGGCTTTGAGGCCGCTGGCAATAGCCGTGGCACGCCCGTGAATAGAGTGCATGCCATAGGTGTTCATGTAATACGGAAAACGGCTGCTGCACCCGATGCCGCTAATAATCACGATCTTTTCTTTCGGAACGCCTATATCGGGCATAATGCGCTGCACTTGTGCCAGGATGCTGTAGTCGCCGCATCCGGGGCACCAGCGTACTTCCTGGTCGGTGGCAAAATCTTTAGCTGTTAGGGTAGCAGGGGCCGTAGCTGTACTCATGATTTTCTCTGTTTCAAAAAGTGCAATGTGTGCAAAATTAGCCCTAACTGCGCAAAGTGCTGACCAGTAAATAGTTGATTTCGCAAACAAAGAAAAGTGGCAACTACCCGGGAGGGCAACGCCCGGTGCAAAATTTGTGCGCCTGCTTTTTTCATCATCACCTTTTCATAGCATCCATGTTGCCATCTTTTAGTACGTTGTGCAGCATTACAAACCCTGATGGCAGCTACTGCCGCAGGTAGGCACAGGGCACATTTTTGGGAGTATACGGTATGCCAAATGCCTTGTTGAGCAACAGGGTTACGGTTCGCGAAATGGTAAGTTCGTCGCGGTGCATTTGTGGAAGCAGGCCCATCATTGCATAGCTTACAGGATTTACAGCAGGTATCAGTGTTTCCCAGGGGTAGCCTTCGCCCCAAATCAGGCCTCGCACTGTCAAAATGGGATCAGCCCCTTGTTCAAGCAAAAAGGTGAGCATTTCGGCCGACTGATTACCATTTTGGTTCACTGTATGGAAAATGGGAGTTTGGCCACCAAAACCAAATGAATCGGTACCAGCTAAGGCATTTACATCAGCGCCCCGCTGCATGAGCACCTCGGCGCAGGCTTTGTGGTTGAACTCAGCGCATATATGCAACAAGGTTACACCCCGCATGGGCGTGTAGGCGCAAGGCAAAGTATGTTGCTCATGCACCAGTTCAGCGTTTTCTGACAGCAGCGCATCAAGCTTAGAAGCATCGTTCGTAAGCACTGCAAGCAGGGCAGGGTGAGCGAAGCGCAAGCCATACTGCACAAACAACTGAACGCATTGGTTGAAGCGGGGCGAACGGGTGTACTCACCAATCAATGCATCAATAAGCGGGCGGCCTTGAAACAATGCATTGGGGTCAAGACCCTTGCTGAAACAGGCTTCGATTGCCGCTTCGTTGTGCAACTCAAAGTAAATACCAATATCTGTTTGCTGTACCATAATGTGATATCTGTTTGTTGCAGGTGCCGGTTGCCTTACAGTAAGTCTTTCAGCCGTTGTACAGCTTTCAGCCATGTCCACTGTTCTGCTACCTTCATTCCCTGCTCTGCCAACCAGGTCCGCATGTTCTCATCTTTATAAATCTGCATCAGGGCCGGCGCCATGGCCTGAGGTTCTGCACTTTGAAAGGAAAGGGCCGGTTCGCCATCGGCCAGCAGGGGCAGGCTATCTTTTTGGCATAGCAAGGGTACGCCTGCTTTCCAGGCCGCGGTCCATAGCAGCGGCAGGTCGGGCTGCGGACGGGGGTCTACAAGAGCATATGCAGCGCCCACCAGCGGCAAAGCTTCCTGCCAACTGCAGGGGCGGCACAGCAGCACATCGTGGCGGTATTTGTACGTTTCCAGCAGGTGTCGCAGGGCCTGCATACTGGCGTGACCGGTGTTGGCTATCAGCAGTTTCATGCTGCTTTGCTGCCGTTTTTTAAACAGGCTGTAGGCTTTCAGCAGGTTTACCAGCATTTCGGTGTCGTGCACAGGGCCGGCATACAAAAAGTATTCAAATCCGTCGCTCACGCCCTCTTTCACCAGCTCGCGCTGTGGGCGGAGGGTAGGGCCCGGCATATCGTGCAGGCCCCAGCCGGTAGCCACCATGGGCGGGCCAGGCTTTGTTGCAACAATGGCGGCACGTGCCGAGTAGCAAGGTACCATTATTGCCTGTGTGCTCTTCGGCTGCCGTTTGCCAGCCGTTACCCAGCCGTGCAGCCATATTTTGGGTAGGTTCACGGCAGGTGGGCAGCCACTAGCCACCACCACCATGCTGGGTTTCAGGCGGGCCAATTGCCTGCGTACCCGAAGACCATGAGCCACGCGGCCGGCCAGTCCGGTTGCGGTTTGCCGTCCACCTCCTATTGGCACCCAATCGTGCTGGGGGCAAGCTGCCTGCCAGGCCTGTAGCAGGTGGCTGGTATACCAATGCCAGCTATTGTGTACCGGGGCGCCCGGGCTGTGGTAAATGGCTATACGCATGCCCGGCAAAACTACAGGTGCAGATGTCCTAAAAAACCATTATCGGTTTTTATGCACATTGAAATGCCGTCTGTACTTACATTTGTTCTTTACACTCAAGGTTAGCCCCTGCAGGCATACCTAATGCTTTACCAAATACACAGTATGGAATACAACAGCACCCGCGAGCCCATGATTATGCGGGAATACGGCAGACACATCCAGCGGATGGTGAACCTGCTTTTAACCATGGAGGACCGTCAGAAGCGGCAACGTAATGCCGAAGCCATTGTGGAGCTGATGGCCTTTTTTAACCCCCACCTCAAAACCATTGAAGACTACAAGCGCAAGTTGTGGGACCACCTGTTTTTTATTACCGACTTTCAGCTGGATGTAGACAGCCCTTACCCAAAGCCCACTCGCGAAACCTTTCGTACCAAGCCCGAGCCCTTGCATTACCCCAGGCGCTACCCTCGCTACAGCCACCTGGGCAAAAACCTGGAGCAGGTAATAGACAAGGCTTTGCAGGAGCAGGATGCTGAAAAAAAGAGCGGCTTTGCCCATGCCATAGCCCATTACATGAAACTGGCCTACAGCACCTGGCACAAAGAGCTGGTGCACGACGATGGCATACGCCAGGAGCTGAACGCCATAACCAACGGTGAGCTCGAGTTTAGCCAAACACCTTTTGTAAGGCACCGGGCAGCCCCCTTTGTGGATGAGGCTTCGTACGCAAGCGTAAAGCGCAAAAAGTTTAAGAAAAACCGCCCGGGCGGCGGTGGCATAAGTCAGCCGGGCAACGGCGGCTCCGGTGGCAAAAACCGCAATAAGTACATCAAAAAACGCTTCTAGATACTTGATTACCGCGAATAAAACGCCCCCGTAACATCTGTGTATCCGGGGGCGTTTTGTATCCTGGTAGCCAAAGTGCTTTACTTGAACAATAAATGCCAGTAGGCCCTTTGGGCTTCTTCGGCGGCGGCAAAAAATCGGTTGGCACTGCAGCCATCTTCCTAATTCACGACAGGTTGGTGTATTCACGGTCCAATCCACATTCGATGCTGGTATCCTGACTCATGCTACTGCTTTTGTGCCTCGGCCCATCCACCAGCCCAAAAAAGCGCCGAGCAACAGACCTATCACTGTGTTGGCAGCTATATCCACCATAGCCGCCTGCTTGCCAAACAGCTTCATTTGTGCCAAGAAATACAAGTCTATGGTTGACATCATTAAAAAAGTAACAATGCCGCAAACGATGGCTCCTTTTGTGGCTGTTTGTACTTTGCCCAATTCACAAACATATGCCAGCAGTAAGCCGTACAGCAAGTTGCCTACCCCAATCATCCAAATTACCGGCTCCGGCTTCATAATTGCTTTAGCCTCAGCATAGCTGTGAGCCATGTACCAGTCCATTAGCAATATGCCAAATACCAGCCAACCAATCAAAAATGCCAATACCCCAGTGATGATACCACCTGTTAATGATTTTGTGCCCATGTTATTTGCTTTTTAGGTGAAAACAATAAATTACGGTTGGTAAGATATAAACGCCAGCCACTTATTTCAAAACATTTACTTCAGAATAAATGCAACGTAATTGCCATATTTTTATGCAACCTGTTCGCCCGGTTTAGCACACATAATAGGCAGGTTCGCAATGATCACCAGTAGACATCAGGTAAAGCATGCTAAACTCAATTTTCACTTGTGATACCAGGTAGTTTTATTCTGAGGGCGGCAGCAGCTTCATAAATCAGGTTGAGGCGATAGGCTGGTTTCAGTTTGGTAAGTTTTCTTTCGCCACTCAGTATTTCGTTTACTACCCGGGTACTTAGCACAAACCTGGCGGCATACTCGCCAAGCTGGCTGGCAATATGAGCCTGAACAGGCGCAAACACTTCTGCTTTGATAGCATCCTGCTCTCGACGGCTAAGGCGTTGCTGCTCGCCTTCGGGTTCGGCGGTCTTTGGCTGGCGGTTTTTCAGAAGGCCGCGGGCATTGGCTTCAGCCTTCAGGTTGGCTATTTCTGTGGCAAGCGAGCCCACAAAGGCGCCCGAGCGCAGTTTTGGATAAATGCCCTGTTGCAGTTGCCAATCTTTTAGGGATAACTGGCCATCCGCCAGATTGCGCACCAATTCTTCGGGCATTATTTGATGTGCGGGTTTGTTGTACTGCCTCGCCAGCTTGTCGCGTAGCACAAACAGCCCGTTGAGTACAAACTGATGATATGGACTCAAGTGTCTTAGGTCGCCGGCACGCAAAAAACTCTCTTTAGGCCCAATAGTAAAATCGGTTTCATTTAGGAGGTCCTGCTCTTGCTGCACGTAGGGCATCAGGCCTTTTTGCTGTGCCTGCTGCTGCAGTATGCTTTCCATTTGATGCAGGTATACCACATCGGCAGCGGCGTAGGCAAGTTGCGCTTCGGTAAGGGGGCGCTTGCACCAATTGCTAGTTTGCAATTTCTTGTCGAGTTCCAGGTCACAGGTAAGGCGCAGCATATTGCCCAGCGATGTTTGCTCATAGTTGAGCAGCCGGGCATATATTTCGGTATCCACCAGGTTGGCGGGCCGGCAGTTCAGGCTATTCAGCAGGCGCAGGTCTTCTCCCGGGCAGTGCACCAACTTGCGTATACCCGGCTTTTCAAACAAGCGGTAAATCGGCTGCAGTTCAATAGTGGCATGAGGGTCAATGATGAAGCAGTTTTCGGGCGTGGCTATCTGCATCAGGCACAAGTCGAAGCCGTAGGTGTAGCGGTCGCGGTCAAACTCCAAATCGAAGGCAAAAGAGTTTGACGCCTGCAAAATGGCAATGCACGCATCAAGCTGCGGCTGAATTTGCACATACATAAAAGAAGTAGGCATATTATTCCAAATGATACGATGCACGGCAAATGTACCGGGTAAGGCGTCACCTCAACGGGCTATTTGACAACGCTTATAACGGAATGCAACCGTTTCGAACTTGGAAATAGCCGCTTGTAATCAACCACATACTTGTGTGATTGCGTGCGCGGGCAGCAACATGCTATTTCGCCGCTCACTAACGCGATTACTTCATTCACTCAACAATAACATCACACATGAAACGAACAATCTATCATCTGTTGTGGATCTCGGCCGCGGTGTTTGCCTGCAACTCACCTGCCAAAACCAACGAAGACAAAGAAGCTACAACCACCAAAGCATTGGTGGCCCGCGGCAAATACCTGGCCGATGTAATGGACTGTGCCAATTGCCACAGCCCGAAGGTAATGACGCCGCAGGGCCCTGTGCCCGACAGTACGCGCCTGATGGCAGGCCACTGGGCAGCCGAAGCGCTACCGCCTTATGACCCATCGGTGCTAGCCGGCGGACAATGGGCGCTAATGAGCGGCACCGTTACCGCCTTTGTAGGGCCCTGGGGCACATCGTACGCCGCCAACCTTACCCCCGATGCTACCGGCTTTGGCAGTTGGAGTTCCGAGCAGTTTCGCAAAGCACTGAAACAGGGCCTGTACAAAGGCCTCGATCACAACCGGCCCATTATGCCACCTATGCCTGTGCCCGCCTTTAAGAATTTGAGCGATGAAGATGCCGACGCCATTTTTGCCTACCTCAAAACCCTCAAGCCGGTGCACAACCTGGTACCTTCTTACACTCCGCCAACATCTTTAGCAAGCCAACAAGTTATTGGTAAACCATAAAAAAGCACACCATCATGAACACACGTTACAACCCCTTTTGCCAAATTCACAAGGCCCTGCGTCATGCACTGGCTGCCACCCTGCAGCAGCTGCAGCAAGCCAATGCCGTTGACCACGAAAGTACGGCAGCCGTTGAGCAACAAATAACCGAACTCATCGACATGTTCGAAGGTCATGCGCATACCGAAGACACGCTCTTCTTTCCCATTGTGGCGCAACATGCACCCGATGTAGTAGCCACCATTGAAGCACAGCATGCCGAAGACCACCGGCTGGGCCAGGAGCTGCAGCAGGCGCTCGATGCCTTTGTGCACGCTACCAAAGAGGAACGCGCACATGCCATGGCACAATTGCTGTATTCCTTTAGCGCCTTTACTGCTTTTAACCTCAATCATATGAATGAGGAGGAACTGCATTTAAACCCCATCCTGTGGCAAGTATATTCAGATGATGAATTGATGGCCTTTAGTGCCGAAGTGATAAAAAACATTCCGCCCGACAAGAATGCCATTTACCGTAAATGGATGCTGCGGGCGCTGAGCCTGCCGGAAATTGAAACCTGGTATGCCGCGGTGCGCCAATCAGCGCCGGCATTTGTATGGCACGATTTTGTGGAAATGGCTTACCGGGAATTGCCTGAGTCCAAAACCCGGTGGCTCTTCAGGCACAAAGCCGCATAGCCCACGGCTACATAAGCGTAAACATCAGCCAAAATGCCAGCAGGGTGCACATGATCAGCAGTGCTTTGCAGGCATTTTTTCAACAGTCGGGCATGGGCTTGCGGCCCGAAATGGAGAAGCAAACACTTGCCACCACCAGCATTACCAACTCCACGCCGGTTATAAGCCTCGCGTTTTGCAGCCATGCAGGATGAAACGCCAGGTAATCAGCCACATTTTCCTGAAAGGGCCTGGAATCATCTGCTACCGATATCCAAAGGGCAATGTCTAATACAACGAGGGCTCATAAAATTACGCCAATTGCCGCCAACTATTTCAAAGTACTGCTTTGCATGCACAAGCGTATGCAATAATTGAAACAAGCTTAGGGTATTGTACATTATGTGTACATGATTGTTGTCACACAACAGCGCTTGTACACTACATAGCTTCGCAATCCTAAAAACACAACCTGCCCATGAAGGTTTCAGCTTTATGGATGATAGCAGTGACCGTAGCGCTTAAAATCCCTGTTTGTGCACAGCCGCCATTTCAACTGCAAATAAAAGAATCCGCCTTTCCCGGTTTCCCCGCCCTGCAATCCATGGCCGTGGGGGTATGGAACAATCATTGGATACTGATAGGCGGCCGCACCGATGGCCTGCACAAGCGACAGCCCTTTGCATCTTTCAGCACAGAGGGAATGAACCGTTTCATTTATGTGGTAAATGTGCAAACGCAGCAGGTGTGGAAACACGAAACGGCCAACCTACCGGCCCCGCTGCGCGAACAACTGCAGAGCAGCAACATGCAGTTTGCCCAGCACGACAGCATGCTGGTGCTTACCGGCGGCTACAGCTATAGTTATTCCAAAAGCGATCATATTACTCACCCTTACCTTACGGTGGTACAGCTGCCCCGGCTGCTACATGCCATTAAAAACGGCGGTGATCCCTCAACCTGTTTTCTACAAAAAGAGAACGAAGCAATGGCAGTAACGGGTGGCAGGCTTGCATATGCCAACGGAACTTGGTACCTGGCGGGCGGGCAAAAATTTACCGGGCGATATAACCCCCACGGGCCCGACCACGGTCCGGGTTTTGAGCAGGTGTATACCAATGCCATCAGGCGCTTTATGTTTAATGTTTCGCGGGCAGATATATCCATCAGCCTGATGCCCGAGTGGCGCGACACCAATGTGCTGCACCGCCGCGACTACAACCTGCTGCCACAGCACAAACCCGATGGCAGCCCGTATTTTACCATGTACTCTGGCGTATTCAGGCCCGATGTGGATCAGCCTTTTACCACCCTGGTGCATTTTGATGCCAGTGGCTTTAACGAGCAACAGGGTTTTGCCCAGTATTACAACCATTACCATACCGCTGCGCTGCCTGCCTTCAGCAAAAAGGCAGGGATATCCTATGCCGTATTCTTCGGCGGCATAGCGCAGTATTATGTAAACGAAAAAGGCAAAAAAGAATCGGACAACAATGTGCCCTTTGTGAATACCATCAGCGTGGTGGAACGAGGACCAAATGGCACCCAGGAACATGTGCTGCCCGTTAATATGCCGGCCCTGCTAGGCGCTTCTGCCGAGTTTGTGCCCGCATCCACAGCACCATTCAACGTGCAGGGCGTGCTCGATATGGACAACCTTGGCAAAAAGCCATTGCTTGTGGGATACATCATAGGTGGTATAGAAAGCGATGCGCCCAATGTGTTTTGGGGCCCGCCCATGCGCAACGACAGCAGAGCTACCGGGCGCATTTTTGAGGTGTATGTCAGCAGGCGCTGAGGCTTACCGCCAGAAGCACTCCTCCTTCAAAAAACATAGTAGGTTTGACCTATGAAAATTGCACTTCAATACCTGAATGATATTCATGGAAAGACGCAAGCAGTTCAGTTGCCGCTTCCTGAATGGGAGACAATTATGAACAAGCCCTGAAGCTTCGTTCCGACCGTAAGGAAGCTATGAACCAGATTGCAGTACTCAAGAAGCAAAAGAACAAAAGCAAACTCTAACCGAATTCCTAGATGAGCTTTAATGTTATTCCCAGCAAGAAGCTTGTAAAGGAAGCCAAGAGGCTCTCCAGAAAGTATGCATCATTGAAGGAGGACCATGCACCAATGAACGATGAACTGAAAAGGAATCGCGAAACAGGAACTTCGCTAGGCAACAATTTGTAATCAGAGCGCTTCTATGAAGTCATTGTTGGAAGATTTTATCTGAAATAAAGCCAATTTTATAAGTAAAATATATTTAATACATAATTGGGGGCATTCTATAAAACTCCAGAGATCATTTTTAATAACACTTATGCTGAGTGCTTTACATGAGTAGCCTTTTCAAGCGTTCTGCTGCACCAGCCAATTCCATCATCATACATGCAAAGTCAAATTTTCATGATTTCTTCATCCCGAAGGGCTAATATGTTTATAGAAGAATTACATGAGGCAAATGCCGCGACCCCGAAGGGGTAGAGTAAATTGGGAATGTATTGGCATATCCTTTATTCATTCTCCTTTCTAAGGACGCTTATTGTAAAAAAGACTATACCAATGCCCTATATTCGACCCTTTCAGGATCGGTGGATGCCAATAAATTCATATCGTTTCAATAAACATTTAAATCCTTCGGATTCAGGTAAGTGCACAAATGGACTATCATTGGAACAAGTTCTTTGTTAGCTCCACAAGGTGCAATTGGCGCCTGAACGATATTTGATTTCTTACATTGGATACGACGGATACAGATCTAAAAAGTGCATTTTAGCATTATCAATTACTGAGTTTATTTTTACACAGTTTCATAGTTACCATTTACGATAAATCAGAGTTTGACAGTGTTGATGATAACACCTTAAAACAAATAGTCCGATCATTGAAACGAGGCGGATAGCGCCATTTTACACATATGCCCAAGTGCATTGTTTATACCATCTATCCTTTCTTCATTTATTGCACATACCCCGGCCCTTTAAGCGTAGCCCCGCTGCGGGTGCCATTGTGCCTGCCTTCGTCTATCACTGCTTTTCCATTTACCAGCACATAGCGGAAGCCCACGGTATACTGGTTGGGGTTTTCGAAGGTGGCAATATCCTGCACCTGTTTTTCATCGAACACCACAATGTCGGCGGCCATACCTGGCAGCAGCAAGCCGCGGTCCGTTAGGTGAAACTTGGTAGCGGGCAGGCTTGTCATGCGGCGGATGGCCTCTTCGAGGGAGATGAGTTTTTCGTCGCGCACATATTTGGCCAGCACCCGTGCGTTGGTACCGTACGAGCGGGGGTGGGGTATACCCTTTCCATCGCGTACGCCACCATCGGCCGCTACCATGTTGTAGGGGTATTTCATAAAGTAGCGCACATCTTCCTCGTTCATACTGTGGTACACCATTTGCGCGCCGCCGGCCAGCATCATGTCCAGTATGGTTTCGGCTTCGTCTTTCATGGTGGCCTTGCGGCCTTTCAACTTGTTTATTTCCGAAATGTTTTTGCCATTGAGGCTGGTATCGGCACGGTGCATGGCCACATAGGCATAGCTGTAGTTTTTCCAGCCGTATTCCTTTTGCATGGCCAGCATATCGGCCACGATGCGTTTGTGCGTGGCCGGGTCGTTTATCCGCAGCTTCAGCGAGTCGTTGCCGCCGCTCAGCGCCCAGTCGGGCAGCCTGATGCCCAGGTTGGTGCTGCTTGCTTTGTACGGGTATTGGTCAATGGTTACATCATAGCCTCCTTCGCGTGCCTTTATTACCAGCGGCAGGGTTTCGGTGCCGCGGCCCCAGTTGCTACGGCCGCTCACCTTAAAGTGCGATATCTGCACCGCTATGTTGGCAGCCTTGCCAATGTTGATGGCTTCGTTCACAGCGTCCACCACCTTATTTTCCTCGTTGCGGATGTGCGAGGCGTAAACACCGCCATACCGGGCTGCGGCTTTGGCCAGGCCTGCCACCTCATTGGTAGTACTGTACATGCCGGGCAGGTATATGAGGCCGGTGCTGAGGCCCACCGCGCCCTGCTTCATGGCTTCCTGCACCAAAGCTTCCATGTGCAGCTGTTCTTCGGGGCTTGGCTTACGATCGCTTAAGCCCATGGCTATACGCCGCACGGTATTGTGGCCAATGAGCGAGGCTATGTTGATGCTGGTGCCTGTGCTGTCGAGCCTGGCAAAGAAGCGCTGCAGGGTATCGGCGCTGCCACCGCAATTGCCTGTAACCACGGTGGTCACGCCATCGTAGATGTAGTTGTGCGCCAGCGGGTTCACAAACACGCCTTCTTCTATGTGCCCATGTACATCAATAAATCCAGGCGCCACCACCAGCCCTTTGGCATCAATGGTGCGTGCTGCAGTGGCATTGGGCTGTTAGCCCATGGCGGCAATTTTGCCCTTGCTTACCGCCACATCTGCATAGTACCAACTGTTGCCCGTGCCGTCAATGATGCGGCCATTGCGGATGAGGATGTCGTATTGGGCGTTAGCCGTACTAAAAATGAGAACAAGGGAAGCAAAAACAAGCAGTCGGCTTAGCATACACATTACAGTTGTGGTTTAGTTCATTTAGGCGGGCATTTTCTTTTGTGCCAACAGGCTCCACTCGTTCTCCTCACGGGCAATGGTATTTTCCAGGCTGCCCAGGCCGTCTATTTCCAGCACCACCTCATCGCCATCCTGCAGCCATTGCTCGGTATAGTTGGGGTCGTTCAGCTTACCGGTACCGTTCAGTTCCAGAAAGCATCCGGTGCCCACAGTACCGCTGCCTATTACATCGCCGGGCAGCAAGGTGGCGCCATAGCTGCAGCGCTCAATAATTTCGGCAAAAGTCCAGTCCATATCGCCCACATTGCCTTCGCTTACCAGTATGCCGTTTACCCGGCAGCGCATACCCAGGTTCCAGCTTTTGCCCACATGGCTTGGCTTGGCCGGTAATTCGTACTCTTCCAGTTCGTCCAGCGTTACCAGCATGGGGCCTATTACGGTGCTAAAGTCTTTGCCCTTGGCGGGGCCCAGGTTCAGCAGCATTTCCTCCATCTGCAGGCGGCGGGCGCTCATGTCGTTCATAATCATGAGTCCGCCAATGTAATCATCGGCTTCTTGGGCGGGTATGTTGCGGCCATGGCGGCAAATAACCAAGGCACATTCCAGTTCAAAATCGAGCTTCTCAAAATGGTCGGGCATGCAATACACCAGCCCGGGGCCCTGTATTGCGTTGTGGTTGGTAAAGTAGAAGATGGGGTACTGGTCAAATTCGGGTATCATGGCCAGCCCGCGGTTGCGGCGGGCGGCTGCTACATGTTGGCGAAAGGCGTAGCCATCGCGGCAACTGGTAGGAAAGGGCACCGGTGACAACAGCTGCTGATCGGGGTAGGGCACCCCACGGCTTTCGCTAATGGCGCCGTCCAGTATAGCCTGATAGCATCGCTGCGCAATAGGCATATTTTCGTCCCAGTGGTTCAAGAACATCGTCATGGTATTGGGCAGCTCGGGGTGCAGCCGTTCCATATCGTACAGCAGGCCTTCGTGGTACAGGGCCAGTTGCTCGTGGCCGTCTTTGAGGTAGGTAACTAGTTTCATAGCGTATATAGCGATCGTTATTAAGGCTGCAAGTAACAAATTGCCGGGCAAACAGGGCTTTGCAATGCGGTGGAAAAGCAATTATCTTTGGCATAAAGCATGCAGGCTATGTTGCAAACAAAGCAAATGACGGTAGAAGACTATGTGCAGTTTGAGCTGACAGCTCCTTGCCGGCACGAATACATTCATGGTCAACTTATTCCTATGCCCGGAGAACAGGATATCAATAATGAAATAGCAGGAGCTATTTATGTATTACTCATTTCGCTACTGTCGTCACATGGCTTTAAAGTGTACAATCATGATGTAAAAGTTGTAATACCCGGCAGCGAACGTATTTACTACCCCGATGTATTTGCAACCAACGAGCCGCGCACCGAGGCCAACCGCTACATCAAGCATGCGCCAGCCATTATTGCCGAGGTGGTGTCGCCGCACAGCCGAATTAAAGACACGGTAGACAAATACATAGACTACTCCAAAATACCCGAACTGCAGTATTACCTGGTGGTGGAGCCCGAAATAACGCATATTACCTGCTATAGCCGCGATGCCGATGGTGAGTGGCAGGCCGACTTGTACACCAAAAACAACGATGTAATTGACCTGCCCTTGCTAGGCGTTAGCCTGGCGCTGAGCGATGTGTACAAAGTAACGCTGTAGTTAGCAATCACGGCAATCATTTGGCTGTGAGGTTCCCATAACGTGGGTAAGGGCAAGCTAAGATTCAAAGCATCATTTCAGTATTACACAATACTTCCTGCAAAAAGTTTGATTTCTGTATCAAAAGGCAGGTTTCGCATTTTATAAACTGCAGGTTGTAGCTATTTTGCACAGCTATGGGTACAACCAATACCGCCATGCTGAAGCTGGTGCCGGAGCACTTGAAAAAAGCTGCATTGCACCTTACCGTGCGCGAACTGGACGAGGTACAACCCGGCCGCTACGAAGCCTTTGTAGACGATGGCGACGAAAGCTATGATGTAGCCATTGAGTTGGACAAAGGGCAGCTGAAAAGCCACCGCTGCGATTGCCCCGAAGCAACCGACCGCCTGTGTACGCACCGCGCCGCCGTATTGCTGCGCCTGGCCGATGCAGGTAAAAAGACTGGCCAAAAAACGCCGGCAACCGCCAAAATAAAAAAGCGCAACCCGCTGGAGGCGCTGGTGATGGACCTACCCGAAGATACCCTGCGCACCTGGGCTTTCAATTTGCTTAAAAAGAACAAAAGCCTTGCCCTCGAATTCACTAATCAGTTTACTGCTCATACCAGTGAGATAACCCCCGAAGACATAACAGCCATAAATGCCAACGCGGTAAAGGCTGTGGCAAAAAACAGAAAACGCCTGGATACCACCACGGTAAAGCAAATAGTGGCTTTGCTGGAAAAGGTGCACCAACCTGTGATTGATCAGGTGAAGCGCAATATAACCGAACCAGCATCGCTGCTGCTGATGGAAAAACTGCTGGTGGACCTGGTGGAGAGCTATGAAGCCAGAATGGAAATTACCAGCAACAAACTATCGTTGTATAGAGAAGGCCTGGTAATGCATTTAGTGGAGCCACTACACAACCTGGAGGTGCACGAAACCTGGCTGTGGGTAATGAATAACATCATCATCCTGTGTAACGGCCGTGTAGGCAGCTACACAAACGAATGGCTGCAGCTACTGATGCACATGGCTACGCTGGAACAACAGCCCGAAAGGCGTCAAGCCATTTTGGATGGGCTACTTGATATGCTAAAGCACCTAAAGCCATCCAACCGCGACTATCACTACCAAAACACTTCATTGCGATTATGGGCGTTTTTTAAGGAGCAAGGCGAAGCAGCACGTGCCCTCAAGGTATTTAAGCCTTTTCCTTACCAATTGGATTACAACCTGCAATTGATAGATGAAGCCCTGCGCCAGGGGCTTACCGATACCGCGGAGACCTGGTGCAAGCAACAAATAGCCGCCAACACCAGAGCAGAGTTTAACCTGGAATACCTGGTACGCTTAAAAACCATTTACCAACAAAGCAGCCGGCATGCCGAGAGCCTGCAGGTAATTGAAAACCTCATAGGCTACCGGTACAGCTTCGAAGATTATGAATATGGCTTGAGCCTGATGCCTACCGAAGAAGACAAGAAGGCATGGACGAAAAAATGGATGGCCAAAGTGAACCGTCACCTGAGTGATGACTACGGCGCTGCCAAATTTCATTATGCAATGTGCATTGCTTACGACAACTACGATCGCCTGCTTACAAAACTGCCCGAGTGCTGCCTGCTCGAGCTGATCATTCCCTTGCTGGACAAGCTGTATCATCACCAGCCGGTGCTCCTTTTTCAGAACCTGGTTGCCGGCTTGCGACGCGACAATTTTGCACAGGTAAACAAGGATTATTATGGCGAGGTATGGGATTGGCTGGTGGCGCACTATACAGCCGGCGCAGTGGCAGAAATGGTACAAAGCCGCATCTTTTACACCTATGGCGAATTCTACTGGTACGCCAAACAACGGCTGGCGAAGTAGGCATTTGGCTGGCTTTGATGGCATGCGCATGCCCATTATAGCCCTAAAAACCTAAAAAATC
>Ga0114939_10000447_pt1 | contig 34511 bp, 23 predicted proteins | sample AshMeaCrysSpring_FD_87196 | JGI IMG/M metagenome (GOLD analysis project Ga0114939, IMG submission 87196) | Groundwater microbial communities from Big Spring, Nevada to study Microbial Dark Matter (Phase II) - Ash Meadows Crystal Spring | ecosystem: Environmental > Aquatic > Deep subsurface >...
AAGTGGCTGATTGCGTCCGGGATGTGGGTCCAGGCGGCAGGCATTGCCGTCGTTGCCCTGACCAATGAGTTTGTCGGCTTCGCGGCGGGCGGAGTATTGCTCGGCATCGGGACCGCCATGGTGTATCCGACGCTGCTGGCGGCCATCGGGGACGTGGCCCATCCGTCGTGGCGGGCCTCCTCGGTGGGCGTCTATCGCCTGTGGCGCGACTTAGGTTACGCGATCGGTGCGTTGCTGGCCGGTCTCGTCGCCGACGCGCTCGGCCTGTCGGCCGCGATGTGGGTTGTAGCGGCGATCACGCTTGCCTCGGGCGTCGTCGTCGCGACGCGGATGTCGGAGACATTGCGGCACACTTCCGACGCGCCGCCTCCGGACACCGACGGCGAATGTGTCCAACCCTCGCAGCTCGATGCATTGCGCAGCTTGCGACCGCTCGTCGTCGTCGACGTCCGTTCGCCGGCCGAGTTTGCCGCCGGCCACGTAACCGGGGCGGTAAACGTTCCGCTGGATGCGCTGGACGATCGGCACGGCGAACTGCAGCGCGATGCGCTGCTGGTGACCGTCTGCGGCAAGGGCGGCGGACGCTCCGAGCGGGCTGCGGAGCGATTGCGGGAGCTGGGTTTCAGGCACGTTCGCTCCCTCTGCGGCGGGACGGATGCGTGGCAACGACTGGCCGCAGGTGGAGTTTCGTCATGACCAAGACGCTTTTCATCCTGAATGATCCACCGTACGGAACGGAGCGGAGCTACAACGCGCTGCGGCTGGCCGGTTCACTGGCGCGGCGGCCGGGCGAAGAGGTCAAGGTGTTCCTGATGGGCGACGCCGCGAGTTGCGCGAAAGCCGGGCAGAAAGTGCCGCAGGGCTACTACAACCTGGAGACCATGCTGCAGGGCCCGGCCACTCGAGCCGGCGTCGAGGTCGGCGTCTGTGGGACGTGCATGGATGCACGCGGCATCACTGAGGCGGAATTGGCCGAGGGCGCCAGGCGAGGCTCGCTCAGCCAGCTCAGCGACTGGACGGTATGGGCGGACAAGACGCTGGTGTTCTAGCCAATGGACGAGCGCCCGATCTACCTCGACTACAACGCCACGACGCCGGTGCTCCCGGAGGTCGTCGACGCCATGCTGCCGTACCTGCGGGAGCACTTCGGCAATCCCTCGAGCAGCCACGTCTACGGACGGCGAGCCCAGGCAGCCGTCGACCACGCGCGAGAGCGCGTGGCGGGGCTGATCGGTTGCGACGCGAACGAGATCATCTTCACGTCCGGGGGCACTGAGGCCAACAACCTGGCGATCCGTGGCGTCACCGAGGCGCGCGCAGATCGTCGTGCCGTCGTCACGACGGTCATCGAGCATCCTGCAACGGCACAGCCGTGCGCATGGCTCGAGCGTCATGGTTGGCGCGTCGCGCGAGTCGGGGTCGATCGTGAGGGGCGAGCGCGCGCCGAGGAGGCGCGAGCGGCGGTTGACGCGACAACTGCGCTGGTGACCGTGATGCACTCGAACAACGAGACTGGAGTGCTGCAGCCGATCACCGAGCTCGCTTACATCGCCCGCGACCGAGGCGCAGTGATGCACACCGATGCCGCGCAGTCGGTTGGCAAGGTCCCGGTTCACGTGCGAGAACTCGGCGTAGACCTGCTGTCGATTGCCGGTCACAAGCTCTACGCGCCGAAAGGGGTGGGTGCGTTGTACGTGCGGCCTGGTACGCCATTGCAGCCATTCGTGCTGGGAGCAGGTCACGAACACGGGCTGCGGCCTGGAACGGAGAACGTCGCGTGCATCGTTGGCCTGGGTGTGGCCTGCGAGCTCGCGTCTCAAGATCTCGACAAGCGCGCGGCATGCATGCAGCGGTTACGCGACGAACTCTGGGAGCGGTTGGCAGCGCAGGTCCCCGGTCTGGGTCTCAACGGCGACCCGGTGCGGCGACTGCCGAACACGCTAAGTGTTCGCTTCCCGGGCGCGTCCGGTAACGAACTGCTGGCAGGTGCAACGGCTGTGGCCGCCTCAACGGGCTCGGCTTGCCATGCGGGTCACGAGAGCGCACCCGGCGTCATTCTGGCGATGGGTGTAGCCGAGGCGGAGGCTCTGGGCACAGTTCGACTAACCCTGGGCCGGGGCACGACGGATGACGATGTATCGCACTCAGCTGACGCGCTGATCGGTTCGTGGCGCCGGATTCAGTCGAAACGGCGGTAACGGGCAGGATTGATCGCCGCAATCACCATCGCGGCGCACGGACTGCGATGTCGTCGAATGTCGGCAGAGGGTCGGCAGGCGAATTTCCGAGTCCGCTTTCGGAAACGGTAAGATCACGAGTATCGCTGTCCGGCCGGCGAGCGTGCGATCAGGCGGTTCACGACGTTCCAGGCCGGCCTGACGATCCACAAGTACTGGAGCTCGGCGTGTGCCCGGTGCTCGCTCAAGGCGCGCTGTCCGACCGGCGACTATCGGCGCATCACGCGCCGGGAGCATGAGGCGGTCCTTGAAGCGATGCAGGAGCGGCTCGACCTGCAGCCCGACAGCATGCGAGTACGGCGACGAACCGTGGAACATCCGCTCGGCACGATCAAGGCATGGATGGGCGCCACGCACTTCCTCACCCGAACGCTGGCGCGGGTTCGCACGGAAATGAGTCTACGACCTCACACCACGGATCATCACGAAAACATGGCCGTCGGTCGGCCGTTCCACCGACAACCCTTCGCCGCCTTGCCTCCGACCCGCCGAGACAACGCTTTTTGCACAGCCTTGGCCGGTTCCTGCCGGTCTCTCCACGACCACAAAGCAATGGGACGTTCATCGTTCTGGACGGCTCGTGCCTGCTTCCTATCCTCCGATCACCGGTTTCGACAGTTCCAGTTGTCAAAACGAACCGCGTGCGAAAGAAAACCACGACCTGCGAAAATTCTCCGACAGCTTTAATCGTGCTTCGACACCTTCACTTGTCAAAAAGCAGCGGACGACCGCCCGCGGACTCCTGCCTCAGCCGAGCCCCGCCTCGACGCGCGCGCACAGAGCCCGCAGCACCTCGAGGCGTGCGCGGCGCTTGTCGTCCGCGGGTATCACGGTCCAGGGAGCGTGGCGCGTGTGGGTGAGCGCGATCATGTCGCGTGCAGCCTCCTGGTAGGCGTGCCACTGCTCGCGGTTCTGCAGGTCCTCCGGATCCACCTTGAAGCGCTTGAGCGCATTGCGGCTGCGTTCCGCGAAGCGCGCCGCCTGCTCGTCGAGGCTCACCGACAGCCAGAACTTGGCGAGGACTGTACCGTGCTCGGCGAGCTCGAGCTCGAACTCGTTGATCTCGTCGTAGGCGCGCTGCCAGTCCGGACGTGCCGCGAGACCGCGCACCCGTTCGACGAGCACACGGCCGTACCATGAGCGGTCGAAGATGGTGTAGTTACCGCGCGGCGGCAGCTGGAACCAGAAGCGCCAGAGATAAGGCCGCGCAAGTTCCTCTGGCGACGGCGCCGAGATCGGCACCACGCGATACTGGCGGGCATCGAGCGCCGCGGTGATTCGCCGGATCGCCCCGCCCTTGCCCGCGGCATCCATGCCCTCGAACGCCACGACCACCGAGTGCTTCGCAAAGCGGCGCCGGCGCGAGAGCAGCGCCAGCCGACCCTGCAGGTCCTCGAGCTGGCGGTCGTAGTCCTCCTCAGCGACCCGCTCGCTGCGCATCGACGTCGGCATGCGCAGCCTCGCCGCCCGCCTGCGAAGCGTTGCGGCCGGCGGCAGCGCGGGCTTGCCCTTGCAAAGCACGAGCCGACCCTCGATGCCAGCGAGCAGCGCCTTCCCCACTTCGAGTGCGCGGTGCTGCCGGTCCGTGCCGTCCACGAGCTGCCAAGGTGCACAAGGCTGCTCGGTCGCCTCGAGGCAATGCTCGAGTGCACGCTCGACGTGCCCGTAGTGCCGAACGTACCAGCGGTCCTCGTCCGTGACGCGCCAACGCGTGGTCTTGTCGTTCTCGAGGCGGCGGATGCGCCGGCGCTGCAGTTGCGGCCCGATGTGCAGGTGCAGCTTCACGACGGCGACGCCATCCGCGACCAGCATGCGCTCCAGCCGGCGGATGCGGTCCACGTCGCGCCTTACGGCCGCGGCGGCGCGGTCCCGGGCGCGTGCCGAGGCATCGAGAAACTCCGCGTACCAGCCGGCATGCAGGATGACGATCCGCCCCTTCGGCGGCATCACGCGCCAGTAGCGCCACAACGATGGCCGCTCGCGTTCCACGTCGTTCGGTGCGCGGAAGCCGTACACGGTGACGAACTTGGGATCGAGCCAGCCGAGGAGTTCATTGACGACCTCGCTGCGGCCGGCCCCGGGGATCCCGGTCACGATCACCGCGACGGCACGGGCGCGCGACTTCCGGAGCTCGAACTGGGCATCTAGCAACCGGTCCTGCAGCTTCGGCAGCTCGTGCGCGAACTCGAGCTTGGTGAGCCTGCGACCCGAGAGCACCTCGTGCAGCACGCGCGCGATCTCAGCGTCTCGCGGCGGCGCTGCGGCGACGCGCGGCACCCGCGGGCACCTGCTGGGTGATGCAGTGGACGTTTCCGCCTCCGAGCAGGATTTCGCGACCCGGCACGCCCACCACCTCGTGACGAGGGAACAGCGACTTCAGTTTCCTGAGCGCTGCCCCGTCGCGCTTCCGGTCGAGCAGCGGTGCGACGACGCGCTTCGTGCCGAGATAGAAGTTCACGTAGGAACCGGCCAGCCTGTCGCCGGCCTGGCGCCGCTTCGTGCCCTCGGCGGAGTCGACCCCCGCCGCTTCCTCGGCCGTCATCAGGAGCGGCCCGGGCTGCACGAGCTTGTGGACCTCGAACCTCCGGCCGCGGGCATCGCGCGCCTCCTTGAGGCGCTCGTACGCCTCGCGGGAGCTCTCGTACTGCGGGTCGTTGCGGTCGTCGGTCCAGTTGAGCACGACCTCGGCCGGCCGGACGTAGGCGCAGAGGTTGTCGACGTGGCCGTCGGTCTCGTCCATGTAGGTGCCCTTCCCGAGCCAGACGACCGCCTCGACGCCCAGGTAGCGCCGCAGCAGATCCTCAATCTCGTCGCGCGTGAGCCCGGGATTGCGGTTGCGGTTGAGCAGGCACTCCTCCGTCGTGATGAGCGTGCCCTGCCCGTCGACGTGGATCGCCCCGCCCTCGAGCACGAACGGCGCGCGATAGCGGTCGCGGCCCTCGATCTCGAGCACTTTCTGCGCAACGGCGTCGTCCCTGTCCCAGGGAAAGTACAGCCCGCCGTCGAGCCCGCCCCAGGCGTTGAACTGCCAGTCCACACCGCGCACGCCGCCGCGATCGTTCACGACGAACGTCGGTCCCACGTCGCGCATCCACGCGTCGTTGCTCGAGATCTCCACGACGCGCACGGCACCTGGCAGCAGGCGACGCGCATTCGCGTACTGCGCGGCGGACACTCCTACCGAGACCGGCTCGCTGCCCGCGATTGCCGTCGCCACCGCCACGAACGCCTGCTGCGCAGGCTTGGCCCCGAGTCGCCAGTTGTCGGGCCGCTCCGGCCAGAGCATCCAGCAGCCGGAGTGCGGCTCGAACTCGCCGGGCATGCGGTAGCCGTCGCGACGCGGGTCGCTGTCGAGGGTGCGTGTCATGGGTCTCGCCGTGGAATCGCCGTGCCGACCAGGGTGGTTGGCCGCGATGGTAACGGCGGGCCGTCAGGTCGGCCAGAACTCCAGCGTGGCGGTCGCCAGCGCCGCGCCGATCAGCGCACCGGCCGCGACGTCGGTGGGATAGTGCAGCCCGAGCACGACGCGCGAGGCGGCGATCGCAAGCGCGAGCGGAACCAGCACCACCGCGAGCGAGGGATCGTGGGACACCGCGAGCATCGTGAACGACACCGCGTGCAGCGTGTGGCCGGAAGGGAAGCTGTATCGATCGAGCGGCGCGGTACCGACCACGATGTCGTTATGGGACATGCAGGGACGCTCGCGCACCAGTCGTTGCTTGAGGACCTTGTACACGGCCGCGCCGGTCGCGCCGGTTACCGCCAGCTGGAGTGCCGCAAGCGCTCCGGGCTCGCCACCCGTGATGGCCAGAGCGGCGATGAGCGCGTACCACACGATGCCATCGCCAAGCCGGCTCGCCGCCACGAAGAACGCCCGTACCGCCTTGCGACGGCAGCCACGGTTGATGCGCAGACAAAGGGATCGCTCGGCCCGATCCATGCGCTGCCAGATTCGTGCGACGGCGGTTACGGTCATCGCTGCGACCCCTCCAGGAGGGTTGCGCGCAGCCTGCACCTGTCACATGAAGTGCCTGTTGCACCGCCATGACGCCCGCATGACACGCGCGACGCAGGTCACGATTCTCGCGTCAAAGCCGCACGCGGTGCAGGCGCAGCGCATTGGCGATCACGCTCACCGAGCTCAGCGACATCGCGGCAGCCGCGAACGCCGGCATGAGCAGCATGCCGGTAAACGGATAGAGAAGGCCCGCGGCCAGCGGCACGCCGAGCGCGTTGTAGCCGAACGCGAAGAACAGGTTCTGGCGCACGTTGCGCATGGCGGCCTCGCCCAGTCGCAGCGCGCGCAGGAGGCCGCGCAGGTCACCGCTCACGAGCGTCACGCCGGCGGTCTGCTTGGCGACGTCCGTGCCGGCACCCATCGCGATGCCGACGTCGGCCGCGGCGAGCGCCGGGGCGTCGTTGATGCCGTCTCCGACCATCGCGACCACTCGTCCCGAGCCACGCAGCGCACGCACACGCCCGGCCTTGTCCTCCGGCAGGACGCCGGCCGCGACCTCGTCGAGACCGAGTTGCCCGGCGACGGCATTCACCGAGGCGGCGTGATCCCCGGAGAGCACGACCACGCGAATTCCCTCTGTCTTGAGCTGCTGCACGACCTCCCAGGCCTCGGGCTTGAGAGGGTCTGCGACGCCGATCACGCCGAACGCGGTTCCGTCGATCGCCACATAGATCGCCGTTTGCCCCAGCTCCCGCAGGCGCTCGGCCTCCGGCTCGAGAACCCGTACGTCCGCATCCGCCTCCTCCATCAGCGCGGCATTCCCTACCGCGACGTTGCGCATCTGCACGACGCCGAGGGCGCCTTTGCCGGGCAGGGCACGGAATCCGTAGCTGCGCCCCAGCCTCAGCCCGCGGGCCTGCGCCGCCGCCACGACCGCTCCCGCGAGCGGATGCTCGCTCGCCTGCTCGAGGCTGGCCGCGAAGCGCAGCAGCTCACTTTGGGCGACGCCATCAACGGGGATCACGGTGACCAGCTCCGGACGCCCGACGGTGAGCGTGCCGGTCTTGTCGAACACGATCGTGTCGATCTCGTGCAGCCGCTCGAGCGAGGCCGCGTCGCGGAACAGCACGCCGGCCTGGGCGCCGCGCCCCATTGCGACTGTCATCGCCATCGGCGTGGCGAGTCCGAGCGCGCAGGGGCAGGCGATCACCAGTGTGCTCACGGCCACGATGATGGCGTGTGCGAGCCGGGGCTCCGGGCCGAGCGCGGACCAGGCTATCGCCGCGAGCAAGGCCACGGCCACGACCGCCGGCACGAACCACGCCGAGACCCGGTCCGCAAGAGCCTGCACCGGTGCCCGGCTGCGCTGCGCCTCGGCCACGGCGCGCACGATGCCCGCAAGCATCGTGCCCGTGCCGACGCGCTCGGCACGCATGACGAGCGAGCCGCTGTCGTTCACTGTTCCGCCGATCAGCGCATCGCCGGGCCGCTTCGCAACGGGCAGCGCCTCACCAGTGACCATGGACTCGTCCACGCTGCCCTCACCCTCGAGCAACACTCCGTCCACGGGAACCTTGGCGCCGGGACGCACGCGCAGGCGATCGCCGGCTCGAACCTGCGCGAGCGGCACGGTCGACTCGGCACCGTCCTCGCCGATGCGCCGGGCTTCCGCGGGCGCGAGATCGAGCAGTGCGCGCAATGCCTCACCGGTGCGACGTCGGGCGCGCAACTCGAGCACCTGCCCCAGCAGCACGAGCGTGACGATCATGGCGGCCGACTCGAAGTAGACGGTCGCGCGCCTGCCGTGGCGGAAGGCCTGTGGCACGAGGTCCGGCGCGAGCGTAACGATCACGCTGTATCCGAACGCCACCGCGACGCCGAGGCCGATCAGCGTGAACATGTTGAGGCTGCGATTCGCGATCGACCGCCACGCACGGTCCAGCAACGGACGGCCGCACCACACTACGACCGGCGTCGCGAGCAGCAACTGCACCCACACCGCCGCCGAGCCGTGGAGCGCCGGCGGCAGCAGACCTGCCATCGCAGCCATTTCCCAGGCGACCAGTGGCGCGGTGAACCCGAGTGCAGCGATGAAGCGCCGGCGCATGTCGGCGAGTTCCGGATCCTCGCCGGACCCGAGCACCGGCATGGCGGGCTCCAGCGCCATGCCGCACCTCGGACAGTTTCCCGGCACCGGGCTGCCCACGGCGGGGCACATCGGACAGACGTAGGCCGAGTCGGCAGGCGCAGCCACCCCTGCGACAGGAACCTGCGTCGCAGCGGCACCGTGACAGCAGTCGTGAGACGACGCGGCCGGTGCAGGCGCTGCCGGCGTCGCACAGCAGTCGTGAGCGGCCGCAGTCGGTGCCGGCGTCCCGATGGCTGGTGCGGCCGGTGCGTGGCAGCAGTCGTGCGCGTGCGGGTCCGACTCTTTCATTCCGGAATTCTACGCCGCGCAACTAGCCGGCCGGCAGCTTGCGGCCATTCACGATCAGGTACAGCGACGGCAGGATCACCAGCGTCAGCACGGTGGCCGTCACCATCCCGCCCACCATCGGCGCGGCGATGCGCCGCATCACCTCCGATCCGGTGCCCGAGCCCCACATGATGGGAAGCAGGCCCACGATCACCGTGATCACGGTCATCAACTTCGGACGCAGCCTAAGGAGGGCTCCCTCGACGATCGCCTCGCGGAGTTCGGCCCGCGTCGGCAACCGGCCCTGCTCGGCCGCGCGCTGCCGGCGCGCCGCCCAGGCGTGCTCGAGATACATGATCATCACTACGCCGGTCTCGGCCGCCACACCCGCGAGCGCAATGAAGCCCACTGCCGCGGCGATCGATACGTCGTAGTCGAGCAGGTACAGCAGCCACACGCCGCCCACCAGCGCAAACGGCAATGTACCGAGGATCATCAGCACGTCGCGCGCGTTGCGGAAGTTCAGATACAGGAGCAGCACGATGATCGCGAGCGTGAGGGGAACCACGACGCGCAGTCGCTCGGCCGCGCGTGCCAGGTATTGGTACTGCCCGGACCAGCCGAGGCTGTAGCCCGGCGGCAGGTCGAGGTCCGCGGCCACGCGACGCTTGGCTTCCCCGACGTAGCCGCCGAGATCGCGGCCCTGCAGGTCCACGAACACCCAGCCAGAGGGACGCGCGTTCTCGCTGCGGATCATCGCGGGGCCATCGGCGACGTCCACGCGGGCGACATCCGCGAGCACGATGTTCGCGCCGGTCGGGGCGACGATCGGCAGCGCGCGCAGCGTCTCGAGCGAATCGCGGAAGTCCTGGGGGTAGCGCAGATTGATCGGGTAGCGCTCGAGTCCCTCCACCGTGTAACCGACCGTCATGCCGCCGGCGGCGCTCGCGACGATGTCCTGCACGTCCTTGATGTTGAGACCGTAGCGCGCGGCCGCGACGCGGTCGATGTCCACGTCGACGTAGCGCCCCGTCGCCGTGCGTTCGGCATACACCGAGGTCGTGCCCGGCACGCCGCGCAGGATTTCCTCGATGTTCTGCCCGAGCTGCTGGATCACGGCGAGGTCGGGCCCCATGATCTTGATGCCTACCGGCGTACGGATGCCGGTGGCGAGCATGTCGATGCGCGTCTTGATGGGATACCCCCACGCATTCGACAGTCCCGGGAACTTCACCAGTGCATCGAGCTCCGCCTTGAGTTTCTCCGGTGTCATGCCCGGACGCCACTGCTCGCGCGGCTTGAGCCTGATGGTGGTCTCGAACATCTCGATCGGCGCGGGATCGGTGGCCGTCTCGGCGCGCCCGGCCTTGCCGAACACGCGCTCGACCTCGGGCACCGTCCTGATCAGCCGATCGGTCTGCGCGAGCAGCGCGCGCGCGGCATCGGTGGACAGCCCCGGCAGCGTCGTCGGCATGTACAGGAGATCGCCCTCGTCGAGCTCCGGCATGAACTCGCTGCCGAGCCGGGAGGCCGGCCAGAGCGTTGCCAGCACCAGAGCCGTGGCCGCCAGCGTCACGGCCCAGGGCACCCGCAGCGACACGTCGAGCACCGGGCGATAGACGGCCATGGCCGCGCGATTGACCGGGTTCGCCGTCTCGGGCCGGATGCGGCCACGCACCAGCCAGAAGATGAGCACCGGAACCAGCGTGATCGACAGCAGCGCGGCCGACACCATCGCGTAGGTCTTGGTGTAGGCGAGCGGAGCGAACAGGCGGCCCTCCTGCGCTTCGAGCGCGAACACGGGCAGGAACGACAGCGCCACGATCATCAGCGAGAAGAACAGCGACGGGCCCACTTCGCGGCAACCCTCCAGGATCGCCGCCAGTCGCTGCCGCTCGTCGTCCACGCCGTGCTCGAGCTTGCGGTGCACGTTCTCGGTCATGACGATCGCCGCGTCCACCAGCGTGCCGATCGCGATCGCGATGCCGCCCAGCGACATGATGTTCGCATTGATGCCCTGCAGCCTCATGACGATGAAGGCCGACAGCACCGCGATCGGTGTCACGATCACCACGATCAGTCCCGAGCGCACGTGGAACAGGAACACGAAGCACACCAGCGCCACGACGATGAACTCGTCGAGCAGCTTGCGGTTGAGGTTGTCGACGGCTCGCTGGATCAGCGAGGAGCGGTCGTAGGTCTCGACGATCTCGACGCCCGCCGGCAGGCCGCCGCGAAGTTCCTCGAGCTTCGCCTTCACGCGATGGATCGTGTCGCGCGCATTCTCGCCACTGCGCATCACGATCACGCCGCCGACGACCTCGCCCTCGCCGTCGAGCTCGCTGATGCCGCGGCGCATCTCGGGACCGACGCGCACCTCGGCGATGTCGCGGAGCAGCACCGGCGTGCCGGTCTTCGTCGTCATCACCGGGATGCGCTCGAGATCCTCGATGCTCTTGACGTAGCCGGTGGCACGGACCATGTACTCGGCCTCGGCCATCTCGACCACCGAGCCGCCGACTTCCTGGTTGCCCGCACGGATCGCCTGCTCGACCATCATGAGCGTGAGGCCGTAGCCGCGCAGGCGCAGCGGATCCACCACCACCTGGTACTGCCGGACCATGCCGCCGACCGTGGCGACCTCCGACACGCCGTCGAGCGCCTGCAGCTCGTACTTCAGGAACCAGTCCTGGATCGAGCGCAGCTGCGCGAGGTCGTGCGCGCCGGTGCGGTCGACGAGCGCGTACTGGTAGATCCAGCCGACGCCGGTCGCATCCGGCCCCAGCGCCGGGCGCACGCCTTCCGGCAGGCGGGCGGCGGCCTGGCTCAGGTACTCGAGCACGCGCGAGCGCGCCCAGTAGGGGTCGGTGCCGTCCTCGAAAAGCACGTTCACGAACGAGTCGCCGTAGAAGGAGTAGCCGCGCACCGTGGTGGCGCCCGGCACGGACAGCAGCGCCGTGGTGAGCGGATAGGTCACCTGGTCCTCGACCAGTCGCGGCGCCTGCCCCCGATACGGCGTACGAACGATCACCTGTACGTCGGAGAGATCGGGCAGCGCATCCACCGGTGTGCGCAGGAAGGAATACACCCCGATCGCAGTGAGCATCGCGGTGAGCAGCAGCACCAGCGCACGGTTCTCGAGCGAGGCACGAATGATCGCGTTGATCATGGCGGCGGCTCGGCACCGGACGACAGTCGCTCGAGCCCGGAGCGCAGGTTGGCTTCCGAGTCGAGCAGGAACTGCCCGGCGACGACCACCGCCTCGCCAGCGGCCAGGCCCTCGCGGATCACGATTCGATCGCCGCTCTCGGGACCTGCAATGACGCGCCGCGCCGCGAAGCGTCCCTCGCCGAGCACGACGACCACGCGGTCCTCGCGGCCGCCGCGGATCAGCGCGCTGCGCGGCACGGTCACCGCCGGAGCGCCCGCCTCGCCCACCAGCGTGACGTTCGCAAGCATGTTGGGGCGGATGCCGGCGGGCGGGCTGTCCAGCACCACGCGCGCACGCAGCGTGCGGGACTCCATGTCGAGATCGGGATAGACGTAATCGACGCGCCCGGCGAGGGTCTCACCGGGCAGCGACGGCAGGCGCAGCTGCGCCACGGTACCGGCTTGGACCCACGCCGCCTGGGACTCGGGCACCTCGGCGATCACCCAGAGGCTTCCGAGCTCCGTGATGGTCAGGGCGACCATGTTGGGCGTCACCATCGCGCCCTCGCGCACGGCAAGCTCCGTCACCACGCCACTGATCGGGGCGTGGAATGCCACCCGGCCCGATGCACGCCCGCCTCGCGCGAGCCGCTCGGCCAGCCCGGCATCCAGGCCGAGCGCCCGCAGCCGTTCGCGCGAGGCCTCGATGAGGTCGCGATTGCCGATGCGCTGCGCGTCGAGATACTCCTGCTGCGCGCTTTCGAGCAGGGGCGAATACAGGGTGAACAGGCGCTGCCCCGCCCGCACCGGCTCACCGACGGCGCGCAGCTCCAGCCCTTCGACCCAGCCCTCGGCACGCGGCTGGACCTGCTGCATGCGCCGTTCGTCATAGGTCACGTAGCCGACCGTGGTGGTGCGCCTCTCGGGAGTGGCGAGCACCGCCGGCTCGGTGCGCACACCGAGATTGTTGATAACGGCCGGCGAGATGCGTACCTCCGGGCCCGCCGCATCCGCGTAGATCGGGACATAGTCCATGCCCATCTCGTCCTTCATGGGCACGGGCGAGGTGCGGTTCGGGTCGTGCGGATGCCGGTAATAGATCGGCTGCCCGGTTCCAGCCGCCGCCGGCACGGCGCCCGGCTGCGGTTCTGGCTCGATCTTCACCAGGGCCATGCCGCAGATCGGGCACTCGCCGGTCCGGTCGCGCACGACGTCCGGGTGCATCGGGCAGCGGTACTGCGGGTTCGTGTGCTTGAGCGCATGTTCCACCGGCGTGTCGCCGGCGGCAGAGGCGGCCGGCTCGGAAGCCGGCTCGCGACTGCAGCCGGCGATCTGCAGCGCAGCGAGCACGAGGATCACGGCCGGTACGGCCGCAGCAGACCGGCGACGCAGGTTTTCGTCATTCATTGCCGGGGCCTCCAGCGAGGTATTCGACGTCGTAACGGGCCTGCGCGCGATCGGCCGCAAGCCTCAGGTGCCGGAGCGAGGTCTCGAGTGCCGCCCGACGCGCCTCGATGACATCGTCGATCATCGAGCGGTTCGAGCCGTAGGCGAGCAGCGCGGCCTGTACCGACTGGCCGGCCAGCGGCATGAGATCGCTCTCGTAGTAGCGTTCGAGTTCTCCGGTGCGCTCGGCGACCCACCACGCCTCGCTCAGCATGGCGAGCATCTCGCGCAGGTGGTCGTCGTGCAGGTCGTGCAGGCCGCGCGCCTCGGCGCGCACCGCTGCGACCTCGCGGTTCTGGCGGTTGCCGCGGAACACCGGCAGCTCCACGCTCACCATCGCAGTCAGCATGTCAGAGCGCGGCTCTCCGTCCTCCATCCGACCGCTGCGGAATCCGTAGCCGACGTCGAGCATCCATGCCGGCCGCTTGCTCTGCTCGGCGAGCTGCACGGCCGTCTGGGCGGCCTCGATGCGCCGCTCGAAGTCGAGCTGTGCCGGGTGACTGCGCAGACGTTCCTCGAGCACCGGGAGCGGCTCGAGTGGCGCCCGCGGCGGCAGGGCCGCCGGTCGCGCGTCGCGCGCCGCCTCGTCACCGATCCAGCGGCCAAGCTGCGCGCGACGCATCGCCTCGTCGCGGTCGAGGTCGAGCAACTGCTCGCGCAGCATCGCGACGTCGAGTCCGGCCTGCAGCACGTCGAGCTGACGTCCCTCGCCGGAAGCATATCGGGCACGCGCCGAGGAACGCATCTGCTCGACCCACTCCACCTGTCCCGTGACGAGTTCCCGGGCGCGCGCTACGTGGGCGAGTTCGATCCATGCGCGGCGGACCTCACGCTGCACCAGCAGCCGCCGGTCTGCCGCCGCGGCCTCCGCCGCGGAGGCGGACTGGTTCATGCGCTCGCGCGCGAGCGATCGCGTGCGGCCCGCCGGGAATTCCTGGCTGACACCCACCTCGAGCATGGTCATGTCGTCCTCGTCGAGGCTGAAGCTGTCGACGGGCACGTTGACGGCGCCGAAGCGCAGCTTCGGATCCATCAGCTGACCTTCGGCCACTCCGCGCTGGCGCATGGCCTCGGACTCCGAGGCGAGCTGCCGGAGCACCGCATCGCGCTCGACGGCGATGCGCTCGGCTTCGGCGAGGTCGAGTGCCGAAGCCACGGGCGACGTGGCCGCAGCCAGCCACAAGGCCGTCGTCAACGCGCGGGCGCGCGTACTGGAAACTGGCTGTCGCCGGCGCCGCGCGGGCGCCGAATTAACACGGGACATGATCCACCTCCGGTCAGGATGCGAACGTGCGCCCTCGCGGCGGGCGCCGACCTGGAGGCGGGGCTACTCGATGAAGCGGCAGTAGCTGACCGGAAGACTGACCCTGGGCACCACCTCGGGTGCCATGAGGACCGCGTCGCTGGAGACGAGCACGATCATGGGCGACGGCAGCAGGTAGGTCACCGGGAGCGCGGCATGCAACGCAATCGCGCTGCGTGCATCCACCTGGGGATCATGCGGGTAGGCGCAGCTACCGTGCCTGTCACACGAGCCACCGTCACCGCCGTGCGCGCCCGGCGGACAATAGGGGCAGTGAAGCGGCGCGTCGGCGGAGTCGCTTCCGGTGCCGCCCGCGGGCCCGTGGCCGGCATGATCGGAAAGCGCGACGCCGTCCGCGGGCATGGCATGCCCGGCAACAACGTGCGCCGCCACCTCGTGCTGAGGCGCCAGCCCTTCCGGGACCGACGCCATGACGCAGGGCACCACGGCCGCCTGGAGCCACGCCGCACAGAAGAGGCCCAGCACTGCGCGCGCCAGCGCATGCTGACGCCGTCTGATCCAGTGCAGGCCGAGGTCCAAGTTGCGGTTACTCCGTAGCGGACGGCGAACCCTACCCCCATGAGACAGGCGACGGCAAGCAAAGCTCCCGGAAGAGTGCAGAATCTGCAGCATCTCCCTGGCCAGTCGGCAAGACAGGTTCGTGAGAAATCCTTTGCTCTCCTGCCCGTCAGTGATCGTGCTCGGGTGCCTCGCAGCCTGCGGCGGAACCGGATCGGACAGCCCCTGGGTCTCGCAGATCGAAACGGTAACCGCCCCGGCGGGCCCGGGCAGCCGATACCCGCACCTCGCCGGCGGGGGCGAAGCGCCGGTCGTGATCAGCTGGCTCCAGCCCGAGGGCGGCGACCGGCATGCGCTGCAGTTCGCCCTGTGGCGGGATGACCGCTGGAGCGAAAGCGTCACGGTCACCAGCGGCTCCGGTTGGTTCGTCAACTGGGCGGACTTCCCGTCGGTGGTGCCGATCGACGAGCGTACCTGGGCCGCGCACTGGCTGGAGCAACGCCCCGGCAACGTGTATGCGTACGAGGTGCGACTCGCCGTGACCCGCGATGCCGGCGCGAACTGGTCCGAACCGACCTCGCCGCACGACGACGGCACACCCACCGAGCACGGGTTCGTGTCGATGCTCGGCGAGAACGGCATGGTCCAGGCGCTCTGGCTCGACGGGCGACAGACGGCGGGCGCACCCGGTCACGAAGGCGGCCATTCCGCAGCCGCGGGGGCGATGACCTTGCGCACGACCACGATTGACGATCACGGTCGTCGCATCGGCCCCGACCTCGAGCTCGACGGCCGGGTCTGCGACTGCTGCCAGACCGACGTCGCCCGCACCTCCGAGGGACTGATCGCCGTCTTTCGCGATCGCAGCGAGGGGGAACAGCGTGACATCGCGGTGGTCCGCCTGGTGGACGGCAAGTGGTCGGCACCGGTGCCGCTGCACCCCGACGGCTGGAAGATCGATGCCTGCCCGGTCAACGGACCGGCCGTGGACGCCCGCGGCGCCCGCGTCGCGGTCGCCTGGTTCACGGAGCCTGACCAGCCGCGTGTGCGCGTCGCCTTCTCGGACGACGCTGGCGAGCGCTTCACGCCCGCCATCGAGGTCGCGAGCGGCGACGTGATCGGTCGCGTGGACGTCGTGATGCTCGACGACGGACGCGCGGTAGTGAGCTGGCTGCGGCGATCGGGACAAGGCGCGGAGATCGTCGCGCGCCCCTACGACCCCTGTGGCGCCGCCGGAAGCGAGGTCGTCATCGCCTCCGCGACCGTGCAACGCTCCAGCGGCTTCCCGCAGCTCGTTCGCGCCGGCGACCAGTTGCTGTTTGCCTGGACCGACTCCAGCGATCCATCGCAGCTACGCACTGCTCGCGCGCGACTTCGTTAGACCATCGGCGCGGTCCGGCGCGTGTCGCATGTGCTAGGATTTCTACGGGATTTCTCCCCACTCAGAACGCCAACACGGAGCCCGACATGCCCAGCTCGGTCAAGCTCGACGTGCCCGCCGCGGGTCAGAAGATCACGATCTCCAACGGCCGCCTGCAGGTACCCGACCAGCCGATCGTTCCCTTCATCGAGGGCGACGGCACGGGCCCCGACATCTGGCGGGCCTCGGTGCGCGTGCTCGACGCGGCGGTCGCGAAGGCCTACGGCGGCAAGCGCAGGATCCAATGGATGGAGGTCTTCGCCGGTCAGAAGTCGAACGATCTCTACAACACCTGGCTGCCCGACGAGACGGTGGAGGCCTGTCGCGAGTACCTGGTGTCGATCAAGGGTCCGCTCACCACGCCGATCGGCGGCGGCATCCGCTCCCTCAACGTCGCGCTGCGCCAGATGCTCGACCTCTACGTGTGCCTGCGCCCGGTGCGCTGGTTCAAGGGCGTGCCCTCACCGGTGAAGGCGCCCGACAAGGTCGACATGGTGATCTTCCGCGAGAACACCGAGGACATCTACGCCGGCATCGAGTTCGAGGCGGGCAGCGCCGAGAACGCAAAGTTCCAGGCGCTGTTCAAGGAGGCGTTCCCGAAGCTCTACGGCAAGATCCGCTTCCCGGAGACGTCCGGCATCGGCATCAAGGCCGTCTCCCAGGAAGGTACCGAGCGCCTGGTGCGCGCCGCCATCCAGTACGCGATCGACAACAAGCGCAAGAGCGTGACGATCGTGCACAAGGGCAACATCATGAAGTTCACGGAAGGCGCCTTCCGCAACTGGAGCTATGCGCTCGCCGAGCGCGAGTTCGGGGACAGCACCTACACCTGGGACCAGTGGGAGCGCACGCTCGCCAACAAGGGCCCGAAGGCTGCCAACGCCGAGCAGGACGCCGCCAAGGCCGCGGGCAAGGTGATCATCAAGGACGCGATCGCCGACATCACGCTGCAGCAGGTGCTGACGCGTCCCGACGAGTTCGACGTGATCGCGACGATGAACCTCAACGGCGACTATCTCTCCGACGCGCTCGCGGCGCAGGTGGGCGGCATCGGCATCGCGCCTGGCGGCAACATCAACTACATGACGGGCCACGCGGTGTTCGAGGCCACGCACGGGACGGCGCCGAAGTACGCCAATCTCGACCGCGTGAATCCGGGATCGGTGATCCTCTCCGGCGAGATGATGCTGCGCTACATGGGCTGGCTCGAGGCCGCCGACGCGATCATCACGGCGATGGACCGGACCATTGCGCAGAAGACCGTCACCTACGATTTCGCGCGCCAGATGGAAGGGGCCACCGAGGTCAAGTGCAGCGAGTTCGGCGACGCACTGATCGGCAACCTGTGACGGCTGCGGGTAGGCGCGGGCGCGGACGGATGAAGCCGTGAGCCAGCCGGCACCGCGGACGGGCTCGCGCGACGAACTGGTGCAGGACTGCGCGCAGACGCTGGTCGACATCTTCGCGGAGTACAACGCGGAGTTCCGGGCCATCACCCGGCGCGCCCGCCAGCGCTTCGAGGACCGCGACTGGCGCGGCAGCCAGCGCGACGCGGTCGAGCGTATCGAGCTCTACAGCAGATACGTGGCCAACACGGTCACGACGATGAAGAAGCGCCTCGGCGACGAGGTGCACGAGCGCTCGCTGTGGTCGAGCATCAGACGCCGGTTCGCAGAACTCATCGACCCGCTGCCCGACAACGAGTTCCCCAAGACCTTCTTCAGCTCGGTCACCCGCAAGACCTTCGACACCGCGGGCGTGGACGCGGCCGTCGAGTTCGTGGCGCTCGATCTCGACCCGCTGGGCAGCGTCACGACCCACGTCGAGACCAAGGTGTACGTGAACCGCGGCTCCGTGGAACTGCTGGTCGAGGAACTGCTCGCCGACTTCCGCTTCCGTACGCCCTACCGCGACTTCGAGCGCAGCGTGAAGCGGGTCGCCGACGAACTCAAGGCGTCGCTGCAGGTGAACGGTGAACGACCCGAGATCGAGCGGCTCGAGGTCATCAAGGAAGTCTTCTACCAGATCACGCGGGCCTACCTCGTCGGGCGCATCTGCGGTCGCGGCTGGACGCTGCCCTTCGTGGTCGCGCTGCGAAATCACGAGAGTGGCGTGCTGGTCGATGCGATCATGCTCGAGGAGAGCACGGTGAGCGTGCTCTTCAGTTTCACGCGCTCGTACTACCACGTGGACCTCGCGCACGTGGGCGAGGTCGTGAAGTTCCTGAAGGAGATCCTGCCGCGCAAGCCAGTGAGCGAGCTCTACACCGTGCTCGGCCGCGCCAAGCAGGGCAAGACCGAGCGCTACCGGGAACTGTTCCGCCATCTGCAGGTCTCGGACGACCAGTTCATGCTGGCTCCCGGTGAAAAAGGCCTGGTGATGGTCTGCTTCACGCTGCCCTCGTTCGACGTGGTCTTCAAGCTGATCCGCGACAAGTTCCCCTACCAGAAGAACATCCTGCGCGAGGACGTGCTGCAGAAGTACGCGCTGGTGTTCCGCCACGACCGCGCCGGCCGGCTGGTTGATGCGCAGGAGTTCCGGCGCCTGAAGTTCCCCAAGGCGCGCTTCACGCCCGACCTGCTCCACGAGCTTCTCACGGAGACCGCGGCCACCGTGGTCGAGGAAGGCGACTTCCTCGTCATCGACCACATGTACATCGAGCGACGCATGACGCCGCTAAACCTGTACGTGCGCGAGGCGACGCGCGAGCAGGCCGAGAAGGCCGTGCTCGACTATGGCCAGGCGATCCGCGACCTTGCCGTGACGAACATCTTCCCGGGTGACCTGCTGCTCAAGAACTTCGGCGTCACCCGTCACGGAAGGGTGATCTTCTACGACTATGACGAACTCTGCCTGGTGACCGACTGCCGCTTCCGCGAAGTGCCCGAGTCGCGCTACGAGGAAGACGAGATGATGGCGGAGACCTGGTACTACGTCGGCGAGAGCGATGTGTTTCCCGAGACCTTCATAAACTTCCTCGGCTTCGACCCCCACCTGAAAGAGGTGTTCCTGGGCGCGCACGCCGAGATCCTGACCGCCGAGTGGTGGCGCGGGATCCAGGAGCGGTTGAGCGAAGGCGACGTTCTCGAGGTCCTCCCGTACCACAGGCATCGAGTCCGGGTGTTCAGCAGCCTCTGATCATGACGCGTCCGCCTGCCTGGCTCTTCGTGCTGCTGATCGCGATCGCGTTTGCTTTCCAGGGCACGCGCGGTATCTGGGAGCCCGACGAGGGCCGTTACGCGGCCGCCGCGCTGAACATGCTCGACAGTGGCGACTGGCTCGTCCCCACGCTGGACGGCGAGCGCCCGCACCTCACCAAGCCGCCGATCACCTACTGGGCGATCGCCGCGAGCGTGGGGCTGCTCGGTCGCAACGAGTGGGCGGTGAGACTGCCGGGCGCGCTCGCGTTCGTCGGCACGGGACTCTTGCTGCTCGGTCTGGGCCGGCGCCTGTGCAACGCAAAGCCCTGGCTGCCGGTCGTCGTATGGTCGCTGTCGCTCGCACCGGTGACAGCCGCGAACATCGTCTCGACGGATGCGCTGCTGGTGCTGTTCGAGACTGCGGCCATGTTCGCCTTCGTCGAGTGGTGGACGCGCGACGCGAGTGAACGGCGCCGCTGGGCCGTCGCCATGTGGATCGCCTGGGGCCTCGCGTTCATGACCAAGGGCCCGCCCGGGCTGCTGCCGCTCGGCGCCATGATCGCCTTTCTGGCGATCCACGACCGGAGCCGGCTGCGCGGCCTGTTCCCGGTCGCAGGACTCGTGGCTTTTTCGGTGGTCGCCTTCACGTGGTTCGCGATCATCGTGGCGCGTGATCCCGACCGCCTCGGCTACTTTCTCGGCTACGAGGTCTACGGCCGCGTGTTCACCAGCGTGCACCGACGCAACGCCGAGTGGTACGGGGCCTTCGAGATCTACCTGCCCGTGCTGCTGGTGGGTGCGCTGCCGTGGCTCGGGTTCGCGCTTGCCGCTGCCGGCGGGCCGCTTGGAGCGTGGCGTGGACTACGCGAGCGCGTGCGCAGCCGAGATGCGGCAATGCTGCTGCTCCTCTACTGGTTCCTGTTGCCGCTCGCGGTGTTCTTCCTGGCCCGCTCGCGCCTGTACCTATACATCCTGCCACTGTTCGTACCGCTCGCGCTGCTGCTGGCGCGCCCGCTGGCAACGTGGGGCTGGCTCGATTTCAGGCGAACCCGGTGGATCGCCGGGACTACGTTCGCGGCGCTGCTGGTCGCAAAGGCCGCGCTGGCCCACTTCTCGCACGATCGCGACGGACGCGCCATGGCGGATGCCATCCGGCAGGTCGTCGACCTCCGCGAGGTGGAGGAAATCGCCTTCGTGGGCATGAAGCCCTTCTATGGACTGCGCCTGTACCTCGACAGGATGATCGAGGGAGTGTTCATCACGGAGCCGGGCATCGAGCACTCGAAGTTCCTGGCGGCGGAGACGCTGTGCGACGAGCTCGCGGAACGCGAGCGCAACATTTTCGTCGTCAAGCGCAGCCGGTCCGAGTCGTTCCTTGCGGCGGTGGCGAGCTGCGGCGGGCTCGCCGCGGTCGAGGTCGGCGAGTTCTTCGCCGACGACAACGAACTCGCGATTTACTCAGTGCGACGCTGAACGGCAGCGGGCCGACGAGCGGCTCCTCTCAGAAGCGGTAATTCATGCGCGCGAAGTAGCGCCGCTGGCCGACGACGTCGAAACCGGACCGGCCATAGCTCGCGCGCAGGTTCCATTTCCACTCCGGCAGTGCCCCGCCCACCCGGCCTCCGATCGTGCCGACGTCGCCCTCGGCGGCCAGCCCGCGCGTGCGCTCGACCTGGACCCACGACAACCGACGATCTGGGCCAACTATCTCGCGGGACTCGGATACGCCCGCGACTCGCGCTACCGCGAGGAATTCGATCGCGCTGTACGCATGGTCGGGGACATGCCGTCTGCGATCGACCGCTTCACGCTGCCTGCACTTTCGACACCGGGGTTTCCCGTCGAGCTCATGAAGGCGGCGGCGATCAAGCAGCGCGCGCCGCATCTGCAGAATATGCCCCTCTGGGTGAATCGCTTCCGGGCCTGGCTGGCCGTGGATCCCGAGCGCGCGCGGCTCAGTCTGCCTGTCGAGGCCGCGGCCCAGCTCGAGCAGGCCGGAGCGATTCCCGAGGAGTGGATACCCCCGGTCCTCGGCGGCGACGCGACCTACGGCCTCATGGAGGCGGCGCAGATTCGCATTCTGCGTGCGACGGGCCACATCGAGACCGCCGACCGCATGGCGACCGAGCTGCTCGAGCCCATGCGCATCGAGCGCATCCATTCCGAACTCATGAGCGTCGAGACGGAAGCGAAGTTCACGCGGGAACTGCCGGCCTCGCCGTGAGCCTCGAAAGCAGCGACGCGGGTCTCGATCCGGGCCGGACCCGCGATCTCGGCCGCAAGGAGCCTCGCCGCCGCTATTGGCTCCTGCTACTGTCCGGATCGTGAACGGCGCCGGCCCTACCGACACCGCCTCCTGGCTGCGCTCCGGGGAGTTCCGCTACGGTGCGCTGCTGTTCGTCGTCGCGCTGCTCGCGCTCGCGGTCGCTGCCCCCTCGAGCGCGCTGGACGCCGGCGAATGGTCGCGCGTCGGGTTCTTCCTGGCCTTCGCCCTGTTCACGATCTCGATCGGCTACGAGCAGCCGGCCTTCGGGTACGTCTCGTTCGACCGCGTCGCGCAGGTCTCGAGCATCCTGGTGCTCGGGCCCGTGGACGCCGCGTGGATCAATGGGCTCGCCTCGCTGCTCTACCCGTGGCACAGGCTGCGCCGGGGCGTGCCGCTGCATTCGGTGATCAGTGCGTCGCTCATGAACTCGGGGCTGATGACGCTGATGGTCCTCGCCGGTGGCTACGTATACGTGGGGCTGGGCGGCCCAGTGCCGCTCACGCACCTGTCGCTGGCTACCTTCGCCGCCGCGCTCACCTCGATGGTGGCGATGCAGCTCTTGAACGAGGCAGGGATGTTGACGCTGGTGAGCATCCGCGGCCAGTCGGTGCGCGACTCACTGAGCCTGTTCGACACCGCCACCGAGCTCACCGCGGGCCTGATCGGCCTGCTCGTGGCGAGCGTCTGGATGCGCATGGAGGGTGAGGTGTTCCTGCTGCTGCTCGCCGTGCTGCTCGCGGGGATGCTTGCGCTCAAGCGTTTCGCCGAGATGCGCCTGCGCCTCGAGCGACTGGTCGGGGAGCGCACCGCGGCCCTGCAGGAGAAGACCCTGCAGCTCGAGCAACTCGCTGCGCGGGACACGCTCACGGGTCTGTACAATCGCCGGCATGCCGACGCGTTCCTGGAGCGCGAGCTCGAGCGGGCCATCCGGCTCGGTCAGCCGTTCAGCATCGCGCTCGCCGACGTGGACCGCTTCAAGCAGATCAACGACGGGCACTCCCACGGCGTCGGCGACCGGGTACTGGAGCGTGTCGCCGCCATTCTCGCCGAGCACATGCGCGACTCGGACCTCGTGGCGCGCTACGGCGGCGAGGAGTTCCTGTTGTGCCTGGTCGGGATGAGTGAGCAGGAGGCCCTCGCCTGTTGCGAAGACGTGCGACGGGCTGTCGAGCGTGAGCGCTGGTCGCGCTTCGCGCCGGGACTGCAGGTGACCCTGAGCATAGGGCTGGCCGCGCGCCGCCAGGAGACCACGACACTCGCGCTGCTGCACCACGCCGACGTCTGCCTATACCGTGCCAAGAACCAGGGCCGCAACCGCGTCGCGGCGCGCCGCGTGACCGAGAGCGGCGCGGCCTGACGCACGCCCTGCTGCTCGAACTCGAACACCGACTCGAACGGCAGCCGGAAGGCACCTGCCAGGCGAAACGCCAGCTCGGGCGAAGGAGCGCACTTCTCCACCTCCACCGCGATGATGGTCTGGCGTGTGGCGCCGACGCGGGCGGCGTGCTCCGCCTGCGTGAGCTCCGAGGCCTCGCGCAGGCGAAGCACGTGGTTCGCCACGCGGCCGCGGATTCGCGGGCCAAGCCGTGTCTGCGAGCGCGTGGATCACGAGCGCATTGATCGCGACGAGCACCACGCAGCCCTCGACGCGGTCTGCGCGCACGTCGTAATCTCGGCGGCGCCGCCAGACCGGCGGGAGCCCGGCTCGAGCATGCGAGCCGGTTGGTAGAACGACCCGGGAGGAATCCCCGACATGATCCGACCGGCACGGCCGCTCGCTGCAACTGCATTGCTGCTGGGTCTCTGCGCCGTCGCCGCGGCGCAGGATCTCAACATCCCCCGCCCTGCCGACGACATCGAGCGCGAGCTCACGCAGAAGCCCTTCCGCATCGAGACGGCCGAGATCAGCCGGCCGAAGGCCAAGGGCGACATCACGCTCAAGGCCGAAGTGTCGTTCGACGGCGCAGCGCCTTACCGCGTGAAGCTCCGACGCGCCGAACCCGGGGCCGAGGACTTCAACAACCGGCCACGCTACGACCTCGCGGCCTACGAGCTGCAGAAGCTGTTCCTTGACCCGGCCGAGTACGTGGTGCCGCCCACTGCGCTGCGCATGATGCCGCTGGTCGAACTGACGCCGTGGGCGCCGGCGGCGCGACCGACGTTCAAGGGTTCGGACGAGGTTCTCGTCGTGCTGCAGTACTGGCTGCAGGACGTGAAGGTCATCGAGGACGTCTTCGACCCGCAGCGCTTCGCGAACGACCCGGTGTACGCGCGTCACATCGGCCAATTGAACGTGCTCACTCTTCTCATCGAGCACGGCGACTCGAACGCCGGAAATTTCCTGGTCTCGAAAGCGGAGTCCGGTGCACGCGTGTTCTCGATCGACAATGGCGTGGCCTACGCCTTCAACGAGAGCGACCGCGGCGACCTGTGGCGCGAACTGCGCGTGGACCGGCTGCCGGCCGACACGGTCGCACGTCTGCGAGCCATCACCGAGGACGAGCTGCATCGACGGCTGGGGGTACTCATGCAGTGGAAGCTGCACGACGGACTGTGGATCGCGGAGACGCCTGGACCCAACCTGGGGGCCGGACGGGGCGTGCGCACCGCCGACGGCACGGTACAGCTCGGCCTGACGCGCCCGGAGATCGACCAGATCTGGCGCCAGCTGAAGCGCCTGGTCGAACGGGTGGACCGCGGCAAGGTGCGCACGTTCTGAGCGGAGGCCGAACATGCCCGACTCGAAAGCACTGACGAATACCCGGCGCGCTTGGCGACGCGGGCTCATCGCAGCGGCAGGCACGGTCACGCTCGCGGCAGTCGGATCGGACGGGACCGCGCGGGCGGCGGAGACGCCCACCACGTTCAACGGCGTCGAGCGCGTCGTGGCCTTCGCCGACGTGCACGGCGCCCACGAAGAACTCACCGCGCTGCTGCAGTCAGTCGGCGTCGTGGACACAGGGCTGCGCTGGAGCGCCGGCAGGACCCACGTCGTCAGTCTCGGCGACCTGCTCGACCGTGGCGCGGACTCGCGCAAGGTGATGGACCTGCTCATGCGCCTGCAGGACGAGGCCATGGCCGCGGGTGGGCGACTGCACGTGGTGCTCGGCAACCACGAGGCCATGAACGTGCTGGGCGACCTGCGCTACGTCGTACCAGGCGAGTATGCCGCCTATGCCGGCGACGAAGATGCCGCGGAACGCGACCGTCATCGCGGCGAATTCCTCGCACGGCAGAGCGGCGCCACTGCCGCCGACTTCGATCGGCTCTTCCCTCCCGGATACTTCGGCCACCGTCGCCTGCTCGGGCCCAACGGGACCTACGGTCGATGGCTGCTGGGCCTGCCCGCCGCGATCAAGATCAACGACACCGTCCACATGCACGGCGGGCCGTCGACGCTGTTGCGCAGCACGACGGTCGAGCAGCTGAATCGCAACTACGCCGCAGCCGTCTCGAGCTACCTCGCCGCCGCGTCCGAGCTGGAAAAGGCCGGGCTGCTGCACTTCGAGGACCGCTACGACCAGCGCGCCACGCTCGCTCGCCAGCGCCTCGAGGCGCTGCCGGCGGGCGATTCGCGCGACGCGCTCGCTGCCGTGGTCGAGCGATTCCAGCGCGCCGACGATGATCCGCAGACCGGCCCGACCGGGCCCAACTGGTATCGCGGGGCTGCGTTCTGCAACGAGTGCAGCGAGGCAGACGTGCTGAAGCCGTTCCTCGCCGCGACCGGCGCGAAGCGGGTCGTGATCGGTCATACCGTGGCACGCAATGGAACGGTCGTGTCTCGCTTCGATGGCGCGGTCGTGAAGCTCGACGCGGGAATGAACCGCGCGGTCTACAAGGGCCGGCCCGCCGCACTGATTTCCGACGCCACGGGCTCGCGAGTCGCCTACGCGCTCCCGAGCGTGTCACCTGCAGACGTGCCGCCCGAGCCCTTGTACCTGAGCTCGCAGACCATCGACGAGGACGCGGTCGCCGACATCCTCGCCCGGGGCACGATCGAGACCACGCTCGCCTGCGCCCCGGGCGTGGCAAGCGCGCGGGTAACGCACGCGGGCCGCAGCGTCGACGCGGTGTTCGAAGCCGCCGCCCGGGAGGCCGTCCAGAGCGAGCTCGCGGCGTACCGGATCGACCGGCTGCTCGGGCTCGGCCTCGTGCCTGCCACGGTCGCGCGCAACTACGACGGGAAGGACGGCGTGCTGCAGGGTCGGCCCGCGAACTGGGCGAGCGAGCAGGATCGCCAGAACGTCCGCAACGGTACCGCGGCCGGTCTCGCCTGCCAGACCATCACCGCGGTGCCGCAGTCGACACCGGCGCGCCGGCCGGCGCCGACCGACGGCCAGCGCGCGAAGCTGCCCACGGGTGGCTGGTGCGACATGGCCACGCAGTACCAGCTCGCCTACGCCTTCGATGCATTGATCGGCAACCAGGGCCGCAGCCCCGACCGCTACCTCTACGACGCAGACACGGCGACACTGTTCCTCACTGGGCACGACGCCGCGTTCGGCAGCGATACGCGGCTGCAGAAGGCGCTCGAGCCCGAGCTCGCGAAGACCGGCGCGGAAATGCAGGAGAGGCTGCGGCGGCTCGATGCGGACTCGGTCGAGGGGGCCATTGGCGAACTCGTCGGATCACAGGCAGTGAAGCCGCTGCTCGCGAGGCGGGACAGGATTCTGGAGATCGCGGGGCGTGGGCGATAGTCCGGGAAAATGCGCTGCGTTTCAGCGCAGTGCGATTTGCGCGTCTTGCCGCAGTCGGGCGGCCTGATTGCTGTTGGGCGGCACCACTACTCGCGCGGATCGTCGCGTGGGGCTTCGGGAGAAGGCACCGTGAAGATCGAAGGCCATCCGGAGGCCACAGCCGAGTACATCTGGGGCGACAGAACACTACGGAGATCCACTGCAAGAGCTGTGGCTGCGTCACTCACTGGGAGCCGCTGGAATCCAAGCCCGGCGCCAAGCATGGCGTGAACTTGGGGAATTTCGAGCCAAGGCTTATCGCCTCTGTGCGCGTTCGTCGCTTCGACGGAGCGGACACGTGGCAGTTCACCGACTGCGTCGAAGTTGCCGCCTGACGGCGCGCTCGACCCGGACGCGCCTGACACCTGCTCACCGTGCCAGTGGTGACCGCAGCCTGAAATTGCTCGTCGCCTCGAGCCCGTCCACATCACTGGCGATCACGGTCACGGTGATCTCCTCCACCAGCGTTGCGGGCGCCTGACCGCTGAAGCGACGGGCCTTCGCATCGAACCGCAGCCATGCCGGCAGCGGCCGCCCGTCCGCGAGCCGCGCCGCGAGGTGCAGCACGTCGCCGGGGTCGGCGTCACGGAACGCATCGGCCGGCACCACGAAGTCGAGTGGTCTGCCGGGCTGAAGCTGCAGGTCGGGGATCGACGCGCCTGCCTCGGGCGCCACGTTGATGACGTTCTCGCGGGCCTTCACCGCGAACTGCCGGCCGATCGCCACGGCGAGGCCAATCCACACGAGTGCCAGCAGCAGGCTCAGCAGTGCGAACTGTGCTGCGCCCCAGCCCAGCCAGTTCAGGCCCGCGTAGACGACGCCGGCCTGGATGAGGTCACCGACGCGCCAGAAGAACGAGTCGATGGCCGTCTTGCCCTCGTACTTCGCGTCGCGGTCCACGGGCAGGAACAGCGCGTGGCGCGTGGTGTTCATCAGCGAGTAGTCGACGCTGTTCTCGGCGACCTTCACCAGCCAGATGAGCGTGAAGATCGGTACGAAGCCGCCGAGCAATCCGGAGAACGCGATCAGGCCGTAGCCGATCGCCACGATCACCGGGTGCACCAGCAGCGCTCCGCGCACGCCGACGACTCGATAGATGCGGGCCACCAGCAGCAGCTGGATGGCGAGTCCGACCAGAGTCACCCAGAACTGGAAGTTCCCGTAGAACGACGTGATCAGCGTGCCCTTGTCGAGCGTCCCGCCACTGGCGGCGACGCGCAGATCGGCGTCGCGCTGCACGAAGTCCGCGAGGATGAACTCGCCGGTGGTGTTGATCCAGTTGAGCAGCACCACGAGCAGCGCAATCAGCAGCAGGTAGTGGTCGCGCAGCACCAGGCCGATGCCGCCCATCAATCGTGGCGGCGACGCCAGTCGCTCGATCACCAGCGGCCGCGAACCCTCGGGCACTGCGCGGCTTTCCGGTGCAACGAGCGCCAGGGTCGTGATCAGCGTCACCGACGCGAGCACCATCAGCCCCATCGGGGTCAGTGCGGCGACTGCGAGTTGCGCGGTCTTCGCGCCAGTGAGCGCACCGAGGTTCGCGCCGACCATGATCACCGGGAACAGCCGCTGGCCGCTCTTCAGGTTGAAGGAATCCGTCGCGAACGCCCACAGCTGCGCCACCACGACGAGGCCGAAGACGCTCACCCAGACGAAGAACGCGAACGCCGGGTAGAACCCTGCCGCAGCCGCCGCGATGAAGCCCAGCAGGTTGAGCGCGAAGAACGCGGTAACGGCCTGCAGCAGCCGGTCGCCGTCGATGCGCCGGCGCACGCGCCCGTACACCGGCACCAGCAGCATCAGCACGAAAGCCGTCACCGCCACCGCGTAGGCGCGCACCTCGGCCGAAAACTTCACCAGCATGAAGGCCTCGCGCAGCGCCTTCACGACCTGGTACGAGAAGAGCAGCAGGAACGCATTCAGGAAGAACAGGAACGCGCTGCGTCCCTCGCCGGGCCGCACGCGGGTGAACAGCGTCAGCAGGCGCTCGAAAGGACTCAGGCCGGCGTGGTCGGTCAGCATGTCTCGCCGGGACGTATTCGGTTCATGTGATCGGAATGCCCTTCAACGCCGGGTCAGGTTGCGCCAGGGACTTCGCGAAGCCCTTGCCGATTGCGCGCTCGATGAGCTGCTTCGCCTCCTCGCGATCCCCGCGGTCCGCGGCGGCCAATGCGGCTTGATAGATCACGAAGGGTGAGTCCGGCCCGAGCTCGAGCGCTCGCGCCAGATACCTTCGTGAGCGATCCTCGTCGCCGAGTCGGCCGTAGAAATAGCCGAGTTGCGCCCACCCATCCGAGTCCGTCGCGTCCACCGCCAGCAATTTCTCCGCCAGCAGCACCGCGCGGCGGTAGTCGCTGCGCGCACCCTCGCGACCTTGCGGCAGGTACCACTTCGCATCCGCCCGACCGCCCCACAGCCGGTAGTCCTCGGGTGCGAGAGAGATCGCCCTGGTGTACATCTCCACTGCATCATCGAAGCGTGAGAGGTAGTAGTAGAGGGTGCCGAGGTTCGAGTAGGAGGCACGGGACGGCTCGATGTCATACGACTTCTCGAAGGCCCGCGCCGAGGCCTGCAGGTCGCCGGCGGACAGCAGCGCGGCGCCCATGTTGTTGAACCCCGCCGGATTGCCGGGCGCGAGCTCGGTGACGCGGCGGTAGGCCTCCGCGGCCTCGCGACCGCGTCCAACCTCGAAAAGGAAGCCGCCGAGCGCATTGTAAGGGAACCAGTAGCCGGGCTCGACCAGGACCGCCTCGCGGAAGCTCTGCTCGGCCTCCTTCGGCCGATTCGATCGCGCCAGCGTGCGTCCGAGTCCGATGTGCACCTCTGCATCGCCTGCCGCCCGACGCAGCAGCGAGCGGTACACGGCCTCCGCCTGCTCCAGCCGCCCGCTCGCAAGGTACAGCGAGGCGAGGGCGAGTTCGGTTTCCTTGAGCGTGGGATCCGCTTCGAGCGCCCGGCGGCACTCGGCCTCGGCGAGGCGGACCTGGTCCGTTGCACCGGTCTGCTCGTAGCGCATGATCGCAAGCTGGCAGAGGCTCGCCTGTGCTCGGGTGAAACCGGGATCCTCCGCGAGTGACCGGCGGAACAGGCTCTCGGCCTCGTCGACCCGGGAACTCGACCCGCCCTGGCGGAGCCGCGCGAGACCGGCGAGGTAGAAGTCGTAGGCGCGCGGATTGAGCGTCTTGGAGGCCTCGAGCTGTTGCGCCGCTTCGGGCGTGATTACCGTCTGGAGCTGGCGCGCGATCGCCCCGGAGATGTCACGCTGGATCGCGATCAGGTCTTTCCAGGGACGTTCGTAGCTGTCGGTCCAGACGTGGAAGCCAGTCTTGGCATCGATGAGCTGTGCGGTGACGCGAACGCGGTCGCCCTCACGCCTTACGCTGCCCTCGAGCACGTAGCGCACGCCGAGTTCCCGCCCGATCTTGCGCACGTCGAGGTCGCTGCCCTTGAAAGCGAACGCCGAGGTGCGCGCGGCCACGCGCAGCCCGGGCAGCTTGGCGAGGTCGCTCGAGAGTTCCTCGCTCAGGCCATCGCCGAGATAGGCGGACCCTTCGGAGGGACTCATGTCGTCGAACGCCAGCACGCCGATGGACTGGGGGCTGGGATCGAAGTCCCCCGCGACGGGCTCCACCGCGCGGTCGATGGAGCGCCACCACGCATAGCCCGTGACGACCGCCATCAACGCGACACCTGCCACGACGGCGGGCGCGACGGCCACGCGCTTGCGCGGCAGTTGCAGGCCGGCGCCGCCGCCGTCCAGCACGATCCCCTGCGGCGTGATCTCGTACGCCCAGGCCAGCACCGCAACGATCGGCAGTCCGACGACCGCGAGGATGGTGAGCGCCGTCAGCCACCACTCCGGCAGGTGCAGCGGCTCGAACGTCGTCTCGGCCACCTGAAGCACGAGCCACATGCCGACGAGGTAGGCCCCGACCACGCGAAACACGTGGCGCCGGCGCAATTCCGCGAACATCGTCCCCAGGGACCCGGTCCGAGTCACCGGGGCTGACGAAACGGACCCTTGCCTCGACTCCGCCCCGCCGGCGGCCGGGCTCGCCGGTGCAAGTGGCTCCACCCGCGTCACCAGCATCAGCCCAGTGCGCGCGACATTCGCGATGTGGCGCTGGTCCTGCGGCGAGCCGCCGAGGAGTTGACGCAGCGCGCGCACCGTCTCGCGCAGTCGCAAGTCGGTGCCCGATTCCCCCGGCCACAAGTGTTCCCGCAGCTCGCGGCGATCCACGGCGTTCCCCTGACGCATGGCCATCAGCATCAGCAGGGCGATCTGTTCTCGCGCGAGGTTGTGTGGGCCGGAAGGACCCGTGATCCGCGCTTCGCACGGTTCGACGATCCACTCTCCCAGCTGAAACCCACCCTGCAGGTCGGTGGCGTCCATTATCCGTTCGACTGCCCCGCGCTTGCGATCCGGCAAGGATAGCAGAGCGAATCCGTGCGAAGCGGGTCTGACCTGCGCCGCGCGCGTTGTTCAGGTCTGCGAACGAGCGAGCGCCTGGCGAAGATCCGCAATCAGGTCCTCGGCGTCCTCGATTCCGACCGAAAGTCGCACGGTCCCCGCACCGATGCCGCTCCGCACAGCCTGCTCCTGCGTGAGCCCGCGCGGCTGCTGCAGGGCCGGAGGAACCACCAGCGATTCGGTAGAGCCGAGGCTCGAAGCAATGCTGAACAGCTCGAGTGCCTCGGCGAAACGCGTCCCGGCCTCGAGCCCGGCCGCGAGGTCGAAGCTCACGACGGCCCCGGCGCCCTGCATCTGTCGCAAGGCAAGCGCGTGGCCAGGATCCTGCGCGAGTCCCGGGTAGCGCACCCGACTCACCTCGTCGCGCCCGGCGAGGAACTCGGCGACACGCTGCGCGTTGGCGCAGTGGGCATCCCAGCGCAGGAAATACGTCTTCAGTCCGCGCAGGATGAGGAATGCGGCATGAGGATCGAGCGTCGGGCCGAGGTTGATCGCGTCATGTCGCATGCGATCGACGATCTCCCGCTGCGCGATCACCGCACCGCCCATCACGTCGCCGTGCCCGGCGACAAACTTGGTGAGGCTGTGGACGTACACGTCCACGTCGAAGCGACCGTGGTTGTGCGGCCCGGCGAGCGTATTGTCGAGCACGGTGAGCGCGCCGTGCGCGCGGGCGAGCGCCGTGACGCGCTCGAGGTCCACGACCTTGAGGACCGGGTTCGTCGGCGACTCGAAGACGACGAGGCGCGTGGGCGTGGAGGCGAGCACGCGCTCGAGAGCGTCGACGTCATCGACGGTGAGCAGCGTGCTCGCCACCCCGTAGCGGCCGAGCAGTCTGGAGATCAGGGCGCGCGTCGGGCCGTAGAGCTCTACGAAATGGACAACGTGATCCCCCGCCTTCAGGAGCCCGAGCAGCGCCACCGCGACCGCCGCCACGCCCGACCCGGTGAGCAGGCAGGAGTCGCGCTCCTGCAGGTCGCAAAGCGCCAGTTCCAGCTGGCGGAGCGTGGGGTTCGACACTCGGGAGTACTGGAACCCCTCGCGCTCCCCGGCCGAGTTGCGGCGCGTCTCCGCGACATCGTCGAAGCTGAATTTCACCGACTGGTGGATCGGAGCGACCAGCGGTCGGTTGTCCGGCGGCACCGTGACCGTCGGGAGGTGCGTGACCCGCGTGCGCGGCTTCATTGGAACCGACTCAGGAGACCAGTTCGAAGCGGTCGGCGTCGAGGTGCGCCGGGAAATCGCGCCGGTAGGCGCGCAGCGACTCGAGGTCCAGCACCGCTGTCTCGACGCGGTCGCCGCCACCGACGCTGGTCAGCGTCTGGCCGAGGAAGTCGACGGCCACGCTGTCACCCGCGTACGTGGCACCGTTGCCGTCCCGGCCAACGCGGTTCACACCGACGACGTAGCAGAGATTCTCGATGGCGCGGGCGCGAAGCAGCGTCGACCACGCGTGAGCGCGCCGTGCGGGCCAGTTCGCGACGTACAGCAGGAGGTCATAGTCGTCGCGGCTGCGGCTCCACACCGGGAAGCGCAGGTCGTAGCAGACCATCGGGCACACGCGCCAGCCCTTGACCTCGACGACCAGGCGGCGATCACCGGCGGCATAGTGCTGCTGCTCGCTCGCCATGCGGAACAGGTGACGCTTGTCGTAGTGCTCCACGCTGCCGTCCGGCCGCACCCACACGAGACGGTTGCGGCAGCGGTCACCGTCGCGAACGATCAGGCTGCCGGTGATTGCGAAACCGAGCGCGGCTGCTTCCTCCCGCATCCAGCCCAAAGTCGGACCGTCCATGTCCTCGGCGAGCGACTCGGCATCCATGGAGAAGCCGGTCGAGAACATCTCGGGAAGCACGACGAGGTCGGTGTGACCGACGAGCCCGCGGAAATGTGCCGCGAGGCCGCGGCGGTTGGCCGTCGCGTCCTGCCAGGCGAGTTCGGTCTGGACCAGCGTGACGCGCAGGTGGGAATTCATTAGGGTCCTCCGATCTGGGCGAGTCGCGCGAGGCGCTCGCCGGCGGCATCGAGCGTCGGGTCGTTCTTCGCGAAGCAGAAACGCACCAGCCGCTCCGCGGTGGCACCGTCCGAGAACACCGACACGGGGATCGTGGCAACGCCGAGCTCGCGGGTCATCCAGCGGGCGAACTCGACGTCGGGAAGATCGCTCACGGCAGAGTAGTCGGCAAGCTGGAAGTAAGTTCCAGCGGACGGTGTGCACCGCAGCGGCGTCGCCTCGATCAGCTGGCAGAACCGATCACGCTTGCGCTGGTAGAAGCCGGGCAGCTCCAGCGCGTGCCCGGGCTGCTCGATCATGAAGCGGGCGAGCGCGGCCTGCAGGGGCGCGGCCACCGCGAACTGCACGAACTGGTGCACCTTGCGGAATTCCGACGCGAGGGCCGGTGGCGCGACGCAGTAGCCGACCTTCCAGCCCGTGCAGTGAAACGTCTTGCCGAAAGAGGACACCACCAGGCTGCGCGCGGCAAGTTCCGGACGCGTGAGCAGGCTCGCGTGCGCGTGACCATCGAACACCATGTGCTCGTAGACTTCATCGGCCAGCAGCAGGGCGTCACTGCTGCGCAGCACGTCCTCGAGCGCATCGAGATCGGACGGCGAAAACACCGCGCCGGTCGGATTGTGCGGCGAGTTCACGATCACCAGCCGCGTGCGTGGCGAGAGAGTCCTGCGTACGCGATCCCAGTCGACGGCGAAATGCGGCCGAAGCAGCGGGATGCGCAGCGCTCGCCCGCCGGCGAGCTCGACTGCGGGCTCGTAGGAATCGTAGGCGGGCTCGAGCAGGATCACCTCGTCGCCCGGCCTAACCACGGCGTGGATCGCCGCGAACAGCGCCTCGGTCGCGCCTGAGGTGACCGTGATTCCGGCGGCGCCATCGACGTCGCATCCGTAGAGCGAGAGCACCTTCGCGGCGATCGCCTCGAGCAGTTGCGGGTCGCCAGCCATCGGTGCGTACTGGTTGCGGCCGCAGCGCATGGCTTCGTTCACGAGCTCGACCAGCCGTGGCGGCGGCTCGAAGTCCGGGAATCCCTGCGACAGGTTGATCGCGCCGCATTCCGCGGCGAGGCGCGACATGACCGTGAAGATCGTGGTGCCGACGCGCGGCAGCTTCGAATCGGGCAGCGCGGTCACTGCGATCGCCATGTGCCCGGGGCGGCGCTAACGAAGAGGACGGTCTGCCGGGATTGGTGCCCTTCTCCGACGCCGCCACGGCCGGGCAACCCGCAGCACCTCATGACGCGCCGACCCGCTCCCCGATCGCCGCGGCCGCGAGCGCCGCGCCGATCATCCCGGCGTCGTTGCGGAACCGCGCGGGCAGGACCTCGGCACGACTCCGGAGCAGCGGTCCGAACTGCTGCCAGTTTTCCGTCACGCCTCCGCCGATGATGAAGACATCAGGCCACAGGAGCGCGTGATAGGTCGCGAGCACCTCGTTG
>Ga0114939_10000448_pt1 | contig 34506 bp, 30 predicted proteins | sample AshMeaCrysSpring_FD_87196 | JGI IMG/M metagenome (GOLD analysis project Ga0114939, IMG submission 87196) | Groundwater microbial communities from Big Spring, Nevada to study Microbial Dark Matter (Phase II) - Ash Meadows Crystal Spring | ecosystem: Environmental > Aquatic > Deep subsurface >...
GGCCGCCAAGGGCGCCCCCGAAGCCGAACGCCAGAAAGCCAAGGCGCGGGCCGAGGAGCTGCTGGCGCAGGTGCGGCAGGCTCCGGAGCGCTTTGCCGAAGTGGCGCGCAAGAACTCGCAGGACCCCGGCTCCGCGGCCCAAGGCGGTGACCTCGACTACTTTGCCCGGGGCGCCATGGTCAAGCCCTTCGAGGACGCGGCGTTCGCCATGAAAAAGGGCGACATCAGCCCGGTGGTGGAGTCCGACTTCGGCTACCACATCATCAAACTGACGGACATCAAGACGCCGAAGCAAAAGAGCTTCGAAGAACTGCGCGCCAGCCTGGAGAGCGATCTGCGTAACCAGCAGGCTCGGGCCAAGTATGCCGAGGCCGCGGAGGCCTTTGCCAACGGCGTCTATGAGCAGTCGGACAGCCTCAGGCCGGTGGCCGAGAGGCTCAAGCTGACGATCCAGACCGCCAGCGGCGTGCAGCGCACGCCGGCAGCAGGCGCCAAGGGTGCGCTGGCCAACGCCAGATTCCTCGACGCCGTCTTCAACACCGAGACGATCAGCAACAAGCGCAACAGCGAAGCGGTGGAGATCGGCACCAACCAGCTGGCGGCGGCACGCATCACGGCCTACACGCCGGCGCGTACCTTGCCACTGGCCGACGTGCGCTCGACGGTGCGTGAACGCGTGCTCAACGCCCGCGCTGCCGAACTGGCGCGCGAGGAGGGCATGAAACAGTTGGCGGCCTGGAAGGCCAACCCTGCGCAGGCGCAACTCTCCGGCGCCCAGGTGGTGTCGCGCGACCAGCCGCAGGGCCTGCCGTCGGCCCTGCTGGATGCCGTGTTGCGTGCCGACGCTGGCAACTTGCCGGCCTGGGTCGGTGTCGATCTGGGCGCGCGCGGCTACGCCGTGGCCAAGGTCACCAAACGCGTGGAGCGTGCCGCTGCCGCGGCGCCGATGCAGCAGCAAGACCGGGCGCAGTACGCTCAATGGTGGACGCAGGCCGAGGCCGAGGGCTACTACAAGCTGCTGCAGTCGCGCTTCAAGGCCCAGATCAAGGTGGCGCGCCCCGCCGGTTTTGATGCGCCGATGTTGCCAAGTTCGCTGCAGTGAGTGCCAAACAGGATATAATTGCGAGCTTACGGTGGCTGTAGCTCAGTTGGTAGAGTCCCAGATTGTGATTCTGGTCGTCGTGGGTTCGAGTCCCATCAGCCACCCCAGGTAAATCCAGTAAACGGCGCTGTCGCAAAGACAGCGCCGTTTTTCTTTGGACCTTCAGCGTGGCGCCAACATGCGCCGGACCAGCACTGCGGCGATGAGCAGCAGCGCGGCACCGGTCACGGCCATGGCGTGCAGGGCGTCGGTGAAGGCCAGACGCGCCGCCTGAAGCAGCAGCTTGCCTGCAGCGTCCGGCAGGTCCGCTGCGGCAGACAGGGCGCCGCCCAGCGTAGCGCCGGCTGCGGCGATGCTGTCGGCAGGCAGGCCGGCTGGCAACTGGGCGAGCAGACGCTCGCGGTACAGCAAGGTGCCCAAGCTGCCGAAGATCGCGATGCCGCAGGCGCCGCTGAACTCGGAGGCGGTTTCCGCCATGGCGGAGGCGGCGCCGGCGCGCTCCGGCGGTGCGGAGGTCACGACGATTTCGGTGCCAATGGTGAAGACGGGTGCCATGCCCAGGCTCATGGCCACGGTGGCGACGATCAACACCGGCAGTGTGGCGAGGTCATGGCTGCCCAGCAGCAACAGAAAGCCGCCTGCGGCCAGCAGCAGCGCGGCAGCCAGCAACTGGTGCGCCGGCCAGCGCTGCGCGAGCCTGGGGGCCAGCAGCGAGCCCACCACGAAGCTCAGGGCCCAGGGCACGGTGGCCAGACCGGCCGCCAGCGGGCTCAGGCCCAGCACCCCCTGCAGGTATTGCGTGATGAAGATGTAGACGCCGAACATGGCGAGGCAGGACAGCGCATAGGTGGCGAGGGCGGCGGAAAACGCGGCCCGCCCGAACAGGCCAAGGTCGAGCAACGGGTAGTCGAGCCGGGTCTGGCGCCGCACGAAGGCGGCGGCCATGAGCACACCGCCGGCAATGGCCGCGAAGGCCGGGCCATTGGCCCCGGCCTCGGCCAGTTGCTTCAGACCCCAGATCAGCGCCAGCACCGCCGACAGTGACATCGCCACGCTGGCGAGGTCCAGCCGCCCGGCGTGCGGATCGCGGTACTCCGGCAGAAGGGTTGGCCCCAGCAGCAGGAGCAGCAGCATCACCGGCACCGCGGCCAGGAAGACCGAGCCCCAGTGGAACCACTGCAGCAGCAGGCCGCCGGCCAGCGGGCCGATGGCGCTGCCGACCGAGAAGGCGGTGATCCAGATGCCGATGGCGAATTGCCGCTGCCGTTCGTGATGGAACATGTTGCGAATCAACGAGAGCGTGGAGGGCGCCAGCGTCGCGCCGGCCACGCCAAGCAGCGCACGCAGGGCGATCAGCGCCTCGCTGCTGCGGGCAAAGGCGGCCAGGGCACTGGCCGCGGCAAAGGCTGCGGCGCCGATCAGCAGCAGGCGACGGCGGCCGATGCGGTCGCCCAGCGTGCCCATGGTGATGAGAAATCCGGCTACCAGGAAACCGTAGATGTCGACGATCCAGAGCAGCTGCGACGGTGTGGGCTGCAATTCGGCGCTGATGGCCGGCAGCGCGAGGTTGAGGACCGTCAGGTCCATGGCGTAGACGGCGCAGGGCAGGGCGATCAGTGCCAGGCCGATCCATTCACGCCGGCCTGCCAGCGGCGCGGCTTCGTCAGGGGTACTCGTGGTCATGTTCATGGTGGTGCCTCATTGTCCCTGAGGCAGGCCATGAACGTGCGTGCGACGTAGGGCAGCCGGCTCAGTTCACCAGCACCAGCTTGCCCATCACGCCGCGTGAACCCATGCGGGCATAGGCGGCCTTGAGTTCTCGCATCGGCAGTGTGCGGTCGATCACGGGCTTGATCTTGCCTTGCGCGTACCACTGCGCCAACGCCTTCATCATGGCCGTATTGGCCTGCGGCTCGCGCTTGGCGAATTCGCCCCAGAACACGCCGACCAGCGAGGCGCCCTTGAGCAGCGGCAGGTTCAACGGCAAGGCCGGAATCGGGCCCGCGGCGAAGCCCACCACGAGGTAGCGGCCGCGCCAGGCAATGGCGCGGAAGGCCGGCTCGGCAAGCTCTCCGCCGACCGGGTCGTAGATCACGTCCGGCCCCTTGCCGTCGGTCAGCGCCTTGAGCGTTTCGCGCAGGTCCTGGCGGGTGTAGTTGACGGTGGCGTCGGCGCCGATCTGCGTGCACAAGGCACATTTCTCGTCGGTCGATGCGGCAGCGATGACGCGCGCGCCCGCGGCCTTGGCGATCTGGATTGCTGCTGTGCCCACGCCGCCGGCTGCGCCCAGCACCAGCACTGTCTCGCCGGCCTGCAGCTGGCCGCGGTCGAGCAGCGCGTGGTGCGAGGTGGCGTAGGTCATGATGAAGGCGGCCGCGTCGACGAAGGAGAAGCTATCCGGCAGCGGCAGGCACAGCGCGGCTGGCGCCAGCGTGTGCGTGCCGAAGCCGCCGGTGCCCGACAGGCAGGCGACGCGCTGGCCCACCTTCAGGTGGCTGACGTCCGGGCCTACGGCCTGCACCACACCGGCGTATTCGGCACCCGGCACAAAGGGCAGGGGCGGCTTGATCTGGTACTTGTTCTGCACGATCAGCAGATCAGGGAAGTTCAGGCTGGCGGCGTGGATCTCCAACAGCACCTGGCCGGCCTGCGGCTGCGGCGTCGGCAGCTCCTGCCAGGTCAGCGCCTCCACGCCGGTGGGGTTCTCGCATAGCCAAGCGTGCATCGTGGGGTCTCCTCGTGTCGTTCTGGTCGGTGGGCGGTGAAACGCCGCATGATACGAGGCCCGGTTGGGCGCGCTTGTCCCACGTGTGACCAGCGGCGGTGCACCGCGTCGGCCACCTACAATCGACAGCACTACGCTGCCAACATGAAGATCCTGATTTCCAACGACGACGGCTACCAGGCCCCCGGCATCATCGCGCTGTACGAGGCGCTGAAGGACGTGGCCGAGGTGGAGGTGGTCGCACCCGAGCACAACAACAGCGCCAAGTCCAACGCGCTGACGCTGCATTCACCGCTTTATGTGCAGCGTGCGGCCAATGGCTTTCGCTACGTCAACGGCACGCCGGCCGACTGCGTGCACATCGCGCTGACCGGCCTGCTGGGTTACCGACCTGATCTCGTGGTTTCGGGCATCAACAACGGCGCCAACATGGGCGACGACACCATCTACTCCGGCACCGTGGGGGCGGCCATGGAGGGCTACCTGTTCGGCATCCCCGCCATCGCGTTCTCGCAGACGGAGAAAGGCTGGAAGCATCTGGACGCCGCCGCCGCCAAGGCGCGTGAACTGGTGCTGCAGATGGCACAGCAGAACCTGGTGGGCCCGCAGCCCTGGCTGCTCAACGTGAACATTCCCTGCCTGCCGTTGGAGCGCCTGAAGCAGCCCAAGGTGTGTCGTCTGGGGCGTCGCCATTCGGCCGAGAAGGTCATTACCCAGACCAGCCCGCGCGGCGAGACCATGTACTGGATCGGCGGCGCCGGACCGGCCAAGGACGAGGGTGAAGGTACTGATTTTCATGCCACCGCACAGGGCCACATCGCTGTAACGCCGCTCAAGGTCGACCTGAGCGACCACGCCAACCTGGGCTACTGGGCGCAGTCGATGGCCCGGCTGTCGGCCACCACGAACGACGCACAGGCCATGCAGGGGGGCGCATGACAGGCAAGCCGCGTCCTTCCTTCCCGGCCCGGCTTGATCGCCCGAGCGGTCCGGCGCCGGCACGTCCGGCGGGCCTGCAGCCGAACTTCGGCCCCAAGCCCTCGGCAGCCGCAGCCAAGCCGGTGGCACGGCCCACGCCACATGGCGTCGGTCTTGATTCACAGGCGGTGCGCATGGCCATGGTCAACAAGTTGGCGGCGCAGGGCATCAGCGATCCGCGTGTGCTGGCGGCGATGGGCACCATCGAACGCCATCGCTTCGTCGACAGCGCGCTGGTGATCCAGGCCTATGAAGACACGAGCCTGCCCATCGGTCTGGGGCAGACCATCTCCAAGCCGGGCGTGGTGTCGCGCATGGCCGAGCTGCTGCTCAACGGCCAGCCGGGCAAGCTGGGCCGTGTGCTGGAGATCGGCACCGGCTGTGGCTACCAGGCGGCGGTGCTGAGCCTGCTGGCCACCGAGGTCTACAGCATCGAACGTTTGCGCGGCCTGCACGACAAGGCGCGCGAGAACCTGCGTCCGCTGCGCCTGCCCAATGTGCACCTGCTGTTCGGCGACGGCATGGTGGGTTTCGCCAAGGGCGCGCCCTACGCGGCCATCATCGCCGCTGCCGGCGGCGAAGCCGTGCCGCAGGCCTGGATCGACCAGCTCGCCGTGGGCGGGCGCCTGGTGGCGCCGGTGGCCACCACGGGCGGGCCGCAGGCGCTGATGGTGATCGACAAGACGCCGCAGGGCCTGCGCCAGACCATGCTTGAGGCGGTCCACTTTGTCCCCCTAAAATCAGGTATCGCATGAAGGGAACATCTATGTCGGGTTTGCGGGAGCGTGTTGTTCTGTGGAGCCTGCTGGCCGGTGCCGGTCTGCTGCTGGCCGGTTGCGGCTCTACCAGCCTGAACCGTGCGCCGGTGGAAGACCGGCGCAGCGCGCCGGCCAGGACGGCGATGGACCCGAACACCCAGGCGGTCAAGCAGCCACCCGGTTTCGAGAATGCGGGCAAGCCGGGTTACTACACCGTCAAGCCCGGTGACACACTGATCCGCATCGGCCTGGAGACCGGGCAGAACTGGAAGGACATCCGGCGCTGGAACAACCTTGACAACCCGAACCAGATCGAGGTCGGCCAAGTGCTGCGTGTGGTGCCGCCTTCGGCTGGCACGTCGGTAGCGTCGACCGGCGTGGTGACCCGTCCGGTCGCCAGTTCAAGCGCCACGGCCGGCAGCGTGCTGCCGGCCGGTTCGGCATCCCAGCCGGCCCAGCCTGCTGCGGCTCCGGCCGAAGCAGTGGCTGCGAACGGTGAAGACGTTGTGGCCTGGGCTTGGCCGGTCAACAGCGGCCCGGTGCTGGCTGGCTTCGACGAAGTCAAGAACAAGGGGCTGGACATCGGGGGCAACGCGGGTGACCCGGTGCTGGCCGCTGCCGACGGCCGCGTGGTCTATGCGGGCGCCGGCCTGCGCGGCTACGGCAACCTGATCATCCTCAAGCACAACAACACCTACCTCACCGCCTACGCCCACAACCAGACCCTGCTGGTGAAGGAAGACCAGTCGGTGCGCAAGGGCCAGAAGATTGCCGAGATGGGCAACAGTGACGCCGACCGGGTGAAGCTGCACTTCGAGGTGCGCCGCCAGGGCAAGCCGGTCGATCCCTCCAAATACCTGCCGGCCAGGTAGGCCGGTACCACCAGCGCCTTGAGGACCAGCCATGACCAAACGCTCCCTCAACGGCTCTGGCAAGGCTGTGCGCGCGCTGTCGTCCGATGAGGAGGAAAACCAGGCTCCAGTCCTCGAAGGGAGTGCGTCATTAGCTCCTGATTTGATAGCGGACAAGGCGCTGCCGCTGGCTGAAAGCGGCCTGGAGGCCGCCGGGGAGGCGAGCGACGCGCTCTCCTCCTACCTGCGCAACGTCCGCCGCACCGAACTGTTCACCGCCGAACAGGAGTACGCCACCGCAGTGCGCGCACGCGCCGGCGACTTTGCCGCCAGGCAAAGCATGATCGAGCACAACCTGCGCCTGGTGGTGAGCATCGCCAAGTTCTACCTTGGGCGTGGCGTGCCGCTGTCGGATCTGATCGAGGAGGGCAACCTCGGCCTCATGCACGCCATCGACAAGTTCGAGCCCGAGCGCGGCTTCCGTTTCTCGACCTATGCCACCTGGTGGATCCGCCAATCGGTGGAACGGGCGCTGATGCTGCAGGGGCGTGTGATCCGGCTGCCGGTCAATGTGGTGCGTGAGTTGCAGCAGGTGCTGCGCGCACGCCGCGCGCTGGAGAACGACCCGGCCTTCAACGCCAGCCGGCCGGACGGCGTGCGTGTCGAGGACGTGGCCAACTTTCTCGGACGCGACGTCAGCGAGGTGGCCGAACTGCTGGCACTGGCCGAAGTGCCGCGCTCGCTGGATGCCACCTTGGAGCGCTCGGAAGGCGAGCAGACGCTGGGTGACACCGTGGTGGATGAACTCGCGCTGGACCCGGGCAGCATCACCCAGGAGCACGAGGTCGAGCGCCTGTTGCACGAGTGGCTGCACAGCCTGTCACCACGTGAGCAGGAGGTGCTCGAAGGGCGTTACGGCCTGCACGACCGCGAGCCCGAGACGCTGGACGTGTTGAGCCAGCGCCTGGGCCTCACGCGTGAGCGGGTGCGCCAGGTGCAGAACGAAGCCCTGCTCAAACTCAGACGCCATCTGGCGCGCCGCGGCATCACGCGCGAAGCACTGCTGTGATTGGCGGATATGCGTCAGAACCCTCCCCGCCCGGGGAGGGCAGGGAGGGGGCTCCTGAAACAGCCGTCAGGCCAGGCCATGGGCCGGCTGGTACAGTTGGTCCATGGCCTGGCCTGTCCTTGTTTTTGACATCGAAACCATCCCCGACATCACGGGCCTGCGCGCCTTGCGCGGTGCACCGCCCGACAGCACCGACGCAGAGGTCTACGCGGCCTGGCTGGCCGAACGCAAGGAGCACGGCCAGAGCGACTTCATGCCCCTGCACCTGCAGCGTGTGCTGGTGATCAGCGCGGTGTTTCGCAACGCCGAAGGGCTGCGCATCCATTCCTTCGTCGACCGTGATGGCCACAGTGAAGGCAAGATCATCCAGACCTTCTTCAACACGCTGGAAAAGCACGTGCCGCAGCTGGTGAGCTGGAACGGCGGCGGCTTCGATCTGCCGGTGCTGCACTACCGCGGCCTGCAGCACGGGGTGGTGGCCGACAAGTACTGGGACCAGGGCGAGGACGACCGCGACTTCAAGTGGAACAACTACATCAGCCGCTACCACATGCGGCACCTGGACCTGATGGACCTGCTGGCGCTGTACCAACCCAAGAACAATGCGCCGCTGGACGCCATGGCCAAGCTCTGCGGTTTCCCCGGCAAGCTGGGCATGGACGGCTCGGCGGTGTACCCGGCCTACCTGGACGGCCAGCTGGAGGACATCCGGCGTTACTGCGAAACGGACGTGATGAACACCTACCTGCTGTATTGCCGCTTCCAGAAGATGCGTGGCGGCCTGCTGGAGGCCGAATACGCGCAGGAGATCGAACGGGTCAAGGAGACGCTGGGCAACCTGGCGCCGACCGAGCCGCACTGGAACGAGTACCTGGCCGCCTGGGGATGAGCCGGCGGCTCTGAGACAATCTCGGCATGACTGATGCCGTTTCCCAAGAATCCGTTTTCCCGCCTGATGCACTGCTGATCGAGTCGCTCGACATCGAAGCGCAAGGCATTGCCCACCGGCCCGACGGCAAGGTGGTGTTTGTCGAAGGCGCGCTGCCGTTCGAGGTGGTCAGCGCCAGCGTAAATCGCAAGAAGAACAACTGGGAGCGGGCCACCGTCACGGCCATCCACCGCGAATCGTCGCAGCGCGTGCAACCGGGCTGCCCGCACTTCGGCCTGCATGCCGGCGCCTGCGGTGGCTGCAAGATGCAGCACCTCAACATGGCAGCCCAGGTGGCCATCAAGCAGCGCGTGCTGGAAGACAACCTGTGGCACCTGGGCAAGGTGCGGGCCGAGACGGTGCTGCGGCCGATTGAAGGCCCGTCCTGGGGCTACCGTTACCGCGCCCGTCTGTCGGTGCGCCATGTGCGCAAGAAGGGCACGGTGCTGGTGGGCTTTCACGAGCGCAAGAGCCGTTATGTGGCTGACATGGAAACCTGCGCTGTGCTGCCGCCGCACGTCAGCGCCATGCTGATGCCGCTGCGCGCGCTGATCGCCAGCATGGACGCCATCGAGATCTGCCCGCAAATCGAACTGGCCTGCGGCGACGCGGTGACGGCGCTGGTGTTGCGCCATCTGGAGCCGCTCAGCGCGGGCGACCTGGCCAAGCTGCGGGCCTTTGCCCAGGCCCATCCCGGCGTGCAATGGTGGCTGCAGCCCAAGGGGCCGGACAGCGTGCGCCTGCTGGACGAGGCGCCGGATGCCCTGCAACTGGCTTATGCCTTGCCGGAGTTCGGCATCACCATGCCGTTCAAGCCGACCGACTTCACCCAAGTCAACCCGCACATCAACCGCGTGCTGGTGTCGCGTGCGTTGCGCCTGCTGGACGCACAGAAAACCGAACGCGTGATCGACTGGTTCTGCGGCCTGGGCAACTTCACGCTGCCGATCGCCACCCAGGCGCGCGAGGTGCTGGGCATCGAGGGCAGCGAGGCGCTGGTGGCGCGCTCACGCCAGAATTATGAGAAAAACAAGGCTCTGGACCTTGCCAGATCGGCGTTGGCAGCTACTGAATTTGTAGCGCGCAACCTGTTCGATATGACGCCTGAGGTGCTGGTGGCCGACGGTGTGGCCGACAAGTGGCTGGTTGATCCGCCGCGTGAGGGCGCTTTTGCGTTGGCCAAGGCACTGGCCGACCTGCATCAGCAGAAGGTCGATCCGGCCAACCACCCCACCACGCCCGGCGCCCAGGGCTGGACGCCGCCGCGGCGCATCGTCTACGTGAGCTGCAACCCGGCCACGTTGGCGCGCGACGCTGGCTTGCTGGTGCACCAGGCGGGTTACCGTTGTACGGCGGCCGGGGTGGTCAACATGTTCCCGCACACGGCGCACGTGGAAAGCATCGCCATGTTTGATCTCGATGCTTCAGTGCAGGGTCATATGGCGTAGCCATGTGAGCCGGAGCTAAAGCATGGCGGTGTTCGAGTTGGCCGCCTGAGCGGCCCAAGCTACTGGTGGGAGACGGTCGGCAGTGCCGGCCGTTCAGCGCTTCTCGGTGGCCGGCTTGCCGGTCTTGGCTTCGGCGACCTTGTCCTTGCTGGCGGACTCGCTCTTCTTGTCCTCGATGATCTCTTCTTTTTCGGCCACGCTGACGCCGACGGTGGGGGGCTGGCCCTCCATCTTGTTCTCGCGCATGTACTGGTCCATCTCCTTCCAGCCTTCGAAGACGGCGGTCTTGGAGGCCTTTTCGTTGAGGCGGTAGCAGTCTTCGATGCCGCGCAGGGCGTGACGGCAGGCTGCACCGATGGCGCGTGCATCCGCCTCGCGCTGGGCAATGCGCGGGTCGGGCCCCATGCCGGGAATCTCGCAACCAGCGAGCAGCAGGGCCAAGGCGGGAATGAGCAGACGCGGTGTCATGGGGTGTACAGGCAGTCGTTACAGACCATATCGACAGTTTACGGCCTGACTTGAGTGCCGGCTGCGGCATGAAAAAAGGCCCCGCAGGGCCTTGGAGGTGGCGTCGACGCGTGGGGTTATTCGCGTTCGCCGCCGAAGATGCCCAGCAGGGCCAGCAGGCTCTGGAACACGTTGATGATGTCCAAGTACAGGGCCAGGGTGGCGCTGATGTAGTTGGTCTCGCCGCCGTCGATGATCTGCTTCAGGTCGTACAGCATGTAGGCGCTGAAGATGCCGATGGCGGCCACCGAGATTGCCAGCATGCCGGCGCTGGAGCCGACGAAGACGTTGACGACGGCGCCCACCATCAACACGATGGCACCCACCATCAGCCACTTGCCCATGCCCGAGAGGTCGCGCTTGATGACGCTGGCCAGGCTGGCCATGACGAAGAACACGCCGGCCGTACCGCCGAAGGCGGTCATCACCAGTTCGGGGCCGTTCTTGAAGCCCAGCACCATGGCGATCAGGCGCGAGAGCATCAGACCCATGAAGAAGGTAAAGCCCAGTAGCACCGGCACGCCGGCGGCCGAATCCTTGGTTTTCTGGATGGCGAAGATGAAGCCGAAGGCACCGGCCAAGAAGACGATCAGGCCCAAGCCGCCGCTGAGGGCCTGGGTGATGCCGGTGGCCACGCCGATCCAGGCGCCCAGCACCGTGGGGACCAGGCTCAGAGCGAGTAGCCAGTAGGTGTTGCGCAGCACCTTGTTGCGCTGGGCCTGCGACATGGCCTGGCCAAAACGGCCGGATTGTTCGAGGGTGTGAACTTGGTTGCTCATGATGACGATCTCCTGGATGACCTGTTTGCCACAGGTGGGGCCATTCTAGGGTGAATCAAGACCGGGGTCGCAAGGCACCACGGCTGGTGTGTATTTGGTCAGGGCAGTTTTACGTTGCGCAAAAGGCGCTGACGCGAGGACAGCCGCTATGCTTGCGGGTCTTGTGCAATTTCCCTGAGCGAGTTTCACCATGCAAACCAAACCCGTCCTGCAACTGTCCGACCTCAAGCTCATTGCCGCTGCGGCCGAATCCGAGGCGCTGAAGAACAACTGGGCCGTGACCATTGCCATCGTCGACGATGGGGGCCACCTGCTGTGGCTGCAGCGCCTGGACGGCGCCCCTGCCATCTCGGCCCACATCGCGCCGGCCAAGGCCAATACCGCCGCGCTGGGCCGTCGCGAGAGCAAAGTGTACGAAGACGTCATCAACGGCGGCCGCTATTCCTTCCTGAGTGCGCCGGCCATCGAGGGCATGCTTGAAGGCGGCGTGCCGATCATGAAGGACGGCCAGTGCCTGGGCGCAGTCGGGGTGAGCGGTGTGAAGTCGTCGGAAGACGCACAGATCGCCCGTGCGGGCATCGCGGCCATCGGCCTTTGAAGCGCCGATAAAAAAAGCCAGCCGGGGTCGCCCCTGGCTGGCCTCAAACGACCCTGGAAATCCTTGCTTGTTCCAGGTCGCCCACGAAAAGAAAACCTATTTGGTCAGGATCAGCTTGCCCTGGCGCGTGGTCTGCAGGCGGTAGACCTCGCCGTTGTGGCTGATCGCAATCGCCTTGCCGCCGCGCAGCAACTCGGCACTGTCGATCGCCGGCTGTGCTCTCGCCCCGGCTGGCGGTGCCGGGGACGCTGCCGGCAGCGGGGCAGGGCGCTCCTGCATCTGCGACGAGCTCATGCCCATGCTCTCAGTGCTTGGGCTCGGTGATGAAACCGATCTTGCGCAGGCCGGCCTGCTGTGCCAGCGCCATGGCCTGGGCCACACGCTCATAGCGCACCGACTTGTCGCCGCGGATGTGCAGGTCCGGCTGCGGGTTCTTCGCCGCCTCGGCCTGCAGCAGCGCGGGCAGCGCCTCGTCGCTGATGCGGTTCTCGTTGATGAAGTAGGCGCCGCTGGCGTCGACCGACAGCCGCACCGTCTCGGGCTTGATCTGTTCGCGCTCGCTCGACGCCTGCGGCAGGTCTACATTGACCGCATGTTTCATCACCGGCACGGTGATGATGAAGATGATGAGCAGCACCAGCATGACGTCGACCAGCGGCGTCATGTTGATCTCGTTCATCACCTCGTCGGTGTCGTCCTGGGTTCCGAAAGCCATGGTGCGGTCCCTCAGGCTTTCTTCATCGGCACGATCTTGGCGTCGCCGCTACTGACGCGTGCGCCGGTGACGAAGTAGGCGTGCAGGTCATGGGCAAAACTGTTGAGTTTGCCCAGAATGGCCTTGTTGCCTCGCACCAGCGCGTTGTAGCCCAGCACGGCCGGAATGGCCACGGCCAGACCCAGGGCGGTCATGATCAGCGCCTCACCGATCGGGCCGGCCACCTTGTCGATGGTGGCCTGGCCGGCCGCGCCGATGCCCAGCAGCGCGTGGTAGATGCCCCAGACGGTGCCGAACAGGCCGACGAAGGGCGCGGTGGAACCGACCGAGGCCAGGATGGCCAGGCCGCCTTGCAGGCGCGCGGTGCTGTGGTCGATGCTGTTGCGCAGGCAGCGTGTCACCCAGTCGCTGATGTCCAGGCTGTCATGCAGATGCGACTTGGTGTTGCGGTGGTGGGCCGCGGCCTCACGGCCTTCCTCGGCCAGATCGCGGAAGGGGTTGTCGTCGGGCGAGCCGAGGGTGGTCAGGCCTTCGGCGAAGTCGGCGCTGTGCCAGAAGGTCTCGGCCTGACGCGCCAGCTTCTTGTAGCGCACGATGTCCAACGCCTTGATCACGATGACCATCCACGACGCCAGCGACATGCCCAGCAGCAGCAGGGCCACGGCGCGGGTGACCCAGTCACCCTGAGCCCAGACATTGAAGAGACCGAATTGCGATTCCATAAACACTCCAGAGACAGAAAATTATTCGAGAACGAAATTGATCGGCACGTTGAACCACATGGCCTCGGCCACGCCGCCACGCTTGCCCGGCACGTAGCGCCACTTGAGCACGGTCGCCAGCGCCGCCTGGTCCAGGCGGTCGTAGCCGCTGGACGTGCGTATTTCGGCCTGCTGGGCCGTGCCATCCACGCCGATCAGTACCCGCACCACCACCTTGCCTTGCTCGCCCAGGCGCTTGCTCAACGCCGGATAGGGCGGCTTGGGGTTGTTGAGGTAGGCCGCATCGCTGGAGGGCAGCTCAATCCTGGGCGGTGCCGGTGGCGTGGGTGGGCCGGCGGTCGCCGGCGCGGCTGCGGCCGGGGCAGCAGGTTGCGGTGTTGTCACACCGGTGGGTGCTGCCGCGGCGGGCTCGGGTGTAGCCACGGCGATCGGCTGCGGTGCCGGGGCGGTCTTCTGCGCTGCGCGGGGCTGCGGCTTGACCTGCGGGGTCGGAGGCTTGGGCTCTTCGGCACGCGGCGCCGGCGGGTTGATGAACTCGCTCAGCACCTCGGCCGGTACGATGACTTCCACCGCGCGGCGCAGCAGGCCAGTCTGCAGGGCCCAGAGGGCGGCGATGTGAAACAGCACGACGCTGGTTGCGATGACGATGCGGCGGTTCATGAGAGGGGCAGGAGCGTGTCGTTCGGACAAGGGCATAGTGTGAGGCATCTGTCAGGCCGAACCGGGCTCATTTACGGAAGATCCAGCAGGCCGACAACGCGACCAGAAGCAGGCTGGCAAGGAGGGTCATGAACAGCATGATGGCTTCATTATAAATGCGAATTATTCGTATTTATTCGAGGCGCCATATTTTTCGCCATTTTTTATGTGCGCAGGTCGCCGCCATGGGTAAGCACGGTGGGCGTGGCCTGGTCCAGTTGACGGCAGCCACACAGGGCCATGGCAATTTCCAGCTCGTCGCGCAGCAGCCGCAACACATGGGCCACGCCCACCGCGCCGCCGTTCGCCAGTCCGTACACATAGGGCCGGCCCAGCAGCACAGCGCTGGCGCCCAAGGCCATGGCCTTGAACACATCGGTGCCGCGGCGGATGCCGCCATCGACCAGCACCGGCAAGGCGCCAGCAACGGCCTCGACGATGCGGGGCAGCATCTGCGCGGTGGCCGGCACGGTGTCCAGCGTGCGCCCACCGTGGTTGGACACCATGATGCCGGCCACCCCGAGGCGGGCCGCTTGGCGCGCATCGTCCGGGTGCAGCACGCCCTTGAGCAGGACGGGCAGGCGGGTCTGCGCCTGCAGCCAGACGACGTCGTCCCAGGTTGGCGCATGGCGCAGCAGACCGTCGAACAGCGCGCTCTGGCCAGCGCCCAGATCTACCGGGGGCGGCGGCGGCAGGCCTTCGAGGTTGACAGCCCGTATGCCAGGGGGCAGCCGGAAGTTGGCGCGGCGTTCGCGGTCACGCGCGCCGCTGGTGGGGGCGTCCACCGTCAGCACCAGTGCTTCATAGCCGGCGACTTCGGCGCGCCGTACCAGCTCGCGCGTGAAACCGCGGTCGTGCTGCAAGTAGAGCTGGAACCACAGTGGGCCGCGTCCCGCGTCGGACAGCATGGCCTGAGCCACCGCTTCCAGCGGGGTGCTGGCCTGGGTGCTCAACACCATGCCGGCGCCCAGCGCCGCAGCGGCATGGGCAGCAGCGAGTTCGCCGTCCGGGTGGGCCATGCGCTGGTACGCCACCGGCGCCAGCAGGATAGGGTGGGCCAGGGTGCGTCCCAGGAGGGTCACGCGGGTGTGGCCGCCGGCCAGCGGCTGCAGCACACGGGGCAGCAGTGGCAGCTGGTCCCAGGCGCTGCGGTTGGCGCGCAGCGTCAGCTCGTCGGCCGCACCGCCGCTGAAGTAGGCCCAGGCGTTGTCATCGAGCCGGGTGCGCGCATGCACCTCGTGGTCGGTCAGGGTGACGAGGCCCTCGGGCAGCCTGGCGATGGCGGGTTGCGATGTCATGGGCTGGCGCTCAGGTGTCGGCCCACATGCGCAGCAGGTTGTGGTAGGTGCCGGTGAGTGCGGTGGTCTCGGCCGTCTCGCCATGCTGCTGGCGCAGGCGCAGCAGGTTCATGTCGAGTTCATAGAGCAGGCGGCGCTGCTCGTCGCTACGCACCATGCTCTCGATCCAGAAGAAGCAGGCCAACCGGTAGCCGCGCGTCACCGGGCGTACTTGATGCAGGCTGGTGCCGGGGTAGAGCACCATGTGCCCGGCAGGCAGTTTGACGGCCTGCTCACCGTAGGTGTCGCTGATGCAGAGCTCGCCGCCCTCGTATTCGTCCGGGTCTGCCAGGAAGACGGTGCAGGAGATATCGGTACGCACACGCTGGCCGTCGGGCAGCGCGCGGATGGCGTTGTCGATGTGGTTGCCGTAGTAGTTGGCGCCTCCGCCATACCGATTGATGCGCGGCGTAAACACCTTCTTTGGCAGGGCGGCAGAGAAGAACGCCGGGCTGCGGTCAAGTCCGCGCAGCACCATGGCGCGGATTTGACCTGCAGCTTCGCAGTCGTGGGATAACTGCTCGTTGTTCTTCACCTGCGCCGCTTGCGTGCCGGCACTCAGTCTTCCGTCAGTCCAGGGCGCGTCCTGCAGCAGGGCGCGAACACGCTTGAGTTCGTCAGCGCCGAGGACGTCGGGAATGTGCAGCAGCATGGTTCAACCTGTTTCAGAACTTCGTTGACAGGGTAAGTTGCACCACGCGACCGGCGCCGGGAATGTAGTGGCCGTCATAAAGCTGATCGGCGTACAGACGGTCGGCGACGTTGCTGATATTGCCTTTGAGGGTGACTCGCTCGTTGAACTTGTACTCGGCCATCAGGTCCAGTGTGGCGTAGGCCGGAACTTTCCAGCCCGGGTTGCGCAGCGGCGTCTGTTCGCCCCGGAAGTTCACGCCGGCCCCCATGCGCAGGGGTTGACTGACCTGGTAGGTGCTCCAGAGCGTGCCCGAATAGATCGGGGTGAGGGAGGGGCGCTGCCCCTGACCTTCGGCACCTTGGGCGCCGACGTCAATCATGGCGTCCGGCAGCCACATGAAGGATCCGAAGACCTCCCATTTCGGGGCCGGACGGCCCGTGATATCCATTTCCAGGCCGGAGACGTGGCGACGCCCCGAGAGTACGGCGATGTTGAGCAGCGGGTCGGTATTGCGCTCATGGAACTTGACGGTATGGAAGGCCGCCAGGCGAGTGGTGAAACGCTTGTCGGCCGAATCCAGCTTGGCGCCGATTTCGAAGTTGTAGCTTTGCTCGGGTGGCGTGTCCACATTCTGTGCCGAAAGCGAGTAGGTGTCGCCCGAGGTGTTGAAGGACGACCCGATGGAGACGTGGTAGGAGTCCAGGGCATTGGGCTGGAACAGGGCGCCCAAGCGCTGGCTCCAGCCGGCGACGGTCATCTTGTAGGGGGTCCGGGTTTCCGGGCCGGCCGCATTGGTGGGAATGGCGTAGGTGACGTAGTTGCCGGTCATGTGGTCGAACCGCAGTCCGCCCAGCAGCTTCCATTTCGGCGCCACCTGGACCAGGTCCTGCACGTAGGCGCCCCAGCCGGTGGAGTCGTACTGGTTGTTGATCCGCAGGATGCGGGCAGCCTCGTTGACGTTGGCGCCGTCGTCCGGCGCGCCGACGGTGGTGTTAGGTTTGGTTAGCGTGACGCCGCCCTGCGCTGCCGAGCGAGCCGCATAGACGGTCTTGGTGTCCGCGACCATGTCGACACCGGTGAGCAGTTCATGCTTGAAGCCCAAGGCTTCGAACTTGGTGCTGTAGTCGCTCTGAGCTACGACGTTGTTCAAATCCTGGATCTTCAGTTGGGTACCGCGGGTGAGCACCGTGCGGTCGCTGAAAGTGTTGAGATTGGGCGTGACGCCACCGGGTTGCTGGGCGGCTGCCGCGAATCGCACCGTGCCGGCGCGTTGATCGCGGGTGTAGACCCCGCGGCGCAACTGGGTCTTGAGTTCCGCGCCGTCGTCGAAGCGATGGAGGTGCGTCAAGGTCAGGCTGTCGGCTGTGCCCTTGTTGTAGTCGCTGGCCATGCCGTAGTAGCTGTTCGGGTTGATCGGCAACGTACTGGTTTCAGACGTGGGGGCTCCGGCGTAGTTGCGTATCCACGGCATGCCGTAGTTGATGCCGTTGTTGTTGTTCAGGTGGTAGAGACCGACCGAGTATTCGTCGCGCTCCCCGATGCCCCAACGGTAGGTGCCAGCCACGCCGTACTTGTCGATGCGGCTGCCGGCGCCATTGTTGTCGGCCTTGGTGTCCATGACATTCAGGCGCAGCGCGGCGCTTTCGCCCGTCTTGAAGTTGAAGTCACCCACCAGGCGACGGTAGTTGTAGCTGCCGACCGTCATATCGACCTGGTGGTCGTCGATCAGGCGGGGAGCCTTGCTGACCTGGTTGACGGCGCCGCCTGTGGAGCCTCGCCCGAACAGCATGGAGGCCGACCCGCGCAGAAGTTCCAGACGGTCAAGATTGAAGGTGTCGCGGTCGTAGAAGGCCGGGTCACGCATGCCGTCGATGTAGATGTCGCCCGTGGTGGCCAGGGAAAAGCCGCGCAGGCGGATGTCTTCCTCGCCGCCTTCCGCGGCCTGGAAGCTGATGCCAGCCGTGTTCTTCAGAGCTTCCTTGAGTGTGTCCAGATTGCGGTCATCAATGAGGCGCTCGGTGACGACGGTGACGGATTGCGGGATGTCGCGGAGTTGCTGCTTGCCTTTGCCTATGGTCGTCTCCGTGGCTCTGTATGCGTCTTTGCCTTCTGGTGATTCAGCTTGTTCCTTGACGACGACGGTGCCCAGGGTCTTGCTGCCATCCGGCTCGGTGGTCTGGGCGAAGGCGTTCATGGAGCCCGCGAGCAGCATGGCACCCAGCGGCAGAAGGGGGGCGGATGCTATTGATTTGATAGCTTTCGGCGCTGATTTGACGAGGTGTTGCTTTCGTTTTTGATGTGATTTTTGACGTTTGGACATGGTCGGAGGGCTTCCAGTGGCTGAATTGGGTTCAGTGGCTGGCTACAACCGACACAACCTGGGTGCGCGGGGTGGCTTGCTGGTCGCAAATTGTATCAAATAAAAATCATTCCTATTTGCATTGTGCGGTGCGGCGACAATCCCGGTGCATGGAACTCGCTGATCTCTATCGTTTTCTGAAGCCGTTGCACATCACGCTGGTGCTGGCCAGCGGGGTGCTTTTCCTGGTCCGCGGTCTTGCGGTGCTGTCGGGCCGGCGTTGGGGCATGGCGCCCCGGGTGCGGCATCTCAGCTACGGGGTGGATACGCTCTTGCTGCTGGCCGGGGTGAGCCTATGGTGGCTGCTGGGGTTGAATCCTATGCGACATGCCTGGCTTGGAACCAAGCTGGGCTTGCTGGTGCTCTACATCGTGCTGGGTTCGCTGGCGCTCAAGCGCGCGCGCAGTCGAGTTGGGCGCTGGCTGTCATTCTCCGTTGCGGTTGCGATATTCCTGTTCATGCTTTCGGTGGCACGTTGGCATCATCCGCTGGGTTTTCTGCGTCCTTGATCGGATTGCGGTGTTGCGCCGCGGGGTGGCGTCTTAAATTTTTGGCGACTCAATACTAAACGCAAATCATTATCATGTAGAATATTGCTTCTTAGCCAGCAAGGACCTCGCGGGTGTTCATCCTGCGGAAGGCGGTCCAGCCAGCCAGACATCGATCAACGTAACTTTGTTTCTGGATGGCATAGATGAATCGCAACAGCGCGTTCCGACGTTTTTCCCTTTCTAAGCTTTCTCTCTGTCTGGGCATGGCCTGGGGTGGTGCGACCGGGTGGGCGCAGTCTGCCGATACGGTGTTGGCGCAAGCCCGGGCAGGAGCCGCCGCCACGGCCACGTTGAAGGAGGTGGTGGTCAGTGGTGGCCGCATTGAACAAGATATCGATGATGTGCCGGCCACGATCACGACCGTCAGCGGCGAGGAGATTGCGCGCGAGAACCCCTCGGATCTTGAGGACTTGCTGAAGTACGAGGCTGGGGTGTCGGTCAGAGCGCTGCCTAACCGCGCTTCCGCCGTCTTCAGCCAGACGGGGCGAGCCGGCAATGAAGGTGTGAACATCCGCGGCCTGGAGGGGGATCAGGTCCGGATGCAGATTGACGGGGTCAGTCTGCCGGGCACGTATTCAAGCGGCCCCTATGCCGCCGGGCGGGGGGAGACGATTGATCCGGAGGGTTACAAGCGCGTGGAAATCCTGCGCGGCGCTTCCAGCACGCAGTACGGTTCGGATGGACTGGCTGGCGCCGTGAGCTTCCTGACCAAGGATCCGGTCGACCTGTTGACCCTGGGCAAATCGAGTCAGTTCAATCTCAAGGCAGGCTACGCATCCGTGAATCTGGGCTGGCAGCTGGCGCCAAGTTACGCCTTCAAGGGAGACGGGGTGCAGGGCATGGTGCTCGCCAGCATGCGGCGCGGGAATGAAACGGCCAATATGGGGGGCAATGACGCGGCGAACTGGACCCGGACCACGCCGAACCCGGCGTCCAATCGCTCGGACTATCTGCTGGCCAAGCTGCAGCTTGACCCCGATCGGACGCACCAGCTCAAGCTGACGCTCGAGTCGATACGCCGGGAGAACAACACGGATGTGTTGAGTTTCTTTGGCGATCCGAGTGCGGCGGCCACGCTGACTGATGTGAAGGTGCGTGAGAACGTCAAGCGCGACATGGTGAAGCTGGATTACCGCTACGTCCCGCAGAACACGTGGTACGACCTCCTGAGCGCCAGCGTCTACTTCCAAGACTCCAACAACCAGCAGTATGGCTACGAAGCGCGCTCAACGGCGCCGTTGGTGCGCACCCGTGATACACGGTACGGCGAAACGACAGTTGGTGGCAACGTTCAGATGGAGACCCATCTGGCCGGCAGCACGCCCCAGCGTCTGGTTTACGGTGTTGACATGTCGTCGACCGATGTGACTTCGATGAAGTACGGCTACAACAGTTCCGGGACCGCATTTACGAACAACAAGGCGTTTCCCGATACGGAATACCAGACGCTCGGTGCCTTCGTTCAGGATGAGGTCAACCTCGGTGCGGTGAGCGTGACGCCGGGGGCGCGTTTCGAGAGTTTCCGTCTCACGCCCAAGCCGGACGCCTACTACCGCGTCAGCAACACGAGGGAGCCGTCCACGCTCAGCGGTTCCGCGCTGTCGCCGAAGCTGGGCGCGATCTGGCGCATTGCGCCTATGGTGCAGCCTTTTGCGCAGTATGCACACGGTTTCCGGGCGCCCAAGCCCGTGCAGGTCAATGGCAGCGTCACCAACGCGACCTATCGTTCGGAGGGCAATCCGGATCTGAAGCCCGAGACCAGTCGAACTTTCGAGTTGGGGTTGCGCGGCCGTGATGCCACACGCCGCTACAGCGTCACGTTCTTCCACAGCGACTACAAGGATTTCATCACGACGCCGTACACGATGGATGGAACCATCCGGGTTTACAAGTCCGTCAATCTGACCGACGTTGTGATCAGCGGCTTTGAGCTGCGTGGTGACTGGGCGTTTGCGCCGAACTGGACTCTGAATGCGGCCTATGCGCATGCGCGTGGCGACTCCCGGGAGGCGGGAACGAGCACGCCTCTGGCCACGATCGATCCCGATAAGCTCGTTGTCGGGCTGCGCTATGACCGCGGCTCGCGCTGGGGCCTGGCCTCGCACGTGACGGCGGTCGACCGCAAGCAGCGCAAGCACGACGAGACCAAGGTGTCCCCACCTGGCTACGTGGTCATGGATGTCAGCGGCTGGTATGGCTTTGACAAGGCGACCACGCTTCACTTCGGCATCGGCAACCTGTTTGACCAGAAATATGTGGAGTGGGCCGATGTGCGAGAGCTGGCACAGACCTACAACGCCGTCGATGCGTTTACCCAACCGGGGCGCAATTTCAGGGTCAGCCTGACGCGCAGTTTCTAACCGTCCATGGGCAAAGGAGCCGAGGTGCTGGCTGGCATGTTGTACAAGAAATGGATGGGGCGTTCGGCGCTCATGGGATTGTTTCTCGCGCTGTGGGCCTGTCTGCTGCCCGCGGCCGCATGGGCGTCGTCCGTGCTGTTCGTCACCGCCGCACCCATCAGTCCCGGCAAGTTCAGGCTGTTGGCCGAGGCGGCCCAACCCCACGGCATCAAGGTCGAGGCGCGCTTCATCGAGAAACTGGGCGCGGTCGATGCCGGCCTCTGGGCGGGCTACGACATGGTGCTTTTCGATGCGCCGCGTGATCACATCCAGGAGCAGATCGCGGCCAAGCTGGCGCCGGCCTTGCCCGCGCTCGAGCAATCGAAGAAGCCGGTGGTGTGGCTGCATACCGCCCAGCCGCGCTGGAGTCGTCTACCGGACGATCTGGCGCGACGCCTGCATGCCTATTACGTCAACGGCGGGCGCGCCAACAACAGCAATCTCTTCGCCACCGTGGCGGCTCATCTTGCAGGCAAACCCTGGCAGAGCATTACGGCGCCGCAGGTTTTCCCCGTGACGGCCATCTACCATCCCAAGGCGCCGACCCTGGTGTTTCCTGACACGGCGTCCTACCTGCGCTGGCGCGGGCCAGTTGCGCCGGGCCAGCCGGTGGTGGCCATTGCCTTTCACCAGCAGGCCATCGCGGCCGAGCAGAGCGGCCTGGTGGATGATCTGATCGCGCGCATTGAGGCTGGCGGCGGCGTGGCCCTCGCCTATTACAACCCGGTGATGGACAAGGGGCAGTTACCCGCCCTGCTGGCGCCCGGCGGCAAGCGCCTGGCCGATGTGCTGATCAACACCCAGATCACGCTCAATCCGGATGGCCGGCGGGCCGATTTCGAGCAGCTCGGCATCCCGGTGATCCAGGCCATGGCCTACCGCAAGGGCAGCGCGCAGGCCTGGCGCGACGACCCCGTAGGGCTGCCGCTGATGGACGTGCCGTTCTACCTGGCGCAGTCCGAATATGCCGGCGTGCACGACATCATGATCGCGGCCGCCAACGACGCCAACGACCAGCTGCGGCCGATTCCCGAACAGGCCGCTGCCGTCGCCGGCAAGGCCCTGGCGCTGGCGCGCCTGCACCATGTCCGCAACGCCGACAAGCGCGTGGCCTTCATGTTCTGGAACTACCCGCCGGGCGAGAAGAATCTGGGCGCGTCGTTCATGAACCTGCCCACCAGCTTCGAGCAGACCCTGGCCGTGCTCAAACAGCAGGGCTACCGTACCGAGGCACTGGCGGCCGAGCCGCTGCTGGAGAGGTTGCAGCGCCTGCTCAGGCCATACTACCGGCCGGGGGAAGTGACGCAGGAGCTCGAGGGCTTGCTGCGCGAGGACCTTGCCGACCTGCTGCCCATGTCCGCCTACCGGCAGTGGCTCAACAGTCTGCCGGCCACGCGCCGGGATGCCTGGGTTGCCGCCGTGGGCAAGCCCGAGCAGTCGGTGCTGACGGTGCGCCGCAGGGGTGAGCTGTACTTCGTGGTGCCGCGTCTCAAGCTGGGCAACGTCATCATCCTGCCGCAGCCGCCGCGCGGCGAGCCGGTGACGCAGAGCGTCTATGCCAAGACCAAGGAGATCTACCACTCCAGCAGCGCTGCGCCGCCGCACTCCTACATGGCGAGCTACCTCTGGCTGCGCCAGCAGTTCCGTGCCGATGCCCTGGTGCATTACGGCACGCACGGCACACAGGAGTGGTTGCCGGGCAAGGAACGCGGACTCTCGGTGTACGACGATCCGTTGCTGGCCCTGGGTGATGTGCCGGTGATCTATCCCTACATCGTCGACAACATCGGCGAGGCGGTGCAGACCAAGCGCCGCGGTCGCGCGGTCAACATCAGCCACCAGACGCCGCCCATGGCGCCGGCCGGCCTGCACAGCGTGCTCAACGCCATTCATGATGACCTGCATGCCTGGACGGCGCAGGACGAGGGCGCCGTCAAGGAACAGCTGCGCGAACGGCTGATGGCGGCCGTGGTCAAGGAGCGCATCGACCGCGACATGGGTTGGAGCCGGGAGCGCATGTCATCCGAGTTTCCGCGCTTCGTGACCTTGCTGCACGATCATCTGCACGAACTGGCAGAGATGGCGCAGCCCTTGGGGCTGCATACCTTCGGGCGGGGCTCGGACGAGGTCGGGCGCCTGTACACCGTGATGATGATGCTGGGCAAGACCTATTGGCAGGCTGCGGCCCGCCATGTCAACGGAAGCGATGACGAGGCCGACGAGGCGCTGGTGGCCGATTACAAGAAGATGACCGACACGGTACCGTACCAGTTGCTGCGGCGGCATGTGGTGGAGGGCCGCGCGCCGGCCGGACTTCCGGCTGAGCTTATGGCCCAGTTGGAACAGGGACGCCGCTGGCATGCGGACCTGAAGGCGGAGGGTGAGACGCACAGCCTCGTTGCCGCGTTGAGTGGGCGTTACATACCGACGTCTTACGGCGGCGATCCGATCAAGAACCCGGACAGCTTGCCGACCGGGCGCAATCTGTACGGTTTCGATCCCTCGCGCGTGCCAAGCAAGGCGGCCTGGGCGGCCGGCAAAGAGGCGCTGGACAAGCTGGTAGCGGCGCACCGCGAGAGGACCGGCCAGGCGCCAAGCAAATTCACTTTCACGCTCTGGTCGGTGGAGACCATGCGCCACCAGGGCATGCTGGAAGCGCAGGCCCTGTGGGCGCTGGGCGTTGAGCCGGTGTGGGATGCGGGTGGCCGTGTGGTGGACGTCAGGCTCGTGCCGCGTGCGCAGCTGGGTCGTGCGCGCATCGACGTGGTGCTCTCAGCCACTGGTCTGTACCGCGATCATTTCCCCAACACCATGAAACAGCTGGCGCGGGCCGCGCAACTGGCTGCGCAGGCCGCCGAGGAGCATGACAACCCGGTGGCCGCCAACAGCCGGCGCATTGCCGCCCAGCTCGTCGCGCAGGGCTGGAAGCGCGAGGCGGCCCAACGCGCCGGCGAGACGCGCATCTACTCCAACGCTTCCGGCAACTACGGTTCGGGCCTGGACGACGCGGCGCTGGCCACCGACACCTGGAAGAACAAGGCGCAGGGTGACCGCATGCTGGCCGAACTCTACCTGCGCAAGATGCAGTTCGCCTTTGGCCCGGACGAGATTGACTGGGGCAAGAGCGGCACCGAGCTGGCACGGGCCGCGGGCGGACGCGGTACCGGTGACGTGAACCTGTATGCCGCCCACCTCAAGGGAACGCAGGCTGCGGTGCTGGCGCGTACCTCGAACCTGTACGGCATGCTGACTACCGACGACCCCTTCCAGTACCTGGGCGGCATTGCCACCGCCGTGCGCTACCTGGATGGCAAGGCGCCGGAACTCTTCATCTCCAACCTGCGCGGCAGCGGTTCGGGCAAGGCTGAGCATGCCAGCGCGTTCCTGGCCAAGGAACTGGCGACACGCAACTTCCACCCCGGCCATATCGAGGGATTGATGAAGGAGGGTTATGCGGGCAGTCTGCAGATGCTCGACAGCATGAACAACTTCACCGGCTGGACCAGCGTCGCACGCGAAATCGTGCGCAGCGACCAGTGGCAGGAGTTCGTGGACGTCTATGTCCGTGACAAGCACCAGCTGGGCTTGAACCGCTGGTTCGAGCAGGTCAACCCGCACGCGCTGGCACAGATGATGGAACGCATGATCGAGATGGCTCGCCATGACTACTGGCAGCCGGACCGCGCAACGCTGGACGAACTCAAGGCCCGCTACCGCGAGCTGGCCCGTCGTCACGATGTACGCTCGGACAACAGCGTCTTTCAGGACTACGTGGGACTGCCTGGCTTCGGTCTGGGCAAACCGGTGGCCGTATCGGCAAGCGCTCGCGCGCAGGCGGCGGCCGAGCCGCCCGCTGCGCCGCCCCAGGTGCGTGGCATGCAGCTTGAGCAGGTGGTGCAGCCGGTGGTGCAGGCGCTGGAGGCGGCTTTCCTGCTGGCCATCGGCGCACTGGTTTTCGCCTTGTCCGTGGGGGCTTGGCGTCAATGGAGGCGTGCATGAAGCGGTATTGCCGTGAGGTGCTTGCACTGACCGCCTGCCTCGTCCTGCTGCCGGTCCATGCCGCGCACCCGCTGGAGGACCGGCTGTGGGATGCGCAGGCGAAACGCTTTATCAGTCAGCAGGCGTTCCTGCAGCGCGCCGAGCAGGCGCGTTATGTCCTGCTCGGCGAACGCCACGACAGCGAAGCGCACCATGCGCGCCAGCTTCAGGTGCTGCAGATGCTCGGTGAGCGGGGCGGTCGTCCGGCGTTGGCGCTGGAGCAGTTCGACCATGAGCACCAGGACGCCCTGGAGGCCGCGCAGGCGGCCGGCCAGCGCGACGCCGAGGCACTGGCGGATGCGGGCCGTCTGAACCGGCGAGGCTGGCGTTGGCCCATGTACCGCGACCTCATCGACTACGCGGCGGCGCACGGCTGGCCGCTGCTGGCGGCCAACCTGTCACGCGCCGAGGCGCGCCGCATCGTACTGGGTGAGACGCGCCCCGAACTACCCCCCATTGACTCTGTTCAGCAGGGCCTGTTGGAGGCCGACGTGATCCAGGGGCACTGCGGTCACCGTCCGTCAGCGGCCGTGCTGGGTGGCATGGTGACTGCGCAGCGTGCGCGCGACGCTCGCATGGCCGCCACCCTGGAGGCTGCGCCCGCTGGCGTGGTCGTTTTGATCGCTGGTGCCGGTCATGTGCGGCGTGACCGTGCGGTGCCACGCCATCTGGCCGATCCGGCGCGCGCGCTGACCGTGGGCCTGATCGAGGTGATCGATGGCAGCGAAGATCCGAGCGGCTATGACGCTGCCGGCTTCGACATTCTCTGGTTTACCCCCGCCCAGCGGCGTCCGGACCCGTGCGCCGCACCGTTGCCCGGTCTGGCAGGTCCCGGTTCTTCCTCTTCCGTTCCCCGCAACTCTGTTTCCAAGGATTCCCCATGAGTTCCAGTTCCACCATTGAAGTCCTGATGTACCAGATCGGGCAGTTGTTTCTGCTGCCCGTGCTGGGCCTGGTGGCCCTTCTGTTCCTGTATTCGCTCTACGTGCTTGGCGGTTTTGCGGTGCAGGCTTGGCAACGCCGCGACAGCCAGGGGCTGCGCGGGTATCCGCTGCTGCGTTACGCGCAGCAGCATGCAGCGGTGACCGACGATGAACTGGACCTACATGCACACAAACTGCTTGAACCTGAGCGCCTGGCCAGCCGTGTGGCGCCGATGCTGGGTCTGGTCGGCACCATGATCCCGATGGGGCCGGCACTCAAATCCCTGTCTGACGGCAACCTGGCCCAGGTCTCGGGCAGCCTGACCGTGGCCTTTTCGGCGGTGATTCTGGCCCTCATTGCAGCCAGCATCACCTACTGGGTGGCCAATGTCCGCCGTCGCTGGCTGGCCGAGGAAATCGTGCGTCTGCAGAAAGGCAGGGGGCAACAATGAGCCTGAAGCTGCTGCATGAATCCGACAGTGACGATCCTATCCTGTCGGTTGTCAACATCATTGACATCTTCCTTGTCATCATCGCCGCGCTGCTGATCACCGTGGCGCAGAACCCGGTGCTCAACGCCTTCAGCCAACGCGACGTGACCGTCATCACCGACCCGGGCAAGCCGACCATGGAGATGATGATCAAGAAGGGCGAGAAGATCGAGCGCTACAAGGCCAGCGGACAGATCGGCCAGGGCGAGGGCGCCAAGGCAGGTACGGCCTACCGCATGAAGGATGGCAGCATTGTCTATGTGCCGGAGGGCACGAGTGGTTCCGACCAGAGCGGTCAATGACATATGTGAAGACGTCGCATCGCCATGGCGTGCGGGAGAGATTCCTCTCGGGCCTGCTCTGTCTTCTGACAGGTTTTGCCTGGGCGCAGGAGACCTCGCAGGCCAGCGGCGCCCTGGCTCCAGTCATCGTCACTGGGACCTTGTCTGGCGCGTCTGGTCTCGTCAAGCCATCGGAACAGATCAGCAGCAGCGAGTTGCTGCAACGACGTCAGTCCACGCTGGGCGAGACGCTCAGCGGACTGCCCGGGGTGAGCAGCACCTATTTCGGCCCCAATGCCAGTCGCCCGGTGATTCGCGGCCAGGATGGTGAGCGTACCGGCGTCATGAACAATGGCGGAGCGAGTCTTGACCTTTCCGGGCTGAGCGCCGACCATGCGATGGTGCTTGACCCCTTGCTCATCGAGCGCGTGGAGGTGCTGCGCGGTCCGGGCGCCTTGCGGTTCAGCGGCGCTGCGGTGGGCGGCGTCATCAATGTCATTGACGGGCGCATTCAGCGCGAGGCGTTGTTTGATGAGCGCGGTGGCGTAAGCGGCAAGGTGGATGCGGGCTACGCGACCGGCAACAAGGAGCGAAGCAGCGTCGTTGTATTGGACGGCGGCAACTCCCGCTACAACCTCCACGTCGACGTGATGTCCCGGCGCACCGGCAATGTTGACACGCCCAAGGCGCTGGCATGTACGCGCAACGGCGTGACCACCATCTCCCGTAGCATCTGCAACTCGGCCAGCGATGCGCAAGGGGCGGCGGTGGGCGGAAGTCTGTTTTTCGATCGCGGTTATCTAGGTGCGTCCATGTCGGGTTACGGCAGCGAGTATGGAACGACGGCTGAAGACGAAGTTTCCATCCGTTTGCGCTCGAACAAGCTGGACTTGGAGGGCGAATTGCGTGACCTCCAGGGGCTCTTTCGCAGCGTCAAGGCCCGGTATGCCCAGACCGATTACAGGCACACCGAGTACGAGGCCGGCTTGGCTGCGACCGTGTTCAGCACCCGCGGGCAGTCCTTGGGCCTGGAAGGGCGCCACAGCCGGATGGGGCGGCTAGACGGCGTGATGGGCCTGCAACTGGAGGACAGTGATTTTTCTGCGATCGGCTCTGAAACCCTCGCACCTCCGACGCGGACGCGGAAAGGCGCCGTATTCGTCCACGAGGAGTTGGCGACTGACTGGGGCAAACTCAGCGCGGCCACACGGGTTGAGTCGGTGCAGGTGGTGTCGTACGGCCTGGCTGGCGAATCACGGTTCATGCCGGGTTCACGCAGCTTCGCTCCATTGAGCTTTGCGCTGGGGGCCACGTGGACTGTCTCGCCGGATTGGCTGCTTGGCGGCAACCTGTCTTCGAGTGAACGTGCACCTCTGCAACAGGAACTGTATGCCGACGGCGAGGACGTGGCAGTGAACGCGAGAAAGACCGGCAATATCCACCTCGACAAGGAGCGCGCCATCAACCTGGACGTGGAAACAGCCTGGCGCCGAGGGCCGAACCATGCCCGTTTCCAGCTTTTCCGCAATGACTTCAGCAACTACATCTCGCTCGAGACGACGGATGCAGCGGCCTCGCCGCCACGATACGGCTATGTTCAGGTGCATGCCCGTTTTACCGGTTTTGAGGCGAGCGGCAGTACCCGGTTGATGGATGGTCGCGACACACTGGACTTCGGCTGGCGCGTGGACATGGTGCGCGCCGAAAACACCAGTACGGGGCAGCCCTTGCCACGTATTGCCCCTTTTCGCATCGGCAGCACCGTGCGGTGGGGGCGGGCGGCCTGGAGCGGACGTGTCGGCGTCGAGCGTCATGGCCCCCAGGACAGGGTCCCTGACGGGCATCAGGCGGTCGAAGGCTACACGCTCTGGAGTGCCAGTTTGACTCTGCGTTCCAGGCTCGATGGCCATCAGGTGCTGTGGTACCTGCGCCTGGACAACGCCACGGACACCTTGGCCTACAGTGCCACGTCCATCCTGACCCAGACGGCGCCGGGCAAGGTTCCGCTGCCGGGGCGCAGTCTCAAGGCCGGTTTGCAACTGAGCTTCTGAACGCTCAATAGCTCAGGCGCTCCGGCCGGATTTCCTTCAGGATGGTGGTGGCAATCTCTTCGATCGACTTGGTGGTGGTGGAGAGCCAGCGGATGCCCGCGCGGCGCATCATGGCCTCGGCTTCGGCGACTTCCATGCGGCAGTTTTGCAGCGAGGCGTACTTGGAGTTCGGCCGGCGTTCGTTGCGGATCTCGCTCAGGCGCTCCGGGTTGATGGTCAGGCCGAAGATCTTGTGCTTGTGCGGCGCCAAGGCCGGCGGCAGGTGCTGGCGCTCGAAGTCTTCCGGGATCAGCGGGTAGTTGGAGGCCTTCAGGCCGTACTGCATGGCGAGGTAGAGCGAGGTTGGTGTCTTGCCGCTGCGGCTCACGCCGACCAGGATCACGTCGGAGCTCTCCAGGTCCTTGTTGGACTGGCCGTCGTCATGGGCTAGCGAGAAATTGATGGCCTCGATGCGGTCATGGTAGGCCTGGCTCTTGCTGACGTCGGAGAAGCGGCCGATGCGGTGGTGCGACTTGATGCCCAGCTCTTCTTCCAGCGGGTTGACGAAGGTGCCGAACATGTCGAGCAGCATGCCCTTGCAGCCCTCGTTGATGACCCTGTGCACTTCCTCGTTCGCCAGGGTCGTGAAGACGATCGGCCGTTTGCCTTCGATTTCCCCGGTGTGGTTGATCTGGCGTACCGCCTGGTGGGCCTTGTCCACGGTGTCGATGAAGGGCAGACGCACATGGTGCAGCTGCACGTCGAACTGGGCCAGGATGGCATTGCCGAAGGTTTCGGCGGTGATGCCGGTGCCGTCGGAAATGAAAAAAACGGTGCGGTTGGGCATGAGGAGCAGGGCAGAAAGAGCGGGCAGGGGACGGCCGCCTGGGTTGCGACCGGAGACGGGCCAAAGCTTACAATACCGCCACCCCACCCGAATTCATCCATGCAACGCAACGCCCTACGAGAACAAGAGCAAAGGCTGGCCGTTGGCATGGGCGCCGCCAGGCAGATGTCAGGCCTGGTGTTCAGCGCAGACCGTTTTTTAAACTCTGGAGCTTTCCCATGTCTGCACTTTTCAGCCCGACCGCCCTGGTCGTACCGTTTGAAAACCTGAGAATGAGCGACGTCGAGGTGGTTGGCGGCAAGAATGCCAGCCTCGGCGAAATGATCTCGCAGCTGCCGCAGGGCGTGCGCGTGCCCACCGGCTTCGCCACCACGGCCCACGCCTTCCGCGAGTTCCTGAAATACGACGGTCTGGCCGAGCGCATCAACGCCAAGCTCGATGCGCTGGACACCGAGGACGTGCGTGCCCTGGCCCAGGTGGGCGCCGAGATCCGCGCCATGGTCGAGGCCCAGCCGTTCCCGGCTGACCTGGAAAAAGCCATTCGCGACGAATTTGCCAAGCTCTCGGCCGGCAACGCCCAGGCCTCGTTTGCCGTGCGTTCTTCGGCCACCGCGGAAGACCTGCCCGATGCTTCCTTTGCCGGCCAGCAGGAGACCTTCCTGAACGTGGTGGGCATCGAGGAAGTGCTGCACAAGATGAAGGAGGTCTTTGCCTCCCTCTACAACGACCGCGCCATCAGCTACCGCGTGCACAAGGGCTTTGCTCATGCCGACGTCGCTCTGTCGGCCGGCGTGCAGCGCATGGTGCGCTCCGACCTGGGTGCCGCTGGCGTGATGTTCACCATCGACACCGAATCCGGCTTTGAAGACGTGGTCTTCATCACCTCCAGCTATGGCCTGGGTGAGACGGTGGTGCAGGGCGCCGTGAACCCGGACGAGTTCTACGTGCACAAGCCCATGCTCAAGGCCGGCAAGAAGGCCGTGGTGCGCCGCAACCTGGGCTCCAAGCTGATCCAGATGGTGTTCTCCACGCCAGAGGAGAAGAAAGCCGGCGGCAAGCTGGTCAAGACCATCGACGTGCCGACCGAGCAGCGCAACCGCTACTCGCTGACCGACGCCGACGTCGAGCAGCTGGCGAAGTACGCGCTGGTGATCGAGCAGCACTACGGTCGCCCGATGGACATCGAGTGGGGCAAGGACGGCACCGACGGCCAGCTCTACATCCTGCAGGCGCGCCCCGAGACGGTGAAGAGCCAGGCCGGCAACACAGCCGAGATGCGCTACAAGCTCAAGGGCCAGAGCGCCGTGCTGGCCGAGGGCCGCGCCATCGGGCAGAAGATCGGTACCGGCCCGGTGCGCCTGGTGCACAACGTCAGCGAAATGGACAAGGTCCAGCCCGGTGACGTGCTCGTTACCGACATGACCGACCCGAACTGGGAACCCGTGATGAAGCGCGCGTCTGCCATCGTCACCAACCGCGGCGGCCGCACCTGCCACGCCGCCATCATTGCGCGTGAGCTGGGCATTCCGGCCGTGGTCGGCTGCGGTGACGCCACCGAGACGCTGAAGGACGGCACGCTGGTGACCGTGAGCTGCGCCGAGGGTGACACCGGCCGCATCTACGACGGCCTGCTGGAGATGGAAGTGACCGAGGTGCAGCGTGGCGCGATGCCCGACATCCCGGTCAAGATCACCATGAACATCGGCAACCCGCAGCTGGCCTTCGACTTCGCCCAGCTGCCCAACGCCGGCGTGGGCCTGGCGCGCCTGGAGTTCATCATCAACAACAACATCGGCGTGCACCCCAAGGCCATCCTGGAGTACCCGAACATCGACGCCGACCTGAAGAAGGCGGTGGAGTCCGTGGCCCGCGGCCACGCCTCGCCGCGTGCCTTCTACGTCGACAAGGTGGCCGAAGGCGTGGCCACCATTGCCGCGGCCTTCTGGCCCAAACCGGTGATCGTGCGCCTGTCGGACTTCAAGAGCAACGAGTACCGCAAGCTCATCGGCGGCAGCCGCTACGAGCCGGAGGAAGAGAACCCGATGCTGGGTTTCCGCGGCGCCGCGCGCTATGTGAGTTCCGATTTCGCCGAGGCTTTCGCCATGGAGTGCGAGGCCATGAAACGCGTGCGCGACGAGATGGGTCTGACCAACGTCGAACTCATGGTGCCTTTCGTGCGCACCCTGAGCCAGGCGAAGAAGGTGATCGATCTGCTGGCCAGCAAGGGCCTCAAGCGTGGCGAGAACGGCCTGAAGATCATCATGATGTGCGAGGTGCCGAGCAACGCCATCCTGGCCGACGAGTTCCTGGAGCACTTCGATGGCTTCTCGATCGGCTCCAACGACCTGACCCAGCTGACGCTGGGCCTGGACCGCGATTCCGGCCTGGAGCTGCTGGCGGCCGACTTTGACGAGCGTGATCCGGCCGTGCAGGCCATGGTGTCGCGCGCCATCACCGCCTGCCGCAAGCAGGGCAAGTACGTCGGCATCTGCGGTCAGGGCCCCAGCGACCACCCGGATTTCGCCAAGTGGCTGGTGGAGCAGGGCATCGTGTCCTTGTCGCTGAACCCGGACACCGTGGTCGAGACCTGGCAGAAGCTGGCCAAGTAAGCCGCCGATTTTTCCGGTCGCGGGCCAGTCCTTCACGGGCTGGCCCGCTTTGTTTTCTGGGGGCGGGAAATCCCTGACAGGGTTGTACCCTAAGAAGTCCCCACATGTCAGTGTTTGTAAGAAATCGGTAAGCGCGCAATTCACAATGCGTCCATCCGTACGCGAACCTTACATGCTGACCGCTGCCTCCCTTATCAAGCTGATTGCCGAAATCGCGCTCATGGCCCTGCTTGGCCAGTGGGTGCTGGGGCTGCTCGCCGGGGCCAAGAAACAGCAAAACCTGTTCTACCAGATCCTGGAAATCATCGGCCGTCCTTTCGTGTCCCTGGCGCGCCTGATCACGCCCCGGCTGGTGCTGGACCGCCATGTGCCGGTGGTGGCTTTCCTGTTGCTGTTGTTCGCCTGGCTGCTGGCCACCATCTATCGCATCCAGACCTGCCTGCAGATCGGCGTGGAGTTGTGCAAATGAGCCGTAGCCTGACCTACCTGTTCCTGCGCCTGCAAGCGGTGGCCCTGCTGGTGTTCAGCCAGAAGGCGGCCGCGCTGGTGCGTTTCGACCAGATGCTGGCCTTGCGCCCCGGTGACTTCTACGCCCTGGCCAGCCGTGCCAACGTGCTGGCGCAGATGGGGTGCAAGCCCGAAGCCGTCGCTGCCCTGCAGCAGTTGGTGGCCGCGCACCCTGGCAATGCTGCTGCCTGGTTCAACCTGGGTTACCTGCTGGAAGAAGACGGCCAGCACGCGCAGGCCGAAGCGGCGTTTCGCCATGCCCTCGATATCGACTCCAAGATGGACCGCGCCTGGTACGGCCTGGCGCTGGTCCTGATCCAGGCCCGTCGCTTTGACGAAGCGGTGGCCGCCCTCAAGAAGAACACGGAACTGCAGCCCATGAGCCCGTTCGGCTGGTATCAGCTGGCGCGGGTTCATGTCGACCGGCAAGAGCCCGATGAGGCGGTGAAGATCATTCGCCATCTCAAGGGGTTCGAGCCTAAAGTGGCCGCCCAGCTGGAACGGGAGACCGGATTGCGCACGGCGCCTTCCGCCTGAACCAGCTGAGTGGGTACTTGATGGCCGGGGTGTGAGTTCCGGCCAGATACAACAACAAGCCGCGATCCGGCTGCAGACCACGACGAGAGACACGTGGTGATCGCGAAACGCCCGCAAGGGCATCGTTCTTGGAGGTAGGTAACATGGAGTTAACCGAAAACCATCGTCAGTACTGGCGAAAGAACCTCAACATCACAGCCGTGCTGCTGGCGATCTGGTTCATCGTCACCTTTGTCGTCGGGTTCTTCGCCCGCGATCTCAACTTCAACTTCTTCGGTTGGCCGTTCAGTTTCTGGATGGGCGCCCAGGGGTCGTTGATCGTGTATTGCCTGATCATCTGGTACTACGCCCGTTACATGAACAAGCTGGACATCGAACACGGTGTCCAGGAAACGGAGGAGTGAACCATGGCTGGAATGTTTGGATCTGACGCGGGGCCGAGCAGCGCCGCCGCCAACAAGGCTTTCAAGCAGAACCTGAACAAGGTTTACAAGTGGTACACCGGGGGCTTCCTGGTGTTCGTGATTGGACTGGCCATTCTCGAGCAGATGGGCCTGCCCAAGTCCTGGATCGGCTTCATTTTCCTGCTGGCCACCATCGGCCTGTATGCCGGCATCGGCATCATGAGCCGTACCACCGACGCTGCCGAGTATTACGTGGCCGGCCGTCGTGTGCCTGCCATCTACAACGGCATGGCCACCGGCGCTGACTGGATGTCGGCCGCCTCGTTCATCGGCATGGCCGGAACGCTCTACCTGACCGGCTACGGCGGCTTGGCCTTCATCATGGGCTGGACCGGCGGCTACTGTCTGGTGGCGTTGTTCCTGGCGCCTTACATGCGCAAGTTCGGCCAGTTCACGGTGCCGGACTTCCTGGGTGAGCGTTACGGCGGCAACCTGCCGCGTTTCCTGGGTATCCTGGCTGCCATCCTCTGCTCCTTCACCTATGTGGTGGCGCAGATCTACGGCGTGGGCCTGATCACCGCCCGTCTGACCGGCGTGGCCTTCGAGATCGGTATTTTCCTCGGCCTCGGCGGTATTCTGGTCTGCTCCTTCCTGGGTGGCATGCGTGCCGTGACCTGGAC
>Ga0114939_10000449_pt1 | contig 34452 bp, 22 predicted proteins | sample AshMeaCrysSpring_FD_87196 | JGI IMG/M metagenome (GOLD analysis project Ga0114939, IMG submission 87196) | Groundwater microbial communities from Big Spring, Nevada to study Microbial Dark Matter (Phase II) - Ash Meadows Crystal Spring | ecosystem: Environmental > Aquatic > Deep subsurface >...
AGCTCGTCCAACGAATGTTTTCGTTAGTGGCACGAGGGGAAAAGTGTGTGGATAACTACAGAAAAAGAGCTTGACAAAACAAAAAATTTGCTAGATAGATAAACCTAGAATACTATCGGGATTACTGCCTTTGTGGCAAAACATATGTGATTTTCTTGTGCCTTTGTGGCAAAGCCATAGCATTTCTAATCAACTTTTGATGGTTTAATTTCTACTGCATATATCTGGTCTTTGCCCTCGAAGTTGGCGCGGAAGATCACCCATTTTTCATCGGGGCTGAAATGCACATTGGGCTCAAAGCGGTATTTGTGGTGCTTCATGTTTACCAGTTTTTCTGCTTTGAGGCTGCCGCCCTGCGGACGAAACAGGTAGATCCACATGCCATCGGGGGCTTTTGCCACCTGCCCGGCATCGCCGCCATCGCCACACAGCAGCTTTTGAGAAGGCGACAGGTTGAAGTGTATGCTCCACTCGTTGCGGTCTATACGATACTTTTTATATTCGAGTGTGTTTACATCGGCCCAGGCTACAAAAAAGCTTTGCCCGCGGGGCTGCTGCAGGTCGTACCATATTTTTTTGCCATCGGGCGAAAACCATTCGTGGCCGGCTATTTCCATATCCATGCTGCGCTTGTGCATTAGTTGGTTCTTGCCGGTAGTGATATCGATAATCCAAATGCGATCCACCTTGTGCCAGGGCCCTTCGTGGCAGTACATCAGCAGCTTAGGATCGGTGGGTGAAAACTGAATATGGTTGAGCCAGGCATTTACTTTGTACAGCGGCTTCAGTTCGCCGGTGTTTATGTTCAGGGTAAATAGCGTACGCTCCAGTTTAGCTTCATAAATACGGTTGAAATATTCACCCTTACTTGGATATTTTTTTAGAATCTCTTTTTCTTTTTCACTGATTTTGGCGCCTGCAAGCAGGGTTTCATCGGCATTGATGGTGGTAATACTTGCCTTGAATGTATCGGGAAATACACACACCAGCCGCGTTGTTTTTTTATCTACATGCGTGGCATACACACTGTCTTTTACCTGGAAGAATACTTCGCGGCGTTTCTTAGCCAGAATTTCACCACCCTTGGGCGCTGGCGAAAAAGTTAGCTGTGCGCTTTCTCCCGTTTGCAGGTTCATTACGTGCAATTGCCTGCCGCGTCCGTCGCCGCTGTACACATCGTTGCCATAGTAAGCCATCAGGTGCCCCTTGCCTTTGGCTGTGGGCAAAAAGGGGTTGTTGTGAAAATAAAAACTTGCGTAGTTGCCGTTGAGCGGCGTAAGCCTCCTTAGCCGGTGCTTTGTGTCCCGGTCAATCCATTCGACGGGCAATTCCTTACCGCCTGTTTCCAGTACAGGTTGTGCAAGTAGCTTTTGTGTACTAAAAGAGGCGCACCATACAAGAAGGCATACAACTCGCTTCATTTTTTTCCATGTTTAATTACCATCGGGTTTGGCCTTTGCCAGCGTGGGGCTCAGTGGCCAGTAAACTTCCAAAACGTTATCAGGTTTAGACGGCGAAAACGGCTGCACATTTCGTTTCAGCAATTTTGCCAGCGGCAGTTGTACATCCTGCATACCCTGCACTACGCATTTGGCCATTTGCATTGCACCATATGGGTTAAAATGGGTATTGTCGAGCAGCGCTTTATCCTGGCCGGCAAAGGTGTTAGCAGGGTAAATTACAAAACCTTTTTCCGAATCTTTTCGCCCCCATGCTTCGTATAACAAGGCGCTCATGTTGTTCAGGTCTATCTGCGGCACCTTTTCTGCTTCGGCCACCTTGCGCATGGCAGCCGGGTAGTCGCCCAGTGTATTTACCACTTTGCCTGTACTGTCAAAATTGCGGCGGTGCATAGAGGTAACGAGCACCGGGTTGCCGCCCTTTTTGCGACACTCGCTGATGAAATATGTTAAGTCGCGGCTATAGCTCGTCCACGGGCCAATGCCTTCGCCCTTCTGTTTTTGATCGTTGTGCGCAAATTCAATAAACAGGTAGTCGCCGGGCTTCATGAAGCTCAGCACTTTTTCCAGCCTGCGGGCGCTCATAAAGCTGCTGAGCGACTCGCCCGATTCGGCATAGTTGGCCACAGCCACTTTGCCAGGTTCAAAAAACAGCGGCAGCATTTGGCCCCAGGCAGCATAGGGCTCCTCGGCCTGATCTACCACGGTACTGTTGCCTGCCAGAAATACGGTTACCACCTCTTGAGCCGGCTCTATTTCCAATGCGCACAGTTTGGGTATACTGTCGTTAAATTCCAGGGTGAGCTTATTATCCCAATGCCAGTAGTTGACTTCACGTTGCTTAATGCGCACGTTGCGGTTGGCGCCTGCTATCAGCGAGTCGTGTACATGCACGGTAAAGCTAACTTCAGCTATTTCACCTTTAATTGTTGTAATGCGCGGCAATACTGCCCGCCTGCATTCGGCACGAACCGTGGTTGCCGAAGTGCCTTTGGTATCGCCCAACAGCAGCCGCACATTATAGTTGCCCTCGGGCAGTTTTACGCTGAATAAAAAAGGTTTGTTTCCGGTAACAAAATCGCTGCGCAGGGCATCGCTGCCTTTTCGCTTTACGGCAGCCACTTGCGCACCGGTTTCAAAGCCAAAGCCTGCGGCATCGCTGTACATGGCCGTTGGCAGTACCTGCGTATAGCCGTTGGCCGTTTTGCCATTGCCAAAGTCGAACTTCAGGGTTTGCTGCGCCAAAGCGCTATAAAACAACAAACATCCAAAGTTGAAAAAGACAATTACTTTTTTGATGCCGGCATTCATTAAAATTACTTTGATTGTGTTGCTTCTTACAAAGTCAATCGCATACTCTTCTGATTACATGACTTATTGCAGCAGGAATCATCAATACCCAATTGACCATCAGAAGACGCCGTCTTGAGGAGGCAGGTTACTATTACTGTTTTGTCAACATCAGCGCACTATCGTTCAATCCAAACTTTTTGTTCTTGCCCAGTTCCACCATTTCGGCGGCAGCCAGCAGCACAGGTCCGTATCCATGCGCTGCAAATACATTTACCGGCCGGTGGTAGTAAAACGCAGGCTCAAAACCCATACCGGTGCCTACGCAGGTTCCTTCCACCTGGCCCTTGTCATTTACCTTGGTGCTTACCGCATTCCATGCCAGTATGGTAGCGGGGCCAAATGCCTTTGCATCCAGCCAGCCCTTGTTGATACCATGTGCCAGACAGTAAACATAAATGGCGGTGGCGCTGGTTTCGAGGTACGAGTCATTACGATCGAGTAGCTGATGCCATAAGCCAGAACCCGACTGGTACGACACCAGGCCTTTTGCATGAGCCTTAAACTGTGCCAGCACTTTAGCGTATCCGGGATGAGTGGCTGGCAGTACATCCAGCAGTTCGCTCATGGCCATAATAGCCCAGCCATTCGCCCGCGCCCAGTGAAACTGCGGATGAGGGTCCATATCCTGCACCCAGCCGTGCATATACACGCCCTTCTGCGCGTTGAACATGCGCTCGCTAAACTGTAGCACCTGGCGCACCGCATCGTCAAGGTATGCCTGTTGCCCCGTGTAGCTGCCCATTTGCGCCAGCGCGGGCACGCTCATGTACAGGTCGTCGAGCCAGATGGTGTTGGGCAGGGGCCTGTTGCGCGCCAGGGTGCGGTCGGGCAGCCGAAACTCTTTGTTGCTGATGTAATCGGCATACCGGTTTATGAGCGGACGCAGCTTACTGTTGGCATCGCCATTGGTGCTTTTAATCATGGCGGCACATACGGCGCCGGCATCATCCAATGCATGCGGTGTAATTACCTGGCGCAGCGGATTGCGGAATTTGGGGTATGCCTTATCTACCGAAGCAAAAAATGGCTCCACCCGGGCAATAAAGTCAAAGCGCTTGCGGGTATAGTCGGCATACTTATCCAGCCCGGTGGTTTGTGCCAGCCGCAGCATGGCGCTGTAGGTAACACCCCACTCGTAGCTGGTGAGGCGGAAGTCGCCCTGCTTGATGGTGACGTTGGTATCGGGTTTGCTGAGGTTGTTAGGAGCCTGCCCGGTGCGCTTGTCTACCAGCTCGTAGGGGGTGGTGGCATCCAGGTAGGCAAATACGCGGTCGGCCACTGTAAGCACGGCCTCGCGAGTGGGCATTTCGTAGGGAACGGGGTAATCGGGCTTCAGCAAGTGCAGGGGCGAGGTAACATCGCTGCCGGGTTTGGCATACTGGGCATTCAGCGGCAGCAAAGCCATCAGGGGCATGGTAAGGCAAACAAAGCGGGCAAGCATTTTCTTCATGGTAAGCACATTTTTTAGTGAGGGATTGCCACAGCATCATCCATCAAGAGCGGGCAAAGTATAGCAAAGTGAGGCGGCATGCATCCTGAGGCGTCCTGAAAAATTGCGGGGGCTTCCAGCGCTTACTAAAAGAAATGGTTGCCAAAATAGCAACCCATGATAGATACTGACGCCGGCTAAGGCTGAAGTGAGAAACGTCAAAGGCTAGTTACTGAATTGGCTATTACTCCAACCGCTGGCCATCTGCCAGAAGGCTACTATATTGCAGGTTGGGGTGTACAGCGCGCAGGCTGCCTTCTGCGTACCCGGCAAACTGAAGCTGGTTGGTGTATAAGGCGTAGCCTGCGGGAACTGTGCTGTAGTTTTTGTTTTCTTACGCTGCAGCGCCAACGTACAGGGTGGGAACTTCTTAATTTAACGATGGTCCATTTCCGCCCTTACCTGAATCCGAAGGATTCAAATGTTTATAGAGACAAGATGATGTTATTGGTCTACACCGACCCTGAAGGGGTCGAATACAGGACATTGTTATAGTTTCTTTTGCAATAAGGTGTCCATATAAATGAGCTTGGGTTAAAAATACACCAATACATTCGACCCCTTCGGGGTCGCGGCATTTTCACCATCTACTTCTTCTATAAACATATCATCCCTTCGGGATGAGGCCACGAAAAAATGGCTATGCATGCATGAAGATGGAATTGGCTTGTGTAGTAAGACACTTGCGAAGACTACTAAAGCAAAGCATTGCTAAGTGTGTGGCTAAAAAGGATTGTTGAAGTTTTTTAGAATAACCAAAATCATATTTTTAATATTATCTTCCTATTTCATTGGTTATATTCTGGGCAAAATCCTCCATCAATAAAATAATAATTCAAATAGAAATTGGAAAAACGATTTCAAATAATTCCCCAGCCAATTGCGGGTGTTATAACCCTTAGCCTGCGCTATTCAGGTAGCCACAGGATAGACGCATCTCTTCGGCCCGGCTTCTTTACTTTCAAGTTCCACTCATGAACTTTATAGTTGTTTTATGGTTACTGCTCGCCTGCTTCCTGCCGGCTGTTGCGCAGGTAAAAGGCCTTAAGCGTATACCTATAAGCACAGGCCAACGGGGCCTGTCCGCACAACTCGGCTGGGCGGTGAATTCGGTAAACGCGGTTGTGTTTCGCCAAAGCCTGGCAAGCCTGGACAACTGGCAGTACACCGCCTGGTACGATAGCACAGGCCGAGTAATGCTGGCCAAACGCAAGCTCAACAGCCGCCGCTGGCAGGTAGCTGCCACACCTTATACCGGCAACATACGCGATGCGCACAACGCCATCAGCATTGGCGTAGATGGAAAAGGCTACCTGCATGTGGCCTGGGACCACCACAACAACCCCCTGCGCTATGCACGCAGCCTGCTGCCCGGCAGCCTGCAGCTTAGCCCACCCATGCCTATGACGGGGCTGCAGGAGCAACAGGTAACCTACCCGGCTTTTTACCGCCTGCCCGGCGGCGACCTGCTCTTTCTGTACCGCGATGGGCAAAGCGGACATGGCAACCTGGTGCTCAACCGCTACAGCACCGCTACACAGCAGTGGCATACTGTGCATAGCAACCTCATAAGCGGCCAAGGCATGCGCAATGCGTACTGGCAGGCCTGCGTAGACGCTGCCGGCACCCTGCAACTGAGCTGGGTATGGCGCGAAAGCCCCGATGTAGCCAGCAACCACGACCTGTGCTACGCCCGCAGCACCGATGGCGGCCTTACCTGGCAGCGTAGCGATGGCAGCCTATATACGCTACCCATTACCGCTTCCACCGCCGAGTATGCCGCCCGCATACCACAGCGCAGCGAACTTATAAACCAAACCAGCATGACCACCATGCCCAATGGCGCGCCACTGATAGCCACCTACTGGCGTAGTGCAGCCGACAGCGTGCCCCAATACCGGCTGGTGTACCTGAGCGATACCGGCTGGCAAACACTGCATGGCAACTGGCGCAAAACACCATTCAGCCTGAGCGGCGCAGGTACCAAAGCCATACCCATTTCGCGGCCGCTGGTGCTGGCATATACTCGCAAAAACAAACTCTATGCCCTGCTTGTGTACCGCGATGCCGAGGACGGTAGCAAAGTGTCGTACGCACAAGTACAACTTAACAAAGCCGATACCTGGATTCGTGGTGACCTGGCTTCGCTTGCCATGCACGCCTGGGAACCCACCGCCGACATAGACCTGTGGCAAAAGCGCAAGCTGCTACACCTGTTTGTGCAACCTGTAGTGCAGGCCGATGCAGAGGGGCTGAAACAGGTAAAACCTACTGGGGTGGAAGTGTGGACGTGGAAGGTGAGAACCAAGGCAGGGAAATAGGTAGTCATTTATTTGTATGTTTAATTTTTGAAAATGTCCTGTTCAATTATTCTCAAAACTGCCGGCATTGGCGCATTGGTGCTTTTATGCCATGCCAGCATGGCACAACTCACCGGCAGCATTGTCAAGAAACACCTTTTGTTTTCCGACAAATTCAAAAAAGGTTTAAACCAAACCCATTGGTGGGTAGAAACGCTGCCGGATACCTCCAACCGGGTGTACACCCTTAGCGGCAAGTTGTGGCTCGATACCCGCGATGGTGTAACGGTGTGGTACAGCAAGCCTTTGCAGGGCAACTATTGCATTACCTACACCCGTGGCTTTGCCGCCGATAGCGGCGCCAACAACCGCCTGAGCGATCTCAATAATTTTTGGCAGGCCAGCGACCCGCGCAACGTTAACCTGTTTACCAGAAAAGGCGTGCTGGCCAGCTACGATAGCCTGCTGCTGTACTATGCCGGCATAGGCGGCAATTACAACAGCACTACGCGCTTTAGAAAATACGATGGCAACGGCAACCGCGTGTTGCTGCAAGAATTTACAGACAGCCCCCACCTGCTGCATGCCAACAAGCCCTACCATATCACCATTTTGGTAAAAGGCGCTACCACGCAGCTTTGGGTAAACAAACAAGTATGGTTTAGCTATACTGATGCGCAGCCATTGCCTGCCGGGTATTTTGGGTTGCGCAGCACAAAATCGAGGCAGTGGGTAGATGATGTGGAGATTTGGGAGGTGGATTGAAGCGTAATGACTCAATGGCGAAATAGCTCAATGGCCCAATGTGGCGTGATAGAAACGGAGGATACAGTGAATACCTAGCATCCACCTGTAGTGCACATACTTCATTGCAAACGAATATGCACAGGCATCTCAAAATAATGAATGTGTGTAGCTCTACTTGTTCGCTTTTGTTGTTCAGTAAACTTTTCCTTGGCAATCCAATGGTTGTGTGCAAATTTGGCAAAGCTTGACCGTAGCAAAAGGATTGGTTACCATAAACCAGGATTGTTCTATCAGGATTCCATATTTGCGAACGTTGATCGCAATAACTTCCCTTGTTTATCATAAATAAGGTTTGTGATTGGTCAGCAAAATGCCCAGCAGCTAAGAGCTAGAAATGATGAGCTATAAGAGCTTCTTTATGCGGCAGCGATCACATTTTTGTGTACGGCATCAGGGTTCCATTGCCAGGCACTGCAGTAGTACCTAAGCTACATCAAGGAACCCTCCCGAGATCGGGCCGCATTCGATCTCGGGGGCCCTTTTTGGGTACCTTTTTGGGCACGCAAAAAGATACAAAACAAATGCTTGAAATTATGAACTGATAGAATCCCGTTTGCATACCTAACAGTAAAAGTTAACAATAGGCTCGATGGAAAAAGTCAAATTCTTTGCTTGATTATCGAGAGAAAACTGAATTAACCGCACTAATTCGGACAAGTCAGAAAAACAATGAATTTATGTAGTTTTAGCCGGCATAGGCATCATGCGAACAAAAATATTACCACTATGTTTGTACAAACCATGCATATGCTGAAACATAAGCTCGCCATAGTAATAGGCGCTGCCAGCCTGATGGCCTGCAGCACATCATTTACACCGGCTACCCCCACGCAAACTGATGCCGACCGGGTAGCGGCCAAGTACCCCGGCTCTACTTTGGCCGATTTGCAAGAAGGCAAGCGCCTGTTTGAAGCCAACTGCGACAACTGTCATAAACTCAAAAACCCGGCAAAGCATACCGAAACGCATTGGAAGAAAACCGTGCCCCGCATGGCAGGCAAAGCCAATAAGCACGGCGAAGCCATTGATGCCAAAACGCAGGAGCTGATAACCCGATACCTGGTGGCTATGGCAAAACAGTAGGCGTTGGCCCGCAAAAAGAACGGGTACCAGTAGGCAGATATAATGGCGCCCTTACCAAAGATACCGGTTGCCTTGTTTACCCTTATTGCTTCAGAAATTTCACCCTGCGGTTGAGTGCTTTATTGCTGGATTTATCGTTGGGCGCCACTGGTTGTGCTTTGGCCATGCCATCTGTAATAAGCCGATCGCCGTTTACCCCGCGCATGTTCAAAAAACCGGTGAGCCGCTGGGGCAATCGTGCTAAGAGTTGCAGGGCCAATAATGCGCACCGTTACATTTGTTGCATGGATGATAAAACAGTACTCATTACCGGGGCAAGCCGGGGCCTGGGCAAGGCTGTGGCCGAAATATTTGCCGCTCACGGGCACCATTTGCTGCTCACCAGCAGGCAGCCGGCAGCCTTGTACAAAGCGGTGGAAGATTTGCAAACACGATTTCCAGCAATAGAGGTAAAAGGCATGCCTGCCGACCTGCAAGTAAAAGACGAGTTGGATGCGCTGGCCGCATGGGCCAACAGCCGTAGCAGACCGATAGATGTGCTGGTAAACAATGCAGGCAGCTTTGTGCCCGGTAGTGTGCATAACGAACCAGTCGGCGCCCTGGAAGAAATGATGGCCACCAACCTGTACAGCGCTTACCACCTTACCCGCGGCCTGCTGCCCGATATGATAGCGCGCAAGAGCGGACACATTTTTAACATGTGCAGCATTGCCTCGCTTAAGGCCTACCCTGGCGGCGGGGCCTACAGCATTAGCAAGTTTGCCTTATACGGCTTTAGCCAAAACCTGCGCGAAGAAATGAAGCCCTACGGCATAAAGGTGACGGCCGTTATGCCCGGTGCCGCCTATACCGATAGCTGGGCCGGTAGCGGTATAGATCCCGGGGGTATTATGGAAGCAGCAGATGTAGCCCAAATGGTATTTGCTGCATCGCATCTATCAGCACAGGCATGCGTAGAGGATATTGTGCTAAGACCGCAATTGGGAGATTTGTGAGGAAATGCCTACCGCTTTTTAGAACACGGATTATACTGATGAAACTGATTAAAACAGATTAATTAATCGCACAAATGGAAATCTGCACAAATCAGTTCTATCCGTTCTATCTGTGTTCTATCAATCGCAGGTTTTCATTACGCCACAGGTGCACAGATTATACAAGCAGCATTCTTTCAAGAAAACTGATTGTACTGATGAAGCAAAGTGAAAACGGATTAGTTAATCGCAAAAATGGAAATCTGTTCAAATCCGTCCCACCCGTATAATCTGTGTCCCATCCTTCATCAACTACCTCCCTACTTCGCATCATAATCTACCACCACTGCCTCACTTTTTGGGTGGCTTTGGCAGGTTAGAATATATCCTGCCGCTATTTCGTCCGGCTCCAGGCCATACACCACGTCCATGCTTACTTCGCCTTCTACCAGTTTGGCCCGGCAGGTGCAGCACACGCCGCCTTTGCAGGCATAGGGCAGGTCGGCACCCTGCTGCAACGCGGCATCCAATATGCTGGCGCCTTGCTGGGCAAGCTCAAACATCGATTCCACCCCATCCATACGTATGGTGATTTTAGAAACGTGGCCTTCTGGCTGGGCAGAGGCACTTACCGTGGCGGTTTGCCTGGTTGCTGCGCTGGTATTAAAGAGCTCAAAATGAATGCGTTCGGCAGGTACCCCATGGTCCTGCAAAAACGTGCGGGCCGCGTGAATCATTTCTTCGGGGCCGCACAAAAACACCTCATCCACGCTGGTAAGCGGCAGCAGTTTTTGCGACAACTGATTCAGCTTTTCGCCAGTTATACGCCCGTGGTTAATGTCGGCATCGGTGCGCTCGCGGCTCAAAATGTGTATCAGTTGCAGGCGCTGCATGTAGGTATCCTTTAGTGCTTCCAGGGCTTCTTTAAATATAATGCTGCCCCGGTAACGGTTGCCGTATACCAGGGCGAAAGTGCTGAGCGGCTCGGTGGCCAGGGTGGTTTTGATGATAGACAAAATGGGGGTGATGCCACTACCGGCGGCTATGGCCAGGTAGTTTTTTCGCTGCTCGGCAACCAGCGTGGTGCCAAAATGCCCTGCCGGCGGCATTACATCCAATACATCGCCGGCTATGGCCACCTCGGTAGCCCAGGTGCTAAAGAGGCCGCCGGGCACCCGCTTCACTGCCACGCGCCATTCGTGCTCAAGTGGACTGCTGCACAAGCTGTAGTTGCGCCTGATTTCCTTGCCATTTACCGTCATGCGAAACGTGAGGTGCTGCCCGGCGTTAAATTGAAATTGAGGTTTCAGAATCTCCGGAATTTGGAGTTGCAGCGAAACGCAGTCTTTGGTTTCCTGCTTCACTTCGCTAATGCGTATGGGATAAAAATGGGTAGCCATCGTAAAGTGTATAGAGCAGCTGTACCATGCAGGGCTCTTTTTGGCCACGCAAGCAAACTGCGCTGCAAAGGAAAACGAAAACCTGTTTCTGTACGTTTTAGCATGCATTTTAACATTGCCGGCAACTTAAATGAAGCCTGTTTGTTTTGTGCAACACAACTACACAACAGCATGGCATACATGAATTTGTTTCAGCGCATTTTAAAAGCTTTTTACCCCTGGCGCATGAAACTGAGTGAGCGTACCGGACTGGGCAAACAAGCCAGCCTGAATAAGCAGGATGCCGCGCCCCCCGTATCGTTTTACCAGCTGCAGGCCACCGCTGCCAATGGCAAGCCCTTTGCTTTTGAAAGCCTGCGAGGCAAATATGTACTACTGGTAAACACTGCCAGCAATTGCGGCTATACCGGCCAGTATGCCGACCTGCAACAACTGTACAACCTGCACAAAGGCAAACTGGAAATACTGGGCTTTCCGGCCAACGACTTTGCTGGGCAGGAGCCGGGCTCCGATGAATCGATAAGCCAGTTTTGCCAGGTGAACTTTGGTGTAAGCTTTCCGCTGATGCGCAAGGCCGGCGTAAAGGGCGCAAACAGGCAAGCCGTATATCAGTGGCTGACCAGCCCGGGCCAAAACGGCTGGAACAGCCAGACGCCATCATGGAATTTTTGTAAATACCTGGTAACGCCCGATGGCTGCCTCGAAGGCTTTTACAGCTCTGCCGTAAGCCCGCTGAGCGAAGAAATTGCCGGCAAGTTGGCTTATTAGGCCATTCACCTGCTATCTTTCGGGCAAAATAACCACGTATGTTTACCCGTGCCGAAGTAGAAAAATACTTCACTGCCGAAAAGCAGGAGAGTCTGCTTTTTGTATCTATAGGCATTACAGCTATTGTAGCGGCGATGGCCTTTTATTGGATTATCAAAAGTCCTGCTTTTAGAGGAGCGGCTTTTCCGCTGCTGGTTATAGGTCTTATTCAAATAGCAGTAGGCTACACGGTGTACAGCCGTGCAGATGCGCAGCGCAAAGATATTGTGTATAAATTGGATATGGACCCAGATGCCCTGCGCGACCGCGAAATACCTCGCATGGAGGTCGTTATGCGCAATTTTGTGCTTTATCGATGGGTAGAAATTGCGTTGCTGCTCATTGGCATTGCCCTTGCCCTGCAGGCAAAAATCAAAGTAAACAACCCGTTTATTTTGGGCCTTGGCCTGGCCCTGGCATTGCAGGCCGCACTTATGCTCGGCGCCGATTTTTTTGCCGAAAAACGTGGAGCAGCGTACCTGAAGGGGCTCAAGAGTGTGTGTATGCCGAAAGATTGATGCTGGGGTTGAGGCTGAGGCTGAGGTTGAGGTTAAGAATGGCAGTGATTAATCATTTCGATGAATTTAAAAATTCGGCATTCAAAGAGCTTTTTGAACAAGAAATAAAGAACAAGAAATAAGGAATAAGGAAGTGACATGACGCCTCTAAACCAAATAGGTTCGTATTTAATCATTTAACCATGGATTTCCACTCACGATTTGTTAGTGCACACCAATTGAGCCATTGCGTTTTTCAGCCATTACACGAAAAACCATTCCGCCATGGCGCACACCCATTGAGCTATTGAGTTATTGAGTTATTGTGTTATTGTGTCATTACCCGAAAAGCCAACCCGCCAGGGTCCTACACCATTGGCACCCGCCTAAGCTAGCGCTTCGTCGGGCAGGCATTAGCATATTTGCACATTACATTGAGCCATTGAGCACAAAGCTAACCGGCTAGGGCCCTACACCATTATCACATTAGCACATTGGCTAATTAGCACATTGCCCTATCCTTCTTCCAACTCCCGTATCGTTTCCTCTATTTGCGCAGCATAGCGGCCAAAAGCCAGTTTGTACCACCACCTGCCCAGCAGGTAACCTAGTGCCGACATGACGAGCACCGAGCCAAGCAGCCACCATACAATGCCCGGGCGCCACAGCACTTCATCCAGCGGCAAGCCCGCCCCCAAGGTGATGCCAAACAGAAAGCCCCCCGCAGCAGCCACCGGATACACAAAAAACGCTACCTGATTCTGCCACTTGCGCCACCGTGCAAAAGCCGCAGCTATTTGACGCAAATGGCTGAGCACCGGCAAGGCATCACCATGGTTGGCATTCAGTAATTTATGCAGCCCGTAGCCACTCCATAAAATGAATGAATTGTACCCTATGAGTACCACCAATGCAAAACGAACTAACCACTCGTGGGTAACACCCAACAAAGCCAGGTATAATATGGTAACAGCAACCCCTAACCACAGACTAGTTACGGTGTTTTTTTTGAGCTTGGCCAACGGTCGCTGATGGCTGCTATGCAAAAAAAATTTTTGCTGCAGCATGCCCTCAAGCTTGCCGTCGTCGTTGCCTTCAATATCGTGCCATAATTGCTCCAGGTTCATATTACAGGTTTTTCAGCATGGAGGCCAATTGATTTTTAATACGATGCAGTTTTACCCCGGCATTATTGTTGGAAATACCCATCAGGGTAGCTATTTCACCATTGTCGTAACCATCAAGATGCAGGGAGATGATGGCCCGGTCGGTGGGCGACAGCGTACGGATGGCCGTGTGCAGGCGTTGAATTTCTTCACTTCTGTTGGCCGGTGCTGACGCTGAAAGGCTTTCCGAATGATGATCGAGGCCGGTAACAGGCAACTGTTTTTTTCTTCGGGCACTTAGCAGGGTATTGAGGCAAACCCGATAAAGCCAGGTGCTGAATTTGGCCTCGCCCCTGTACGATGGAAAGGCCTTCCATGCCTGCATCAGAATGTCCTGATACATATCGGCAAGGTCCTCCGCGTCGGTTGCATATAGCCCGGTCAACTTCAGGATGATGCCCCGATGCTGCCCGATGAGTTCCATAAACTGTGCCTCGTTGTTCATATACGGGTGTGCGGTGCCTGCCTTGCCATTTATTTGTTTCAAAATGAAGCAGAAAATTACAGTCTGATGAAAGATTATTTACCCATGACAGGACAGAGCGAGGTGGTACATTTTCGCAGCCCGCAAAAAATGTGGTACTGCACGCCACATTCCCGATCTTCACCTCCAAATACTTCAGATTATGTGGATACATCAAGATAACAAACTATACCGTAAGTTTCAGTTTGCCGATTTCAGCCAGGCCTTTGCTTTTATGACACGGGTGGCGCTGGAGGCCGAAAAGGCCAACCACCACCCATACTGGAGCAACGTGTGGAATACGGTGGAAATTTGGCTGAGCACGCACGATGCCGGCGATGTGGTTACCGAAAAAGATCATCAGTTGGCTGCCGCAATCGATGGCCTGTTTGCCTGATGGAAGCCGGGCAACATATACTGCCAAGCTGGCATCAAAATGCGGGCGCCTAGGCAAACGCCGTTGCCAACAAAGAAATGAAGAGCCGCCAACTGGTTACCACCCAGCTAATGCAGTTAGCTTATACCGGCTGTCTGTTTCATGCAGTGCGATTTCTGCAAAAAGCACTATTCAAACGCTAGGTAAGGCGCCATCTTTCTTAGAAACGATTCATCTACAATCATTACCCTGCGCAGGTCGTCGACATTTTTATAAGGTCCATGCTGTTCGCGGTACTTCACCAGGGCAGCAGCCAGGTTTGGTTTCATGTATGGATGGGCTTTCAACTCATCTACTGTACAACTGTTCAACTTAATAGGTCGGTAAGGGCCGCTGCCAATAAGCAACCTGTCTTGAATTTTTTGCAAGGTGGTATCGGGCAAGCCGGCTACTTCAAGCAGTTGGTCTGTGCGGGCAAAGCCACCTAACCGTTGCCGGTAGGCCGTAATGCGATTGGCCAACACAGGTCCGATGCCGGGCAGGCGCACTAATGCATCCACATCGCCTGTGTTGATATTTACGGGCGGAGGTACATATGGTGTTTCATCGGCATACCTGTTTGCGGGTTTGGCAGCAGGAGCGTCAGCTACATCGGGCGGTTCACTTTCCTGTATCACCACATAGGGCATCAGGCGCTCAGCATCCTGCGGGCTCAGGCTATAAATTTTCTTCAGATCCTCCGGTTTGCGAAAGCGGCCACCTTTAGCTACATAATTCTGAATGATTTGGGCGGTGCGTTCGCGAATGCCGAGGCGCATCCACATGTTGGTAGTGGCCGTGTTAGGATCAAATGGGAAAAGCGTGGCGGGTATGCTGCTTCTGCTTTCGGGTTCTCTCAGGCGTGCAAAGTCAGTATATTGGTAGTTGGTGGTACGCTCAGCACGTTCGGCACGATCTATGCTGTCGGTGCGCAGTTTCAGTTCGCTCACTGCGGTAAGGGTAGCGGCATCAGCAGTGTTGGGCCGTGCAAAACGGCGTGGAGCAATGGCATATTGGTACACCATTAATACAAGGATAGCCACCCAAATAACCGCAAGCGCTCTCCGCTCCCATTTGGAAAAGGTTAGATACGAATCAACGATGGATCGCCAGCGGTTCATTGGCAAATTTGATGGGCAGGTGTATGATAGGCAAAATACAACAGGAATAGTGTTGGTGGACAAAAAAACTGAGATAGATGAGGTGACACTGATTGTACGGATGGAACGGACGGGAACGCAGTGGAACTTGGCCGGGAAGACGTGAAGGGCGGGAAGGCACGGAAAGTAATCGGTATCGGGAAGGCAATCCCGCCATTTACTTTGTTTTCTCTCATTAGTTTAGGGTCCGCGCTCACATGCACTGGCTAGGGCCCTTGGCATGCCAAAACCTTATGTGCCCTATTGTTTTCTATGTGGTTAAAAAGCCTTGGTTGTTACCTCTAGCCATGCCCTAAGTTAAGTACGCAGGGCCTTCCTTCGTGTCCTTGGCTGTTTGCTTAAAAATTTTTGTGAACCTTTGCGCCATAGAATCCCAGTGGGTCAATAAAAACCTTCCTCATAGTTGGGATTATCAATTTTGGTAGATAATCCATCCGCGGCCATCCGTTCTATCCGCTTTATCCTTTTTCCGTCACCCTACTCCCAACAGGGTTAACTATTCACCCACCCTACAAATCCGTAATCAATTTATACTTAGGCACCAGGCGTTTCATTACCACCCAGGCTATTACGTAGGCAAGGGCACATATGGCAAACATGATACTGTACGAAGTACTCATTTGCGCCAGTACCAGGGGCTTTTGCAGGGCCGCCAGCTGGTTGTAGGCGGTAGCATCTACGGTTTTCAGTTGCTCCACTACATCTTTCGACAGGTTGGTAAAATCGGTCTTGTTCAGGTTAATGGTATCGCCATATTTGTTGAGCAACTTCATGCCAAGTATCTGGTCCACATATGCACCCAAGCCCTGTGCCTTAGCCTCCACCCAGCTTTGGGCTATGCCTGCAGCGCGGTAGCTGTCGAACAGCCAACCACCCAGCTTACTGATAACAACGCCACCCAATCCGCCGGCCATACCGCCAATACCTACTACGGAGCCCACAGCCTTTTTGGGAAACATATCGCTTACCGTAGTAAAAATGTTGGCGCTCCAGGCCTGGTGTGCCGAGGCGCCAATGCCTATGAGCAGCACGGGTATCCAAAAGCTGTAGCCACCCAGCGGCTGTGCCAGCAGCACTACCAGTGGTATAAGGGCTATCAGCAGCATGGCTTTCATACGACCATCGTAGGGCGTATATCCTTTGTTGATAAAATACACGGGGAACCATCCTCCACCAATGCTGCCAAACATGGTCATGCTGTAGAGTATCGTTAGCGGAAAGGCGATGGCCGTTTTTTCCATGCCATATTGGGCCTTCAGGTAGGCCGGCAGCCAAAACAGGAAGAACCACCACACACCATCGGTCATGAATTTGCCAAACACAAAGGCCCAGGTTTGGCGGTACCCCAGCAGTTTGGTCCAGCTCACCTTATGGTGATGGGTGGCCTCGGCCTGCACTTCGGTAGCGTGGTCTTTATCGCTGTTGATGTAAGCCAGTTCGGTGGGCTTCATGCGTTTTTGCTCTTCGGGCTTATCGTACAAAAACAACCAGAAAAAAAGCCACATAAAGCCAATACCGCCCACAATTACAAAGGCAGCCTCCCAACCCCAGTGTTCGCCTATCCATGGCACGGTAAGCGGAGCCAGAATGGCACCTACGTTGGCGCCAGAGTTGAAGATGCCCGTGGCCAGCGAACGCTCTTTTTTGGGAAAATACTCGGCAGTAGCCTTAATGGCTGCCGGAAAGTTGCCTGCCTCGCCAAATGCCAGCACGGCCCGACTAAACATGAAGCCAACTACACTAACGCTGAAAGCCCCAATGCCCACCCAGCCCAGCAAAGCGGAAAAGCTTTGACCAATAGGAATAGCCAGTGCATGAATGATAGCTCCAATGCTCCAAATAACGATTGCCCACGCGTAACCTTTTTTGGTACCCAGCTTGTCAATAAACCGGCCGGCAAAAAGCATACTAATGGCATAGCCAAACTGGAACACAGCCGTTATGTTGGCATAGTCGCTATTGCTCCAGTTAAACTTTTCGGCCAGCACCGGCTGCAGCAGGCTTAGCACCTGCCGGTCGAGATAATTGACGGTGGTGGCAAAAAAAAGCAAGGCGCAAATGGTCCAGCGGTACTTTCCTATGGCTTCCTTCATGGTTGGCAAATCGTTCGTTTAAAATGGTAATTCTGTAGGTAAGCTTTCCCTTAGCCCTTTACCTGCCTGATGATGCGGATAGCTTCGGCTGTGTTTTCTTTTAGCAGGGTATAGTTTTTATCGGCCAGTATTTGCTTGGTGATGAGTTTGCTGCCCATGCCCACGGCCACTACCCCACTGGCAAACCACGCTTTCAGGTTACCCTCTTCCAACTCTACCCCGCCGGTGGGCATAAACTGCAGGTTGGGGAACAGCTCTTTGATGGCGCCCACAAAGCCGGGGCCCAGCACGTTGCCTGGAAATAATTTTACCAGTTTGCAACCAGCCTTTTCTGCCTCATGAATTTCGGTAGGCGTCATACAGCCGGGCACCCACAGCAGTTTGTTCAGGTAGGCCACATCGGCCACGCTGCTGTCGAACACGGGACTGATGAGGAAATCGGCGCCGGCATCCACAAAAGCATGGGCCATTTCGGCGCTTTTGATGGTGCCAATGCCCAGATACAGGTCTTTCATTTCGGCATCGCACAGGCGGCGCATGGCCTTAAAGTTGTGCAAGGCAGCCTCGCCGCGGTTGGTATATTCCACAGCCCGTATGCCGGCTTCGTACAGGGCCCGCAGCACATCCAGGCTCACTTGCTCGTCTTTATGAAAAAACAAGGGCAGTACGCCTTGCTCGGGCACAAACTTCAAAATGTTTTCCTGCTTGCTCATGGTATTACAATCGTTTTTTCGTTAGCAATAGAATTGATGGGGAAAGGTAAGCAACAGCAACCAAGCAGATACTGACAGTCCCCCTGCCAAGGGCTTTATTTCTATGCAATCGTTTTCGACTTTTATGCAATCGTTCTCGAAAATTTAGTTGCCCCAATGCTGCCCGCGAAGCCCAATGGCGGGGTAACTTTGTTTCAGACGTCCGCTGCATTTGCGGCAGCCAAATGCCTGAAAAACACATTAAAAAATTTAAACAGATTGACTATGCCATCTAAAGTGGTTACCCTGGGTGAAATCATGATGCGCCTCAGCACCCCCGGCTTTGAACGTTTTGTACAGAGCGACAGTTTTGATGTAACATACGGTGGCGGCGAAGCCAACGTAGCTGTAGCCTTGAGTAATTATGGCCTCAACGGCGTGTTTGTAACCAAGGTGCCCGACAATGCCCTGGGCCAGGCCGCCATCAACCACATACGCCGCTACGGGGTAGACACGCAGCATATCGTCCGAGGTGGCAAGCGCCTCGGCATTTATTTTTTGGAAACAGGCGCCAGCATGCGTGCCTCGCAGGTAATATACGACCGCGCCGGCGCCAGCATTGCCGATGTGGACGTCAGCGAACTTGATTTCGACAAAATATTTGAGGGCGCTTCCTGGTTTCACACCACGGGCATTACACCCGCCCTTAGCGACAAGGCTGCAGCCGTAGCCGAAGCAGCCCTGAAAGCCGCCCGCGCCAAAGGCATTACCACCAGCATAGATCTGAACTACCGCAAAAAACTGTGGACTAAGGAAAAAGCCCGCGAGGTAATGACCAAACTGTGCGAATATGTAGATGTGTGCATCGGCAACGAAGAAGATGCCGAAACCACTCTGGGCTTTAAAGCCGAAGGCACCGATGTAACCAAAGGCGAACTTAACCTCGATGGGTACAAAAGCGTGTTCAGGCAAATGCACGAAAGGTTTGGCTTTAAGTACATAGCCAGCACCCTGCGCGAAAGCTACAGCGCCAGCGACAATGGATGGAGCGCCCTGGTGTACAATGGCACCGATTTTTACCACACCCGGCAATACGAAGTGCGCATTGTAGACCGCGTAGGCAGTGGCGACAGCTTTGCCAGCGGCTTCATTTACGGCCTGGTAAGCGGCATGAGCATGCCCGATGCAGCAGAGTTTGGTGTGGCAGCCTCGGCCCTCAAGCACACCATACCCGGCGACCTGAACCATGCCACACTGAGTGAAGTAAAAGACCTGATGAAGGGCGATGCGAGCGGCAGGGTTCAGCGCTAGTACCTATACAGCGTTTTAGTTATAGAAATGAATGATTAAATAAACCGCCCAGGCCCTCGTACCTGTGGCGGTTTCTCTCTTTTTTTTAAAAAACAAAAGCCATGATTATCGATTCCTTGCAAAATGCCGAACGCTACTACAGCGTACACCCCCTGTTTAAGCAGGCCTTCACCTATATTCTTAATACCGATTGGGACCAGGTAGAGCCCTCCAAATTTGATATTGATGTCGACCAACTGAAAGGCATTGTAAGCAACAAACCCGGCATGACCGCAGCCGAAAGCACCGCCAAATTTGAATGCCACAACCAGCACATAGACATACAGCTATGCCTGAGCGGCCACGAAACCCTGGGCTGGAAGCCTAGGCAAAGCTGTACCCAACCCAAGGGCGAGTACAATCCCGAAAAAGACGTACTGTTTTACGCCGACGCCCCCGATATGTATTTCCAGCTGCAGCCCGGGCAGTTTGCCATCTTCTTTCCCGAAGATGTGCATGCGCCCATGATTGGCGAAGGGGAGATTAAGAAGTTGGTGGTGAAGGTGAAGCATAGGTGAGAGGTGAGAAGTTGAAGTTGACTAGTTAGTTGATCAGGAAGCCTCGCAGATATATTTACGTTCAATTCAATGTTTCAGATGCTCCTGTAATTTTTGCAAGGGCATGCAGCCCTTTCCTCTGGTGGGAGGCCCGCCCGGACAACTTCTGGTCGGACAGGAGTACCCGAAGGGGGAGGTGGGAGTATCCAAAGGGGGAGGTGGGCAAAGGTGGTCTTCTGCTCACACCCAACGTCAAACCCACTTCGTCGTTGCGGCGCAATTGCCGTTAAAGACCAAAACAATCCTTTTAACGCGCATCCCGGTCAAATCAAACCCTGGTTACTCCAAGTATCATAGCGCGAAACCGGCTTCACGCCAATTGACCACCTCAATGCCATTTGACTTCAAAAATTGCTGGCGACCATCATAATACAAAGAGCCGATGGTGGTACCGCTTAGGTGCATCCACCGTGCAAGGGGCTTCATCAATTCTTCGGTATAGGTTTGGGCCATCTTAATTTCAATAGGATAAAGACTGCCCCCTTTGTCGATGAGCAGGTCCACTTCCAGGCCGTTGCTGTCGCGCCAATAGTAGAAGCCTGCCTGCGAACCTGCATTGCTATGTCGCTTCAGGCATTCCATTAATATGTAATTTTCAAATAAAGCTCCCCTGAAATGAGAAACTTCCATTTCGGTTTGCTGCCTGATACCCAGCAAGGCGCATGCAAGTCCTGTATCGGTAAAGTACAGTTTAGGGGTCTTCACCAACCGCTTGTTGAAGTTTTTGTGATGTGGGGGCAGCAGGTACACGATGTAGCTGCTTTGCAGCACGCTGAGCCAGGCGTTGGCCGTACGCATATCAATACCGGTTTCAAGGGCAAGTGTTGAAATATTCAGTTGCTGTGCAATGCGTCCGGCGCATAGTTTCAGGAAGCGATTGAAGAGCAGGGTATTCTCAATGTTGCGAATCAACTTCACATCGCGCTCCACATAGGTACGGATATACGATGGATACCATATACCTGGTTCACGATTCTTTTGATAGAGTTCGGGGTAGCAACCCCTGAAAATGAGTTCCCCGGTATCCCAGGCGGTTCTTCCAAAATGGCAAATTTCGTAATAACAAAGTGGATACAAATCAACGTACCCGATGCGCCCGGCCAGCGTTTGGGATATGTTTTCCTGCAGCAGGAAGTTGTTACTTCCCGTTAGTACGAAAAGCCCATCCTCAGAGGTTTCGTCGAGCACTTGCTGCAAGTAGCTGAAAAGCAGAGGGGCACGCTGTGCTTCGTCTATGACAGCCCCATGTGTAAATCGCGCCAAAAAAGCCCAGGGATCCGTTTCTGCCAACAGGCATTCATCAGAGTTTTCGAGCGATACATACGGTTTACCGGCAAATACCTGGCACACCACCGTGGACTTGCCGCTTTGGCGGGGACCAACCACAGCGAGAGCCCTAAACTGCCGGCTATAGGTCAGCACCAGCGGTTCAATATCTCTGTGAATAAAAGACATGTACACAAATTTAGCATTCATGTGTATATTTTGCATAAAAAATAGCACACCATAGCCTTCGAAATAAAATGCCGTTTTGATAGAAACGCGTTGGGGGCCTTACCCCCTGCCCCCTCTCCCAAGGGCGAGGGGGTATGGGCCCTGGCGGATGGGTTTGCTGTTCAGTAAGAAGCTGAGTGGCGCATTGAACGGCCAAAGCAAAAAGGCGCCCCCCTGTTTTCCGCACTGGGACACCCAAAAGGCACAAAGGCTTTGAGAATCGAATTTTCGGAATAAACAGCAGCTTTTTTGCCGTTTATTTAAATCTCAAGGCCTTCATTTGTCTGTGACACCCAAATGCGGAAAACAGGAGGGTCGTGAGAGCAGCCAATGGTTTTTAACACCTGGTATTTACCCATACTCATTTCAATGACCTGCGCACTAATGAGGTCGCTTTTACTCCTTTTCTGCCGTACAAACACCCCCGAAATTACCCCAAAAAAAGGCTGGGACACCCTAGGACACCCAACTTGAAAATCTTATATATTGAAAATCAAGTAGTTATGATTTTTAAAAAATTCAAATTCAAAAAAGCGCGGAAAACAGGAAGCTGAGCGGCTCATTGAACGGCCAAAGCAAAAAGGCGCCCCGAAATTTTCTTTCGGAGCGCCTTCCTTGCAAACTGCAAACTGATATATTAAACTGCCAACTGACCAACTACTCCTTAAACATCCTCAAGTTCCCCACTATCCCATCGTCCGTTACCACCTGCAGGGTGTACAGGGCGCTGCCGAGTAGCAGGGTGGCAACCTTTACCTGGTTTTTGCCCGGCTGCAGGGTAAAGCGCTGACTGCGTACCACACAGCCGGCCTTATCCACTATGCGGGTTTGCACGCCCTGGTTTTTGGCCGAAATGATTTCCACCACCGCCTCGTTGTACACAGGATTGCCCAGCAGCCCGGTGATGATGGTGCGCGGCCTGCCCACCACAATGATAGCTATGCGGCTGTACTTCTGCAGCCCGTTTATATCCTTAAGCAGCAGGCGGTAGTAATGCGTACCTGCCGCAAGGCCCGGGTGTACAAAATCGTAGGCCGTGGTGGCGCCCGGGCGTACCGTGCCAATGCGGCGGAAGCTGCGGCCATCGGTGCTGTATTCCACTTCCATGGCCTGCACGTCTTTATTATCGGCTATAGTCCACTTCAGCAGGGCATCGGCGCCTTGCAGGGTGGCATCGAAGGTGAGGAGTTGGATGGGGAGGATGATGTTGTAGGTGAAGCCGAAGGAATAGTACGGATTGGCAGGGTCGCAGCCAACAACATCTTTACTCCAAATGGTTCCACTATTGGTCCAATAACGGTACTCTGGAGTTCCGGCATTGAAGCCCGTACCCATATACGATGGATAATCAGTGAGGTACCACAATCCACCATCATCTTTCACCACACCAACGTTACAGGTTGTGCAAGTAGATGGCATGCCAGTTGTATTGGACGACCATGCGCCATCTGCATTAGGGTTCACATAAGGCAGGCCTACAGAGGCATTACCCGGGCAAGTGTTGTTGTTGCTTGTTACGGTCCAGTATTCTGTTTGCAAAATACCCAACAGGGTTCCCAGTGAGCCTGTATAATTAGCGCCAGGTGCAGCTCCGGTGTTGTACTGAGCCGTATAGATATTGCCAACACCACTTGTACTTGGCCTTATCTGCGCGGGTCGGTATGCTCCATAGGGCCCACCGGGGTTGCCCACAGGGTAGTTATAAATATTGGTGCTATTGGTACACCGGCTCATTGGGCCATTTACAAAGGTATTATTGGCTCCACCTACCACAGCATTCGAATTGCAATTGGTAATATTAAGCATGCTTGTACTGCTTGTATTTACAATACCATTTACCAAGGTAAAGGTGCCGCCCACATTCACCTGGTTGTTAAGTGTAACCCCGGTTGTAGAACTATTGGTAATAATTAGATTATTAAAGTTTTGCGGGGCCGAGGATGAAATAGACTGCGGGGCACTGCCAACCATATTTACCGTACCTGCACCGGCAGTTAATCCACCTGCACCCATTTGATTCGTCCAGTTGCCGCCCAGGTTGATGGTGCCCCCGGCCGTCATATTCACATTACTGCCTGCAGTGTTTGTAATTAAGAGGTTGCCACCGGCGCTCAGTACGCCACTTGATCCAAAACTTAACCCCTTACCATCTATAGTGATGTTATTTGCCTGGGCAAGATTGCCATAAGCGCCTGCATAAGGCGAGGTGGATGGATCGATGTTTGCATTACAGGCTGCCGATGTTGGAATAATAACATTTGTGGTATTGGTTGGCACTCTGCCGTCGCTCCAGTTTCGGCAGTCAAACCAGTCGTTGCTGGCGGCACAAGTCCACACACCGGGTGTACCTGCGGCCAGGGCAGTTATTTGCACACTGCTGCCGGCTACTGAACAACTGCCTGCCGGCGAAGAAGTAGTGGAGGTGACTATTCTTCGGTACCAGGTAGTAATAGTAGGATTTGCCGGAGGCGTGTAAGTATCCATAATTGCTCCCGAAATATCGGACCAGGGGCCTGTACCGCTCGTCGTACTGCTTTGCCATTGATAGGATAATATACCAGGACCCGTAGCAGCACTTAATTCGGTAAGGGTAGCAACAATGCCCGTTGCACAAATTGTTTGATCGCTACCCACAGTACCGGGGGTAACATTAGGGAACACAGTAACATATACATAGCTAGTGTCGGCCGAATTACAGGTGGTAACTCCAGTGCCAGATGGAAAAGTGGCTGAAGAGGTAATCGTGTACCGCACTTGCCCAGCCGTACTGCCGCTATTAACAAGCGTATTGCTTATGGTCACTATAGGTGAACCCGCAGTGGCAACTATCCCTGTCGTGTTATTGGTATTGCCCGTGATTGTTCCACTTAACACTGAGGAAGTCCACCTAAAGGTGACTCCGCTTGCTGTAAGATTTGGATTAAGCACATTAGATGTTAGCTGGATGGTTGTAGGTGTATTGTTGCATACAGATACAGCCGAAACGGTTGCGACAATTCGAGGCCTTGGATTCAGAATAATTGTCTTTGTGAGTGGTGGCCCATTGCAGAGGAAAGAAGAATCGCTGTTTTTGTAAACTCCAATCCAAAATAAGAATGAATAGGTACCTGTAGTATCACCATTGTTCGAAAGCAGCATGTTGAAGGTTTGATCAACCCATCCGCCATTCCTGTCGGTACCTACCGGCCCTCCGCTCATCGGGTTCACAAACGGATTGCCTGTCATAGACCAATAAAATCGTATATATCCATTCAGACCCGGTGGGGTTTTTGCTTCCAGAAAAACTGAAATATTATCATTGCTGCAATACCTGAGATTGTCAGCTGAATTTCCGTTGATCTTAAAATCAGAATTCGGATTGCTGAAGTTGGCATCAAACACGTCAACATATACAATGTTGCTATAAACAGGAGTGGTGCATGTACTGTTTATTGCACGTAACCTGTAAAAAGTAATCACAGTTGGTGAAGCGGGCGTATAGTTTAAGGAGGTGTTACCGGTACCAGTTGCATTCGTCCAACTAGCGGGATTGGTTGTATCGGTTGTAAGCTGCCACTGGTAGGTGAAACTGCCGAAGCCTCCGGTAGCAGCTGTTCCGGTAAATGGATTTGCAGAGGTGTTTTTACAAATTGTTTGAATGGCACTTGCCACAGGCGCCACTATTTGCGGATACACCGTCAAATTCGTAGTTACCGAAGTGCCCGTGCATCCGTTTGCCACCGGCGTAACCGTTATAGTAGCCACAGCATTTGTAGTACCCGTATTGGTGGCGGTAAATACTGCAATGGGGCTGCCTGTACCACTGGCTCCAAGGCCAATACTTGTAAGGTTGTTTGTCCAATTGTAAACAGTACCACTCACATTGGTACTCCCCGCGCCAAAGGTGATAGCGGCGGTACTGGTATTGTGGCAAACAAACTGGTTGGTGCCGCCGGTAAACGCAGCAGTAGGCGTAGGATTCACCGTAATGGTAAATGCGGTAGGAGTACCATTACAAAGACCTGCAAACTGAGGTGTTACATGAATGGTGGCAATAATGGGCGCATTGGTAGCGTTGGTGGGGTTAAATACAATATCGCCACTGCCACTTGTGGCGCCAAGCCCTATAGACCCATTGGCATCGGTCCGAGTCCAATTAAACACCGTACCCGGCACTGTACCGCTAAAACTGATGGTACGGCTACCTACTCCATTGCAATAGATCTGATTAGCTACCGCATTTACCGTAGGTGTGGGGTAAACCGTGTACTTAAACCCAGCTGAAGTGCCCGTACAACTGTTGGCAGATGGGATAACGCTAATATTGGCTACCTGTGTGGTAGTGCCGGTATTGGTAGCTGCAAAGGATGCAATATTGCCATTACCGCTGCCTGCCAGGCCAATAGTAGTATTGTCGTTGGTCCAGCTAAATGCGGTGCCGCTAACAGCGCCGTTAAAGGTAACTGCAGCGGTAGGCTCGCCATTGCACCTAATCTGGTCGGCAATGGCATCTACTACCGGTGTAGGATTGACGGTATAAACCAAATCCTTGCTCACACCCGAGCAGCCACCAAATACCGGCGTTACGGTCACTGTGGCGAGGACTGGTGCAGCGGTGCCGTTGATAGCAGTAAATGAACCGATATTACCGCTTCCATTTGCAAGGGCAAGGCCTATGGAAGTATTATTATTGTTCCAGTTGTAAGTAATGCCACTGGTAGGATTGCCGGTAAAATTAACAGCCGTTGTGCTGCTGCCATTACATACAGATTGTGGATCAACATCATCTATACTTGGCGTAACATTTACTATTACATCCATTTCATCGCTTAACGCTGTGCAAGGTCCGGCAGGATCATCGGTTGTAAGCGTGAGTGTAACTGTACCGCTGCTGATGCTGGGGGTAAAAGTGGCACCAGAAGGAAGATTTTCGTTAATAATCGTGCCTGTGCCAAAAGGTGCCGTCCAGGTACCACTGGTAGCACCACCGCCTACCGAACCCGCAAGCGTTACACTCTGGTCAGCGCAAACAGCCTGGTTGGAACCGGCACTAACAGTTGCTGCGGGCCTCACTGTTGCAGTAATTGTTGATACTGCTGCCTCGCATGGCTCGCCACCATCGGGGTCGTTGGTAGTTAGTGTTATAAATGCCGTGCCACTGGCAATTGCGGGCGTATATACCGGTGCAAGCGAAGAGTTGTCTGGCGCAACACTTCCACTGGATGCCGACCAGGTGTATGTAGAGGCGCTTCCCCCTATGGAACCGCTTAAGGTGATGGTGCCATTGGAGCATACTTCCGCGTTGGCGCCCGCGTTGGCAGTAGCGGCTTGATTAACCTTGACCTCGAGGAAATCTGTAGCTGCAGTACATGGGCCGCTGCTGCCATCAGGATCGTTTGTAGTAATGGTGAGATTGGCAGTGCCGCTGCTAATGGACGGGGTATAAGTTGGATTTAATGCGTTGGCCGGTGCAAATGTTCCGCCGTTGCTTGTTGCCCAAGATACAGACGTAAATCCACTGCCACTGGCACCAGAAAGAATCAGGCTTCCATTGGAGCAAATAATTGCATCGGGGCCTGTTGTAATAGTAGCAGGGGTATTGATAAAGAGTTTTTTTGTTGCAGACCTAACACCACATATTGAACTATGGTTAGTGGTAGTAAACGTAAGTGTTACGAGGCCACTTGCCATATCCCCGACGCTTGGTGTGTAGGTTGGTGTTAATGAGGTTTCGGTACCGCCAAATGAACCGGTACCCGAAGTAGTCCAAGTACCAGCAGTTGCCCCTCCGCCAATGGTAGCGCCTGTTATGGAAACTGCGCCAGTACCGCAAACCGTTTGATCGGGGCCTGCACTGATGGTTGGTTCAATGGCAATGGTGATAGTCTTAAAGGCATTACTTTCTCCGCAACCTGAACCGGCAATAGCATTTGCATTTAGCCACAACTCTGCGGTACCCGAAAAGCCTGCCGTTGGGGTAAAGGTGGCCGAGGAGGGAATTGTAAGTTGGCCGCCGGGGGTAAATGTGCCTGCTGCTGGTGCAGGTGGTGAAACCGGCGATTGCGAATAGATACCCCAACTTGCTTTGGCAGCAGCAGATGCGCTGGTAATGGTTGCTCCGGTAAGCGGAACCGCAACGGGCGAGGCTGCTGCACATATATCCGAAATGCTACCGGCATCCAAATAAATATTAGGCCCAATGAATATGGTGGTTTGCTTACTCTCCACCGGGCAGGGCCCCAAGGGCCCCGCTCCATCCGGGTCATCTGAAGTAAGTTCCAGCACCACATTGCCGGTATATCCTGCGTCCGGTGTGTAGGTAGAAGTTGCCGGTGTTGCATTATTTACAATGCCTCCCCCGCCGCTAACGATGCTCCATGTACCGGCGGTTACACCTCCTGTTACCGAACCTCCGCCCAACGTGAGTGCTGCAGGCGTATTGCTTTGGCAAATGGGCCCATAGCTACCCGTGGCCACTATCGCAGGTTGATTAACAGTAACGGTGGCAGGAGTATTTGGACTAATGGTGCAGGCAGGTGCATCGGCATAGGACACCGTTTTCAGCGTGTAGGTAGTGCTGGAAGTAAGTGAACCGGTGTTGATGTCATAAATACCGGAGCCATTCAGCGTAACCGTTAGGTCGGAGGTACCATTGTTGTACACGGTTACTGCATTCGGCGTTCCGGTAATTCTCACTGCGCTGCTGCCACCGCTGCAAATGGGATTGGTACCAGTAACAGCAATAGAACCGGTAAGGGCTGGCCTGATGGTTACAACCAACTGGTCAGTACCTGCACCACAGGAACCCAAATTATCTGTAATCAAGTTAAATGTTACCGTACCACCCGTTTCACCAGCACCGGGGTTATATGAAGTGGAGGTAGAACCGGGTGCTACTATTGTGCCTGTTCCAGTGGTGCTCCACGTTACCAAACTAGCACTTCCGCCCAATACGGCACTAAGTGGAATTGCAGTGCCTGCACAAACAGAAAAATCTGCACCCGCATTTACCGATGCAAAATTATTTACAGCCACTGTAGTGTTTTGCGAAGCATTGTTACAACCATTTTTTGCTAATACACTTATTGGCATGGCTGCACCAAATACGGCGGCGCCACTTACGTTTACGGTAATACTATTCGTGCCTTCACCTGATGTAATTTCCCAGCCGGTTGGAAGCGTCCAGATGTAGTTGGACACGTTTGCATCGTTTGCTACTGAATAAACCAAATTATTTACAGGAGGACAAAAGCCGCCCGGACCTGTTATAGAACTTGGCGTGGCCGGCGCAGTGCTGTACACCCTAATTGTACCACTCAAATTTTGATTGCCGCAGGTGCCATTTGATGTAATGGTATAATTATAAGTTCCTGTTGCTGTTGGCGAACCTGAAATGGTAATGACGCCCCCGCTGAGGCTATGGCTTAGGCCAGCCGGCAGCGAACCCGAAAATGTGTAGCTGTTAGTACCCGTTAGGCTATACGTAATATTTTGGAAACTGGTGCCCCCGCTGGTACACACACTTTGGTTGTCGGTGTCTACCCCCGAAGTGAGAGATAATGTTGCATTTGGCGTAACGGTGATTGTGCCTGTAGCCGTATAAGTCAATATATTTCCAAAACCATCGTAACATACCTGTCCACCCGGGGTGGAAACAAACTGTGTTACAGTAACCGTATAGGGGAAGGTACCACTCACGCTTGGCGTACCGGTAATGGTAAATTGGCCGGTACCGCTGTTGAAACTGCCTGATACGCCGGCAGGTAGCCCGCTTGCCGTTACCGTGCCTACTTTGCTGGTTACATTAAATACAATATCGCTGATAGGCAGCGCGCTTACACATACCGTTTGATTGACCTGTGTGCCTGGGGCAGGGGTGATAGCTGGCGAGGGGTGTAGGGTAAGGCTAAAGGTGCCTATCTTTTCCGGGCAACCATTGGCAGCCAGTACTGTGTTGGTTACGGTATGAAAGCCCGCAGTACTACCAAGCATATTAATGGCACCGGTGCCGCTATTAACAACCAAACCTGCTGTGCCTGTGATGTTGCCTAACGTAATGGCAGGATTATTTGTAGGACCGGCATTATTGCTGCATTGCCAGTATTCGTTGTGGAAGTAAGTGAAATTCGGATTGGGTTCCTTCGTAATCGTAAGCGTTTTGGTACTGGTAGCCGTAGCTGCCGAGCATCCGCCGCTGCCATAGGCCGTAAGCGTAAGTGTTGCACTGCCTGCCGATATATCGGCAGCGCTTGGTGTGTAAGTGGCTGTAGTAAGGCTGTTGGCATTGGACCAGCCGCCAGCCAACCCGCCGCTCCACAATATGCTCGCATTATTGGTAGCCGATGAACCATTGGTAATGTTTACCGCGCCGGTAGTAGAACAGGTAGGCCCCACCGTACCCGCTACAGCCGTGGGCAGCGGGCTGATGGTAAGCGTTTTGGTGTAGCTGTTGGTAGCACAATCAAGTGCATCAGCCACCGTAAGCATTATCGTCACGCTGCCATTGCTAATGTCGTTTGCTCCAGGTGTGAATAGTGCTCCATTAATTGAGCCTGCATTTGTAAACGTGCCGTCGCTGCCCAAACTGGTGGTTGTCCACACCAAATACCCGGCACTGGTTGTGGCGCCACCGGTTATGTTTACCGCGCCGGTATTGGCACAAGTGGTAATATTACTCCCCACTGTAGCTGTAGGTATTGGCGAAATAGTAATCAGGAAGTTGGCCGAAACCACACCATTGCCGCAGGCATTTACGCCTCGCACGGTCAGGTTGCCACTGGTGGCACCGGCTGCAAAGTCAATGGTAATATTATTGCTTGTACCATTAGTAATGTTTGCGCCGGTGCCGCTGTAGCTCCAGCTATAAGAGGTGGCATTGGAAATGGCGGGCACGCTGTAGGCAACTCCTGCGCGTCCGGCACACACGGTACCTGTGCCGGTAATAGTGCCTGCCGCAGCCGGCAGTGGATTAACCGTAATGGCGTATCCTGCCAGCGCCGGACCGTTGCCACAGGTGTTGGTACCGTATACCGACAGGTTGCCCGAAGTTGCAGTAGTTGAAAAATTGATTGTTATGCTATTGCCTGTACCAATAATGGTAGCGCCGGTGCCACTGTAGGTCCATACATAGCCGGTAGCATTTGTAATAGCCGGTACGGTATAGGCAACTCCATTTTGGCCCTGGCAAACCGTAGCAGTAGCAGTCGTTAGCGAAGCTGGCGCATCGGGCAATGGATCCACGGTGATAGACCTGGAGTTGGAAGCACCATTACCGCATGCATTTACGGCATATACGGAAACCGATTGAAGACCTGTAGCAGCATTGCTGGCAAAATTAACCGTAATACTGGTAGTACCCTGCCCGCTTACAATGCTGGCACCAGTAGGTACACTCCATGCATAGCTGGTGGCATTGGCCACCCCAGCGATGCTAAATGTAACCCCACTCTGGCCCTGACATACGGTGGTAGCACTGGGGGTAATAGTGGAAATAGGGCCTGGCAAAGGATTTACCGTAAACGTATTGCTGCTACTTACCCCGCTACCACAGCCATTGGTACCATTTACACTAATGGTTTGTGTGCCCGTGGCGGCGCCGGTGGTAAAATTGAGGGTAATGATGTTGGTGCCTGCTCCGGTTGCAATGCTTGCGCCGGCAGGTAAAATCCAGTTATAAGCGGTAGCATAATCAATGGCTGGTACGTTAAATGCATAGCCTACCCCGCCCTGGCATACAGGCGAAGTGACAGCAATGGTACCTGCCGCTACGGGCAGTGGGTTAACCGTGAAATTATACGTAGCAGAAGGCCCAAAGCCGCAGGAATTGCGGCCACGCACACTAATGGACTGTATACCTGTAGCTGCCGAGGTAGTGAAGTTGTAGGTGACCGATGCAGTACCATATACTACGCTGCCATCGGGCAGGGTCCACTCATATCCGGTGGCACCTGCTGCAAAACCAGGCGAGCCTACCAGGAAGGTAACATCGCCCACACCCTGGCATACGGAGGCCGGGCCTGTGGGGGCCGGGGCAGCACCTGGAAGAGGAGTGACGGAGACAAATAATGCAGTAGAAGCCGCACTGGTAAAGCAACTATTGGTAGCAACTACCGTAAGGTTACCCGGGGTGGCAGTGGAAGAAAAGTTTAGCGTAACCGTATTGCCCAACCCTGAGCCCGTGCCTGTAACTCCTGAACCAGTATAAGACCAAGTGTAGGAAGTGGCATTTGCCACAGTAGATACGGTAAAATCAATATTACCCGCACCTGCACAGATAGGAAGTGAGCCGGATACAAGAGCGGGCGCAGAAGGAGCCGCTACGGCGCCGATGACAGTAGTGGCTGTAGTGGTAGATGCGCACCCTGTGGTAGTGTTGGTAAAGGTGAAAGAGGCACTGCCTGCCGAATTGCCAGTAACAACGGCCGCATTGGTAATACTGGCAATGGTTGCATTACTGCTCATCCAGGTGCCACCGCTGGTGGGTGAAAGAGTTTCTGTGCTGCCCTGGCAAATAGTAGCCTGCGGGTTGGTAAGGGTTGGAAGTGTGTTAACTGTTATTGTTAACGGACCAAACGTATTATTACAACCATTTGAATTGGTAACCACAACCGTGACTGATGGTGAACCCGTGAGCGACAGGGTAATGTAGGTATTTCCAGCTCCATTTTGCACACTGCTGCCATTAACCCTGAAATCATAGTTGGTAAATCCCGCAGTAGCTGTGAATGTCACATTAGCACCTGTGCAAATGATGTTGTCGTTGTTTGCTACGCCCGAAGTTTCGGCTGCGGTAAGGGTGCCGGCGGGCAGTGCATTTACCGTAAAGGCCAGGCTGCCTGCGCCACTGCTCCAACAGCCCGTAGTGTTGTTTCTTGAGCGGATATAATAAGTTCCTGAAGTAGGTGCTATGTAAGTGAGCCCATTGTCTGCAGTACTCGTTCCGCCAGGCGTGGTTTGCCAATACCAGGTTTCACCACCGGGGGCGCTGCCGCTCTGGGTTAGGGTTACTCCTACATCTGCGCATTGGGGTGAGTTTGAAGTAGGATTACCAGGATCGGCAGGAAGTGAATTTATGGTAACCGTTGCACTACCGGTCATGTTATTGGTACACAATGTGGTTGCATTTGTGGCTACCACGGTATAGGTACCTGCTGTTGTTTGGGTGCCAAACGAAATAGCAGCGCCTGTACCCGCTGCGCTTCCTGCGTTTGCACCGCCAATTTTTAGCTGGTAGTTTACGCCAGTTTGCGAGCCGGAAAGGCCCACGGCCACGCCGGTAGCGCCGGAGCAGTAGGCTCCTCCGCCGGTAACAGTGAAAGCAGTAGGAAGTGCATTTACATTAATCGTTGTAGTATTACCCGTTGTAAGCGAAGCACAATCAACCGACCAAAGCGTTACGGTAGTAGAACCACTATTGCTTAGGCCGGTAATGGCAAAAGTTCCTGTACCCGGGCTGCCTGCTGTAAAATTCAGCGTTGCAAGTTGGGGAGTAGCTTGTGTATTGGCGCCACTTAAGGTGTAATAGACTTGATAGTTGCTTTTTGTTGCGAGTGTTGTTGAGTTAACAGTTATTGTGCCGTTGGAGTTTTGGCAAACAGCAGTTTGAGTAGGGAAAGTAAGGTTGGATAAATTTGGGCCGGAACAGGTGTAAGAAAGGATTATTTGGCCTGGAGCGCCATAACCACCATTGGCAGCAGAGCGACCCTCACCTCCACCACCGCCGCCAGGTGCAAACCCGGTAGATCCAACAGCACCAGGATTAGAACTTGCCCCACCACCTCCTCCATTTCCACCACCATTAGTTCCAGTACCGCCTGCACCACCTGCACCTGTGCTGGCCCCTCCATCTTGTGTTGCACTAAGTCTCGGTCCTCCAGCTCCTCCTCCTCCTCCTCCTGTATTATTGGAACCGCTTCCAGCACCTCCATTTCCTCCGGCATTGTTCACATCTCCAGTGATTCCCGCTGTACCACCGTTTCCCTCTGTTGTACCATTTGCGCCGTTACCACCATTGGCAACAATCCCTAATATGCTTGACTGACCACCATTCCCTGCCGGTGAAACTGATGCAGATTGCCCTGTCCCACCCGAACCAACAGTAAAACTTATGAGAGTTCCAGGGGTTACCCCAATGTTGCTTTTTTGGGTATATGCACCACCTCCGCCTCCACCAGCACCACTACTGTTTCCTGTAAAGCCACCACCTCCACCACCTCCCCAAACTTGTACTGAAACAAAATTAACTCCTGCTGGCACTACCCATGTGCCACTTGTTGAAAATGGCAACGTAACCGTTTGCCCCCAACCAACCACCCCCACCAACAATCCCACCAACACCCCCACCAACCGCATACAATACGAAATCCACCTACTCCCCTTCTGCCTTTGGCAAGTGCTTTGCAGCCGGAGTGCGTGAGGTGTATGGGAACTGTAGTGTTGGTGCATCATGAAACGGACAGTTTTGGTGTGTAGATTTCGTTTAGTGGTTTTTCAATACGCTATTGAATAGACAAGGCAACCCGCCGTTTCGCTTCCGAGAGGTTTTTGTGGCTAGGCAGTGCCTTTGGTTGGCGCCGGTAAATGGTGGTTGGATGCAAAAGGGTACCGATTCGTGAGAAAACGGTGATAAAATTTCCTGTATCAAGGGTTCGCCTGCAGTGTTTCATGGTTTTGAAAATTAAGAGACAGGTGGAAATGGAGTGGTTGGTGTGTTTCAAATTGTCTGGCCCGGCACTGGGAGGGTTTACATATTTAACAATTCCCCCTCCCCGCTGCAAGGACACTTTTTATTTAGTGTCCGCAAGAAAACTCTGAAGTTCTTATTTGTTGCGGGTTTGGTGATGCAGGTTGTCATTGAATATCTTTACACAGGTGTTGATAATGTTGGATTTAGAGATTTTTTTTGGGGATATTC
>Ga0114939_10000452_pt1 | contig 34244 bp, 23 predicted proteins | sample AshMeaCrysSpring_FD_87196 | JGI IMG/M metagenome (GOLD analysis project Ga0114939, IMG submission 87196) | Groundwater microbial communities from Big Spring, Nevada to study Microbial Dark Matter (Phase II) - Ash Meadows Crystal Spring | ecosystem: Environmental > Aquatic > Deep subsurface >...
CTGTTGCACCCACAAGGTTCGATAGAAGGCGCTCAACGTCTCACGGCTGGCGAGCACGCTGTGGAGAGGCGCGCGGCAGGCATGTGTGCCCGGATAGAGCAACGTGCGTACACCGCGCAGGTCCTTGGCGAAAACGCGCTCGACGTTAGCAAGCGCATGCAGCAACGGCAGCGCTGTTACCTTTGCTGGCCAGACTAGGCACACCGTCACGCCGCCCTGGTCGGCGGCCGCGAGCAGCGTGCTCACGAGCCCCTTGGCCCAAGGCTGCTCAGCCACCATCTCCTTGGCTGTCCGTGATTGGTAGGTCATGCGAGCATTGCCGGCGCGGACCTGTGCCCAAGGCCGCTGTGGACGCGCTGGGGCTGGCGGCGGGGGCGGCGGCTCCACACGGGGCTTGGCCGACGGCTGTTTCCCTCCCAGGGGTTTGGTGGCGTACTTGCGTGCCCGTTCGGCTTGCTTCTCGCGGGCCTTCGCTTGGTCTGCCTGGCGGTCGGCCAGTGATTTGAATTGAGGCATTACAAAGTCCGAACTATTGTTTGCCTTGTTTCATCATCCCTCGGAAACGAGTCCGAATGCTAGGCGGACTGCTTCCTCCATAGACCCGCCATCGGCGAGAGTCTTTCGAAGTACCTGCGGGTCGGGGAGTGCAAGTTGATTGAGCTCAAACGCTGAGACATTGGTGGCGCCCGAGATGCACCGAAAGTAGCGGTCGACCGCGTGCGAGCTCAGGAGCTTGGCCAGCTTGGTTGGTGGCAGCGCTGGCTTGTCGGTGACTGCTTCGATGATGACGACGTGGTTCTCGCCGATGAAACCGCCGTAGGTGTCTAAGACGCCCGGCGATACTGCTGCCGCCACAAGGCGCCGCGGCTGGTCGTTTGACGTCACTCGCTGCATGACTACGCATGGCGACGTGACCACCGACGTGTGTGCTTTGTCGCCCAGGTCGACGAAGCGATGCTCGCCGTCGTAGGCGGATGTGTCCTCTAGCCTAACGACGCCACCCGGGACGATGTCGCGTGACCAAATGAGCGGCATCGCTGTCTGAGCCTTAACCTTCCGGGCGTCTTGAAGCGAGTCGAACTTGGGCCGCTTGTCCCTATTCCAGACGTACGCCCCGATGCGCACGCGGTAGCCGTAGTCGGACAGGCGGAACCGCGATAAGGCGGCCGTTTTGAGCAAGGCCACGTCCTCGACGGAACGCGGGATGGGCCACACGGCGCCGGCGTTGGGTAGGGTGCATTTACCGACACTCGTGTACTGACCGACTCCTGAGACGACTGAGACGTTGGCCTTCACCTGTTTGCGGTCCTCTTCGGCGCGGCGCCGCAGCACTGTCAATGCAGTCTCTTGCTCGACGTCGATGAACACACCTTGGCGGTCGCTGACCATGCCGATGTGCTCAATGTCCGCGTTTCGGATAAGGAATTTACGAAGGGGGGCGAAATACTGCCCTGATAGGAAGCTGGTCGGAGTGACTAGAGCGGTACGTCCTCCAGGTCGAAGCAGGCGAATGCAAAGGGTAATGAAGAGGCAGTACAGGTTCGGCTGAGCCTCGATGACGTCCTTATACATTTCGCGCAATGAGCTCAGCTCCTCGGCCTTCATCTTTCTGTATGGTGGATTGCATACGACGACATCCACCGTGCCGAGGTAGGCGGACAACTTAGTCAATGAGTTGACTACGCGGATGTCAAACGATGGCGTATAGCCTGATTTCTGGATTTCCTCATGTAATGCCATGTACAGGAAGTGTTTGGAAAGCTGGCAGAGAGTCTTGTCTATGTCGCGGCCGTGCAGGTGACTCTCAACATGCTTAAGTAGGCGAAGAGCTGTAAAACCTTTTGCTAACAGTGCTGTTCGCATGTGCAGGGCAATGGGAGCAAGGAATGCTGCTCCACCGCAGGCCGGGTCTATAAATGACTGGCTGCTGAAGTCGACCCCCTGCGCGGCAAGGTCTTTGAGCAGACCTTCGGTTAGCGATACAGGCGTGAAGAACATCGCAAGGTTCTGCCTGTAATCCGCATCCTTCGACATGGCGTAGGCGGAGCTCAGCCAATAAGTCGCCTCTAGAAAGCTCAATTCGCACAAAACCGCCACAAAAGCAGGAATCTGCGGCTTTGCCGCGAGTTCCTTTGAATATGGAAGCGATGGCTTTGGCAGAGCTGGGAACGCAGATTCACACCAGAGGCGAAGTGCCGTTCCGACAAGAGTGGAAGCATCACATCCGCATTGCGCAGCGGCTTGACCGACGGTTCGAATGCGTCGTTTGATGGATGACTTCGAAAGGGGAGCCATTAGATAAGCCCCCTTCTCTCCCCTATCGATTCTTTGCTTTGTGACTTTTGAGTCAATCTATTCTCCCCGGGCGCATTTTTGTGTATCGACTTCACTTAAGCAGGAATTGGCAAGAAATTGCTCATTGCCAAGCGCAGGTCCCTACTTTTTTACCACACACCAAAAATTACCGGCAACGCATCCCCGCAACCTGTCGTTACTCTCAATTCTGATGTGGACCTCTGCTAGCAGAGCATCATGTCCACCGCTGCATCGATGGTGCGCGATGCACAAAGCATGGCATGCCAATGTGAGGGTAGCTTTCCCGTTGAGCGACTGACCTTCGCGCACGCGGTTCATTGCTGAGTCCATGTATTCGTTCCTGCCAAGCATCTCGGGATGTTTACACCCATCATGAAAGCTCCTATTCATTCTGGATGGTGGTGGAGGCTCTGAGTATGGGCAAAGCTCCCCCCTACCCAACTGCTTGGAGTCAGGGGCGAGTTTTGCCGGCGTTTTGGACGGCGGAGCCGGTCGTCGCACGGGCATCGCAGTCGTGCAGGCGCTGCAATACAGCCAGACTTTCGGGCGCTCCTGCGCACCCCCGCCCCCCTCTAGCTGCTGAACTCCCAGGGTGCACGCGTGACGCCCGCTTCGTGCTTTCTTTCTTGTCGGCCGCGGTGGATTGAGCCCTCTCCTCCGACGACAAGTAAAGCACCCGCTTTTTATACCAACGACGAGAATGTCACCGACTCTCATGTGCCTATTAATTCAAGAATCGCGACAAAATTCATGTATTGAAATCAAAGAACGCGACAAAACCTCCGCCCGCTACTCTCTAAATCACAAATTCGCGACATTTCACCTCCAGTCCTGAAGCACTGCGAAAGGCGATTTGCTACAAAAAATGCGACATATCTATGCATTGGATATGTAAAGCGCGACAATCTGACCATGGCAACTTCATTAACCCCTAAAAACGCGACAGCTCAGGATGACACGCTGCTGCTCTACGCCGAGCTCAGCAGTGCGCAGGTGCGGGCAGTTCAGCGGCGCGCTAAAGCTGGCGAATTGGCGTTTCTGGCTAAAGGGGTCGCCAGCAATCTGCCACCGGCGGAGTGGCCGGCGCTGATTGCGCGCGAGCGCATCCGGGTCCTGGCGGCCCTCTTTCCGGGGGCGGTTTACGGCTATCGCAGCGCGTTTAACGGCGGCCTGCCGGAAGACGGGGTGCTGTACCTCACAGACAGCTACAGCCACGAGGTGGAGTTGCCAGGCTTGAAGGTCGTGCTTCTTAAAGGCAAGCCTAGGCAGCTGGGTGACATGCCTATGCAAGGCCGAGACCTGTATTTCCCCAGCGAGGCGCGCTTGCTGCTGGAGAACCTGACGCAAAGCCGTGGTCCGAATAAAAAATCGGTTGGCAAAGAAGCCGTGGAGACACGACTGCTCAACATCTGTGATGCCCGCGGTGAAGAGCCGCTGGCGGCATTGCGCGAGCGGGCACGTGAGCTGGCCCCGGTGCTCGGCTTCGACAAAGAGTTCAAGGTGCTCGATGCGCTGATAGGCAGCATTCTGGGCACACGCGCGTCGCAGTTGGTGACGGCCGACGGCAAAGCGCGCACCGCGGCCTTGCCCTACGACGCCGAGAGGCTAGCGCTCTTTGAGCGGCTGGCGGGTGAGCTGCGCGCACGACCGTTGCGCCAAATGCCCGCAGTTACCAAATCGGCACAGGCGCGCATCCACTTTGCCTTCCTGGAGTCGTACTTCTCGAACTTCATTGAGGGTACCGAGTTCGATGTGCAGGAGGCGCGTGGCTTCGTGCTGGAGGGCAAACCGATTGAGGAGCGACCCAAAGACTCGCACGATGTCATCGGTGTGTTTCGCCAAGCCAGCAGCCCGGCATGGGCACTGCAGGTGCTGGCCGGCGGCGAGGCCGTCGAGGCGCAGTTGCGCGCACGCCATGCCGACCAAATGCAAGAGCGACCGGAGGTGAGTCCTGGCGAGTTCAAGGTCAAGGCGAACCGGGCGGGCAATACCGAGTTTGTGGCGCCGCGCTTGGTGCGAGGCACGCTGGTGGAGGGCTCCAAGTTGCTGTCAACGGTGCCTGCCGGCATGCCCAGGGCGCTGTTGGCGATGTTCCTCGTGTCCGAGGTGCATCCATTCAACGATGGCAATGGACGGCTGGCGCGCCTGGTGATGAATGCGGAGCTCTCGGCGGTGGGCGCGTGCCGCATCATCGTGCCCACCTTGTTTCGCGAAGAGTACCTGGACTGCTTGCGTGTGCTCACGCGCGAGAGCAACCCCGTGCCCTTTATCGATGCGATGCAAAAGATTCAGGCCTGGACCGCCGCGTTTGACTACGAGAACCTGGATGAGGTCATCGCGCGCATGAAAGCATGCAATGCGTTTGAGCGCTCCCTGGTGAAGTTTCACTTGCTCACGCCCTAAGCCCAGAGAAAAATAAACTCGATGCGTTACAATGTACAGGTACGCATTTCTGTCACAGTTTCTGTCGATGTTGTCGGTAATCCGCTGCGTTTGACTGCGATTTGACGGTGACGACTTCGGTCGAATGCGTTGTAAGTGCTTGATTGTGTTGGGTATTGCGTGTGGAGTCAGAACTCATGCGCACGCGGATTCGCTATGAAAATCCGCGTGTCGGTGGTTCGATTCCGCCCCAGCCACCAAACATGAAAAGCCCATCCGACGCGATGGGCTTTTTCTTGAAGTCCCCTTGCGGGGGCATTGCGGGATTAGCTCAGTTGGTAGAGCGATACCTTGCCAAGGTATAGGTCGAGAGTTCGAGCCTCTTATCCCGCTCCATCTTGCCCATGTGGCTCAGTGGTAGAGCACTCCCTTGGTAAGGGAGAGGTCGCGGGTCCGATTCCCGCCATGGGCACCACACTGTTTCCGGGCGACATGCGCTTGGCGACGCTCTGCGCTCCGTCGCTTCGAGGTCGCCGTGCCGGCGGTGAGATTGCCGGCACGGCACTGCCGAAGGGCTGGTGCAATCAGCCCACGCAGTAGTCGACCGTCCCGACTGCCCAGTTGTTCTTGAGCGGTTTGCCGGCGTCGTAAACCGATCGGCTGACGGCCGCGCAGCCAATGCCGAGCGTCCCGATCGACATCATCACGAATGCAGCGCGGGTCCACTCGCCGCCGCCAGCGACGAGGTCGAGCTGGGCATCACTCAGGGCGACGCTGCCGGCTTGACTGCTCAGTGTTTCCAGGTGAGCGCGCAAGGCCGCCTCATCCACGTCAATCTGTGCCGATCGGGCCGCCTCGGTCAGGATCCGGGCCGACTGCGCTGCGTCGTCAGTTTGCTGCAGCTGAGCCAGCAGCGCGGGGTCTTTCTCGACCAGCTTGTGAAGTGCTTGGAGGGTTGTATCAGAAAGGCTCATGGTGAACTCCTGTTGGGATGGGAAAGTTGGGGTGAACGGGGTGTTGTGCCGGCGGATCTCTCCGGGCGTTTATCCGGGGCAATACTCGATGTCCATGAAGTGCTGTCCTTTCTTGACCGGGACGCCGTTCGAGACAGTCATGCCACTGACCACAGCGCAGCCGATTCCAAAGGAAAAAATGGAGATCGCGACATAGGCCGCCTTCCTGTCCAGGCCGCCGGCCACGCTCTCCAGTTGAACGTCGCTCAGCGTCAGTGCGGTGGCATTCTGAAGCGACTCTTCCAGATAGGCACGCAGGCTGTCCGCGGTGACGTCGAGCTGGTTGAGCTGGGCAGCTTGCGCCAACAGACGCGCCGCGTCGGCGCTGTTGTCGGTCTGCTGCAGCTGCGAGAGCAGCGCCGGGTCATCCTGCACCAGCTTGCGCAAGGTGTTGAGCGTTTGGTCAGAGATGGTCATGAAGGACTCCTTGGTGGTTTGACATAGCGGCGCACTGCCTGCGATCAGCGGGCGTTGTGCTGCTCCAGGCGACACCTTGTTCATGTGCAAGGCAACACCGGCATGCGTTGGCTTGCTGCAGGGGGAATGAACTCATCGGCAAATGTCCAAGGTCGATCGTCTTGGTCGTTGAGTAACAACTGCATGGAGCGGGTTCCCGAAAGGGAGGTTTTGCTGTCCCATTTCGCGAAAAAGGGTGGTGGCCCTGTTGGCGAGCGAACCTTTTCAGCACACCTGTTACTCAGTGCTTGATAAACAGCCCGGAGTGCGGGCTTCTCTCCATTGTTCGCCGTTGGGTTTATATGAGTTCCGACCCGTCTGCTGTGCTTGTCCGGATGCAAGGTGCTTCGAGCGGCCGGGTGTCTGGTCGCGCCGTGTTGGGGTGGGTCGTTGCGCTGTCCGTGCTGGGCTCGGCGCAGGCGCTTGCTCAGGTGGGTCGGCCGCTGGGCTTGGAGGCGGTGTTGCGCCAGACCTTGTCCAGAAATCCGGCGATCCGCCTCCAGGAGCGGCAAGTCGAGCTGGCGCGCGGTGGGTTGCAGCAGAGCGCGGGCAGTTTCGATCCTTCGCTCCAGCTCTCTGTCAGCCAGAAGCGGGATAACCAGCCGCTCAATGACTACTATCGGCGGCTGTACACGACCAACTACGGCAGTCAGCTTGGGGGGGCGGTTACCGAGACGCGCTCCGATACGGGCATCGTCGGCGCCACGCTGGAAAAGACGCTGCGCAACGGCCTGGTGCTGTCGACCACGGTCTCCAGCACGCGAACGGATGGTACGACCAACGCGTTCAACCGGTGGGCGCCCCAGAACCAGGGGCTCATCAGCTTCAATCTCACGGTGCCCTTGCTGCGCAATGCCGGGTTGACCGCTGCGGCCGGAGAGCGGGCGAGTGAACTGGAGTGGCAGGCGGCACGGCAGGATCTTCGGCAGGTGGTCGCAAAGAGCGTGCAAAGCGCGGTGCAGGCCTATTGGGGGCTGATTGCAGCGAGCAAGAATCTGCAGATCGCACGCGAGGGGGAGGCCGGCATGACACGTTTGCTGGAGGACACCCGCAAGCTGATCGCGGCCGATGAGTTGCCAGCCGCTGAAGTCAACCTGATCCTCGCATCACTGGCGGATCGCCGTTCAGCACGCGTCGCAGCAGAAACTGCCCTGCTGCAGGCTCGTCAGTCGCTGGGTGCGGTGATGGGGCTCGACTACCCGGATACCGAGCGGCTGGCGGTCGACGGCGACTTTCCCCCGCTTTCGCCGGACGTTCCCGAGCAACCAGGCCTGTTGCCGGCTTTGCGCGAGCAGGTGCTGATACGTCGACCGGATCTCGCGGCTGCGCGCTTCAGACGGGATGCAGCTCAGGTACGGGTCGACGTGGCGCGCGATAACCTTCGGCCCCAGCTCAACCTCGCGCTTGGCGCCGGCATGGCGGGATTGTCGGAAGGTGCCGCGGGCAGCAACTTCCTCGGCGCTCTGCGTGACAACACAGCATCGCCCAACACATCGGTCATCCTGACCTACCAGACGGCATTTGGCAACAACGCGGCGGAGGGGGTGTTGGCGCAGCGGGTGGCGGCGTTCGACACGGCCGCCATCAACCACGACAGTCTGGTCCGAGCCATTGGCCTGGCTGTGGAGTCGGCCTACGCCGGGTTGGTGCGAAGCGCTCAGCAGCTCAAGGCGTCGGCCGAGTCCGTTGCGATCTACCAACTGAGCCTGGAGAACGAGAAGACGAAGAACCGCCTTGGTACTTCAACCATTCTGAACGTGCTCAATGTGAATGACAGCCTGCGCAACGCGCGACTGGCCCAGGTCAGCAACCATCTCAACTACCTGTTATCGCTGGCAACTCTTGGCTTTGAGACTGGAACGCTGGTTGGCGACGAGGCCGCCGAGAGCAGTATCGACCTGAACCGACTCCTGGGCGCTGCGTGGGTGGCCCGGATGGCACTGTGAATGAAAGAGAAGCAACGCATGCAGCAAAGGCAAGGCCTCTTCCGTCAAAGCTCCCTTGATCGGCTGTCGTCGCCCGAACAGCTGGACCTGCGCGTGCAAGTGACGTCTCCTCGCGCCTGGTTGGTGCTGACGGCCTTGGGCGGGCTGCTGCTGACGGCCTTGCTGTGGGGTGTTTTCGGAAGCATACCGAGCAAGGTTCGCGGCGCCTGCATTCTCATTCGCCCGGGCGGCGTGGACGAGATCGTCGCACCGGGCAGCGGGTGGGTCAGTGACATCTCGGTGGAGGCGGGCGACATGGTGCGTCACGGGCAAATGATCGCTCGCGTTGAGCGCAGCGGCAGCATGGATCAGATCAGGAGCGCGGAAGCCAAACTGCATGAGCTGCGACTGCGGCAGCAGCAGGTCCGCGACATCAACGCCCGCAGCGCAGCCGAGCAGACGGCGTATCTGGCGGAGTCCGAGCGCGGCCTGCGCGCCAAGATCGCCACCGCACAGGAGCAGGCCCAGACGCTGGAAAGCAAGATCCGCAATCAGGAGCAACTGCTGGAACAGGGTCTGATCACACGCCAGACCCTGCTGGCCAGTCGTCTGGAGCTGTCGAATACGCGCCAGTCGATCGACTCGTTCCAGAACGAGATTCGCCAGATTGGCGTGCGTCGACTTGACGCACGCAAGCAGACCGAGACCGAGCTCAGCAGCTTGACGATCCAGGTCGGTGAGGCAGAGCGCAACCTGGCCAGTTTGATGCGCAGCAGCGATCAGTCGTCCCTGGTCTTCAGCCCATTCAGCGGTCGCGTGCTTGAAATCAAACTCGCCGAGGGAAGCCCGGTCAGTGCAGGCACATCAATCCTGACGCTTGAGCAGACCGGTGCCAGTGTGAGCGATCTGGAGGCGGTGATCTACATCGCCCCGCTGGACGGCAAGAAGGTGCGCACCAATATGGATGTGCAGATTGCGCCCTCCACCGTCAAGCAGGAAGAGTTCGGCCTGATGGTGGGCAAGGTGAAGTCCGTGGCGGATTTCCCGTCGTCGACCGAGGGTATGCAGCGTGTCCTGCGCAACCCGCAGCTGGTACAGCAGCTTGCAGCCGGCGCGGCGCCGATCGCGGTGCGCGCCGACCTCACGCCCAGCGCCGCCACCCAGAGCGGCTACAAATGGACCTCCCCGAAGGGTCCGGCGACGCGAATCGAGAGTGGCACGCTGTGTTCGGCAACCATCACGGTGAAGAACCAGCGGCCGATCAGCCTGGTCATTCCCGTGCTGCGGGATCAACTGGGGCTCTAAGGCATGGCGGCAGCGCAACCTCCGACGTCCGCCTACTGGCGTGAACGCACGCCGACGGTGCTTCAGATGGAAGCCGTCGAGTGCGGGGCAGCGGCGCTCGCCATCGTCATGGGCCACTACCGGAAGTTCGTGCCGTTGGAAGAGTTGCGCCAGGCTTGCGGCGTCTCGCGTGACGGCAGCAAGGCGAGCAATGTGGTCAAGGCGGCGCGCACCTACGGGTTTGAGGCCAGGGGATACCGCTATGAACCGGCTGAAGTGCTGGCGCTGCGCACGCCGGTGATCGTTTTCTGGAATTTCAACCACTTTCTTGTCGTCGAGGGCGTGAGCAAGGCGGGCGTCCACTTGAACGATCCTGCAACCGGGCCAAGAGCCGTGACGGTCGAGGAGTTCGATCAGGGCTTCACCGGCGTGGCGCTCGTCATCACACCCGGGCCGGACTTTGTTCCGCAAGGGCAGCCGGACAGCATGCTGTCGAGCTTGCGCAGGCGGCTCCCCCTGCGCGAATCTGCCCTGCTCTACCTCGTTCTTGCCGGTCTTCTGCTGGTGTTGCCCGGTCTTGTGCTGCCGATATTTTCCAAGGTGTTCATCGATGAATACCTGATCGCGCGCATGGACAGCTGGGTCAAGCCGCTGCTCATCGGCATGGCCGCGACGATGACGCTGCAAGGGGTCCTGACCTGGCTGCAGCGCTTCTATCTTGCGCGTTTCCACGTCAAGTTCGCCATGGCGACCTCCAGTCAGTTTCTATGGCACGTGCTGCGCTTGCCCATCGTGTTCTTCACGCAGCGCTCGCCGGGCGACATCAGTGGTCGGGTGGGTATCAACAACCGGGTGGCGGAGTTGCTCACCGGAGAACTCGCAACCACCCTGCTCAATCTGTTCGTGCTGGTTTTCTACGCGGCGCTGATGCTGTCGTACGACGTGTTCCTGACCCTGGTGGGGGTGGCCGTCGTGGCTGTCAACATCGTGTTTCTGCGACGCATGTCGCGACGCCGCAAGGACGTCAGCCAGAAGCTCGCGAACGACCACGGAAAGCTGCTTGGAACATCGATGAACGGGCTTCAGATCATCGAGACACTCAAGGCGTCGGGAGGGGAATCGGACTTCTTCGCCAAGTGGGCAGGGCAGCATGCCAAGGTGGTCCACGGGATGCAGGCCATGGGCGGGCAGGGGGTGCTGCGCGTCGGCGTGCCCATGCTGCTCAACGCGCTCACGACCGTGCTGATCCTGTCGATAGGCGGGTGGCGGGTGATGGACGGTGCATTGACCATGGGGGCCCTGGTCGCCTTTCAGAGCCTCATGGCCAGCTTCATGCAACCGGTCAACCAGTTGGTGGCGCTGGGCGCGAGCATCCAGGAAATGGAGGGCGACATGAAGCGGCTGGACGATGTGCTCCGTTACGCGCCGGACGCCAGGGTTGCAGCTGCGGATCGTGGGAGCGAGGATGACGCGGAGGCGCTCCGGCTTGAAGGGGCAGTGGAGCTGCGCAACGTCAGCTTTGGCTACAGCCGGCTGGAGGCGCCTTTGCTGCAGGATTTCAGCCTGACCTTGCGGCCGGGCTCAAGGGTGGCTCTCGTCGGCGCGTCCGGGTGCGGCAAGTCGACCATTTCGCGACTGGTGATGGGGCTCTATGAGCCGTGGTCCGGCGAGATTCTGTTTGACGGCAAGCCTCGCGAGGCGTGGCCACGCGCAGCACTGGTCAGCTCGCTGTCGATGGTCAGCCAGGAAATCACCTTGTTCGAAGGCACTGTGCGTGACAACCTCTGCCTCTGGGATGACACGCTTCCGGAGGCCGATCTGATACAGGCAGCGCAGGATGCGTGCCTGCACGATACGTTGCTGGAGCGGCCCGGCGGCTATGACACCGCCGTTCTCGAAGGCGGTGTCAATTTCAGCGGCGGGCAGCGCCAGCGGCTGGAGATTGCACGCGCGCTCGCAGTCAATCCGCGCATCCTGGTGCTTGATGAGGCAACCAGTGCGCTGGATCCCCTGACGGAGCAGCAGATCGACGACAACTTGCGCCGCCGCGGATGTACCTGCCTGATCGTGGCGCATCGTCTCAGCACTATCCGCGACTGCGACGAGATCATTGTTCTTGACAGGGGGCGCGTGGTGCAGCGCGGCACGCACGAGGCCATGCGCGATTCGCCGGGGCCCTACGCAGAGTTGATGCGCGCGGGAGAAGAGGTTGATCATGCTGCCTGAGTCCCTGTGGCCGATCGAGTTGTTCGCCCGTCGCGGGCAGCAGGCGCACGCGCGCGCAGGCAATCCCCTGCAGCTTGAGGGCGCCGGCCATGCCTGGCGTGTCGAGACGGGGGCGGTGGATCTGTTTCTGTCCCGTGCGACCCAGGGGCACCCGGTCGGAGCTCTCTATCCCTTGGGGCGGCGGACTGCCGGCCAGTTGATCTGGGGGCTGCCCCTTCAACGACGGGAGCCGGACTGGTGTCTGCTCGCGCTGGGCAATGGCGACAGCCGGTTGACCGAAGTGCCCTGGCCGATCCTTGCGCAGGAGGTGCAGGAGAACAGTCAGCAGCGCTGGTTGGCGGTAATGTTGGCCGAGTGGAGCGACTTTCTGCAGCAGTCTCTGCTCGTACCGCGTCCCGACGGCCATGATCTTCCGTCATTGAGCGGTCCGGTCGAGGTGACCGAGGGCACGGTCTATCTTGGCCCGCCAGAACCGTGCTGGATTCATCTTCAGGGGGGGCGGTGGGAACTGCTCGGCCTGGGCGACATGACTGTGCCGCACGGCTGGGTACCGTTGTCGCGCAGCAGCTGGCTGGTCTGCCGTGCCGCCGGGCGCCTGACGGTGGCGCCGGCCGCAGGCCTGCTTGCACCGGACGCCCTGCTGATGGGGCATGCTGCTCTGCTCGACGGTCTGTGGACGGTCCTGGTGCATCGAGAATGCGAGCGCACGCGAGAGGTCGAGGCCCGTCTGCGCAGGAAGCGGGCCCGTGAAAGTGAACAGTTGGGCGAGGCTCTGGGGCATCTGGCAGCCGTGCTCGACAGTGGAACGCCGCTGCCGGCCGAGGATGGCGGCAAGGATGCCCTGCTGGCCGCATGCCGATGCCTGGGCCGCCATGCCGATATTGCATTCCGTGCGCCGCCGGCTGGAGACATCTCGGCGGCGCGCGACCGGTTGGCCGAGATCGCCGAGGCCAGCCGCGTACGCCGCCGAAAAGTCACGCTCAGCGGGCGCTGGTGGCGCGAGGATGGCATGCCCATGCTGGCCTTCAAGAGGAGCGATGGTGCACCGGTGGTCCTGGTACCTTCGGATAGTGGCTATCGCCTGACGGGGCCTGACGGTGGGCCGGCACTGCCGGTGGATGCCGCCATGGCCGCCGAGCTCGATGATGTGGCGTGGGTCTTCTACCGCAGCCTGGCGGAGAAGGCGCACCGCCTGCTGGACATGTTGCGATTTGGCAGCCACGGTTGCTGGCGCGACTATGCGATGGTGGTCCTGATGGGGGCGGTGATCGGTGTGATCGGCATGGTTACGCCGATGGCGACCGGTCTGCTGTTCGATACGGTGATTCCCGGCGCTGACAAGAACCAGCTCCTGCAGCTGACGCTTGCGCTGCTTGCGGCTGCCTTTGCCACGGCCCTGTTTGATGCGGCACGCGGCTTTGCGGTGTTGCGGGCCGAGGGGCGACTGGATATGACCATCCAGTCGGCGATCTGGGACCGGCTGATGCGGTTGCCCGCCACGTTCTTCCGTGAGTACTCCGCCGGCGATCTGGCCATGCGAGCCAACGGGGTCAACAGCATTCTCCAGATGGTCTCGGGCACCACCCTGCAGACCGTCATGAGTGCCGTGTTCTCCTCGTTCAACCTCGCGCTGCTGTTCTACTACAACGTCAAGCTCGCCCTGCTGGCCCTGGCGCTCGTGGCGCTGGCCATGGGTGCCACCGTGGCCGCAAGCCTGCTGCGCCTGCGTCATGAGCGCAACCTGGCGGACATGGAGGGCCGGATTTCTGGCCAGGTGCTGCAGCTTCTGGGCGGCATTGCCAAACTGCGTGCAGCCGGGGCCGAGACGCGTGCGTTCTTTCGCTGGGCGTTGCGTTATGGCCGCCAGCAGGAGCATGCCTTCCAGGCCCGCATGGTGGGCAGCGCGCTGGACGTCTTCAACAGTGTCTTTCCGACCTTGGCGAACATGCTGATCTTCGGCGTGATCGCCTTCTACCTTTCCGAGGACAAGAGCTTCAGTACCGGTCAGTTCATGGCCTTCAATGCCGCGTTCGGCGGTTTTCTGTCGGCCATGCTGGCCGCCACCGGTTCTGCCATGACCATTCTGCATGTGATCCCGGTCTACGAACGTGCGTTGCCGATCCTGAAGGCGCCGATGGAAGTCACCGAGGCCAAGGCTCACCCGGGCCAGCTCACGGGGGACGTCGAGATCAGCCGCCTGTCGTTTCGCTATACGGCTGACGGGCCACTCGTCCTGAAGGATATCAACCTGCATGTCCGTGCGGGCGAGTTTGTCGCTGTGGTAGGGGCCTCCGGCTCAGGAAAGTCCACGCTGCTGCGCCTGCTGCTCGGATTCGAACAGCCAACCCTCGGCTCCATCTACTACGACCGCCAGGACATGGCGGGGCTGGACCTCGGAGCGCTGCGTCGCCAGCTGGGCGTGGTGCTGCAGAACGGGCAACTGATCTCCGGCGACATCTTCAGCAACATCGTCGGCTCCTCACCGCTGACCATCGAAGACGCCTGGGAGGCGGCCGAGCAGGCCGGCTTGGCCGACGACATCCGTGCCATGCCCATGGGCATGCACACCATGGTCAGCGATGGCGGCTCCACCCTCTCGGGCGGCCAGCGTCAGCGCTTGCTGATTGCGCGGGCCATCGTGCACCGGCCTCGCCTGCTGTTCTTCGACGAGGCCACCAGTGCGCTGGACAACCAGACCCAGGCGGTGGTCAGCGACAGCATGGCGCGTCTGCGATCCACCCGCGTCGTGATTGCGCACCGGCTCAGCACCATCATCCATGCCGATCGCATCCTGGTCATGGAAGACGGACAGATCGTGCAGAGCGGAACCTATGCAGAACTGCTGGCGCAGGCGGGACGTTTCTCCGACCTGGCGCGACGCCAAATCATCTGAAGGCAAGACACCTCCATGCACCTCCAACGACCTTCTTTCACCCGTCTCGCGACCCTCTGTCTGGTGATGCTCGCCGCGCTGCTGCAGGGCTGCGACAGCTGGAACAGTCCGGCAACTGTCCGCGCGCAACGCGCGACGGCGGCTGGGGGCGACATCGTGATTGGTGTGGTCTGGCCCTGGGACGGCCACAAGGGCAGCCTGTGGCAGGGGGTCGAGCTGGCCGCCGAGGAGGTCAATCAGCATGGCGGGGTACTCGGTCGCCCGCTGCGCCTTGTCAAGGAGAACGACGAGGCCTCATTGGCCAGAGGGCGGCTGATCGCCCAGCAGTTCACCGAAAACCTCGACATGGTGGCGGTGATCGGACACCTCAATTCCTATATTGCGCTGCCAGCGTCCTCCATGTACCAGTCGGCCGGCCTGCTGTACCTGACGCCCGGGGCGTCCGACTATCAGATCAATCTGCAGCGAAACAGCCTCGTCTTCCGTTCATCTCCGAGCAACCGCAGCCTCGGTCTGCGCATGGCGGAGTACATGGCGGCACGCGGCTACAGGCGCGTGGCGATCGCCTATGTCAAGGACAAGACCAGCCAGGGAATGGCCAACTACTTCGAGCAGCGCGCCCGCGAGCTTGGGTTGCTCGTCGTGGACCGACGTTCCTACACCATCAGCGCCGAGGACTTCGGGCAGCTTGCCTATACGTGGAAGGAGCTGTACCAGTTCGATGCGATCTTCCTCGCCGGCAACATGCCGGTTGCCGGCCAGTTGATCAAGACGCTGCGCGCGAATGGCGTGACCGCGCCCATCGTCGGCGGTGACGGCATGGATACGCCGCAGCTGCTGCAGCTAGGGGCATCTGCCGAGGGCGTTGTCGTTCCGGAGATCTACGACGCCGACACCCGTCGCGCCGCGGCACACCACTTCGAGGCATTGTTCAGCGCCAGATACGGGCACGCGCCCGATTCATTCTCTGCGCAGGGCTATGACGCGCTGCGGCTGGTCGTGCAGGCCATGCAACGTGCCGGGAGCACTGTGCCCGAGGACGTGGCCCGCGCCCTCCGCGCCACGCAGCGTTGGCAAGGCGTCACAGGGGAGGTCTCTTTTGACGAGTTGGGCGACATGCCGGATCGCCGCGTGGGACAGAAGATCGTGCGTGACGGCCGGTTTGTCAGTCTGCCCTGAAGGAGTCGACCGTGCGGACATTGTTGGCAGTTCATCGGTCGCTGGTGCTTGTCTGCGCATGCGCCTTGTGGGGGTGGGGTGTGCAGGTCCATGCGCAGCTTGCACCGCCGGAGTCCTGGCCGCCGGAGATACGTCGCATCGTCGACCGAGGTACCTTGCGTGTCGCGCTGCCCTCCTTTGAGGCGCCGCCATTCTTCTACCAGGGTGCGAGCGACCTGGAGGGGGTGGATGTCGATATTGCGCGGGGAGTGGCGGATACGTTGGGGGTGCGCCTGCAATGGATACGTCGCGCCGCCAGTTTCGACGAACTCGTCGAGAGCATTGCACGCGGTGAGGCAGACATGGCCGTCGGCAAGGTGTCCCGGACACTCTCGCGGGCGCGCTACGTGAGGTTCTCGGAGCCCTATGCGGCGAGCCGTCATGCGCTTCTGCTGAATCGCCTCCTCTTTGCACGCCACGCCCAGGGCCGGGAGTTCAGGTCCGTCGTCCGGGGTTTTGATGGCACGCTGGGCGTCATTCAGGGGTCGTCGTTTGCGGAGCATGCCGAGCGTAATTTTCCGCACGCCAAGGTGCTTGCCTACCCGGGCTGGGGGGAGCTGGTCGATGCGCTGATGCGGGGCGACGTGGTGGCGGTCTACCGTGACGAGGCGGAGATGCTGCGGCTGATCCGGCAAAAGCCGGATCTGTCGCTGAACTTGCGTCTGGTGGCGTTCACGGATATGCAGGACACGCTCAGCGTGGTGCTGCCGTACCGCTCGGAGCATCTGCTGGCGTTGGTGAATCTTTATCTGGCGCAGCGGCATCCGGCTGCGCCGCAGAGCAGGCGAGCAGGAGGTCGGCCGTGATCCGGATTGATTTTCGCGGCATGGCGTCGCGCCCCGGCGTTGTCGTGGTCAGCGTCGCGCTGGGCGTCGGCGCCGGCATGGTGTTCCCGGCCGCCGCCATGGAGCTGACGCTGGTGAGTCAGATCTACCTGGCCCTGTTGAAGATGATCGTGCTGCCTTTCATGGTCTCGGCCATCATCTTCAGCTTGTATCGGCTTTTCCTTGAAGGGCAGACCGGCAAGCTCCTGGCGCGCATGACCGGCCTGTTTCTTCTGGTTCTGCTCGTGTCGGCGGCGGCGGCGACGGCGGCAGCGCTGCTCGTCGCTCCGGGCAAGAACCTGCCGGTCGAGACCATGGTCCAGCTCGGGCGCATGGTTGGCGGTGGTGCGGGCGGGCTGGGCGCGAGCGACGAGATGGCACTGCACTCGGGCGAAGAGGCCCAGGTTGCCTACTCGGTGGCGGACATGCTGCGCCAGCTGATTCCGGACAACATCTTCTCTGCGCTGGCCCAGGGGGAGGCCCTCAAGGCCTTTGTCTTCGCCCTGCTCTTCGGCTGCGCTCTGTCTCGTGTGCCGTCCTCCATTGCAGACCCGCTGAGCCGCAGCATGGAGACGATTTTCCATGTGTGTCAGACGCTGACGCGCTGGTTCAACTACTTCCTGCCGCTGGTCCTGTTCTGCATGGTGGCAAGCCAGATCGCCCAGACCGGTCTGGAGCCGCTGCAGGCGATGCTGGGATTCCTGGCCACGTTGATGCTGGTGTGCTGCGTGCTCATCGTGGCGGCATTCTGGGTGCTGGTGCGCACCAGCGGGGCGTCTTGGCGACAGGTGCTGATCAGCCAGCGCGAGCCCATGACCATGGCGCTGGCCACCCGCAGCAGCCAGGCCTGCATGCCCGCCATGATCGAGTCGCTCGTCGCCAGGCTGGGGTTCGCGCATTACCGCGTGGAGCTGCTGATCCCCTTGGGTGTTTCCCTGCTGCGCATCGGCCCGGTGGTCTATTACGTTGTGGCCACGTTCTTCATCGCGCACCTGTATGACCGCGCGCTGGGGGCGCAGGAGATCATCGTCGTTTTGCTCGGTTCGATGCTGGCCGGCTTGGCTTCGACCGGGATGAGCGGCTTGCTGGTGCTGTCCATGATCGGCCTGGTGTGCAATTTCCTGTCCTTGCCGTTCGAGGCAGCGTTGGCGCTGTTTGTGGCGGTGGAGCCGGTCAGCGATGTGTTTCGCACCCTGGTGTCTGTCGCGGTCAACAACGCGTGGGCTGCCGCGGTGTGCGGCGCGCCGGAGCCGCGGCTACAGCCTGCGGGGGAAGACGCGGGCCAGCACCGTGATCAGCGTGATGGCGAGGTGGCAGCATGATAGGTGTGCTCGGCGGCATGGGGCCGGCGGCCACGGTGGATTTCCTCGCCAAGTTCGTTGCCTGCACGCCTGCCCGACGGGACCAGGATCATGTGCCGGTCATGGCCCTGTTTGCGCCGCAGATTCCCGATCGCAGTTCTGCCATTCTGGGACAGGGTCCTTCGCCGCTGCCGCACTTGCAGCGTGAGCTCGGCCGCCTGGTAGCGGCGGGTGTGCATGCCGTAGCGATCCCGTGCAACGCTTCCCACCACTGGTATGAACAGATGCAAGCTGATTGTCCGGTGCCGATCCTTCACATCGCAACCGCGACGGTCGCCGCGCTGGGCGTCACGAGTCTTCCGGTGATGGTGCTGGCGACACGTGGCACGCTGTGCTCCGGCTTCTATCAGCGGCAGCTGGCGGCGGCAGGGCATGACTGGCGGATGCCGGATGAGGCTGAGCAGCAGGCCGTCGATCAGGTCATTGCCCGGGTGAAGGCCGGTGCAATCGCGGAAGCCGCTCGGGTCCTTGCAGGGCTGTGGCAGCCGTGGCAGGGGCAGATGGGAGCAGTGATCCTGGCGTGCACCGAGATACCGCTGGCGGCGGCGTTGCTGCCGGCACCACCGTTCCGGTTAGTCGACAGCACCCAGGCACTGGCACGGTACAGCCTGGACTTCTGCCGTGCCGGCGGCAACGCCGATCCGGCCGCCGCCACCTTGCGCTGAACCTGGGCACGGTCTGCGGTTACCCAGCAGGGAACGTGAGGATTTTTGTCCGGTCCCGTGATGTCCTCCCTAGTGGCGGGAGGCTGGTCGGAGTCCGCGGTTGTTTGTTTATTGAGGAGCCAGCCCATGTCGATGACGGAATCCACTCTGCAGCCCTTGCGTCGCCTGATTGAGCAGGATGCGGACCTGCGCAGTCGCTTGCAGGAAGCGACGAGCAGCGCTACGGCCGCGGCACTGCTCACTGCGGCAGCAAGCCAGAACGGTCTGGCAATCCAGGCCGAGGACCTGCATGCCCATTTCGCGGCACAGGTACGTGCTGCCTCGCCGTCGCAAGCGTTGGATGACGCCGCGCTCGATCAGGTCGCTGGCGGCCTGAGCTATGCCGAGCGCCAGGCGTTGTCGTTCTTTTCCCTCGGGCTTGCATGCCTCGGCAGCGGTTCGGGGGGCTCCGGCGGGGGCAAGCCGACCGGGCGCCCTCTGTAAGCTGCACGGGTGCCCGCAGCGTCTTGGCACTCCGGTGGGTCAAACGCTGTCAGCGTTCCGACGGTGCATGCAGCACCTCACAGCGGCAACAGCACGCACGGTATCGCCTGGGGCGCGGCCAACCGGGCCTGCAGATAGGTTTGCCCGGTGATGCCCTTGAACAGCGACAGGCTGGTGCCGGCCATGTCCTTGCCATGGAACCAGTAGCGCGGCGCAGTCTGCCTGTTGTCGTGTGCAGTCCAGGCCTGAACCCTGCGTTGCGCCTCGCGTTGTGCCGTCTGCGCAAGGTCGGGGCGATTCAGCAGTCGCGCGCATTCCAGCAGGATGTCGATGCAGCCGGCAGTGCCGCAGCACAGGTCGTCCAGCGGCGGTCCGGAGTCCTCTTGCAGCGTATTGCAGGTGGTTGCCAAGGCGACGTCGACATCGTGTTCCAGCGACGCCCGCTCCGATGGGCTGAGCCGGCCGGCAAGCAGGCGCAGCAGGGCTGCCCGGCCCAGCGCAATGCCGGGGGCCCCGTGGCACCAGGAGCAACCGCGGCGTGTCGATTTCTCCAGATCGCCGCCGGCGTGGGTTCGCAGATCGCGCCAGTTGCCCCAAGCGGGTACATAGAGGCTCGCCTCGTACGCCAGTGCGGCAAAGGCCGCTTCGCGGTAGGGGGGCTCGTCGGTGGCACGGTAGAGTGCCGCCAGGGCGACAGCAAAGCCGCTGCTGCCGTGCGACAGGCCGCTCAAACCCGCTGCGCCTGTTGCGCCCCAGCTGATGCCATGACGCTCGGTGCGTGCCTGGCGCAGCAGATGGCGACCGCATCGTCGCGCGGCCTGAAGAAACTCTCCTTGACCGGGGTTGCTGCGGTGCCAGCGCAGCAGCACCAGAATCAGCCCCGCGGTGCCGTTGAGCAGGTCCAGGTGTGTGCCGGGGCGTTCCTCTTCGTCGGGGCGGTAGCCTGACAGCCAGTCGCGGGCGAGGCGGGCCGCACCATCCCGCAAGCGCGCGTCGCCGCCCAGTCGGGCGCAGGCGTCGAAGGCATAGAGTATGCCCGCCATGCCTTCGTCGTATCCGGGGTGGGGCTGCAACAGCCGCTGGTGCAGCTGGCGTGTCAGCAGCGCCAGCGTATCCTGCAGAATCCGGTCCGCGGTCTGTCGAGATGCGTCGCATCGCAGAAGCCGACCGGCGCTGGCCAGGGCGACTGCCAGTCCGGACGTGCCGTTGTAGAGGCCTGGCGTCATCGGATGCATGCCCAGCCCGTCGCCCTGTTGGCTCAGGCTCATCCACAATGAGAGTCCGTCGCCAAATGGATGGTGTCGCCGCCGCAGATCGGCGGCCAGGCTGACCAGTTGCATGTCCGACGGCGTCGTGTCCTCGGTCAGGATCAGCCGCAGCAGATCGGCTTCCCGGTTCACCTGCTCGGGCTGCAGGCGGCGCAGATGCGTCGCCATGGCATCGTAGGGCGTCTGCGTATGCATCTCGCCCAGCGGGTGGCCGTAGGCGTCGTAGAGCAGCAGGCTGTCGCCCGCGAAGCCGAAGCGAGGTACATCGAGCTGTCGCAGATCACGCCGCTCGGCCGGGGCCATGCGTCGGTAACCGGGCGAGAGCAGGTGAAGGTGGCGGTGCAACGGCTCGAATGTCAGGTCGAACATGATGCCGTCGGTCATGGCATCTGCCGCTGTCGCGCCGTCCATCAGAAGGCCGTAGTTCCAGGTATTGCGTGCCAGATGGCGGCCATGCGCACGTCGCAAGGATTGCCAGGGACTTAACTCATCCGTCAGCAGCCAGCCGCGTCGTTTCAGCAGGAATGTCAGCGTGTCCCGGTATCCGTCGGCAATGTCGTCGGCATGGGCGAACGCATTGACCCAGCCGTCGCGGGTGCGCGGCTGGTGGTGCGTGGTCTGGACCATGGCTTGTCGCGTCGCGTGCATCCAGTCACTGTTGACATGCCGATAGACAGTTTCCTGCGGTCCTCGCTCATCGGGGGATTTGCCGATGCCGCCATAGTTGACCAGCCCTCGCGCATTGTCTGCCGTTCCATAGAACGGCAGGATGCCCATGTGCAGCAACTCTTTCGGCAGTCGATCTGCGTCATGGGGCACATCGGGCATCTCGAGAAAGGGCGCGGCGGACGGATGCAGCAGGCATTCCACGTCGATGAACACCGGGTAGGCGCCGGCTGCCACCAGGTTCTCCTGGTGCATGTCGGTTCCGCGCAGTGCGCGCAGCACCGCCATCAGTCCGCCGAGTCGCCAGTGGTAGTCCGCGGCCTCCTGCGGCGATGTCATCGGCGCCGCTTCGACCCAGGCCATCCAGCCGTAGTCCTGGCGCGCCAGGACCGCCGGGGCATGCTGGCGCAGGCGCGCCTCGGCCCAGTGGGCGTTGAGCCAGTGCAAGGTCCGGCCGAACGCCGCCTCCATTGCCATCGGACGGGGTTTGTAGACCAGTTGTTGTCCACCGGCAAAGCGCAGCCGCAGGACGGTGCGCCCGCCGGCGTGGGGGTCCGACAGGGTGCTGTCCACGGCGACCACCGGTCCCGGCGGAGGACCGCCGGGGAAGAAGGTGCGGCAGATGTCGGCGTGGTCGAGCTTCAGCCGCGTCGAGAACTCGGTGGTCGACTCGACCCATTGATCAACCAGTTCGGCCATGAAGCGCAATGCCACGGGCCAGCCTTCGCCCAGGCTCTGGTAGCCGCAAGCCAGTTGCGCCTTCACGAAGGACTGGTACTGGTGTTGCGGAGCTGCCCCATCTGCTTGGCTGAAGAGGCCCCACAGCAGCGGCGCGGCTTGCCGTCGGGTGTCGAACAGGGCCAGCAGAGCTGGGGCGGTGATCTTGGAGAGGCGCCGCAGCAAGGCCATTTCCAACCCGGCGCGCGCCGTATCCGTCAGCACCGCGTGGATCTCGGTCGACGTGGTGCCTTGGACGGCCGCCAGCCGCTCACGTGCCAGCACCAGGCAAGGCGCCAGGAGTTCGGCAAACGGCAGCGCCAGGGCACCGGGCGGCATGAGGCTCGAAACATCGTCGGGCGCGTGCGCGAGCCGGCGTGCCGAGTCGCGCAATGCCTGCAGCGTGTCCGCCCAGGCGGGAAGCCTGGCCACCGATCGAGGTTGGTAAAGCGAGCTGGGCCGCAAATTCTCGGCGCGCATGCGGCGCCGCAGGAGGCGCCAGTCGTAGCCGCCGCCGAAGCGCAGCCACCGCTTCCAGCGCAGGCGCACGGTGGGCTCCTCCTGGCGCAGCGCGCGCGGCAGGCCTGCCGCGCTCAGGCCGATGTTGCGGCGCACGATGTCATGAAGAAATACGGCATCCGGCGCGCTGATGTCGTCGCGTGGATCAGAGCGAGATGAAGGCGTCATGAAGGGTCGGCAGGCAAGAGGAGGCCCTGGCGGCGCCACTGCGCAGCATATTGGAAGTGCGACGGGCGACGAGGACGAACCAGCGACTACGGGTTGACCTGAATGAGGCCGTCAGGGACACCGGTGCCGGGCGGTCCCGGCGGCAGGACTGTGCGTCCTTCGAATGGATCGGGAACGCGCTTGGCCGGCGGCAGGCCGCGTCCTCCGGACACGTTGTCCAGTTGGTGCTCGTCCAGGGGGTCGCCAGCGGGCGTGTCCGGTGAAGAAGGTTGGGCGCAATGGGTCTTGGTCATGGTTCGGCGCTGTACGCGGCAGGGTTGAGTGCGTGCTCTCGGTACCTCATGGGTAACGCCGGCCGCGATAAGGTTCGCGCGGCGACCCGCTGTCACGAGACGGACATCCAGGCGTGCCAGACTGGCGCAGGCCCGTTGCCCTGCGGCGCCCTAACGAGGTTCGCCGTTGGGCGGGATGTACCCCGGACCGGCGGCCGCAAGCCACTCCAGATCGCGGTCGTCCAGCAGTCGGCTACGGTCTGCAAGGTGGTCCAGCAGGCGCGCCAGTGCGCCGGCTGGCGGTTGCTCGGACTGGTAGCGCAAGGACAGGTCACTCAGGCGGCGATCCAGTTCATGCGCTTGCTGATGTGTCATCTCGGGCTCCAGGGGGCGATTTGTGCAGCGCGCCACGGTGCTGTTTTCGCCTGTTTCACGCCATGTGTAACCCGGGGAGTGAAAAAGTTCACGTGCCGGGGGCGTCAGGATATATGTGCAAACATCTCTTCCACCAGTCGCTCGCGCGCCCGGTTCAGTCGGCTCTTCACCGTGCCCAGCGGGATCTGGAGCAGCGTGGCCGCTTCTTCCAGCGCGAGGTTTTCCAGCCGAACCAGAATGATGACATCGCGCAGTTCCTGCGGAAGCCGTGCTATGGCGCGATCCAGTTCAACCAGCGTCTGCTTGTTCTGCGCCAGATCCGAGGGGTCATCGGCTTGCGGCAGCAGGGACTCCAGGATGTCTTCCTCCGGCAGGGCCACTTCCTTGCGGGAGGCTGAGCGGTTGCAGTGGTTGCGCGCCAGGTTCAAGGCGATGCCAAGCAGCCAGGTGGAGAACTTGGAGTCGCCGCGGAAGGTCGGCAGACTTCGCCAGGCACTGATAAAGGTTTCCTGCGCCAACTCTTCGGCGTCCGAGGGGTTGTGCACCGACTTCAGGATGAAGCGCCAGACGCTGCTGTGAAATTCCCGCACCAGCTCGGAGAAGGCGGCCTGGTCGCCGCTGCGGGCTTGCTCCACCCAAGACTTGACGCGATACAACTGGATATCATTCATGGCACTTACCGAACCCCCTTCAACATGCAGCCGGAAGCAGCAAGCCCCGTGGATGACTGACCCGCTCACCCCGTGTCTTGGAGGGGGTTGACCGGGTGCGTTACCCCCTCGGGTGTCGACCGAGGCGAACTGACCTGACCACTGCGAATCCATCCTAAATTTCGAGCGTTCGGAAATCGTTCGCATCCCGTAGTCCATTGCATGAAAGTACCTGCCGCACTGGCGACCGACCATCTGGTCATGCGTTTCCTTGGTGGTTTTTCCGTCCAGCGCGACAGCGTTGCGCTGGACGGCTTTGGCTACGACAAGACCAGGGCATTACTGGCCTATCTGGCGGTCGAATCCGGAGGGGGGCCGCACAGCCGGGAGAAACTGGCCGATCTGCTCTGGCCGGAGGCCAGTGCGGAGGTGGCCCGAGGCAACCTGCGACGTACACTGCACGACCTGCGCAAGGCGTTGGGGTCCCAGGAGGACCTGTTCGTGGCGGGCAAGCACCACCTTGGCTTCGATCGCCGTCGCGCCTATTGGCTTGATGTCGATCTCTTCTCCCGGCCGGTTCCAGTGGCCGACGGGCCGGCTCAGGAATCGGGCTCGATCACGGCGGCCTTGGAGCAGCAGCTCGCGCTGTACCGCGGTGAGTTCCTGCATGGCTTGAGCGTGTCCGATGCCCCCGACTTCGAGCGTTGGGTGGAGACCCGGCGCGAGGGGATGCGGCAACAGGCTCTGCTGCTGTTGAGGGATCTGGCCTTTCAGTATGAACGACAGGGGCAGCCGCAGCGTGCGATTGCACTGTTGCACAGGGAGATCGAGATCGATCCCTGGAATGAAGATGCCCATCGCCGACTCATGCAGGCCTTGGCCCGCAGCGGCCAGACCGCCTTGGCGCTGGCGCAGTTCGAAGCCTGCCGGGGTTTGCTGCAGCGTGAGCTGGGGCTGGAGCCCGAGCCGCAGACGCAGGCGCTGGCGCAGACCATCCGTCGCGGCCAGTTGTCGTCAGGTGCCCGGCTGAAGCCCGCCGCTGCGCAGACAGCTGCCGAGCGACGCCAGGTCTGTGTGCTGGTCTGCGAACTGCAGGCCGAGCAGGCGTTGTCCGGCGAGCTGGCGGCAGACCGGGTGATCGACAGCCATGGTCATTGCATGGACATCATCAGTGCGCGTGGAGGGCACGGTATCGCTCTTCAGGCCGACCGGATACTGGCCTATTTCGGTTATCCGCAGGCGCAGGAGCTGGCGCCGGTCAAAGCGTTGGAAGCCGCTCTGGCGCTGACCGAGGGTGTCGCAGCGCAGGTGCGCGTCCGTGTCGGCGCCCATTGCGGCTGGGTCGTGAATGACCAGCGCATCAATCTGCCTGATGTGACGGGGCAGATTACCCGGCACGCGGGTGCTCTGGCCAAGCAGGTGGGCTGGGGGCAGGCGGCGTTGAGTCCCGAGCTCGAGCGCTTGGCGGAAGGCTACTTCGAGCTGAGCGGGCTGAATGGCGCGGACGGCTTGCCGCATTACCTGCTGCAAGCGCGCAGTGCTGCCAGCCATCGTCTGCAGGCGGCAGCCCATCGGCTCACGCCCTTTGTCGGGCGGGCTGCCGAGCTTCGTCTGCTGCGTGCCTTGTGGGAGCGAACGTGCCAGGGCGCAGGACAGGCCCTGCTGATCCGGGCCGAGGCCGGGATGGGCAAGTCGCGCCTGATTCAGATGCAGGAGTCGCAGGTGGCCGCAACCGGCGGCGCCTGCGGCCTGTTGCGGTGTCAGCCCGAGTTCCAGCACACGCCGTACTACCCCATCATTGACTACCTGCAACGTTTGCTGGCGCGCCAGCGCGAGGAGACCGAAGAGGCCAGTCCTGGCCGGCAGCTGCTTCGGTGGTTGGCCGACCTCGACACCGCGCTGTTGGCGCATGGGCCCGTGCTGGCGGAGCTGCTGCATCTGCCGGGCGAAGCGTCGGCCTTGCCACTGACGCCGGCCGAGCGGCGGCATCGCGCCGAAACAGCGCTGCTGGATCTGCTGCAGGTGCTGAGCCAGCGCCAGCCATTGATGCTGGTGCTGGAGGATGTCCATTGGGCGGACGCGTCCACCCTGGATTGGGTGCGCGCCAGCTTGGCGCGGCCGGGCATGTCCTTCCTGTTGCTGATGAGCGCGCGACCCGAGTTTTCACCGTGGGACGGTCTCAAGACGCTGGCGCTGCCGCCCTTGCCGGAACGCCAGGCCGAACGGCTTATCCGCCAGATCACGGCAGGTGCGGGCCTTGATGCGCGCGCATTGAAAAGCATGCTGCAGCGTACCGACGGCATCCCGCTTTACATCGAGGAGATGGCGCGAACGTTGCAATCGGGCGTCCCGGGCGACATTCCCGGAACGATCTGGAATCTGCTGGCGGTGCGGCTGGAGTCGGTGGGTGAAGCCGGTCGCGTCGCGCAGCAGGCGGCGGCCATCGGCCGTGATTTCAGCTGGGATCTGCTCGCGGCCCTGTGGGACGGGGAGGCTGAGGGCTTGCTCAAGCACGTCGGGCAACTGACCCAGTCCGGACTGATCCATCCGCAGGGCCGCAGCAGTTATCGGTTCCGGCACGCGCTGATCCAGGATGCCGCCTACCAGACGCTGCCGCTTGGCGAGCGACAGCGCATCCACGGGCGACTGGCGCGCCTCTACCAGGGCGCATTCCGGCATCTGGCGGAGGGCAGCCCTGAACGTCTGGCCCAGCATCTGGCACACGCTGGTGAACCTGTCGCTGCGGCCATGGCGTGGCTGGAGGCGGGACGTCTTGCCGCGGAGCGGTCGGCCAACCAGGAGGCCGTGTTCCATTTCGAGTCGGGTCTGGCGCAGTTGCGGGGCCGGGCTGCGCCGGACGCCGATACGTTGGAGCTTTCGCTGCAAGCCGCTCTGGGAAACACCTTGATCGCGACCCGGGGCTACGGTGCCGAAGAGGCCAAGGCGTGCTTTGCCCGGTCGCTCGAACTGAGTCGCAAGGCAGCCGACGACTCGGCTCTCTTTCCGGTCATGTGGGGGCTGTGGCTGGGTGGCCGGTCATGCACACCCGAGGCTTTTCCGCTGGAGTTTGCCGACAAACTGGCGCGCATCGCCCACGTGTCGGCCTTGCCTGAGCATGCGATGCAGGTGCACTACGCCTATGGCAACAACCTGTTCTGGATGGCGCGCCACGACGAGGCGTTTGCGCATCTGGAACAGGCAGTGGAAATCGGACGAAGTCTCTCGTCGCCGCACCTTGTGCGTACCTATGGCGAAGACACAGGCATCTCGTCCCGTGCCTTCCAGTCCTGGATCCATTGGATACAAGGACGCCCCGCGACGGCATTGGCCGTCGCGCAGGCGACGGTGACCGGAGCGCGCGAACTGGGGCACGCCCATACCTTGGGTTTTGCGCTGGCATTCGCGGCCGTACTGCACCGTTTCATGCGCCAGCCGCAGCAGGCGGCGAAGGTGGGGCGGGAGTTGCTTGACCTGGCCAACCATCACGACCTCACGCTGTGGCAGGCGGTCGGGGCGGCCGCCACGGGATGGGCCGCCGTCATGCAGGGAGATCCCGCAGGGCTGGCGAGCATCGAGGCGAGTGTGGCGGCATCGCGCAAGGCGATGCTGGTGGTGGAGGGAACGTTCATGTCATTCGAGGTCGATGCCTTGCATCGTCTGGGGCGGCATGAGGCTTGCGCGGCACGCGCACGGGAAGCGATCGAGCGCAGCGAAAACCGCGTGGACATCTACTTTCTCTCCGAGTTTCTGCGCTTGCGATCCGAGGCCCTGGTGCGACAACCCGACGCAGCGGCGCATGCTGCCGAAGCCTCTGCCTGCCTTCGGCGCGCGCTGACATTGGCGCGCGAACAGGGCGCGTGGGTCCTTGAGTTGCGTGCGGCGGTGTTGATGCTGCAGCGCACCGCAGCGGGGGCCGAGCGCGATGCGTTGCGACAGCGCATCGACACGATACTGTCGGCCTGTCCCGAGCTGGCCGTGAGCGACGAGGGGGTGGCGGCGCGAAACGAGGCTGTTGCTGCCTGACGCCGTCCCGAGACACGGCACATGCCGTTCCCGACTTGCGCACTTCGCCGTCGAGACTATGATTTGAGTATTCTTCACGAGCCAACTTTTCATGAGCGGCAGCGCACTCTTCATCGGCGATCACCTGGCCCGCAGCTGCCGCGGTCGCCCGGGTGCGCCTCCGGTCTGGTGATGACTTTCCTGCCTTAGTCATTCACGCCTTACCGGAGAAATTTCATGTCTGATCTGTTCGAGAACCCCATGGGCCTCATGGGGTTCGAGTTCGTCGAGTTCGCCTCGCCCGCACCCCATGTGCTGGAGTCCCTGTTTGAGAAAATGGGCTTCAGCCTGGTGGCACGCCACCGTTCCAAGGATGTGCTGCTGTACCGCCAGGGCGACATCAACTTCATCGTCAACCGCGAGCCGCGCAGCCTGGCTGCGTACTTTGCGGCCGAGCATGGCCCCTCGGCCTGCGGCCTGGCCTTTCGCGTGCGCGATGCCCACAAGGCCTATGCGCGTGCGCTGGAACTCGGGGCGCAGCCGGTCGAGATTCCGACCGGGCCGATGGAGTTGCGCCTGCCGGCCATCCGCGGCATTGGCGGCGCGCCGCTGTACCTGATTGACCGCTTCGAGGACGGCAAGTCGATCTACGACATCGACTTCGAGTGGGTCGATGGCGCCGAGCGCCATCCGCGCGGCCATGGCCTGCACCTCATCGACCACCTGACGCACAACGTCTACCGCGGCCGCATGGCCTACTGGGCCCAGTTCTACGAACGCCTGTTCAACTTCCGCGAGATCCGCTACTTCGACATCCAGGGCGAGTACACCGGCCTGACCTCCAAGGCCATGACAGCGCCCGACGGCAAGATCCGCATTCCGCTCAACGAGGAGGCCGGGCGCGGCGGCAGCGGCCAGATCGAGGAATTCCTGATGCAGTTCAACGGCGAGGGCATCCAGCACGTCGCGTTGCTCACCGACGACCTGATCGCCACCGTCGACGCGCTGCAGCTGGCCGGCATTCCGCTGATGACGGCGCCCAACGAGGTCTATTACGAGATGCTGGCCGAGCGCCTGCCCGGCCACGGCCAGCCGGTGGCCGAGCTGCAGACGCGCGGCATCCTGCTGGACGGCTCAACCGCCGGCGGCAAACCGCGCCTGCTGCTGCAGATCTTTTCGCAGACGCTGCTCGGACCGGTGTTCTTCGAGTTCATCCAGCGCCAGGGCGACGAGGGCTTCGGCGAGGGCAACTTCAAGGCGCTGTTCGAATCGCTGGAGCGCGACCAGATCCGCCGCGGCGCCTTGCAGGTCGGCGACTGAAGCCCGCGCCTACCAGTCCACCAGGCTCAGGCCGATGCTGAGCACGGTGCGCTGGCGGTTGTAGTCCAGCAGCGAGTCGCCGTAGCCGCTGAAGAGCTGCACGTGGAAGCGCAGCCCGCCGGTCAGGCTGCTGCGGCTTGGCTCGCCGATGGCGCGCAGCCAGTCCAGGCGCACCGAGCCGTTGCCGGCGGCCATCAGCGAATGGCGCAGCGTCACGCCCAGCGTGTGGCGTTTGTTGACGTTCCACAGGCCGGTCACCTCGGCGCGGCCCACGTAGTCGCTGATGCCGGGGTTGTCGTCGCTGTCGGCGGTCTCGGGCAGGCGGTACCAGAGGCGGCCGGTCAGGGTGTAGCGGTCGTCCTTCTCGGCGCCCGCCATGGCGATCACCCGGTTCCAGCTGCGCGACAGCGGCAGCGTCTGGCCGTTGGACTGGTGGTTCAGGCTCAGACCGCTGTAGCGCAGCTTCCAGCCACCGGGCAGATCGGCATCGGTCGGCACGATGTACATCAGCTCGGGCTCGTGGTCGGTGTTGCGGAAGGGGCGCGAGAGCTGCTCGTTGAACAGCTGCCAGTAGGACTGCTGGCTGTAGCCGAACCAGAGCGAGTCGCGCTTCACCGGGTCGCCATGCGTCAGGAAGCCGGAGGCGAGCTTGGTGCGCACCGAGAGCTGGATGCGCATCTCGCCCTGCAGGTAGGGCTGGTAGCTGGCGGTGTGGCCGGCCGTTGGCGAGCTGGGTGCCGTGTTGACGCTGTCGCTGCCGATGACCGACAGGCTGATCGGCTTGTAGCCGCGGATGTTGAAGCGGCCGCAGTCGCTGCCGGCTTCCAGCTCCCAGTAGCGCGACAGCGTCGACTGCGGACCGCTGCGGCAGTCGGGCGAGGCGGCGGTCACGGTCGGCGCGGGTGCTGGCGCAGTGATCGGCGCAGTGTCTGGCGACGTCGTCGGCGCGTCCCGCATGGGCACGACAGGTGCGACGGCCGGCGTGACTTCTGCCGCGGTGGTGGCCGCGGGGCGGGCGCTCTGTTGGGTCGCCCAGCGGTCGAAGCAGGCCAGCCTGGCCGTCGCGTCCGGCACGGTGGTGCAGCTTTGCCAGGCGGCTGCGGGCAGGGGGTTTTGAGGCTCATTTTCGGCTCTGGCGCCCGTCACTAGAGCACCGCCAGCTATCAAAATGAGAGCAATTTGTCTCATGGCGTGCCCGCCAGTGCCTGGGCCGCCGCGGTTTCCTGCGCCTTCTTGGCAAACTCGGCGCGCAGCGCGCGCAGTTTTTCGCGCGGGTCTTCCTTGACGGTCGCCTGGTCCAGCGCCATCTCGGCGATGAAGCGGCTCGGTTGCGCGGCCACCATCTCGCGGCCCTTCTTCTTGCGCCGCGGCCAGCTCACCACCAGCGTGCGCTGTGCGCGCGTGATCCCCACGTACATCAGGCGCCGCTCTTCCTGCAGGCGTTGCGCAATACTTTCATTGACGGCCTCGTGCTCGCGCGAGGAACCGCCGAGCGAATCGCCACCCTCGTCGAGCTTGAAGGGCAGCATGCCTTCGGTCACCCCGATCAGGATCACGTGCGGCCACTCCAGGCCCTTGGCGGCGTGCAGGGTGGACAGCGTCACCACGTTCTGGTCCTGCTCGCGCTCGGAGATGGTGGACAGCAGCGAAATGGTCTGCGCCACCTCCAGCAGCGACTTCTTCTCGCTCGCCAGCGTCACGCCGGCAGCATCGTCGATCTGGCCGCCGCAGCGTTGCGCCATCCAGTCGCAAAACTCCATCACATTGGTCCAGCGCGAGGCAGCGAGCTTCTCGTTGTCTTCGCTGTCGTACAGATGCTTTTCGTAGCCGATCTCCTTCAGCCAGTCGGTGAGAAACGCGCGCGCATCCTCGGCGCCGGTGGTGTGGCGGGCGCGGTATTCCAGGTCGTTCACGTAGCGGCCGAACTCGTGCAGGCTGCCGACCGCACGTGCGTTGAGCACCGAGGGCAGGGAAGACGAGAACAGTGCCTCGAACAGGCTGAGCTTGTACTGGCTGGCGAAGGTGCCGAGCGACTGCAGCGTCTGGTGGCCGATGCCGCGCTTCGGCGTGGTGACGGCGCGCAGGAAGGCCGGATCGTCGTCGTTGTTGACCCACAGCCGGAACCAGGCGCAGAGGTCGCGGATCTCGGCGCGGTCGAAGAAGCTCTGGCCGCCCGACACCTTGTAAGGAATCTGCGCCTTGCGCAGCGCCTGCTCCAGCACGCGCGCCTGGTGGTTGGCGCGGTAGAGCACGGCGAAGTCGCGGAACTCCTTGTGCTGCGAATTGCTGCGCAGGCTCTGGATGCGCGCCACCATGCGCTCGGCCTCGTGTTCCTCGTTGTCGGCATCGACCACGCGCACCGGCTCGCCCTCGCCCAGGTCGCTCCACAGGCGCTTGGGGAACAGCTTGGGGTTGGGGCCGATCACGTTGTTGGCCGCCTGCAGGATGGCGCCGGTGGAGCGGTAGTTCTGCTCCAGCTTGATCACCTTCAGGTTCGGGAAGTCGACCGGCAGTTTCTTCAGGTTGTCCAGCGTGGCGCCGCGCCAGCCGTAAATCGATTGGTCGTCGTCGCCCACGGCGGTGAAACGCGCGGCATTTGGGTCGTCCGGCACCAGCAGCTTGAGCAGCTCGTACTGGGTGGCATTGGTGTCCTGGTACTCGTCCACCAGGATGTGGCCCATGTGCTGCTGCCATTGGGCGCGCACCTCGGGGTGGTCACGCAAGAGTTTCAGCGGCAGGCCGATCAGGTCGTCGAAGTCCACGCTCTGGTAGGCCGTCAGCCGCTCCTCGTAGCGCGCCATGATGGTCGCTGTGATGCGCTCGTTGTCATCGGCAGCTTGCGCCAGAGCCTGCGCCGCATTCAGTCCCATGTTTTTCCACAGGCTGATGGTCCACTGCCACTGCCGGGCGGTGGCGGCGTCCGTGCTGCCGCCGGCGTCCTTCAGGATGCTGGTGACGTCGTCGCTGTCCAGGATGGAGAACTGAGGCTTGAGGCCCAGCACCTCGCCGCTCTCGCGCAGCATGTGCACGCCCAACGCGTGGAAGGTGCAGATGCGCACCTCCTTGGCAGGCTTGCCGATCAGACCCTTGGCGCGCTCGCGCATTTCAGCGGCGGCCTTGTTGGTGAAGGTGATGGCGGCGATGCGTTTGGGCTCCAGCCCGGCCTGGATCAGGCGGCCGATCTTGTGCGTGATGACGCGCGTCTTGCCGGAGCCGGCACCGGCCAGCACCAGGCAGGGGCCGTGCAGGAAGTTGACGGCATCCTGTTGCGCGAGATTGAGACCGTGGGAGGGGGAGGACGACATGCAGAAATCACAGGCGAAGCGACTAATCATACCGAGCGTGCATGTCACCATCTGAAGGTCGCGCCGAGGCGGTGCAACTGCTGTGACAATAGGGCCGTGCTGCAGATCCTGACCGTCACCTTCCCCTTCTTTGCCCTCGTGCTGTGCGGCTACCTCGCCGCGCGCCGGCGCATGCTGCCGCTGGAAGCCATTCCCGGCTTGAACGGCTTCGTGCTGTTTTTTGCCTTGCCTTGCATGCTGTACCGCTTTGGCGCCACCACGCCGATCGCCCAGCTGCTGGACTACTCGGTCTTCATCGTCTGGCTGCTGTGCGGCCTGGTCATGGTGGCGTTCACCATTGCCATCACGCTCAATGCGCGCATCCGCTGGAACGATGCGTCGTTCGGTGCGCTGGTGGCGGCGTTCCCCAACACCGGTTTCATGGGCGTGCCGCTGCTGGTGGCGCTGCTCGGGCCGCTGGCGGCCGCGCCCATCATCGTCGGCATGCTGGTGGACATGGTCATCACCACCTCGCTGTGCATTGCGCTCTCGCGTCTGGACGGTGCCGACAAGCACGGCATGTCTGTGGCGTTGAAGAAGGCGCTGCGCGGCATGCTGACCAACCCCATGCCCTGGGCCATCCTGCTGGGGGGGCTGGCGTCCTTCCTGCAGTTCGAGCTGCCGGGCATGGTCAACAAGACCGTGGGCCTGCTGGCCGATGCCGCTTCGCCCGTGGCGCTGTTCACCATTGGCGCGGTGCTGGCGCGCTCGCAGATCCTGGCGGAAGAGAGCCAGCACCCGCCGATTGCGCTGGCTGACTACGTGCCGGTGGCGGTGTTCAAGCTGCTGCTGCACCCGCTGCTGGTGCTGCTGGTGGGGGTGGGGGCCATGCAACTCGGTGTGCCACTGAGCAAGTTTGCGCTCACGGTCATTGTGCTGGCAGCCGCCTTGCCGAGTGCCAGCAATGTCTCGCTGCTGGCCGAGCGCTTCGGCGCCGACAACGGGCGTATCGCCCGCATCATCTTGGTCTCCACCGCGGTGGCCTTCCTGAGCTTCTCGGGCGCCGTGGCGTTCATGACCTGACCACCACCCCCTCGTCCGTCTGACCGGGTTCATGTACCGGGGCGATAGGTGTGGGCTATTCGATAGATATCGCAAATCAAATGGCCATATCAATAGTGTTTTCCTAAACTTGAGCCACTTTCAAGTCAAAGGAGTACTGTGTGATGACCGCCCATCTGCAAGCCCATGTTCAACGCCAGCCATCTTGGCTGGAGTGCCTGGCCGCCCTGGCGCAAGCCAGCTAAGACGTTCCGCTGAAACACAACGCATCCCAACCCCAAGGAGAACACCATGTCCGAAGCCAAATGCCCCTTCCACGCCGCCGGCGGCGCGCGTGCCACCCACGGCGCCCAGTCGAATGCCGACTGGTGGCCGAACCAGCTGAACCTGTCCATCCTGCACCAGCACCAGCCGGTGTCCAACCCCATGGACCCGGACTTCAACTACGCCGAAGCCTTCAAGAAGCTCGACTACAAAGCCCTGAAAAAAGACTTGGCCGCGCTCATGACCGAGTCGCAGGACTGGTGGCCGGCCGACTGGGGCCACTACGGCGGCCTGATGATCCGCATGGCCTGGCACGCCGCCGGCACCTACCGCACGGCCGACGGCCGCGGCGGCGCCAACACCGGCAACCAGCGTTTCGCGCCGCTGAACAGCTGGCCCGACAACGGCAACCTCGACAAGGCCCGCCGCCTGCTGTGGCCGATCAAGCAGAAGTACGGCAACGCCATTTCGTGGGCTGACCTCTTCATTCTGGCCGGCAACGTGGCCATGGAGACCATGGGTTTCAAGACCTTCGGCTTCGGCGGTGGCCGGGCCGACATCTGGGCGCCGGAGGAGGACATCTACTGGGGCGCCGAGAAGGAATGGCTGGCTACCAGTGACAAGGCCAACA
>Ga0114939_10000453_pt1 | contig 34232 bp, 27 predicted proteins | sample AshMeaCrysSpring_FD_87196 | JGI IMG/M metagenome (GOLD analysis project Ga0114939, IMG submission 87196) | Groundwater microbial communities from Big Spring, Nevada to study Microbial Dark Matter (Phase II) - Ash Meadows Crystal Spring | ecosystem: Environmental > Aquatic > Deep subsurface >...
ACGCGACGGTCTGGTAGGTCGCCAGCATCCTCCCGGTCACCCAGCGCGGCGAGGAGAGCTGCACGGCGATGTTGAAGTTCGCGAACGCCAGGGTCCACACGGAACCGGCCAGCACGTGCGCGAGCAGCGTCACCGCGGTCCAGCGGCTCTGGCCGATGCCGATCAACGCGATACAGGCCACCGCCGACAGCAGCCGCAGCAGCGTGTCGCTGGTGAAGCGGTGGCGCAGCCCGGCGCTCGAGAGCGCACCGAGCATTGCACCCAAGCCGAAGCCGCCCAGCAGCACTCCGAAGGTCGCCGCACCCCCGCCCAGCAGGTCGCGCGCCACGATCGGCATCAGGGCGGGGACGGCAACGATCGGGATCGTGTACAGCATGCATCGCAGCAGGATCGCGACCAGGTGCGGCGACAGGCTGACGTAACGCAGGCCCGCTGCGATCGCCGTCCCCAGCGGCTCGGGAGGAAGCTCGCTCCGCACCCTCTGCGGTTGCCACCACAGCAGCGTTGCAATGATGCCGAGATACGACACGGCATTGACGATGAATGCGGTCGCCGCGCCGACGGCTGCCACGATGACGCCGCCGATGGCCGGTCCGAGGCTGCGGGCCAGGTTGAATCCTACGGCGTTTGCCATCACCGCCGGAGGGATCTGCACGCGCGGTACCTGATCGCCAATCGACGCCTGCCATGCCGGCGCAAACAGCGCGGCGCCACACCCGATGAGGAAGGTGAACCCCAGCAGCAGCCGTGGCGTGATGCCGCCGGCGAGCGCGACAGCTGCGAGCGCGGCGGAGGCGAGCAGGGCGATCACCTGAGAGACCAGCATGATCCCGCGGCGATCACGCGTGTCTGCGAGGGCGCCGGCCAGCAGCGACAGGAAGAAGAACGGCAGCGCGCTCGCCGTCTGGACGAGTGCCACCATGTCAGGCGAAGGCGCGAGCGTGGTCATGAGCCACGACGCACCAACCGTCTGGATCATGCTGCCGAAGGAGGAGGCGAGCGATGCCCACCAGAACAGCGCGAACGCCCGGTGTTCGAACGGGGCGAGCGTGGCGCGGCGCCAGCGTTCGAATCGCGAAGGCGCTGGCTCGGCATCAACGGGCATGGGCCAATCTAGCATGGCCCCTTGTCGGTGAAGCCGATCGGACGTGCCCACGCGATATCCGAGTCGCCGGGCCGCGCGCAGGGCCCCTGCCGTCGCGTGAGCGCCCAGGCCCCGGTGGCGCTTCTCGGCGAGCGTGGAAACGCAGCAGATTCTGGCCAGTCCTTCCGCGAGATAGAGCATCGAGGTCGCGACCTGTTGCTCCCCTCCGCGCGACATGGTGCTCACGACGCCGGCTCTGCGCCCGAGTCTGAAGCAGCGGGCGTCAATCTCAATGGCGCGGAGCTGAATTCTACCGACGGCGACAGGGCCAAGTTATGCTGCGCGCCGGCCATTCCACCTGCATCGAGGAACACTCCGTGCGATTGATCTGTTTGCGCTCCCGGCGCTCGGCCTGCGTAACCGCTGCTGCGATGTTCCTGACGGCGGGTCTCTCGGGGCTCGCCGGCTGCTCCTCCCAGCCCTCCTCGTCTGGTGCCTGGACGGAAGGATCGAAGCGGGGCCAGGCCTACCAGCGCGTGCTGATCGTCGGCGTCAGCCCGAACATCAACCAGCGCTGCCCGTTCGAGCGCTTCCTCGCCACCCGGGTGAAGGCCAACGGGACGGTCGCGATCGTCAGCTGCGATGCGATGGATCACAAGGCACCGCTCTCGCCCGAAGCCGTCAAGGCCGCGGTGGCTGCGCAGAAAGCCGACGCGGTGATCGCTACGAACCTCGTCTCCAGGCAGTGGGGCGTGGAAGAGGGCGGGGAACGCGACACGCGCGGCGGCGGGATGTACAAGGCGACAGACACCGGTTACATGACCAACTGGTACGGCGCCTACGGCATGCCGGTGGTCTACGGTGAGTTCCAGACGCAGTCATCGATCGACACGCTCCAGAGCGATGCGCGCGTCCAGACCCGGGTCTTCGATGCGCAGAGCGCGACGCTCGTCTATTCGATGGATACGAAAGCCAGGGGCGTCTCCTCGCCGGGTGCCGGTCTCGCCGCAGTCACGACCGAGATCACCGACAAGCTGCGCAACAGCGGGCTGATCCGCTGAACAGCCTCGCCGCGCTTACCGCATCGCGTCGAACACGGCCTGGTGCGCTGCCACGATCTGCTTGCAGTCAGCCTCGTCGGCGGTCGTGCGCTCGTCGTCGAGCTGGAACGTGCCGCCCAGGATGATCCCGTCCTCGCGCGGCACCATGTAATAGAACGGCCCGTGGTAGAGGGTGTAATCGACCCCGGGTTGCGGTGGCAGCACGCAGAGCTGGCCGCGAGCGGGCCGAAGCTCTTTGTCACCGACCAGCGTGCGGGCGCCGAGCCCGGTGCAGTTGAACACGGTACGCTCGGTGAGCGCGGCCACGTCGCGAAGAGAGTCGAACCTGCGGATGCGCAGCACGCCGCCCGCCAGGCGAAAGTCCTCGAGCAGCGCCCGTAGGTAGGTCATGGGCTCGATCACGAGCTCGCGGCCCATGATCACGCGCTGGTCGCCAAAGGGATGCTCGCCACGCGAGAGCTCGCGCGATGAATCGCCGACCACCTTGAGGTGCACCTGCGTCTCGACGTCGGTCGACGGTGCCACGGTCGGTCCACCTGCATCGAGGAGGGTGAACGAGTCGGACCAGCGTATGCCATGGCGCCGGCCCGTGAGGCGCTGGAACGCGTGATACGAACGATGCAGCGCCGCTTCGAGCGTCGCGGTGAACTGCGGCGTGACGTGCTCGGCTGCGATGACGTGTGAGGGGTAGAACGTCGCAGCGGAGGCGTTCGAGGTCGTGTGCGGCCAGGCCGCCGCCGTGTAGATGGTTACGTCGTAGCCGAGGCGCTGAAGCAGGATCGAGGTCGTGAGGCCGATGACGCCCGCGCCGATGACAGCAACGGGCCCCGGCGGCGACGCGCCCTCGACGAGTCCCACCGCGAGGTTTGCGCTGCCCCAGGAGAGCGTGATTCCGCCGCCCCCGTGCCCATACAGGTGGATCAGCTGCTTGTCATCGAGCCGCTCGGCGTCCAGGCGAAATCCGGTATTCCGGTACGGCCTGAGGCCGACCGTGCTGCGCACCACGCGGTCCGGCCGAATCTCCACCGGCACGAATCGACGCGGATGGCCGCGCTGGTTGCTGCGATCGACCGCGTACGGGCGTTTCCGCTCGCAGCCCGTCGTGCTGAGCCCGCCGAGTCCGGCTGCTGCAGCGAGCCCGACGAGTCGCAGCACCTCTCTTCTCGGCATCCTGCGGCCATTCATCGGCGACTCCCCAATCTCCGGTCAGTCCATAGCGCGAAGATCCCGATCGCACTTTGCCATCAGTCGCACTGCCAGCCAATGCGCCGTGCGGAGTCGAGCCAAACCCACGTCGCCCCGGCCTTGCCCGGCATGGCAGGCGCCGGGGCTCCGATGGCAGTGCTATCTCGGTCGCATCAATCGTCCGTAGGCGTGCGGGTTGCTTCACGCCCCTCCCGTGCGGACGGCGGTGATCGACCAGCGGGCATTGATTCGATGCGACCGCGTTGCACGCCGCGGTTGCAGGTCGAAGGAAGTCTGCCGCGTGCCGGGGCCTGCCTGCGTACTGAAGCGTGCCTCGTCGACCTGGCGGCTGATTCGCGAACGGTTTCGAGCGGTGATGGCGGTGCCAGTCAACCCGCGAGCGATCGCGGCCAGGTCTCGGCGACGGGGTAGCGACCCGTCGCGGTGAGTGCGACGTGCGCGGCTCGCTCGGCGCGCAATCTCGCTCGGCGATCCATGAACGGCGATCTCTCCACCTCTTCGAGTGAGCCGGACCGGGCGAACAGGAAGCCCTGGCCCGCCACACAACCGAGCTTCAGCAGGGTTGAAGCCTGGTCCTCGTTCTCGATGCCCTCGGCGATGGTCTCGAGGCCGAGCGTTGCGCCGAGCATGACGACGGCGCGCGCAAGCTCGGGACCACCGTCCTGCTCTGTCAATCGGCTGACGAATGCACGATCGATCTTCAGTATGTCGATAGGGAAGCGGTGCAGGTAGGACAGGGACGAATAGCCCATCCCGAAGTCGTCGATCGCGAGGCGGACGCCGAGCGCCTTCAGCTGACGGAAGCGCTCGAGGTTGCTTTCGGTATTCTGCATGATCGTGCTCTCGGTCAGCTCGATCACGAGGTTGCCAGGCTCCAGACCCGACACCTCGAGCGCGTGGCGCACGTCCGCCACGAGGCTGCCCTGCTGCAGGTGGCGGCCGGAAATGTTGACGGCGACGCGCAGTCCTTCGCCGGCAGCGATCGCCTCGCTCCAGGCGCGGACCTGGCAGCATGCATCGACCAGGATCTGCCGGCCAAGCTCGATGACGCGACCCGACTCCTCGGCGATCGAGATGAAGGCGCCGGGCATGACCAGGCCACGCTGCGGATGATTCCACCGCACTAGGGCCTCGACGCCGAGCAGCTCGCGGCGCGTCAGGTCGACGACCGGCTGGAACTCGACGAAGAACTCCTTGCGGGCCAGCGCAAGGTCGATGTCCTGCTGCAGCCGCAGGTGGTCGCGCAGCTGTTCCTGCATGTCCGGGTGGAACAACACAAACCGCGCCTTGCCGGCTGCCTTGGCGTTGTACATCGCCATGTCGGCGTTGCGCAGCAACTGCTCGGTGTCATCACCGGCCTGCGAGCAGGCGACGCCGATGCTCGCCGAGGTGTCTACGTGGCGACCGTCGAGCAGCAGCGGGTGGCTGAAGACGGCCGCGATCGCAGCGGTGATGCCCTCGACATCACGCTCGCCGGCAATGCCCTCGAGCAGGATCGCGAACTCGTCGCCGCCCAGACGTGCGACCGTATCCGATGGCCGCGTGGCCTTCACCAGTCGCTGCGCCGCGGCCTGCAGCAGCCGATCGCCCGCGTCGTGTCCAAGGGAGTCATTGACGTTCTTGAAGTTGTCGATGTCCAGAAACAGCACGGCCACCTGCTGCCCCGACCTCTGGGCCAGTGTGAGTGCGTGCTCGACGCGGTTCCAGAACAGGCTGCGATTGGCCAGCAGTGTCAGGGGATCGTGGAAGGCGAGCTTGCGCAGCTGCTCTTCCAGGGTCTTGCGCTCGCTCACGTCGCGGAAGTTGAGGGCCAGGCCGGCGATCGCCGGGTCGTCCATCAGGTTGCTGCCGACGCTCTCGAGCGTGCTGCGCCGCTCGCCGATCTCGACTGCGACCTCGATCGGCCCGACCACGCGGCCGGGCGTCGCGGCGACCTCCGCGAGGAACGCGGCCAACCGCTCGCGATCGCCGTCGACCCAGAGGTCGAGGAGGTTGCAGCCGACCAGGTCGTCGGGATGCCTGGCGAAGGTGCGTTCGGCGGCCGGCGAGGCGAATCGCAGCTGTCCGTCCGCGTCGGTGATCATGATCACGTCGGAGGCGTTCTTGATCAGCGACGCGTAGCGCGCCTCGACGATGTCGGCGGCGCGACGCTCGCGCAGCAGCGCATCGTCGCGCGAGAGCACGCCCTGCCGCACCATCACCAGCGAGGTGAGCACGAAGATGATCACGGTCATGGCGTTGACGGGGCTCGAGGCAGTGCTGCTCTCGAGGGCGACCAGCACCAGGAAGGACACCATCATCGCGATGTAGGGTATGCCCTGCACCAGGACGCTGCCGAGTGCGCCGGGCGAGGGCGGTACGATGGGCTTTCCGCGCAGCTGCTCGCGCGCGGCAGCGGCGAGCCAGATGTAGCACGACAGGTAGATCGCATCCGAAACGCCGCCTGGCAGGTAGGTGCCCACGATCTTCGACATCGCCCAGACGATGTCGGCGATCAGCATCGACGAGAAGCCCAGCGTGAGCAGCATCAGCGTCCGGCGCTGGAGGGGAGCAGCCTCGGAGTGCATCAGGACCATGCCGAATGCCAGCAGCATCACGCAGTTGAGCGTGATGTAGCTCTGCGCCAGCAGATACTTGAGCATGTCCGGGTCGCGCTGGGCCGTGGCGGTCGGTGCGATCACGAAGAACCAGAAGAACGCGCCGAAGCCCAGCATGAGGATGGTCGCGTCCAGGCCGAGTCGCAGCCACGGCACCCTGACGGCCGCGGCGCGGATCACTGACAGTGCCGCGGCAAACACCAGCGGATAGAAGGCCAGGAAGAAGACGTCGCCGATCGACGGGAAGGGGTCTACGCCGAACAGCCAGTATGTCGAGTGCAGCAGGTTGCCGGCGCTGTAGGCCGCGAGCGCTCCCGTCAGCAGCCACCACGTGCGCCGTGCCGCCGGATCCCCGGCACGGTATGCCGCCGCTGCGGCGAGAATCGACACGGCGACACTCGCGACCGAGTCGGAGTAGAGGTTGAATACCTCGAGCACGCGCCCCCCGCGTCCGTCGAGGAGAATCATCAGGATCGCGATCGCGATGTAGGCGAACAGTGCCGAGCAGACTACCCTCGTCCAGCGCGAATCTCGCGACGCGGGTGTGGTCATCTCAGGTTTCGCATCCCGCCCTGGCGACATGTTTCTTGGCGCGGAGATAGCGCCGCTTTCGGCTGTTGTCGACCGGGCCAATGTAGCCTCAACGTGCCTGGATCCCGCTGTGAACGGTGTACGAGAACCCGGGACAAGTTCGTGACGCAGCGCACAGTTCGATCCGCGACGGTCGCGGGAGTACTATCGGGACACTGCATCGGGGGTGGTTATGACGAGTCGGAAGGAAACCGTTCGCGGCCGCAACGTGACGATCCACTTCGATGCCACCAGGTGCGTGCATTCGCGCAACTGCGTGCTCGGCCGCCCGGATGTCTTCGTCCCGAACGCCGAGGGTGAGTGGATTCACCCGGACAACGCGACCGCCGACGAGGTGGCGGCGCTCGCAGCCGGTTGCCCCTCCGGCGCAATCACGTACGAGCGCTTCGACGGAGTGGCGAACGAGCCGCCGCCGATGGTCAACACCGTCCGGGTCCTCGAGAACGGCCCGCTCGCTTTTCATGCACCGCTCAGCATCGCCGCAGCGGATCAGGCGCTGCGCGCAACGCTGTGCCGCTGTGGCGCGTCGACGCACAAGCCCTATTGCGACGGCAGCCACTCCGTCGTGGGCTTCGTCGCCTCGGGAGAGCCCGCGACCGTCGAGAGCAAGCCGCTCGAGGTGCGCAACGGCCCGGTCGCGGTGGAGCCCCGCAAGGACGGGCCGCTCAAGGTCAGCGGAGCGCTCGAGATCGTGAGCGGTACCGGCCGCACGGTCAGCCGCGCGACCCAGACTTTCCTGTGTCGCTGCGGGCAGTCGAAGAACAAGCCGTTCTGCGATGGCAGCCACAAGGCGACCGGCTTCGCGGCGCCGTGAAGCCGGCCGCGCCGGGCGCACGGCGCGAAGCAACCGCACCCGGTGAATCGCCGGTTCGCCCGGAGCCGCTGAAGCGTCAGCTCTCAGGGCTGGCCGTGTGGCTGCTCGTCATCAACGGGATCATCGGCGCAGGCATCTTCGGCCTGCCGGCCGAGGCGGCCCGGCTCGCCGGCGCCTTCAGCCCGTGGGTGTTCGTGATCTGTGCCGCGCTGATGCTGCCGGTGATGCTGTCGTTCGCCGAGCTCTCCAGCCACTTCGACGGCACTGGCGGTCCGGTGCGTTACGCGGGGAGCGTGTTCGGGCCGGCGGCAGGCTTCCTGGCCGGGTGGGCGTTCTACATCGCGCGACTCACCGCGTTCTCGGCAAACGCGACCCTGCTCGTCGGCGCCGTGGGCTACTTCTGGGCGGGCGCGGACCTGCCAGCCGTGCGGCTCGTGCTGCTGTGGCTGCTCTGCGCGGGCCTGACCGCCGTCACGCTGGTCGGGACGCGCAAGGCGATGGGTTCGCTCGGGCTGCTCACGTTCCTCAAGTTCCTGCCGCTGCTGGCGCTGGTCGCGTTCGCGCTGCTGCGGCTGCCGGGGGACCTGCTCGAGAGCATAAGCGTCGCGCCACCCGCGGATGCGCGGCTGGGCGCCGCCGTGCTGCTCGTGTTCTACGCTTTCGTAGGCTTCGAGTCCGGCCTCGTGCCGGCGGGCGAGGCGCGCGATCCGCGCCGCGACATGCCGCGCGCGCTCTACTGGGCGATCGCGATCGTGGCGCTGCTGTACTTCGGCCTGCAGGCGGTCAGCGTCGCGACGCTGACCAACCTCGCGGATACGAAGCGCCCGCTGGTCGAGGTGAGCGGGATGCTGTTCGGGCCGGCGGGAGCGCTGGCGATGATGGCCGGCATGGTGGCCTCGGTGGGTGGCAACCTCGCGGGCGCCCTGTTCTCGACGCCGCGCGTCACGTATGCACTCGCGCTGGACGGGCGGCTGCCGCACTGGTTCGGACGTGTTTCGCCACGTTTCGGCACGCCCGCGTTTTCGATTGTCGCGTTCGGCGCGGCAGGCTTCCTGCTTGCAGCCGGTGGCTCGTTCGTGTGGCTGGCGGGCCTGAGCGTGCTCACTCGCGTGCTGATCTACGTGGGCTGCATCGCGGCGCTGCCCGCGTTGCGCCGCCGTGATGCGGAAGAACCAGGAGTGCTGCGACTGCCGGGCGGACTGTTCATTCCGGGATTTGCGATACTCGTCTGCCTCGCGCTGCTCACGCAGGTGAAGGCCGCGGACTATTTCGTCACGGCCGCGATGCTGGGCGTCGGCGGATTGCTGTACCTCGTGGCGCGGGCAGTGCGGCCGGCCTGAGCGAGCCCGCTCAGCTGGCCCGCCGCGACGACGCGCGGTGATCGCTCAGCCATCGCGCTGCGCCCCTGGTCGACCGGCATCGACCGCGAAGGAAGCCAGCGTCCGTCGCGTCGACTGCGGGTCGCGCGGCGCGTCGAGGCCGATCATGTCGGCCCGCAGCCCGTCGGGCGTGATGTCGAGGCGCAGGTAGCCCCGATGCTCGCCAGTGGCGAACTTCACATTGGGATTCTCCGCCAGGCGCTCGTCGATGAGTTTTCCCGGGGCGCCCTGCGACGAGATGGACGTCGTCGTGAATTCCGTCGCCACGACCGGGGAGGCGGCGTCGGCTGGCCGCCCATTGAGGTCGGCGACCAGGAATGCATGGATGTCCCCGCTCAGCACCACCGGATTGCTCACCCGGTGAGTCGCGAGCGAATCGAGCAGGCGCTGCCGCGCGGCCGGATAGCCGTTCCAGCCGTCGGTCCAGAAGCGTTCGCCGGGTCCCGGCTGCTCGTCGATGTAGGCCATCACCGTGCCCTGCGCGAGCAGGTTCCAGCGCGCCTTGCTCGTGGCGAGGCGTGCATCGAGCCATGCCTCCTGGCGGACGCCCAGCTTGGTGCGCTCCGGCAGGAGCAACTCCGCGCAGTCGGCGACCCGGTTGGAGCCGCGGCGGCCGGGGGGCGGACAGGCCTGCGGCGATCGGTACTGCCGCTCGTCGAGCATGTAGAGATTGGCGAGCTGGCCATAGCCCAGCTGCATGTACAGCCTCATGTGCGGCCCGAAGGGCACCGCCGCGCGTGGCAACGGCATGTGCTCGTAATAGGCCTGGTAGGCGCATGCGCGCCGGGCAAGGAAGAGTTCCGGCTCGTCGTCCTGCTCCGACACCTCGTCCGCGTAGTCGTTGTCGACCTCGTGGTCGTCCCAGGTCACGAGCCATGGATATGCAGCATGCGCGGCCTGCAGGTCGCGGTCGCCGCGGTACAGCGCGTAGCGCGCACGATAGTCCTCGAGGGTGTGGCACTCGGGCGCGTCGTGACTGCGCACCTTCTTATCGCCCCAGCTCAGCTCGTAGATGTAGTCGCCGACGTGCACGACGAGGTCGAGTTCGTCTTCGCACATGTGGCGGTAAGCGGCGTAGTAGCCATGCTCGAACTGCTGGCAGGACGCGACCGCGAGCCGCAGGCGCGACACGGGGTCGTCGCGCCGCGGTGCCGTGCGGACCCGGCCGGTCGGGCTGCGCACGCCCCCGGACACGAAGCGGTACCAGTAGGGCCGCAACGGCTCCAGCCCGGTGACCTCGACGTGCACCGAGTGCGCCCACTGCGGCTCCGCAAACGCGGTGCCGGAGCGCACCACCTGCCGGAAGGCATCGTCCGCCGCCAGCTCCCACTGCACCGGCACGACCTCGGCCGACATGCCGCCGCGCGGCTCGAGCGGCGCGGGCGCGAGGCGCGTCCAGAGCACGATGGTTTCCGCAGTCGGGTAGCCCGAGGCGACGCCGAGCGTGAAGGGGTCAGTCCTGAACCTGACGGCGTCGGCCGCCCGCAGCAGCCGGGCCGGTGTCACACCAAGGACGCCAGCCACCGCGAGGCGATGCAGCAGGTCGCGACGCGACAGCCTGGATCGATGCATCCGTTTCACATCGGGCGTACGGCCCGTCACCTTGCGGAAGGCTACCCTAGTCTTCGCAAGTTACGCGACCATGTCAGGCGCCCGCGGCACTTGCGTCGCGGGCCGCGCCGACGAGGCGCCTGAAACGCTCGAGCAGCGCGGTCGGTCGCTCGCGCGTGATGCGCGGCTCGCCCTCGAAAACCGCGCCCGTGTTCGCGTCCAGGCACAGCGTGTCCCCCTCGCGGAACGTGCGCCCGCCGATGGAGCAGCTGCGCCCGTCAGCGGCGACGCTCAGCTCCTCACAGCCTACGACGCACGCCTTGCCCAGATGTCGCGCAATGACGGCGGCGTGCGAGGTCCGTCCGCCCCTTGCGGTGAGGATCCCGGCCGCCGCATGGATGGCGACGATGTCCGAGGTGACGATGTCGTCGCGCACGAGCACGACCGGTTCGCCGTCGCGCGCGAGATCGACGGCGCGCTCCGGCAGCATCGCGATGCGACCGCTCGCGACGCCGATGCTGGCCGCGGTACCGTGTGCCAGCGGCTGCTCACCACCGCTGCCCTCGACACGGACGAGTTCGATGGCGTCGAGATCGACTCCCGCAAGGTTGCGCGAGACCTCGGCCGGCGAGAGCAGCCCCGACTCGAGCTGCTCGACCGCGATGCGAAGCGCTGCCAGCCCCGTCCGCTTCGCCGCCCGGCTCTGAAGCACGTACAGCCGGCCGTCCTGGACTGTGAACTCGCACTCCTGGGCGTCACGGAATTCGCGCTCCAGCTGCTCCTTCAGCGCGAGCAGTTCGCTATGGACGTTCGGCAGCCGCAGCGCGAGGTCCGGCCCGTGCTCGAGCGTGGTCCGGCCCGAGACCACGTCCTCGCCCTGCGCGTTGAAGGCGAAGTCGAGGTACAGGCGGTCCTCTCCCGTGGCGGGATCGCGCGTGAACGCGACGCCGGCCCCGGCGTTGCCGCCCGAGTTGCCGAACACCATCCGCTGCACCGTCACGGCGGTGCCGGGATCGTCGGGGATGCGGTTGACGCGGCGGTAGGCCGCGGCTCTTGCCGAGTTCCACGAGTTGAACACCGCCGCGACCGCAGCATGGAGCTGCTCCTCGGGTGACTGCGGGAACGGTGCCCCGACGAGTTCCGCGTACAGGTCGAGAAACCGCAGCGTGAGTGCGCGCAACCCGCGGAAATCGAGCCGGTCGAGGCGCTCGGTTCCGCTGTCGCGAAGCTGTGCGCGGACCGCGGTCGCGAATGGTTCTGCCGCTACGCCGCGGACCACCTCCGCGAACGATTGCACGAGTCGCCGGTAGGAGTCCCACGCGAGTCGCGGGCTTCCGGTGATACGCAGCAATCCGGGCAGCGTGCTGTCGCAGAGCCCGACGTCAAGCACCGTGTCGAGCATTCCAGGCATGGAGACCGGCGCCCCGGAGCGCACCGAGAGCAGCAGCGGGCGGCGAGGGTTTCCCAGGCCGAGCCCGCTCGATTCCTCGATTCGTCGCGTACCGGAGCGGATCTGCGCGCGCAGCTCCTCGGTGAGCGCGCCACGCTCCAGGTAATCGCGGCAGCAGCGCGTGCCCAGCACGAACGCGGCCGGCACCGCGATCCCGACCCTCGCCATCCGCGCCAGATTGTGTGCCTTGAAGCCCATCTCCTGGGCGGATCCGATCGACGATCCGCCCGGCTCGCAGGCGATCAGGAAGAGCTGGTCCTCACCGGAGGTCATGGGACGTCAGGCGGGACGTGCCGGCGCGTCGCGCAGGACGTGGTCGCGCAGGCGGAAGGCGACTCTCAACAGGCTGTCCGAGGCTCGCTCCAGGCGTGCCGCACACTCGCTCGTGACGTAGAGCTGCCGCGCGTCGACCGCGCTGCGCGCCAGCATCCCTGCGATGCGCCGGCGCGTAGTGTCGGCCTCGTGCTCGACGGCGGCGATGCGATGGATGGCCTCGAGGAAATCCATGGTGTCCTCGCGCGAGGCGCCGGGAGTTCCCGCGCGCAGCGTCGAGAGCGCCTTGATCAGTTCCTGGCTGCCGTTGGTCAGCAGGTTCCCGAGATCGATCAACGCGCCGAGAACAGGCGCGAGTTCGGAGCCCGGGTCCAGGAGCGTGACGAAGAATGCCGCGTCCTCTAGGTCGTCGGCGACGTTGTCCGCCTCCTCGATGAAACCCTTGAGGAACCGTGCGTCCGGGGATACGACACTCGCGCTGCGCACCTGGTTCAGCAGCCGGTCAGCATCGCTTTCCCAGGCCTTGGCGCGGACGGCGAGGCGCTCGGCCTCGGCGGGGCCACCGTGGTCACACAGTCCCTGCAGAGCGTCCCGCACGGCGCCTGCAATCTCGACGACCAGCCCCACGTGATCCGCGACCAGGTCCAGGAGACGCAGACCGGAGCCTCGGACGTGGCGCAGCAGCTCGGCACGGATCTCGTCGATCACCAGGGAGTCGGGGCGACCGGAGCGCGCCGCCTCGGATGCGGTGCGAAGCACGAACTGCAGAAAGTCCGTCGTGCGTGAGCTGCCGAGCAGGTTCTCCAGCGACTGTCCGAGGTGCAGCTCGCCGCGGGCGGCGAAATCAAGCGCTTCGAACACGACCCGGTCGCCGCCGAGGCGCAGGAAAGCCATGTGGCCGACTTCCTCGTCGGCGGCCCAGCGCAACAGGCGCAGCGCGGTCGCCTTGCCGACGAGGCTTCGCAGGCGCTTGCGGGCTTTGTTCCAGTCGATCAGGAACACGATCCGCGAGCCGAGGAAAGCAACGTAGTCGAGCAGGTCGGCCTCGTCGCGTGCCGCGTACCGCCCGAGCGCGAGGTGATAGAGGCCGTCCTCCATGTTGCGGTCGCGCACCGAGCGCGTGTCTTCCCATTGGACCGCGTAGCGGGCGAACAGGCCCTGGAAGAACAGCAGGCGCTGCAGGTGGACGTCGGTGTAGGTGAGCGCGCAGGTGAGTCCCTCGACGTGCACGACCAGCACGTGGGCATCGGTCGTGCCGATGTCGTTCTGGATGACGAGACGGGAACCGCCGCGTGTCGCGGTCGTTCCCAGTCCGGGATGATCGAACTTGAGCGGCGCGGTGCGCCGCAGCCCCTTCATGAACGCCTGCACGACCAGCCGGTCCTGGGGTGCCAGCTCGTAGACCGCCGCGCCGTCGAGGGTCTCGCCAGCGACAGCATGCTGGAGGCGGTTGAGCGCCTTGTGCATGTCCATGACGAGCAGGTGCGCGCTGTCACCCTGGTCTCGCTGCGCGCGCGTCAGCTGGTCGAGCGTGCTGCCGCGAATCAGTTCGTCTTGCAGCTGCTTCGGATCGGGCAGCGCGACGGCCGCACGCTGCTGGAAGGCGGCACGCTCGTCGGCTGTCAGTTCGTCCTCCGCGGCGATGCAGGCCTGCAGCATGAGGTCCAGGTCGCGGCGCATCGCATCCAGCAGTCGTGGCAGAGCCGGCACGCGGTAGGTGTCGTCGCCTGCGCGCCGGGCCTCGCCCGGCACGGCATCGAGGGACTCGTCGTCAATTCCCGCCTGCAATCGCTCGTGGCGCAGTTTCGGGGCTGTGGGCCCCGGATCGTCGGCCTGGTGGCGCGCGGCCTGGAGCAGTGTGAACAGGTACTTGATCCGGTCGTTCGCAGCGAGTGCCTCGTTGACAAGGCGGGGCAGTGCCAGTTTGCGTTCCCCGAGCGATGCGACGATCGCCGATTTGCTTGCCACAGCCGCAACCCTCCAGGCAGGACCGGTGACAGGCGCATGATGGTCCCGTCGGTCGTCACCCTGTAGCGGTGCAGTCCACACAGCCTTAGCGGAATATGCAGTCCGCGGCCCGGAGGAGCGGCCGTGTAGACCGGTCGCCGATGTGCAAACCCTTGACCGGACAGTGGTCGCGGATCATGTTAGATCACTTGCGCGGCGCGCCTGCGCGGCGGGACCTGGGACCATGCTCTCGACTGATGCGATCCTCGAACGTGCGGCTGAACTCAGGGGCAGGGGCGTTCCCTTCGTCCTCGCGACCGTCGTGCGTTGCGAATCGCCTACCTCCGCCAAGCCGGGAGCCAAAGCCATCGTCGACGCGGGTGGCGTTATTTCCGGGTGGATCGGCGGAGGCTGCACTCAGCCTGCCGTCGCCTCTGTGGCGAAGAAGGCCCTGTCGGACGGACAGCCGCGCCTGATCCGCGTCAGCCCCTCCAAGTCCGGTCCGCCGGAGGAGGGCATCCTGGACTTCGGCATGACCTGTCACAGCGGTGGCACGGTGGACATCTTCCTGGAGCCGTTCGGCTCGCGGCCCAGCCTGCTGATCATCGGCGCCTCGCCCGCGGCGCAGTCGCTGGCGGGACTCGCCGCGCAGGTCGGTTTCGAGGTGTTCGTATCCGCGCCGGGGGCGGACCGGGAGATGTTTCCAGCAGCGCGGCAGCTGCTGGACGGGACGGATCTGACCGGACTCAGCTGCGGGACGCCGGACTTCGTGCTGGTCGCCACTCAAGGCAAGCGTGACGAGTCAGGCCTGGAGGCGGCGCTCGGGACCGGCGCCGGGTACGTCGCTTTCATTGCCAGCGAGCGGAAGGCGGCCAAGCTGCGCAGTTACCTCAAGGAGCGCGGGCACGATCCGAAACGCGTGGACGGGATCGTGTCGCCCGCAGGCGTGGAGATCGGAGCCGTGACGCCCGAGGAGATCGCGCTCTCGGTGCTCGCCGGCCTCGTCAAGGCGCGTCGGACCCGGGGTGCTTCCACGATCGAGGCAGTGGCGGATCAGCCGGAGGGAATCTCGATCGAGCAGTCGGCAGCGAGCGCGATCGATCCAATCTGCGGCATGACCGTCGATGTGGCCACGGCAGAATTCCGCAGCGAATATCGGGGCGTCTCCTATTATTTCTGCTGCGCGGGCTGTCAGCAGCGCTTCGAGAAGGGCCCGGAGCGGTACGTCGCAGGCGCGGGAACGACAGCCTGACGGGCGTCGGCCTGGCGGGCCTGGTCGCGGGAATCCATTCGCATCGGGACCGCGAACACAACAAGGGCGAACAGATTGTGGTCGCGAAGGGGGAGCCATGGCACCGGACATCTTTGAGGCCGTTGCGGAGCTTCGCGCCAGCAGGCGGCCCTTCGCTGTTGCGACCGTCGTAGAAACACGGGGGTCGGTCTCGGCAAAGACGGCATCAAAGGCGGTCATCGACGAACACGGTCGGGTCGTTGCCGGCTGGGTCGGCGGTGGTTGTGCCGAGTCGGCGACCTGCCACGCGGCGCTCCAATGCATCGAGAGCGGCGAGACTGCAATCCTCGAGGTCGACATGAACGACGAGGTCCTGGGAGCCGGCATGCCCTGCGGTGGGCACATGCGGGTCTACGTCGAGCCTGTGCTCGCCAGGCCGACTCTGTGGCTGATGGGTCACGGCCGGGTCGCCGAAGTCCTGTGCAGCATGGCCGACCTGGTAGGGCTCGATGTCGTCGTCAATGATCCGATGGCCGACCAGCAGCGCTACCCGACGGCGTCGAGGCTGATTACCGACGATCTCGACTATTCACAGCTCAGCCCGGCGCCGCACGACTTCGTCGTGATTGCGACCCAGCACAAGGGTGACCACCTCTCCATGAGGCGGGCAATGGCGTCAGGCGTGCGCTACATCGCCTTGATCGCGAGCCGTAAACGCTCCCGTCTCGTGATCGACTACCTGCAGCGGGAGGGCGCGACCGAGGCGGATCTCGACCGCGTGATGGCCCCTTCAGGACTCGACCTCGGCGCACGCACGCCGGAGGAAATCGCGCTCTGCGTGATCAGCGAGATCGTGCTCGTGCGGCGTGGCGGCACCGGGATGCGCATGCGTGACAGGCTCCGCGACCAGCACGTGAAGCCCAGGCTCAAAGCGGCGGAAGGCTGAGTGGCTCCGACCCCCGTGGCGAGCAAGCGGCCCGCTGCGGGGCATCTTCCCCTGGCGGTGACCACGCTCGTCCTGGCGATCCTGCTGGTCCAATCGGCCGGGCCCGGCGCAGCCGTGCTTTCCGCCTTGGCCTGGATTGGTTTCATGCCGGTGATCGCCGTATCGCTCGCCGCACTGGCCCGCAGCCGGAATCTGCGTTGCCTGCACATGACGCTTTTCGCGGTTGTCCTCGGAAGCGTCGGCATGCTGCTCGGTGCGATCCTAGACTTTGGGCGATTCGGGCTCGCCGTGCTCGCGGACTGGTGCAGCGCACTGCCACCGGTCGGCCTCGATACTATTGCGAGCCGCGTCGCGCCGGCGCCCTGGACCTACCTCGGGATGCTGATCGGTTGCAACCTGGGAATGGTCCTGTCGGCCGCAACTCTGCGACCGGTTGCGGTGCCAGCCGCGATGCTGATGGCGCGCCTGGTCTGCTGCAATGCAGGAATGATGCTCGGAATGATCCTGACGGAAGCCCTGTTGCCGGCCTCGTTCGCTGGCGTCTCGGGAGTTCCCGGGCCAGTGCGAATGTTGATCGTGATGGTGCTCGGCATGACAGCGGGCATGTGGGGCGGCTGGTGGATCGCGGAGCTGGCAATGCGCTGGCAGGCGCGTTCGACACGTCTTGCTGCGTTGCGGCGAACGCCTGAGCTGCGCAGCTGAATCCGTCCTGCCTCGGACTGCGATCACGTCGCATCGGCATGCCGCACCCGCATGCGCGTATATTCGTAAGAGCTCGCATATTCTCGACGGTCGAACAATCAGAACGAGAGGAGGTCCGATGATCCCGCCCTCATTCGACTACCACGCCCCTGCGTCGGTCGCCGAGGCACTCAAGCTGCTCGGCAGTCTTGGATCCGATGCAAAGCTTCTGGCCGGCGGGCACAGCCTGCTGCCGATGATGAAGCTTCGTTTCGCGCAGCCCGCGCACCTGATCGACCTGAATCGCATCGAAGCGCTGCGCGGCATTCGCGAGGAAGGTGCCGAGATCGTGATCGGCGCGATGACCGTGGAAAACGACCTGCTCGACTCGAGGCTGCTGCAGCAGAAGGTGCCGTTGTTGCCGGAGGTGGTGAGCCAGATCGCCGATCCGCAGGTGAGAAACCGCGGCACGATCGGCGGCGACATCGCCCACGGCGACGCTGCTAACGACCACCCTGCGGTTGCGATTGCGCTCGACGCAACCCTGGTGCTCGAAGGTCCGAAAGGGCGCCGCAGCGTCAAGGCGGACGGTTTCTACCACGGCATGTATGCCACCGAGCTGGCCGAGGACGAGATCCTCTGCGAGATCCGGGTGCCCGCTTTTGCGCCGCGCACGGGTTACGCCTACGCGAAGCTCAAGCGCAAAACGGGCGACTGGGCCGCCGCCGCCGCCGCGGTCGTCATGCGCATGGCGGGGGACAAGGTCGAGTCCGTGCGAATCGGGCTTACGAATGCCGCCGCGACTCCGCTGCGTGCTACCGACGCTGAGCAGGCCCTCGTCGGCAAGGCCCTGAGCGATGCCACCATCGCAGACGCCGCAGCCCGGGCGATGTCGATCTGCGAGCCCGCCGAGGACCTGCGCGGCGATGCGGAGTACAAGACTGCGATGACCGGAGTGATGCTGCGGCGCGCGCTGGAGCGTGCCGCCGCGCGCTGTCGCTAGCCACGCAACTTCAAGGCCGTCGCCCGAGAACGACGGCCGGACCACAGGGGAGAGAGATGTCCAAGAAACTCATCAGCCTCACCGTCAATGGACGGAAGGTGGAGACGGCAGTCGAGCCACGCACCCTGCTCGTGCACCTGCTGCGAGAGGATTTGAGCCTCACGGGCACGCACATCGGCTGCGAGACCAGCCACTGCGGTGCCTGCACAGTGGATATGGACGGTCGTTCGGTGAAGAGCTGCACGGTGCTTGCCGTGCAGTGCGAGGGATCGGACGTGCGCACGGTCGAGGGACTGGCGAGCGGCGGTGTGCTGCATGCGGTACAGGAAGGCTTCTACAAGGAGCATGGCCTGCAGTGCGGATTCTGCACTCCGGGCATGCTCATGCGCGCGCAGCGGTTTCTCGTGGAGAACCCGAATCCGACTGAGGAGCAGGTTCGCGCCGGGATGTCCGGCAACCTGTGTCGCTGCACTGGCTACCAGAACATCGTGAAGGCCGTGCTATACGCAGCCGAGAAGCTGCGCGACAAGCAGGAAGCGGCGGCCTGACACCTCGACAGACCACGGGGAGAGTTACCAATGAACGCACCAGCAGAACGCGCCACGGCGCTGGCCGGAATCGGCGAATCGCGACTGCGCAAGGAAGATGCCCGCTTCATCCAGGGCAAAGGCAACTACGTCGACGATCTCAAGCTGCCGGGGATGCTGCACATGGACATCGTGCGCGCACCCGTGGCGCATGCGCGCATCAAGAAGATCAACAAGGCGGCCGCACTGGCCATTCCGGGCGTGCACGCGGTGCTGACCGCGGAGGACCTCAAGCCGCTGAAGCTGCACTGGATGCCGACCCTGGCCGGCGACGTCCAGGCGGTGCTGGCCGATGAGAAGGTGCACTTCCAGATGCAGGAAGTCGCCGTGGTGGTGGCGGACGATCGCTACATTGCGGCTGACGCGGTCGAGGCGGTGGAGGTCGAGTACGAGGAACTGCCCGCCGTGGTCGACCCTTTCGCCGCGTTGCAACCCGGCGCCCCGGTGCTGCGGGAGGATCTTGCAGGCAAGTCCGAAGGTGCGCACGGAAAGCGCACGCACCCGAACCACATCTTCACCTGGGAGGCTGGAGACAAGGCTGCCGCTGACGCCGCCTTCGCCTCGGCACCTGTCAAGGTGCGGCAGAAGATGCTCTACCCGCGGGTGCATCCCTGTCCGCTCGAGACCTGCGGCTGTGTCGCGTCGTTCGACCCGGTGCGCGGCGAGCTCACGACCTGGATGACCTCGCAGGCGCCGCACGTGGTGCGGACGGTCGTGTCGATGCTGTCGGGCCTGCCGGAATCCAAAGTGCGCATCATTTCGCCGGACATTGGCGGCGGCTTCGGCAACAAGGTCCCCATCTACCCTGGCTATGTCTGTGCGATCGTGGCATCCATCGTGCTCGGCCGGCCCGTGAAGTGGGTCGAGGACCGCGTCGAGAACATCTCGAGCACGGGATTCGCGCGCGACTACCACATGGACGGCGAGCTCGCGGCCACCGCGGACGGACGCATCGTCGGCCTGCGCGTCAACGTCGTGGCGGATCACGGAGCGTTCGATGCCTGCGCCGATCCGTCGAAGTTTCCGGCCGGCCTGTTCCACGTCTGCTCCGGGTCCTACGACATCGCTGCCGCCTACTGCCGCGTCGACGGCGTTTACACGAACAAGGCGCCGGGCGGCGTCGCATACCGCTGCTCCTTCCGCGTGACCGAGGCCGTGTACCTGGTCGAGCGGATGGTCGACGTGCTGGCGCAGCAGCTCAAGATGGACAAGGCCGAAATCCGCCGCAAGAACTTCATCCGCAAGGAGCAGTTCCCATACCGCTCGCCGTTCGGGCTCGAGTACGACTCGGGCAACTATCATGCGGCGCTCGACAAGGTGCTGGCTGCCGTGGACTACAAGGCACTGCGTGCCGAGCAGGCCGCGAAGCGCGCGGATCCGAAATCCACCACCCTGATGGGTATCGGCCTGTGCACGTTCACGGAGATCGTGGGCGCAGGTCCGTCGAAGATGTGCGATATCCTCGGCGTGGGCATGTTCGACTCCTGCGAGATCCGTGTTCATCCGACCGGCAGCGCACTGGCGCGCATGGGAACCATCACGCAGGGCCAGGGTCACCAGACGACTTATGCCCAGATCATCGCCACCGAGCTCGGCATCCCCTCCGAGGAGATCCAGATAGAGGAGGGCGATACCAGTACGGCGCCCTATGGTCTCGGCACGTATGGGTCGCGCTCGACGCCGGTCGCGGGTGCCGCGATCGCCATGGCAGCGCGCAAGATCCACGCCAAGGCGCGCAAGATCGCGGCGCACCTGCTCGAGGTGGGCGAGGCCGATCTCGACTGGGAGATCGACCGCTTCAAGGTCCGGGGCGACGACCAGCGCTTCAAGACCATGAAGGACATCTCCTGGGCCGCCTACCACCAGGCGCCTCCGGGCCTCGAGCCGGGTCTCGAGGCCGTGCATTACTACGACCCTCCGAATTTCACGTTTCCCTTCGGGATCTACTTGGCCGTCCTGGACATCGACAAGCTCACGGGCGAGACGTCGGTGCGGCGCTTCTACGCGCTCGACGACTGCGGCACGCGGATCAACCCGATGATCATCGAGGGCCAGATTCACGGCGGCCTGACGGAAGGATTTGCCGTGGCCATGGGTCAGCAGATGCCGTTCGATGCGCAGGGCAACCTGCTCGGCAACACCCTGATGGACTACTTCCTCCCCACCGCGGTGGAAACGCCGAAATGGGAAACGGACTACACCGTCACGCCTTCGCCTCACCACCCGATCGGCGCGAAGGGCGTCGCCGAGTCACCGCACGTCGGCTCGATTCCCTGCTTCACGAACGCCGTGGTCGATGCGTTTTCGCATCTCGGGATCACGCACATGGACATGCCGCATACCTCCTGGCGGGTGTGGAAGCAGCTCCAGCAGTCTGGCGTCGCGTAACGAGGAACCGCCGTGGAAGTCAAGGTAGACAAGCGCTATCCGCTCGAGGTCGATGCGGCTCGGGCCTGGGTCGTGCTGCGTGACCTGCGCTCGGTGTCGGTCTGCATGCCGGGCGCGGAGCTCACGGACCAGGTCGACGATTCGCACTTCAAGGGCAAGGTGAAGGTGAAGGTCGGGCCGGCCACGGCGCTGTTCGACGGCGACGTCGTCATGCAGCAGGTCGACGATGCCGCCCGCCAGATCCGCCTCAATGCCAAGGGCTCGGACAAGGGCGGGTCCTCGGCGACCATGGACCTGACTGCGACCATCGAACCGACCGACAGCCCCGCCGCCTGTGTCCTCGTCGGGCGGGCGGACGTGATCGTCAACGGCAAGTTCGCGCAGTTCGGCGGGCGCATGATGAGCCAGGTTTCGGACATGATTCTCGGCCAGTTCGCCGGGAATTTCGGAGCGGCCGCCGCCGCCCTGCCGGCACCGGGCGCCGGGGACAGCGCGGCACCGGTTGCGGATGCCGCCGCTGCCCAGGCGGCGCTCAGCACCAGCGACCGCGAGATCAATGCATTTGCCATGGTCTGGCAGATGGTGAAGAGCTGGTTTGCCGGCCTGTTCGGAAAACGCAGCTGAATCCAACGGCGTGGACGAAAGCGCCCTCAAGGTTGCCCTGCACGAGGCCGGCTACGTCGCCGAGGCCGGGCTGGTCACGACTCTCTGGTTTGCGCAGGCGCTGGAGAGGCCGGTGCTGCTGGAGGGAGACGCCGGCGTTGGCAAGTCGGCAGTCGGCAGCGCCATGGCGCAGGTGCTGGGTCGTCGCCTGGTGCGCCTCCAGTGCTACGAGGGGCTGGACCTGCCGCAGGCCGTCTACGAATGGAACTATGGACGCCAGCTGCTGGCGATCCGGCTGCATGAGCAGGATCGCAGCGGCATCTCGGAGCACGATCTCTTCTCGCAGGAGTATCTGCTCGAGCGACCGCTGCTGGCGGCGATTGCGAGCGACGCACCGGTCGTGCTCCTGATCGATGAGATCGATCGGGCCGACGAGGCTTTCGAGGCCTTCCTGCTCGAAGCACTGGCGGATTTCCAGATCACGATCCCGGAAATCGGCACGATTAGTGCGCGACATCGCCCACTGGTCGTATTGACGAGCAACGCCACGCGGGAACTGTCCGATGCGCTGCGGCGCCGCTGCCTCTACCACTACCTCGACTATCCGAGTCCCGAACGCGAAATCGCGATTGTCAGGACCACCCTGCCGGATGCGGAATCGAGACTGGTCGAGGAGAGCGTTGCGTTCGTGCAGCGCCTGCGCAGGGAAGACCTGCAGAAGACGCCGGGAATCGCCGAGACGCTCGACTGGATCCGAGCCTTGCACCACCTCAAGCTCAAGGCTCTCCCGGAGGATCCCGAGTCGATCCTGCGTACCCTGTCCTGCCTGCTCAAGACGCGGGGGGATCGGTTCCAGGTCAGTGCAGAGCAAGTGCGCCGGCTCGCCGATGGGCGGGACACCGGCGCGGCAGTGTCGTCGGCCTGAGGCGGTCCGCAGCGGTGGAGGCTCAGCCACTGCAGGCCATCGCGGGCTTCGCTGCACACCTGCGGAACCATGGCTTCGCGGTTGGCGTGGCCGAGCAGCGTGGCTTGGTGCGCGCCGCGCTGGTCCTGCACCCCACCGAGTACCAGCGTCTCGAGGCGGGCTGGCGGAGCCTCGTCTGCCACGACGCGACATCCTGGCGCCGCTATCCCGAGGTCTTTCGTTCCTACTGGTTTCCCTACCGGCTCACCGGCCAGGTTCGCGTCAGCGGGTACGCCCGGCCGCGACGCGACCTGCGCGATGCGGTCGCAGCCTTGCACCGCTCGATGGCGACCAACGAAAAGCATGCTGCGACGCCGGGCGATGTTTCGCTTGAAGGCGAGGATCCCGGGGAGGACCCGGCGCCGGCGGAGAGGGCGCAAGGTGGCGCGAGTCGAACCGAGGCGCTCGAGCAGCGCGACTTCATGCAATGGTTGCCGCAGGATCTCGCTCGGCTGGAGCGACTGGTCGAGGCCATCGCACAGCGGCTGCGGCGCCGGCTCCTGAGACGCCGGGAGCGTGATGACCATGGTCAGCGCCTCGACCTGCGTGGGACGCTTCGTTCGAGCCTGAAGACCGGCGGCATGCCGTTCGAGCCCGTCTGGCACGCGCGCCGCAAGGAGCGGCCACGGGTCTTCGTGCTGGTCGATGTCAGCCGGTCCATGGAAACGCATGCGCAGCTGTTTCTACGGATCGCGCGCGCTTTCGTCGGTGTGCTCGACGCGCGAGTGTTCGTGTTTCACACGAAACTGGCGGAAGTCACGCCGCTGCTCAAGCGCGACTCCGGGCGCGTTCAGGAAAAGGTCAATGCAGTGACCGCCGGTTTCGGCGGCGGAACCCGCATCGCCACCAGCCTGCAGGAGTTCCTCGACGTGCATGCCGGCCGGTCGATGACGCGTGCCTCGCGAGTCTTCATCCTGTCGGACGGTTTCGACAGTGATCCCGAACAGGACCTGCGACGACAGCTCTGGCGGGTCAGGCGCCGCGGCGCGAGTATCTACTGGCTGCATCCGACGATCGAGCGGCCGTCGTCCATGGCGGTGACGAATGCTGCGGACCTCGTCGATGCCTTCGCCCCGGTTCACAATCTGGAGAGCCTCGATCGCGTGCGCCTGCTGATCGAGTGAAGGAGACGTACATGGGTTGCATCCTGAAGGCCGGTGGCGGCCTGTACTCGCGGCTCGCGGTGGGAGCGGTGCTGCTGGCTGCCGGCGAGGCGCGACGCATGGGCGGCCGCCCGAAGTCGTTGCTGCAGCTGGGCGGCGTGCCGCTGATCCGCCGCAATCTCATCGCGCTCTCCGGCGCGGGCGTGGACGAGGTCGTGGTGGTGCTCGGCCACCGCGCCGGGGAGATCGAGCCGGCGCTGCTCGATTTCCCGGTGACCATCGTGCACAACGCCGACTACGGGTGCGGCCAGATGTCGTCGATGCACCTCGGCATCGCGGCCCTGTCGGAACGGCTGGACGCAGTGATCGTCGCCATGGCGGACCAGCCGCTGGTCAACTCCGAGGACATCACGGCACTGATCGGCGCATTCAAGAAGCGCGGCAACGCGTCGGCCGTGGTGCCGTTCGTCGACGGCGAGCGCGGCAACCCGATCGTGCTCGATGCCGCGGTGCGTGCGGCCGTGCTCGCGGGGGACGCCAGGTTCGGATGCCGGCAGTGGCTTGCTGCACATCCCGAGCAGGTCGCACGCATGGAAACGGGCAATCGCCACTACTGCGTGGATATCGACAGTCCTGAGGACATTGACGCGTTCGCGATCAAGTACGGGCACGCGCTCAGCTGGCCGCCGGGCGTGAGCGCCTGACAACCTATCCACCGACCTCGCCATCGGCAGTCGTACCTGGTGCAGTCGGAGTCGATCGGCTGTGCCACCGCTCCTGCGGTCGCGTTAGCACGGGCCTGCGCCACGTGCAGCGCGCGGACGGCAACGCACTTGCGGCCATTACGCTTGATCGCGCAGCAGGCCGGGAGCAGCCTGTGAACCAGGATTCAGCGTTGTTGCGTCAGGCGGACGAAGTCGTTACGCGGACTGCTGCCGCAGTGCAGAGCCCCGGGCGCGCCTGAGGCGGAATTCCCTCCGCCCCATCCCGACACCCCACGCCTGCGACTCCGACCGCTCGGCACTGAGCGATGGAGGAGTGCACCATGGCGACGAGCAGGAAGCCCAACATACTCGTGATCTGGGGCGATGACATCGGTGTCTGGAACGTTTCGTGCTACCACCGCGGTCTCATGGGCAACCGGACGCCCAACATCGACCGTATCGCGGCGGAGGGCGCGATCTTCACGGACTGCTACGGGCAGCAGAGCTGCACGGCTGGCCGCGCCGCATTCATCACGGGTCAGCACCCGTTCCGCACCGGCCTGCTGAAGGTCGGCCTGCCGGGCGCCGAGCTCGGCCTGCGGCCCGAGGACCCGACCATCGCCGACCTCCTGAAGAACCACGGCTACATGACCGGCCAGTTCGGCAAGAACCATCTTGGCGACCGCAATGAGTACCTGCCGACGGTGCACGGGTTCGACGAGTTCTTCGGCAACCTCTACCACCTCAACGCCGAGGAGGAGCCCGAGGACCCGCAGTACCCGAAGGATCCGAAGTTCAAGCAGCGCTTCGGCCCGCGCGGTGCGCTGCGCTGCAAGGCCAGCGACACGGACGACCCGACGGTCGATCCGCGCTTCGGCCGGGTCGGCAAGCAGACCATCGAGGACACCGGCCCGGTTACGCGCAAGCGCATGGAGACGGTGGACGAGGAGTTCCTCGCCGGCTCGCTCGATTTCATGGAGCGCGCCGTCAAGGGAGGCAGGCCGTTCTTCATCTGGCACAACGCGACGCGCATGCACTGCTGGACGCGCCTGAGTGCGAAGTACGAGAGCAGCACGGGCTACGGCCTTTACGCCGACGGCATGAAGCAGCTCGACGACATCGTCGGCAGCCTGCTCGGGAAGCTCGACGAGTTGGGCGTGGCCGACGACACGATCGTGGTGTTCTCGACCGACAACGGCGCCGAGAAGTTCACGTGGCCCGACGGCGGCGAGTCGCCGTTCCGCGGCGAGAAGGGCGGCACCTGGGAAGGCGGCTTCCGCATCCCGTCCGTCGTCCGCTGGCCGGGCGTCGTCAAGCCCGGCACGGTCATCAACGGCATCTTCTCGCTCGAGGACTGGGCGGTGACGCTGCTCGCGGCCGCCGGCGAGCCTGACGTCAAGGAGAAGCTCAAACAGGGCCACGTCGCCAACGGCAAGACCTTCCAGGTGCACCTCGACGGTTACGACCAGCGCGAGCTGCTCGCGGGCAAGGAGCCCGGGCAGCGCCAGGAGATCTTCTACTTCGACGACAGCGGCAATCTCAACGCCGTACGCGTGCGCGACTGGAAGGCCACGTTGGCTCTTCCGGGCGACTGGCTCTACGGTGGCCCGCCGCTGCCGCTGGCATTCCCGCGTATCACCAACCTGCGCATGGATCCGTTCGAAGCCCACGTCGACTTCGCCGAGTCGCCGATGGCCATGCGCTGGGTGGCGGACAAGATGTGGGCATTCGTGCCCATGCAGGCGCTGGTCGGACACTTCCTGCAGTCGTTCAAGGAGTTCCCGCAGCGGCAGAAGTCGGCGAGCTTCAACATCGACCAGGTGATGCGACAACTGGAGCAGGGTGCGGGGGCCGGGAAATAGCCGCCGGGAGAACCGCATGAACGAGTCGGAAGCCGGGCGTGTGACCTCGAAGTCCGAGTCCGATCGCATCTCGGTCGAACTCTCGTCGCGGCGCACCGGCATGTCGTTCCAGCGCACCCGCCTGAGCGCGGACCGTACGCTGATGTCCGTGATACGCACGTCGTTGTCCCTGATCAGCTTCGGGTTCACGATCTTCCAGGTGTTCACGAAGGCCCACGAGGCCGAGATCATCAGGAGCAGCTTCGCAGCGCGCAATTTCGGTCAGGCGCTGGTGCTGCTCGGCACGCTGATGCTCGGCCTCGGCATCGTCTACCACGTGCAGTTCATGACCGGGCTGCGACGCGAGCGGGCGCAGATGAAGGCGGACGGGCTCATCCACGGCGAGAGCGCATTCCCGGTCTCGCTGACGCTGGTCACCGCCGTCGTGCTGTTCGCGATCGGGCTGTTCGCGCTCGCGAGCACGGTGTTCGGCATCGGGCCGTTCGGCTGAGCCGGAAACACTTCCGCCTACTGGGGTGCCGGATGCGGGTTCAGAACGTGATCCAGAGCCGCAGCAGGTGGCGCTTGCGGTCTTCCTCCGGGTGGTCCACGTAGTCCGTTCGTGCGTGGATGACCGTGTGGTTCGAGAGGAGCTGCACGTCGCCCGGCTCGAGTTCCATGTCGACGTGAAACTCGGGCGAGGCGGCGATCTCGTCGTAGAGATCAAGGAGTTCGTGCTCGGTCGCCGTCAGGTGAACGCCCGAATGACGCTCCGAGCTGCGGAAGTAATCCGAGTGCCAGAACGTCCGCAGCGTCCGGCCGTCGTACCGGCAGGGCGTCACCGGCAGGACCGCCGTGCCGTCGGCCGCCGCTTCGTCGCGCGTGTCGAGCATGAACGGCTCGAACAGCCGCGGTGCCAGGTCGGGCCGGCGGCGCAGCAACTCGTTGTAGACGCTCACCGAGGAGGCGATGCGGCTCAGGCCTCCTGATTTCGCACTGCGCAGGCACAGCAGGCCGACCATGTCGGCGGCATCGCAGTGGAAGGGGATGTTCTGCGTCGTCAGGTACTGGCGCACGTATCGATCGTGACGGTCGGCGCCGGTGTCGCGCACGTGGCCCAGGAGATCGCCCTTGCGGTTCTGCGCGCCCGGCCGACCGAGGTGCTGGCCCAGCCCCCAGAAGAAGATCGAGGACTCCTCGACCGACCACTCTTCCACGGGCACCCCCGAGATGACCTGGAAGCCTCGTCCGGTGGCGACCTCGGCCCGCCATGCCGCGATCTTCGACGCGAGCCTCGGCAGAGGGAAGTCTGCCGCCGTGAGGTCCGCGAGCGGTGCGTCGCCAGCCTGCCAGGCCGCGACGGCCTGGCGCAGTTCCCCGACCTCGTCGGATCCGAGTCGCACGCGCCAGGGCGCCGACTCGATGTCACGACTCTTCCACGCCGCGGGTGAGGCGACCGACGCCAGTGCCGGTCCCGCGTGCGGGCGGTTGAAGTAGCGCAGGGCCTGGTGCAGGAAAGGCAGATAGGCGGGCTCGGTCAATGCGGTCTCCTCTCGTGCGGACAACTCTACCGCCGGAAGGCGGGGGCCTGCGAGCTGCTCCGGCATTGCCGCAAGGGGCTGCCTGGTACCGCGGGCATGGACCATAATCGGCGCGCATACGACGCTGCTGCCGGAACGAGGGGACTGCCGTGTCCGACTTCCTCGCCAGCTCCTGGGTCCAGGATCTCGCCGTCAATCTCGCCGCCTCCCTGGTGCTCTTCGGCGGCGGCTTCCTGATCGGCAAGTGGCGCGGCCGGCGCCAGCGCCTCGGCCGCAACCTCGAGCAGTACGACTTCTGTCCGTTCGTCGTGGATGCGCAGGGCTTCCCGCAGTTCAGTCTCGAGCTGTTCGAGCGTGGCGTGAACCACCTGCTCGACAACGTGGACGCGCAGGCGGCGGGCCAGATGATCATCATCGGGGAGCAGAACGGCGTCCGCTACCAGCTCAAGCCCGACGCGCTCGCGACCTACGAGAGGTTCCACCAGCGCTACCACGGCAAGCAGCTCCTGCAGGACAGCAGCGACTACCTGGAGAACTATCGGCGCATCGTCCGACTGTTCGGCAACACCTTCCGCGGCATGGGCATCGAGATCCTGCTGCATGACCTCGTCAATCCGTCGCGCTCCATCACCTGCATCGCCGGGGGCGAGGTGACCGGGCGCTCGGAAGGCATGGGCACGACGCAACTCGTGATGGATCTCAAGCGCCGTCGGCTGCTGAACCAGGACAAGCTCAACTACGGCCTCGAAATCGGTTCGCGCCGCTTCAATTGCACGACGGTGCCGATCGTCCGCGAGCCCTACGGAATCGTCGGTGCGATCTGCATGAACATCGACACGAACTACGTCCGCGACCACGTGCTCGTCTCGCCCGAGGCCACACAGGAATTCTTCCGCAGCTACTGCGCCACGGACATGAGACTCGACGAGAACATCCTGAGCCGCCCGGAGTACGACAAGGCCGTCGCGGGCAAGCGTCACTGGCGTGACGAGCGCGGCCCCGAGCTTCTGCCGGGCGTCTGACCGCGACCCTCGCCCAGCCGCCGCGCCGGGAATCCCGCATGGACGTCTTCGATTTAATCGCCGAGCAGTTGCTTGCCGGAGCAGTCGGGCACGAGGAGCGCGCCGCCGCTGCTGCACGCCTGCACTACCTGCTCGGACGACTCGGCACCAGCCGCGTATTGACGCTGCGGTCGGAGTCGCAGTACTTCGAGCGACTCGTGTCGAGATTGGGAGGACACCCATGAACCTGCAGGACTGGGGATCGATCGGCGAGGTCGTCGGCGCCCTCGCCGTGGTCATTACGCTGATCTACCTCGCGAAGCAGATCCGTCAGAACACCCACGCGATGGAGGAGGCGCGCAGGCTTGCGCTTGCGCAGACCTACCAGATGCGTTCCGACGCCTTGCAGGCCATGCTGGTCCAGGCGGCCGACTCCGAGCACATCGGGCCGATCATCATCAAACTCACCGGACTCGGCTATCCGGAGGATGTCGCGGCGCTGGATCAGCTGACCGACACGGAGCGTCGGCGGTTCAGGATGTGGCAGATCGCCCAGCAGACCCACTGGGACAACATGCACTACCAGTACCAGCAGGGCTACCTCGACCGGGAGTACTACGAGGACGCGTTCAAGGACCGCGTCGTGCGGCTGGCCCCGACCTGGAAGGCGCTCGGGCTCACCAGCGGTCGCCGCAGCTTCTTCGCCGAGATCGACCGCCTGCTCCGGGAATGACGGGTCGCGTGAGCCGGACGGCCGACCATCCGTCGTGCCGCCCGGCCCCGGCGATCACTTTTTCGGGTCGTCGCCGCCAGCCCACGCAATGAACTTCCAGCGGCCGCCGTCCTTGATGAGGACGTCCATGTAGCGCCCGCTCACCATTTCGCGCTCCTGCTTGAGGTTTTCGCGCGCGGACTGGTAGTAGTAGTTCACCACGGCGATGTTGCCGGTGATGACGATCGAGATCGGAAACAGTTCCTGCTCGAGCGTGGAACTGTTCGACGCGTTGAAACGGTTCCAGCGCGTGAGCGACGCGCGGTTCTGCGGCATGGCCTGACTGGTTTCCCAGTAGCTGACGTTCGGGTGGACCATCGTGTCGATCCACGTCAGGTCCTCGGCCGCCGCCATCTTCCACTGCTGCTCCTCGAGCTGCCAGACTTCCTGCTGCTCGGCGTTCCAGTTCTGCGCCGTCGCGATATCCGGGACACCACTTAGGAGCAGCAACAGCACCGTCGACGCGACGATTCGCTTGATCATGGTTTTCTCCCCCGCTAGTGTTGGTGTGGTCGGCCACCGATCCGAGGATGTGGCGGCCGTGGCCTGATGATATGCCTCCGGCGGCCATGCTGCTTGCTGCGCGAACGGGCCTCGGCGTACCGTGCCCAGCCGGGTCCGGTGTCAGGAGGAATCGCCGATGAGCAAATCCGCGGAAATCGGTGCCATTGGGGTCGCATCGCCAGCGCCAGGCTGGGCGCAACGGCTGCGGCGCACCAACGACCACCTGATGTTCGATCTGCTCGGCGGGCCACGCCCATGGAAGCTGAGCTGGGTCATCAACCTGCAGAAGGCCGGCACCTTCCCCGTGCTTGCGCTGATGATGTGGCATTACAGCGCGCTGACGCCGGCCGCGACGTCGCCGGCCGCCTGGATCTACCTCGCGCTGCACGGCTCATATGGCCTGGTCTGGTTGCTCAAGGACCTCGCATTCCCGGACCCGGGCTGGCAGCGACGCGCCACCATCGGCGGCGGGCTTGCGACCCTCGCGGTATTGCTCACTTACTGGTCCTTCGGCTGGCTGTTGATCTCAGGCACCGCAGAGCCGAGCTATCCGCTTCCGGAACCGGTGTGGTTCGCGCTCTGCATCAGCCTGTGCATCCTTGGCTGCGCGGTGATGATCGCCGCCGACGCCCAGAAGTACTTCACGCTTAGGTTGCAGCGAGGCCTGATCAGGGACGGCGTGCACCGCTACGTCCGTCACCCGAACTACCTCGGCGAGATGATGGTGTACGGCTCGTTCGCACTGCTGGTCTGGCACTGGTGGCCAGCGCTCGTGCTTGCGGTCATCTGGGGCGGGCTGTTCGCGACCAACATGGCCATGAAGGAAGCGAGCCTTTCGCGCCATCCCGGCTGGAAGCAATACCGGGAACGCAGCTGGTGGCTGGTGCCATACCTGTTCTAGCGTCGGGGAACTCGACTCTCACGCAACGCTGCCCGACTCGGCGTCCGGTATGCTCGCGCGTGGAACAAGCAGGGAGATCACCTTGAATCGAGCATTCCTTTCAGCCCTGGCGCTGAGCATGGCCGCGACGACATCGACCGCAGGCACCGCTGCGCCGGACGCGGCGGCCCGCGAGATCTATGCGCACGTCATCCAGTTCCGCACGTCGGCCGGACACGGTCAGACGCCGGCGATGGTGGATTATCTCAAGGACGTGCTGACGCGGGCCGGGGTACCGGCCTCCGACATCACGACGCTCGATCATGGCGAGGCGCGCTCGATGATCGTTCGCGTGCCCGGCCGTGAGCGCGGGAAGCCGATCCTGTTCTCCGCGCACATGGACGTCGTCGACGCACGTCCCGAGGAGTGGGAGCGCAGCCCGTTCGAGCTCATCGAGGAGAACGGCAATTTCTACGGACGCGGCACCTCCGACAACAAGGCGGGCGTCGTAGCGATGATGTCCACGATCCTGCGCCTGCGCGCCGAGGGGCTGCAGCCCTCGCGCGACCTCGTGTTCGGCTTCGTCGCCGACGAGGAGACGGGCATGGAGACCACCAGGCTCATCGCCGGCCACGAGTGGGTGCGCGGCGCGGAGTTCGCCATCAACACCGACGCGGGCGGCGGACTGCTCGATGACGCCACTGGCAAGCCCCTCATCTACCTTGTGCAGGGCGCGGAAAAGACCTACGCCAGTTTTGTTCTCACGGTGACCAACCCCGGCGGTCACAGCTCTCGCCCGCGCTCGGACAACGCGATCTACCAGCTCGTGCGCGCGCTGGGCAGGGTCGAGGCCTACAGGTTCCCTGTCATGTCGAACGACCTGACGCGCGCCTACCTCGGCGCGGTGGGCCAGGCACAGGAGGGCGAGGTGGGAGCGGCGCTGCGCAGGTTTGCAGCGGACCCGAACGACGCTGCGGCTGCGGAGGCGCTCGCGAAGTCCCCCGAGTTCGTGGGTACCACGCGCACCACCTGTGTCGCGACGATGCTCGAGGCCGGTCACGCCGAGAACGCGCTGCCGCAGACTGCGAAGGCGACGGTCAATTGCCGCATCTTTCCCGGCGTGCCGGTGGAGAGCGTGAGCGAGGCGCTGGTGGCCGCGATCGGAGACGACGGCGTCAAGATCGCGACGCTCGACACGCCTGAGGCCAGTCCAGTATCGGAGATGCGATCGGAAGTCATGGCCGCGATCCGGCGCGCCGTGCACCACTACCATCCGGGCGTGCCGGTCGTGCCCTACCTTGAGTCTGGCGGCACGGACGGCAAGGTCTACCGCACCGCGGGTATCCCGACGTTCGCGAGTTCGGGGCTGTTCGCGAAGCCCTCGGAGATGTATGCCCACGGCCTCAACGAACGCCTGCCCGTGACGTCGTTCTACGAGGGGCTGGAGCACAACTACCGACTCGCCGTCGAACTGGGCGGGGCGCGGCGCCAGCCGTAGTCGACTGGCGTGCGCTGCCGCAGCGCGAGTACTCGCTGCACGCGCAAGTGATCGCTGTGCGCCGGGCCGCTGACTCGATACCATGAACCTGCCCCGAATTCGGCGTCACGGACGCGAAGGAGACCGACCATGAAGTGTGCAGCGAGCCTGATTGCGCTTGCGGCGATCGGAATGGCGGGCCTGGCCTCCGCACAGCAGGCGCAGATCACGCCATCGGAGGCGTATCTACCTGCGGATCCCTCGAAGTTCCACAAGGTCCCGGGGTATTCGCCTTACGCCGGTCGGCGCTATCCCACGCGACCGCTGTTCGGTGACCAGCACGTGCACACTGGCTGGTCGGCCGACGCCGGCATGAGCGGCACCACGCTCGGGCCCGAGGACGCATTCCGGTTCGCTCGCGGCGAGGAGGTGACCGCCACCAGCGGGCAGCCCGCACAGCTCTCCCGCCCGCTCGACTGGATCGCGCTCACGGATCACTCCGACGGCATGGGCGTCATCGACCTGATCCGCAAGGGCGATCCCGAGATGATGGCGGATCCGACCCTCAAGCGCTGGCACGACATGATGGCCGAGGGAGGGGCGAGCGGGCAGGCCGCGGTCATGGAACTGATCGCCGCGCAGTCGAACAAGAAGCTGCCGCCGCTCGTCACGGATCCGAGGTTCGCGAAGACCACCTGGGATCGCGCGACCGAGATCGTCGAGAAGTACAACGAGCCGGGTCGCTTCACGGCGCTGATCGGCTACGAGTGGACATCCAACGCGGGTGGCGGCGACAACCTCCACCGCAACGTCATCTATCGGGACGGGCGCGACAAGGCACTCATTGCGCTGCCGATGACGACGTTCGAATCCGAGAACCCCGAAGATCTCTGGAAGTGGATGGACGCATGGGAGAAGAAGACCGGCGGCAAACTGCTCGCGATCCCGCACAACGGCAATCTCTCCAATGGCCGCATGTTCGAGCTGCAGACGTTCAACGGCGGACCGCCCACCAGGGAATGGGCCCGGCAGCGCGCGCGATGGGAGCCGTTGTTCGAGGTAATCCAGTTCAAGGGCCAGAGCGAAGCCCACCCGAGCCTCTCGTCCACCGACGAGTTCATCGCGGGCTACGAGCTGTGGGACCGCGGCAACCTGAACCTCGTGCCGAAGAAGCCCGGCATGATCCAGCACGAGTACCTGCGCGAGGCTCTCAAGAACGGACTGAAGTTCGAGAAAGAGCTCGGCGCCAACCCGTTCAAGTACGGCATGGCGGCGGGCACCGACACGCACAACGCGCTGGTAGCCGCCGAGGAAGACAGCTTCTTCTGCAAGTTCGTCTCCTGCGAGCCGCGCCCCGACCGCTGGAGCGAGAACGCGATGAAGTTCGGGGACCGCGTCGTGAAGGGCTGGGAGGTCACCGCCGCCGGCTACACGGCGGTGTGGGCCACCGAGAACACGCGCGAGGCCATCTGGGACGCGATGAAGCGCCGCGAGACCTACGCGACCTCCGGCACCCGCCTGTGGCTCAGGTTCTTCGGCGGCTTCGACTTCAAGGCAAGCGATCTCTATGCGAGGGCGCCGGCGATTCCCGGTTACTCGAAGGGCGTGCCGATGGGCGGTGAACTGCCGAAGGCGCCGGCAGGCAAGGCGCCCACGTTCATGGTGGCGGCGCTCAAGGATCCGTACGGCGGCAACCTCGACCGAGTGCAGATCGTCAAGGGCTGGGTGGACGCATCGGGCAAGACGCACGAGAAGATCTACGACGTCGCCTGGAGAAGTGCGGACAAGTACAAGCCCGATGCGACGGGCAAGCTCCCGTTGGTCGGCAATACCGTCGACGTCGCGCGCGCAACCTGGACCAAAACCATCGGCTCGCCCGAGCTGGGCACGGTGTGGACCGTCCCCGATTTCGATGCCTCGGTGCCGGGGTTCTACTACGCGCGGGTGATCGAGATCCCGACTCCGCGATGGACGGCATACGACGCGGCGTACTTCAAGGTGAAGATGTCGGCCGACGTGCCGATGGTCACGCTGGAGCGGGCGTGGAGCTCGC
>Ga0114939_10000454_pt1 | contig 34199 bp, 33 predicted proteins | sample AshMeaCrysSpring_FD_87196 | JGI IMG/M metagenome (GOLD analysis project Ga0114939, IMG submission 87196) | Groundwater microbial communities from Big Spring, Nevada to study Microbial Dark Matter (Phase II) - Ash Meadows Crystal Spring | ecosystem: Environmental > Aquatic > Deep subsurface >...
GTCCCCATTTTTTAGGCCAAACCCCCTACTTTTGCCGTCCTTTCATCCCGCCTGGGGGCGCCAACAGGCATGGTGGCCTGCAAAAACCCCGGCGAAACGTGAAAAACAGGGCTGTTCTCCCGGCTCGCATTTCATCCGAAAGCTAAAAGAATTTAAACTATGAAACGTACTTTTCAACCGCACAACCGTCGCCGCAAAAGCGTACATGGTTTCCGTAAGCGCATGCAAACGGCCAACGGCCGCAAAGTGCTGGCAAGCCGCCGTGCCAAAGGCCGCCACAAGCTTACCGTAAGCGACGAAAGCAAACTGAAGTAAGGCCAGCAACCGCAGCACCTGCCAAAAAAATATACAGCCTCCCTTGCGGAGGCTTTTTACTTTGTACTATGTAATGAATGTAGCGCCTCGCAATACCCTCGGCCGTGCCGAAAAGCTGAAAAGCCGCAAGCAAACAGAACTACTGTTTGCTCAAGGCAAAGCTTTTACAGCCTTTCCTGTAAGGGTGGTGTTTAGGGTAGGGCACAGTTCACAGATGACAGATGACAGGGAGCATCCCGATCACGATAGTCATCGGGAGACAAATGACAGAGATAAGGTGACAGATGACGGGAAGCAAATGACAGAAAAATGTGGTGAGGTTGAGCCAGCCAAAGCTGCGGCTGTGCAAATAGGTGTAAGTGCCAGCAGCAGGAATTTTAAAAAAGCTACAGACCGCAACCGCATTAAGCGGCTATTGCGCGAAGCATACCGCTTGCAAAAACATGCGCTATTGCAAGCTGCGCAGGAAAAAGGCATCACCCTGCAGGTTTTCTTCTTGTATATAGATAAATCACTGCCCACCTTTGCCCTGGTGGAAGACAAAATGCGCTACTGCATCAAAAGACTGAGAAAAGTGGTGGAGGAACAGGCATGAAGCGTTGCTGTAACGAAGTTTCTTCTTCCAACAAAACCGGCGGGCCAGGCTTGCTCGGCAAGGTGCTTGCCTTTCCCTTTATTGTTCTCATACGTTTTTACCAGTTGGTTATTTCGCCTTGGCTTGGGCCCAAATGCCGATATACGCCTACCTGCAGCCAGTATGCGCTGGAAGCTTTCAAAAAGCATGGTCCCTTCAATGGCTTCTGGCTGGCGGTGAAACGAATTAGCCGCTGCCACCCATGGGGCGGGCATGGCTACGACCCGGTGCCGTAGTATGAACAACCCGGTATAGATAGGCCATTCAAACAATACTGTCATTTTTTTAGTATGCTAACAACGCCAGCCAATAGAGCAAAATAAAAGGCCTCCCTGTTTCTAGTAATACGTATATATGAAAATATCAAATTCCTGTTTGGCGCCATTGGCCGTTTGGCGTAGCACATCCATACGTGTAGGCAGTCCGGCCTGGTTGTAGGTAATGCGCTCCCTGGTATTCAGGCTCCCCGAGCGTACAATTTCCGATACCCGGCCCAGCGCATCGTAGGTGTAGGCAAATACATATTGGCTGCTGTTGCTGCGTATGCCCTGAACACGGGTAAGCCTGCCCATAGCTCCATAGGTACAGTTTACCCGCACGCTGTCACCCATCGTATAAAACATCATTTCGCCCGATGGGCGATGGGCGTAGGTAACCGGAAGGCTACGCCCGGCCATGGTGTTTATGCGTTTGTAGTATCCTTCATCCTCGTATACCAGGGTGTCAGTATGGTGCAGGCTTCCATCTCGTAAATGGCGAATGCGCACCGGTTTGCCTTCGGGGTTGTATAGGGTGTCATTGGCCACCGTGTGTTTTCCGCTCCAGTCATTAAACCCTGTTTCTCGGCCGTCACGATCAAACGAGTGCGTATAGCGTGTGAATTCGGCGCTGTCAGCGCCATACGATATGCGCGTTATGCATTTTACTTTATTGCGGGCAAGCAGGCTGGCAACCGGCTCCCAGGGCTCTGGAAACTGGCAGCATGCAGATTGATGAAAAAATAACATTGAGGCCAGTGATGCAAATAGAAAGAATGCACGCGCCATGCTTCTGTTGTTTAGCTCCCTGAAATGTAGGGCAGTTTTTGTTTAGTAACCTGCTTCTTTTTCCCGGCACAATTTGCATCTGCATCATCCATGCACACGGAACAAAACGCTAATGCCTGAAATTTGCCGGAGATTTGCCTTTTGAATCTGCCTGTGATGCCTTATATTTCGCAAAAAATCACCAAAAACATTATTCATGCCACTACAAACTAAAGCTTACGCAGCACACAGTGCCACTACACCGCTGGAACCCTGGGAACTTACCAGGAGAGATCCAAAGCCGCACGATGTACAAATTGAAATCCTCTACTGCGGGGTATGCCACTCCGACCTCCATTTTGCCCGCAACGACTGGGGCATGAGCATTTTCCCGGTTGTACCCGGTCACGAAATAGTGGGCCGCGTAACGGCCGTGGGCGACCACGTGAAGAAATTTAAGGTGGGCGACATAGCAGGTATCGGTTGCCTGGTAGACAGTTGCCGTACCTGCTACAACTGCCGCGAAGGGCTGGAACAGTATTGCGCTGAAGGCGCCGTATTCAGCTACAATGGCATGGAGCGCGATGGCAGTGGCGTTACCTATGGAGGTTACAGCAAATCCATCTTGTCGCACGAAGATTTTGTGCTGCACATAAGTAATAAGCTTCCTTTGGCAGCCGCTGCACCGCTTTTGTGCGCGGGCATTACCACCTACTCGCCCCTGCGCCACTGGAAGATAGGCCCCGGCATGAAAGTGGGCATCCTGGGCCTGGGTGGCCTGGGCCATATGGGGGTAAAGTTTGCCGTAAGCATGGGCGCCGAGGTTACCATGCTCAGCCATTCGCCATCCAAGCAGGCCGATGCCGAGCGCCTGGGTGCACACAAGTTTATCCTCACCAGCGATGAAGCACAGGCCAAGAGCGTGATGGGTTATTTCGATTTTATCCTCGATACCGTTTCTGCCGAACATGACCTGAATTTTTACCTGGGCATGCTGCGCACCAATGGCAAAATGGTTTGCGTGGGTGTTCCACCTATGCCAACACCAATTCACAACATGAGCCTCATTTTCGGCCGCAAAAGCCTGGGAGGCTCACTCATCGGCGGCCTGCCCGAAACGCAGGAAATGCTGGATTACTGCGCCGAACACAATATTGTGAGCGATATTGAAATCATTAGAATGGACCAGATAAATGAAGCCTACGAACGCATGCTCAAAGGCGATGTACGCTACCGCTTTGTGATTGATATGGCTACTTTGTAGCGAAATCTGATTTTACGTGCAAAACCCTTGCCGGACCAGTTTCTGTCAAGGGTTTTTTCTATGCCCGCATGAGCGGCCCATGCGCGTCGCTTCGGCTTGTGTGCCGCACAAAATAAAACGGGGACGTGCGGTTAGGCATGCCCCGTTGTACAATTACAATCGCTCATACGAGAGCGCATATTAAGAATGAAAATGATTTCTGAACCAGTAAGGCACCACCAAATTCCAAAGGATTTTACCATGGATTTATTTGGTGACTTAGAAGCCACATTGGCCGATAATCTTATGCTTCTCTTAGTACACTTTGTGACTTAGTGGCAAAAAAATCCTTTTCGGCTAATTTCTAGTCCAGCGGCAAGCCGCTTGCGTTTGCTGCCAGCCAGGTGTCAAAGTCTTGCAACTCAGGATTCAGCTCGCGGCAGCGCTGCACATTGCGGGTGCTTACGCACACATCTTCACAGTCGGCGTAAAACTGAAACATGTTGCCCATTTCGTCGGCGCCCGGAAAGCCAAAGCCGCGGTACACATCGGGCGACACTGCGTTGTACCTGACTTCTTCGCCCAATGCCTTGCTGAGCGATGCAGCCATTTCGGTACAGGTGGGCTCGTCGCCGGCTACGCCAATGGTTTGCCCCACCAGTTCGGTTCCTTTTTTGAAAATGCCATAGGCGCATTTGCCAATATCTTCCGAGGCTACGCCGGAGAGTTTTTTATCGCCCATCGGAAACGTGAGGTAGAGCACACCATCCGGACCGCGCTTGGGGCCGGCGCCAAAAAAATCAGGTTTTCCCAGTAAAACGAAGCGTACAAAAAGGTAACCGGCACACCGGCGTCGGTAAAAAAGTGGTTGGCCTCGGCTTTAGCATCAAAGTGGGGCATTTTGTGTTTTTCCTGCAGGGTGGGCATCCGGGTATCCGAAAGCGTAATCCACTGCCGGGTATCTTCGAGGGTAGACCAAATTACATGCTTGAGGCCCGCGGCCTTAGCGCCTTCAGCTTTATTTTTTGCCTGCTTTTTTTCGTGATCAGCCGAAAAATGATGCCAGAAGAACGTAACGCAGAAGGCGCCATAGGCTTCCTCCATGGTTTTTTGCACGCTGGCAGCGTCATCCACATCAGCCGCCACCAATTCAGCACCCAGGGCTGCCAGGGCTAGGGCCTTGTCGCTGGTGGCATCCCTCGGTACGGCACGCACGGCAAATTCGCTATTGGGGGTCGCTTAAAATGGCCCGGCAAAGCCCGCCGCCCAAGGCGCCGGTGGCGCCAAATACGGTAATGATTTGCTTTGTTGACATTGATTGTTATTTTGAGAATCGTAAAATAGGCAGGTTTGTTGGATTTATCGTTACGATTGTAAGAGATATAACAGGAGTTAACAACTGGCTTTTTGCAGCCAAGAGAAGCTAATAGTTGCTTATGTCTGATGCTCATAAAGTTTCTTCGTTATCAAATTACCTGTTACATCAGCTTACTTTGCTGCACCAAACTACATGTCTTCCCGCTTCAACATACCATCTCTGCACCGCGGCGATACCAAAGTGCTGGCCCGCACCCTGAGCCTGGTGGAAAACGAGGTGGAGGGCTACCTGGAGTTTTTGCAGCAGCTGCCAGACAGTGAGGTGCCCGTGGTGGGCATTACAGGGCCTCCGGGGGCCGGCAAAAGCACGCTGGTAGATGGCCTTATTGGCCACTGGGTGCAGCAGGGCAAAAAGGTGGGCGTGCTGTGTGTAGACCCATCGAGCCCTTTTAACCTGGGGGCCCTGCTGGGCGACCGCATTCGCATGAGCGACTGGTACACCAACCCAAATGTTTTTATCCGCAGCCTGGCCACCCGGGGTTCGCTGGGCGGGCTGCACCCCCACATACTGGAGCTGGCCGATGTAATGAAGGCCGCCGGCTTTGACTATGTGGTGGTGGAAACGGTGGGCGTAGGCCAAAGCGAGGTGGAAATAGCCGGGCTGGCCGACTGTACCGTGGTGGTGGTGGTGCCCGAAGCCGGCGACGAGGTGCAAACCATGAAGGCCGGCCTGATGGAAATAGCCGACTTGTTTGTGCTAAACAAGGCCGACCGACCCGATGCAGACCGCTACCTGAAAAACCTGCGCCTGATGCTGGCACCAAGCTTTAGCCGTACCCACCAAGAAATACCGGTGCTAAAAACCGTAGCCACCCTGCACCAGGGCATTGACGATGTAGCCAATGCCATAGATGCCAACCTGGCAGCCCACCGCACGCAAGACCGACGCTTTTGGCTGCTGGCCGAAAAAGCCTGGCACTTGGTGCTTAAGCACCGCATGGCCGATATAGATAAAGCCAAACTGAAGGCAGAAATTGAAGCTGCGTCAGGCCAGGGTTTCAACTTGTACCGCTACGTGGCAAGTCGCTTTTTATCCTGAAACCGCACCACTACTTCGGGCTATTCCTCATTTGCAGGGATAGTAAATCTCCCCATTTGCAGGGTGCTCATGCCGGGGTGTTTTTGAGCAGGCAAACTATTTGCAGCCTGTATTGTTAGTGCTCCAATCCTGGCAGGATACTAAAAACTAAACTACAACATACCATGGAAGAAACCAATCTGCCCAAAATTGCCAAAACCGAGCCGGCCTGTGTACAGGTAGAAGCCGGCAAAACCTATGCCTGGTGCACCTGCGGCCTTAGCCAAAAGCAGCCCTTTTGCGATGGCAGCCACAAAGCCACCTGGTACGAAAAAGACGGCGAAACAATAAAGCCCTATGTGAGCCTGCGCTTCACCGCCGAAAAAGATGAAGAGTTTTGGCTATGCCAATGCAAGCAAACCAAGAATCCACCGTTTTGCGATGGCACCCACCGCACCGTGCAAGTGGAAGAAGCCGAATAATCCAATTTCACCCGTTTGTGTGATTGCTGGGTGTGGGTAGCCCATCTACGTTTGCATTACCAAATCACACACCAATAACACACACTCCGCACCACAATCCCGAACAATTCATTGTTTATGCCGTTCCGCCCGGGATGGCATTTTTTTGTGTTTTTTAGGGCAGCGTACGCTCCTTTTGCCTACAGTGGGCTAAACTTGATTATGTTGCGGCCAATTGTAATTTGTGTCGCCTCATCATCAGCCACCATACGATTATCTCATTGTAGGCGCAGGCCTTTTCGGTTCTGTTTTTGCCCACGAAGCGCTGCAACGCGGCTTCAAGTGCCTGGTTATTGATAAACGAAAACACACCGGTGGAAATATATACAGCACCCTTACCGAGGGCATTAACCTGCATACATATGGGCCACATATTTTTCATACCAACAACAAAGGCATTTGGGATTATGTAAATCGCTTTGCTTCTTTTAATCACTATGTGCATTCGCCGGTGGCCAACTACAAAGGCAGACTCTATAACCTGCCTTTTAATATGAATACTTTTTACCAAATGTGGGGTACACTTACTCCACAGCAGGCGGTACAACATATTGATCGGCAAATTGCAACCCTGAATATTGGTGAACCTGCCAACCTGGAAGAACAGGCGCTAAAACTTATTGGAACGGACATATATGAAACACTCATAAAAGGTTATACCGAAAAACAGTGGGGTAAAGCCTGCCGCGAGTTACCTGCCTTTATTATAAAACGGCTGCCGGTGCGCTATACTTTCGACAATAATTATTTTGACGACCGCTACCAGGGTATTCCTATTGGGGGATACAATACCATTATCGCTGGCCTGCTCACGGGTATGGAGGTACGCACCAATACCGATTTTTTTTCCGACCGCAGTTTTTGGCTGAGGCAGTCACGGCGCATTGTATTTACCGGAAAAATAGATGCCTGGTTTGGCTACAGCCTGGGCGAACTGGAGTACCGTACGCTTCGCTTTGAACATGAATTGCTTCATACAGAAAATTATCAGGGTATAGCCCAAATGAATTATACCGATGCCGAAGTACCCTTTACACGCATTATCGAACACAAGCATTTTGAGTTTGGACGTCAACCTGTAACTGTTATTACCCGCGAATACAGCGCGGCGTGGAGCAAAGGCAGCGAGCCTTATTATCCGGTAAATGATGATAAAAACTCAAAACTCTTCAGGCAATACCGTGCCATGGCCGATGCAGAACACAACGTGATATTTGGCGGGCGCCTTGCCGAATACCGCTATTACGATATGCACCAGGTAATTGCTTCGGCACTTACGGCAGTGAAAAAGGAGTTTGACCTATGAGCGATACATTCTTTCGTCTGTACACGGTTTTTCATAAACCCTTTTACATACCACCGGTGGATTTTGTAGTACCCATACATGCCGGCAAATGCTTATCAAAGCAGCCACTACCCATGCTGGGCGACGACAGTGGCGAAAATATTTCTGCCCTCAATCCCTGTCTGAGTGAGTTTACGGCCTTGTATTGGATATGGAAAAATGCCGGCCATGTACCCAACGATATTTGGGGTCTATGTCATTACCGGCGATACTTTGCCGTGCCACGCAGGCGGCTGTTGGCATCACATAAAAAACTCATCAGCCTGCCTCCTGCACAAGCAGCAATCGACCGTATTGTAAATAAGCAATTAGGAGTATATATTCAACATCAGTTTGAACACTTTGACGTAGTGGTGCAGGAGCCCATTTATGCATACCGCAAAAAGGGAACTACACTCAACCTGGAGCAACACTATAACCAGGACCACCGCGCTGCCGACTGGCAACTGATGAAAGAGGTGGTGCTGGAATTGTATCCTCAGTATACGCAGAGTCTTAATACGTTTTGCCGGCAACACACCCTGTCGTTTGCCCATATGATGATTGCACGCCACTGGCTATGGAACGATTATCTCAGCTGGCTTTTTCCGATCCTTTTCGCGCTAAAGGATCGCATTACCTTAGCGGAAAACGACACCTATCAGTCAAGAGCATTGGCCTTTATAGGCGAACGCCTGATGAATCTATACCTGCTGCACACAGCGCCGCGCATCGGGTATATGCCCATTGCTGTCTTTGATAAATAAGCGGAATAAATATACAGTATTCAAAACCAAAGTGGATCGTAACCAAGGTAAACCTGCCACCACAGGGTTATAATGGCAATGAATGTGTACAATAGCTTTCTAACCACAAAGCGGATAACCTTTTTGGGAGGATTGAAACCCAATAGCTCCAGCAGGTGCGAGTAAAAGGTACTGCCATCCGATTCGTCTACCCCATGGCCTTGCATAAGCAGGCAGCGTCCAAAAATAATATGTTGAGCAACAGTAAGCAGCAATACTGGAACGGAAATTTGCCAACTTACGAGGAAAGGCAGCAAAAACGCTCCAAAAGCAAAAATGCAATGCAGTACAAACAATAGGTCGGTTTTCAGCGTTTGCACATTCATGGTATTTGAGGTTTAGATGACCAAAATAAAAAATCCAATCTGAATACGCAAAATCCTCTATCACTAAAACCAAAGTGGTTCTTGACCCAGGTACACCTGCCACCAAAGGGTAATGAGCAGCAGGGCAGGGTAAGCAAATTTGCGCATGAAGATGCGAAGGAAGGGCTTGTTGGGCGTAATACCCAGCCGCTCAAACAGGTGAGACAGAAAAGTGCTGCCATCATCCTCCTTTACTCCATGCTCGCCCAGCAGCAGGCAGCGGCCAAAAAAGATATGCTGCAATATGGTGAGGCCAAGCGCCGTGACGGTGAGTTGCCAGCTAATGAGAAAGGGTATGGCAAATGAACCCAGCGTGAGTACCAGGTGCAACCAAAACAGGAATTCGTGCTTCAGTTTTACCGCATCTACCTTCATTGCGTGACTTTTCCAGGCCAAATATAGGGCCACTGCTTACCCAATTAAACCCGCGGCCTTGCTTATTTCAAGCATACGCTCAATGGGCTTCAGCGCCGCAAGTCGCAATTGCTCTTCCATAGTCAGTTCGGGTGTTTCGTATTGCAGGCACAGATACAGCTTTTCAAGGGTGTTCAGCTTCATGTGCGGGCACTCGTTGCAGGCGCAGTTATTGTTGGGCGGCGCCGGTATAAAGGTTTTGTGCGGGCTTGCCTTTTGCATTTCGTGCAGGATGCCGGTTTCCGTAGCCACAATGTAGCTGCTACCTGGATCATTTTGGGTGTATTTAAGCAGTTGGGTGGTGCTGCCTATAAAGTCGGCTATGGCCAGCACAGCGTCCTCACACTCCGGGTGGGCAATAAATTTAGCCGCCGGGTGCCGTAGTTTCAGTTTGGTAATTTTTTCCAGGCTGAATATTTCATGCACCATACAGCTGCCATTCCACAATACCATATTACGGCCTGTTACCTTGTTCAGGTATGCGCCCAGGTTTTTGTCGGGGGCAAATATGATGGGCTGATCGGCTGGCAAACTCTCAATAATGGCTTTTGCGTTGCTGCTGGTGCAAATGATGTCGCTCAGAGCCTTCATGCCAGCGCTGCAGTTAATGTAGGTTACCACCACATGATTGGGATACTTCTTTTTCCATTCGGCAAACAGGGCGGGCGGTGCGCTATCGCTCAGGCTGCATCCTGCCTTTAGGTCGGGCAGTAGTACTTTTTTGGAGGGGTTCAATATTTTGGCTGTTTCGGCCATAAAATGTACACCGGCAAAAACGATGACATCAGCATCGGTTTGTTTAGCTTTTTGAGCAAGGCCCAGGCTATCACCAATATAGTCGGCTACATCCTGTATATCAGGCTCCTGGTAATAGTGTGCCAGTATTACAGCATTCTTTTCCTTTTTCAGTTTGGCTATTTCAGCAAATAAGTCAAGTGAAGCGTCAAGCTCAATATCCAAAAAGCCGGTATTAGCTACTTGAGCCCTTGCCTGAGCGATGTCGATAACTGCCATAGTATTCTGTATTAACTACTTTATTTAAATAAACCAATACTACTATTATGGCTGTGTATTGGTGGATAACCATTTTATGGAACAAAGTAACTACAGTTCCGAACGTTTCACACAGGTTAATTAACGTGGTGTACACATGAGGTGTAAATTTCTTTAATGGCGGCTTGTAGTTCATTTGGCTGGGTGGAAAGGCTATTTTATGTGGTCGAATTGATTTTATTGGTTCTGTAATTAACAAGGTGTATTACTTAATTCACAGAATAACTTTTTTGAGTTTGCTGTGGAATAATTTGTGCTAAGATGTTGGGTTTTTGAATGAGTTGTTGGAGATGCGTTATGTGCATGGCTAGAAAAATCTAGTTATTGTTGATTTTGTAACAGTTTTCGATTTCTATTTTAGAACGTTTCCCCACTTTATGTTGGTTTTCCCCAGGTTGTGTGGGCATGCGTTTCAAATGGATGTTTCACAAAGTTTTGATCACTTACGTTTTGATATACAATTTGTTAGACGCTGGATGGCTTTTGTTTTTTCGATTTTACGTTATATCGTTATGATTTGCCTTAAGTGATTTGCTTGTTCTTTACTATTTTCATTTTGAGCTTGGTTATTTTATTGATTCATAAATCATTGTAAAGCTCGAGTTGGGCTGGTTTTTCCACAATTTGTTCAGTGTGTCTATTCCCCTATTTTTGCCAACCTTTTTAAAAAAGGAATAATCTTTAGTTATGTCCATCATTCAGCAAATACGCGAAAAGTACGCTGCGCTTGTAATCGGGTTAATAGCCCTTAGTTTGATCGGTTTTATACTTATGGACGCTGGTAGGCAGGGTAGTGGAGGTGTTACTCCAAGCGATGCCATAGGGGTGGTAAATGGTACCAATATCAGCTATGAGCAATTTCTGGACCGTACCAAAATGACGGAACAGATGTATGAGATGAACGGGCGGGTAGTGGACGAGAATACCAGACAACAGATTTATACCCAGGCTTGGGAAACCATGGTAGAAAGTGAGTTGCTCAAGCAGCAATATACTAAACTTGGTATTCAGGTAACTGATAAGGAGTTTAATGATATTCTTTTTGGTGACAATCCAGCTCCTTTTTTGCAACAGGAATTTACAGATCCCAATACGGGTATGTTTGATGCTGCGGCTGCCAAAAATGCAATTGCCCAAATAAAGAAGAGCAAAAACAACCCGAATAGGGATATGATTGAGAAGTTTTATCTGGAGCCTACGCTGGACCAGGCATTAAGGACAAAATATACATCGCTGTTGCAAAATAGTGCTTATGTGCCTAAATGGATGGTAGAAAAAACCATGGCTGATAATAACGCCATAGCAATTTTCAAATACGTGCAAGTTGCTTATGCAAGCATTTCGGATAGTGCTTTAAAAGTGAGTGACGAAGCTATAAACAATTATGTTAAAGCACACAGTACTGAGTTTAAACAGGAGTTTGCCAGCCGCAGCATTGCTTATGTAAGCTTTCCTTTTCCGCCCAGTGCCGATGACTCGGCCGATGCTTTGCGCACACTTCAATCGTTAAAGGCTGAATTTGAAACCACAACTGACGCCGGTGCTTTTGTAACACGCAATGCTTCTTCTCTACCTTTTTTTGATGGGTACAACAGTAAGGCACGTATTCAGATACCTAACAAGGATAGCATCATTGCCGCAGGTGCAGGGAAAGTATACGGACCATATATGGATGGCAGAAGTTACGTAATGAGCCGAGTATTAGATGTTAAAACATTGCCAGATAGCGTGAAGGCACGGCATATTTTGGTAGGTACGATAGATCCTCGCACGCAGCAGCCTAAGTTAGATGACGCTTCAGCTAAAAGGAAGATTGACAGCATCCAGGGTTTGTTGAAGAGTGGTCAACCATTCGAAATTCTGGCTTTACAATTTAGCGACGATGAAGGCAGTAAAATGAAAGGTGGTGATCTGGGTTATTTTGCCTCTGGTACCATGGTAAAGGAGTTCAATGATTTTTGCTTTAACGGTAAAACAGGAGAACAGGGAATTGTAAAAACTCAATTTGGTTACCACCTTATACAAGTATTGGATCAGAAGGATTTTGCCCCCAGTTATAAAATTGCTTACATGGCAAAGTCAATAGAAGCCAGCCAAAACACAATAAATGAAGCTAATAGTAAGGCGTCCATTTTTGCAGGTAATAGCCGTTCGTTGAAGGCTTTTGAGGAAAACGTGAAGAAGAATAACTACACCAAGTTAGTTGGTACGGATATTAAGGAAAATGATTACAACATAGCTGGTGTGGGTGTTAATCGTAAATTAGTACGCGATATTTTTGAAAAAGGTATTGGGGATGTGCTTGAGCCTGTTGAACTGGATGGTCAGTTTTTGGTGGTTGCTATTACCGGTGAGGAAAAAAGTGGTTTAATGAGTGCTGCTAAGGCTAGGCCACAGGTGGAGAGTAATATCAGGAATGAGGAAAAAGCGAAACTGATAGCCGCTAAAATTGGCAAGCCTGCATCGTTGGAGGCTGTGGCTACAGCGCAAAATGTAACGGTTCAGAATGCCGATAGTGTAAGTTTTGTAAGTCCTATGGTTCCAGGAGCGGGCTACGAGCCTAAGGTTGGTGGCTTTGCTTTCAACAAATCAGGTATTGGTAAAATTAGTGAGCCTATTGCCGGTTCTGGTGGTGTGTTTGTGGTACTTAATGGTTCTATCGGTGCCCGGGCTGATGCTGGTACTACTATGGAGGATATGCAGAAGAACCTGGTATCGCAGCAAAAGAATACGGTGATGTATGGTAGCTCGCAAGCCTTGAAAAAGGCGGCTTCTATTAAAGACAAGCGTTCTAAGTTTCTATAAACAGACATTCTTATTGGATTTAAGACCCCGGTAGCAAGTAATCGCCGGGGTTTTTTCTTGTGTCGAAAAGGGTAGTGTTGTAACTGTCTTGGCAGGTAATGCTACCTTTGCAGCATGGCAGAAGTATTTGTAAACAAGGTTGCTGAAAGTGGTATTGTTACACTTGATTTGGCTGACTTTTATCCAAAGCATGAGATAGCTGTTTTCGATTTAAAGCAGTTCCTGTTTATGGGTCTTATCCTTAAAGAAAAGCATTATAGAGAGTCACTGAAAAATTTTGACTGGCAGCCGTTTGCTGACAAAATAGTAGCAGTTACATGTTCGGCCGATGCAATCATTCCGATGTGGGCTTATATGCTTGCTGCCTCGTACCTGGAACCTGTTGCTACGGGCGTTTATTTTGGCAACCAAAATCAGGTGGCTGCCCTTGTGTTGGAGGAACGTATTCGAATGCTGGATATAAACGGATTTCAGGATCAGCGTGTTGTAGTGAAAGGATGTGGTGATTTGCCCATAGGTGAAAATGCCTATTTGGCTGTTACTCAACTGCTGAGGCCTGTTGTAAAAAGCATTATGTATGGAGAGCCTTGCAGCACCGTTCCTATTTATAAAAGAAAGGAGTAGTTTCCTTATTGTGTGGCCGTGTCTTTGCTGCTAGGTGTAAATTGTTCCCAATCTGATGTGAACCAGCCGCGATTTTTAAACCAATAGATCATGAATACTGGAATAATGAGCATGGTTATTATTGTTCCGTAAAAGCCCCAATGGTTATGTGCAAAAGGTATTACATCAAAATTCATTCCGAATATCCCACCAATTACCGTGGCAGGGGCCATTACTGTTGTTAGAATTGTTAGTGTTTTCATTACCTCGTTCATACGCAGGTTCAGGTTGTTGAGGTAGAGATCCTGCAGGCTCATCACAAGGTCACGGTAGTTTTCTATCAGGTCATTAGCTTGAATGATGTGGTCGTATACATCTTTAAAATATTTTGTAGTTCTGTCATCGAGGTTTTCGCTATCGTTTCGCAGTATGGCTGCTATCATATCGCGTACGGGTGAAACATTGCGCTTTAGGAGTATAATTTCCTTTCGTAGTTGGTTGATTCGCGTAAAAGATTCCGGGGATGCTTTTTGGAGCAGATCTTCCTCTGTTAGCTCTATTTGGTTGCCAAGATGCTCTATTACGATAAAGTAGCTATCAACAATGATATCTATAAGGGAATAGAAGAGATAGTCGGCACCACGTTGGCGTAGCTTGCTGTTTTTCAATTTAAGTTTTTCACGGATGGGGTCAAATACGTCGCGACTTGCATCTTCCTGAAAAGAGATAACCTTTTTACCAACTAGTAATATACTTACCTGCTCCTGTTCTATGGTGTTTGTTTGTGTATTGTAGTAAAGCATATACATAAGCACGGATAGGGTATTTTCTATTTCATCTACTTTTGGCCGCTGCCCGTAGCTCAATATGTCTTCTTGTACCAGTAGGTGTATAGCATATTGGTTGGAGAGTACTTCTATATCTTTTTCATTGAAACCATCTATGTTTACCCAGTTTACAGCAGATGTATCTGGTTGTTCAAGGCTTTCTATGGTATCATTGTGTTGTGTGATAATGCTTTCAGCATCGTACGCGTAAACGGTGATGAGTTTTGCCCGCTCATGGGCTGGTCGCTTATGGGTGGGTATAAAAGGATGTACAACGGCGTGGGTGCGCGATCGCTGGTTACGAGATTGCAACCCTATGTCTGTTAGTTGTTTTTTTATGTTTTGTCGTATTTTGGACATACCTAGGTAATGTTGCACTAAGGTAAGGGGGCACTCTATTTAAGTAGCATGACATTGTTGCGCCATATTCCGTTTCTAAATGCTGTGTTTTGGCATAGTATTAGTGCCTTTGGTGGTCCGCAGGGTCATTATGGTATGATGGTGCGCCGATTTACGGTGGAGAGGCGCGATGTAACCGAGCAGGAACTATTGGAGTTTACAGCTTTTTGTCAAATGCTTCCCGGTGCCAGTTCCACTCAAACACTTTCACTTATTGGATACAAACGGGGTGGAGCACTCTTGGCTATTGTTACCCTTATCATGTGGGTGTTGCCTGCGGGTATTCTTATGAGCCTGCTTAGTTTCCTGTTGCAGTTTATTGATAAGCGTTCATTGGATGTAGATGTTTTCAAGTTTGTTCATCCTATGGCGGTTGGTTTTCTTGCTTTTGCTGCCTACCGCTCTGGGCGTATTTCTATTAAGAACACCATTACGGTGGTTATTGCCGTTATTTCTGCGTTATTGACTTACTTGTTTTTTAGAACGCCGTGGGTTTTTCCTATTCTGCTCATTTTAGGTGGGGTGGTTACCAATTTCAGCAAAAAGCGGATACCGGAAATGGATGTGCAGCGCAGGCGGATCAAATGGTCCAATCTCTGGTTTTTTGTTCTGGTTTTTGTGGTGTTGGGTTTTTTAAGCGAATGGTCTCGCATTCAACAACGAAATGCAGGGGTACAGCAGCCGCACTATCGTATATGGAATATCTCCGAAAACTTTTACCGGTTTGGCAGCCTTGTTTTTGGTGGAGGTGATGTGTTGGTGCCGCTTATGTATGAGCAGTTTGTGGTAAAGCCTAAAGGCTCCAACCAATATATGACGAGTGAGGAGTTCCTTACCGGCAGCGGTATGGTGCGGGCTATTCCGGGCCCGGTATTTTCCGTGGCCGCGTTTCATGGTGGTATGGCTATGCGCAAGTGGGGTAGTGTATGGCAGGTGTTAGGATGTGTGGCAGGACTATTATTTATTTTTATGCCTTCGGTGCTACTGGTGCTTTTCTTTTACCCTGTATGGAACAACCTGAAGCGCTATGCGATTGTGTATCGCTCGCTTGAGGGAATCAATGCTGTAGTGGTGGGGATTATGGTTGCCAGCACTTTTTATTTGTTTAAAGATATTTCTGTTACTGAGTTCAAAACTCTGGATGCTATCAATGTGCTGGTTATTGCGGGCACCTTTGGTGTACTATTCTTGAAGCGATTTCCATCGCCTGTTATTGTTGCTGTTTGTTTGTTGCTGGGATGGGCTTTTTAGATTAAATTAATAATTTATCAAATATATTTTTCGTTTATGAAACCGCCTAGCCTACTATTATGTGCGGGTGTTTTAAATAGGCTGCCAGGAAATGCTTGGTGATTGTCGCCTTGCATTCGTTGATCAACATAGAGCCTGCGATTGATATTTGATCCGCTCCAGGATTATGTACGTTGACGGAGATGATTACCTGTAATAGTTATTCTGTTCCAGTTCGGAAGCTACGGCATCTGGCACCAGGTACCGTACCGATAGGCTGTTGCGCAGGAATTGGCGAATTTGCGTAGAGGATATTTCGAGAAGGGGAGCGTGTACTATTTCAATGCTAGCATCGAGTTTATTTTCCACCTCAAATCCTGGTCGGCGAAATATGTAGAATTTGTAGTGCTGTATCAGCGTTTCACTGTTTTTCCATTGGTCCAGGTTTTGGAAGCTGTCGCTGCCCAGTATGATGGAGAAACGGTGATGCGGATATTTTTCGTGTAGATAGGTAAGGGTATCTATTGTGTATGATGGCTTTGGCAGGTGAAATTCGATGTCTGTTACACGCAGGTGCGGGTCGTCTTGCAGCGCGAGTTTTGCCAGGTGAAGTCGGTGATATTCATTGAGCAGGCTGTGCTGTGGTTTTAGTGGGTTGTGGGGGCTTAGTACCAGCCACACCTGGTTTAGGTCGGTGGTTTGACGGGTAATACTGGCAATAATAAGATGGCCTACATGAATGGGGTTGAAGGAGCCAAAGTACAGACCTACATGCATGTTTATTCGGGTTTCACATAAATATGTTCAGCTTCGTTGAGGCGAAGGCTGAGTTGGTAGCCTGCTACCATAATAGAAATTGGATCGCCGAGGGGTGCCCGCATATCTACTTGTACCTTTTCGCCGGGCACACAGCCCATTTCCATCAATTTCAAGAAAATATCGTTGTTGCTAAAAGAGTCTATTACACCTCTCTGCCCAGGAAGCATGTCAGATAATTTGTGGATCATGGTGAAATTTGCTGTGCAAATCTATTCCATTAATTACTTTTTAAATTCCTTTGATGTCTCCAAATATTCATTTCAGTAATGCAGATATATCTTATAAACTGCGTGATAAACGACGACTCAGGGCATTTATCAGCTCTTTGTTTCAGCAAGAAGGCTATGTGGTAGCGGAATTGATCTACGTTTTTTGTAGCGACGAATTCCTACTTGATATGAACACGCGTTTTTTGAAGCATGATTACTTTACGGATATCATTACATTTAATTTAGGTGACCCTGCTGGTGACATCGTAGGAGAAGTGTACATATCGGTGGATCGGATAAAGGCCAATGCCAAGGATTACGATGTATCTCAGGAAGAGGAGTTAAGGCGTGTGATGTTTCATGGTGCGTTGCACTTGTGCGGCTACGGTGATTTAACAAAGCGGCAGAAAGAGGTTATGCGTAGCAAGGAGGACAAATACCTTGAGCTTTATGCTTCAGAGCTATAATGTAGCGGGATCAGCTGTTTTGTATTGGTTGTTCCACGTGAAACATAAGGTTAAATGGCTTGCAATAGTGCATGGTGATGCTGAGCGTTTTGCTTTTGCAGGTAGCGCTGCTCATCGGAACAGTAAGGCTATTCAAAAGGTGTGTTGGAGTGTTAGTATAACTGGCTAACTAACCATCAAGTGTCTATGGCTTTGTGTTGGATAGATCTGACGGGAGTGTGCGGCCCGTTTTACCAAAAAACACCTTGTTCCACGTGAAACAACACAAAAATCTTCGTTCTATTTAGCCTCAAGCCTACGTTTTATATGTGATAACCATACCCAAGTAAGTGCATTGCCTAATGGAGGTGGGCCAAATGAAGCTCCCATACAAGTTTGCCTAAGGCTAAATGTTATACAATGCCTTGACTTCCAGTGCCAATTGCTCTTGTTGGCCAATGCCCCATGCTACCTCGATTTTAAAGTCCTGCTTATATTATACCCTTTGTTGGTTACTGACCTGCGTAAGTGCCAATAGTTGCCCATGTTCACTAACAAGCACATTCTTAAATACCCTGTATCAGTCTTAATGAAGGTTGCCAGTACCAATAATGGGGTAGTGAAAAGCCTGTAAAGTACCCACTTGTGTAATTAACCGTATTCGAAAATCGGGCCCACAGGTCTTTTGTTACCTTCGCCGCTATGTTTCCCCGGTACGATGTAATTGTTATAGGTGCAGGCCATGCCGGTTGCGAGGCCGCCGCAGCCGCTGCCAATATGGGTAGCAAAGTGCTGCTCATAACCATGAATATGCAAACCATAGCCCAAATGAGCTGCAATCCGGCCATGGGCGGCATTGCCAAAGGGCAAATTGTGCGGGAAATAGATGCACTGGGCGGCTACAGCGGTATTGTTACCGATCGCAGCATGATCCAATTCCGCATGCTCAATCGTAGCAAAGGCCCTGCCATGTGGAGCCCAAGGGCCCAAAACGACAGGATGTTGTTTGCCGCTACCTGGCGCGAAATGCTGGAACAAACCCCCAATGTGGACTTTTACCAGGATATGGTACGCAGCCTGCTGGTAAAAAATGGCCGATGCCATGGTGTGATTACCGGTCTGGAACATCACATTGAAGCATCTTCGGTGGTATTAACCAGTGGCACCTTCCTCAATGGGGTTATCCATATTGGCGAAAAACAGTTGGGTGGGGGGCGTATATCGGAAAAGGCATCCACCGGCATAACCGAACAACTGGTGGAGCTGGGCTTTGAAGCCGATCGCCTTAAAACAGGCACGCCACCTCGTATAGACGGCCGCAGCCTTAACTATACTAAAATGGAACGCCAGGACGGGGACGAAGAAATAATAGGCTTTTCGTACCTGGATGTACTCAAAATAAAGGCCGAACAACAGCGCTGCTGCTGGATTACCTACACAAGTCAGGCGGTGCATGATATTCTCAAAACAGGTTTTGATAAGAGCCCCATGTACCAGGGCCGTATTCAGGGCGTGGGCCCGCGCTATTGCCCCAGCATAGAAGACAAAATCAGTCGCTTTGCCGAAAGAGATCGACACCAGCTGTTTGTAGAGCCCGAAGGGTGGAATACCGTGGAGATATATGTAAATGGCTTTAGCAGCAGCCTGCCCGAGCAAGTGCAGATAGAAGCGCTGCGCCACGTGGCTGGCTTCGAAAACTGCCGCATGTTCAGGCCGGGTTATGCCATTGAGTACGACTATTTTCCGCCTACACAGCTTACCTATACACTGGAAACCAAACTGATTGACAACCTGTTTTTTGCCGGACAGATTAATGGCACTACCGGCTACGAAGAGGCTGCCTGCCAGGGTATAATAGCCGGTATAAATGCGCATCAGCAAGCCCACCAAAAGGAGCCCTTTACCCTGCGCCGCAGCGATGCCTATATTGGTGTGCTTATAGATGACCTCATAAACAAGGGTACCAACGAACCCTATCGCATGTTTACCAGCAGGGCCGAGTTCAGAACCCTGCTGCGGCAAGATAATGCCGACCTGCGCCTTACCGAAATGAGCTATAATATAGGCCTTGCCGGCGAAGAGCGATACCAGCTCATGCTGCGCAAAAGGCAAGAGGTGGATCAAATTAAGAAGTTGATGAACGACTTTGCGGTAGAACCGGCCGAAATAAACCCATTTTTTGAAGAAATTGACTCTTCACCAATTCCTGAAAAATACCGGGCCGCTAAGCTGCTATTGCGGCCCAATATTGAAGTCAACCAACTGACAACGGCAGTACCACGCCTGGCAGAAGCATTGCAACAATTTGACAATCAGTCACTTGAGCAGGCATCTATACAGCTTAAGTACGATACATACATCGAAAAAGAAAGGGAGTTGGTGAAGAAAATGAGTGAGATGGAAGACCTGGCCATACCCGACAGCTTCGATTATGGCAAAGTATCGGCCCTAAGCACCGAAGCGCGGCAAAAGTTTTTGCGCATAAGGCCGCGTACGCTTGGGCAGGCAAGCCGCATTAGCGGAGTAAACCCCAGCGATGTGCAAATATTGATGGTTTACATGGGTCGGTGAGCACACAAAGTGAGTTCAACCTTGTTCTTTTTAATACTAGCCAGCAGGATGTTGAGGGAATCTTGGTCCCATTTAATAGCGGTACCGAACGAGGAAACAAAAGGTTCCACAAAAGAACATAATGCCTTTCAGAACAAGACAAGTACACCATGTTGCAGAAGAAAAACAAGAAAGATTGTGACGTAAGTTTCTAACAGCAGTCCGCCAACAAGTCTTTTGTATTACCATATAGAAAACATAGAAAACGTAGAGCTTCATTGCTTACGAAGATTACGGCAATCAAATTACTTCACACGGTGAAACTCATTTATAAGTTCATTATTAAGAGCATGAGTTGTAATGTTCAGGAAGGAATGGCCAAAATGATGTTTATTAAGGACCAATGCATATTTCGAAGCGCTATGTGATCTAATGTTCTCTTTGTGGTAATAAATGGATATACACTATAATCCCTAATACCTAAATACCACTAGCTGGTTGAGAAACAATTTCAAGCAACTAAATAAAATTTTCCTATGCGTGTTCTATTTATTCTGGCTCTCGTGCTGGTTAACAATGCGATTTTTGCACAATCCCATCCCGATGAGGCCCTGTTGAAACTAGGCATAAAGCTACCGGCACCCTCAAAGCCCATAGCCAACTACGTTAAGTGGAACCGCGTTGGTAATGTGGTGTACACCTCGGGTCACGGGCCTTCCAGTGCAAATGGTTCGCCTGTTACAGGCCGGCTTGGGCAAAGCATGACCGTTGAGCAGGGTTACGAAGCTGCACGCAATACCGGCATCCAGCTACTGGCAACTTTGAAAGATGCTACTGGCGACCTCGGTAAAGTGAAGCGTATTGTAAAAGTGCTGGGGCTGGTAAATTGCACGGCCGACTTTGAGCGTCAGCCCGAAGTAATAAACGGCTTTAGCGACCTGATGGTGCAGGTGTTTGGCGAAAAGGGCAAGCACGCCCGATCTGCAGTGGGTACCAATGCCCTGCCAAGGGGTATACCGGTGGAAATTGAGATGATAGTAGAAGTGGAATAATATCCTCTATTTGGTGCATGCAAAGCAAGCAACCTACGTATTACCTGTAAGCCTCCAAGGGCCACATATACCTACATTTCAGGTTCGTCTTTATATAATCTATTTTATTCTAATGTGTTAGGCGTTTTTTAGTATCAGAAATTGATCTGCATCATCCAGAAAGCGCATCTTGTCACGCACTTCGGCCAGGTGCTCTTTTTGCAGGCTAATGGTGTACACATCTTCATCGTGCTCTTTGTAATAAAGTATATCGCCCAGGGCATTTATCACCATACTGTTGCCGCTGTGATAAATGTCGTTACCATCGTTGCCCACACGGTTTACCCCTATTACATAACACTGATTTTCGATAGCCCTTGCTACCAGCAGGCTTCGCCAGGCATGCGCACGACGCTCGGGCCAGTTGGCCACATACACCAACACATCGTATCGGCCTTCGTCATCCAATGGCGGTTGCCGGCTCCATACCGGAAAACGCAGATCGTAACATACAAGTAAGTTTACCTTCCAGCCATTTGCCGACGCCACCAGTTTTTTAGTTCCTGCGGTGTAATATTTGTGCTCGCCGGCCAGGCTAAACAGGTGGCGCTTATCGTAAATGCCACACAATCCGTTTGGCTGCATCCAAATGAGTCGGTTAAAGTAATTACTGTCTTCCTGGGCAATAATGCTTCCGGTAAGAATGATGCGCTTTTCGGCAGCCAGTCTGCGCATCCAGGCCACCGTTTCACCTTCCATGCTTTCGGCCAGCCCGTTGGGCGCCATGCTAAACCCGGTGCTGAACATTTCGGGCAAAACCACCACCTGTGTGTTGGCAATACTGCGTACTTTTTGCTCCAGCATAGCCAGGTTGGCCGCCTTGTTTTCCCAATGCAGGTTGGTTTGAATAAGCGAAAAGGTAAGCGTACTCATGCCAGCAATATACGCCACCCGGTGCACAATCTACCATGCATGGTGTGGCAGCAGCACAAGTCCACCGAACTAAAGGTATTAACAATTCTAATATGACGCCACAATATGCGTTAGCAATCCATCGCGTAGTTTGGGCTCAAACCAGGTGCTTTTGGGAGGCATTACATTACCACTGTCGGCAATGTCGAACAGTTGTTCAATGGTAACCGGGTAGAGGCTAAATGCTACCCGCATGTCGCCACTGTCAACGCGTTGGCTCAACTCGGCAAGGCCACGGATACCTCCTACAAAATCAATCCGCTTGTCGGTACGAGGGTCTTTTATGCCCAGTATATGATCGAGTACATGGTTTTGCAAAATGCTTACATCCAGCACACCAATAGGATCGTCGCTGTAAGTACCAGGCCGGCTGCTAAGCATATACCAATTGCCATCTATATACATACCAAATTCGTGCAACTGTGCTGGCTTAATGGGGTCGTTACCTGCCAATTCTATTTCGAAAAACTCGGCCAGGCGGCGAAAGAAATCCTCGTGGCTGAGGCCGTTTAGGTCTTTCACTACGCGGTTGTAATCCAAGATGGAAAGCTGGTTTGAAGGAAACAGTGTGGTAAGAAACCATTGGGCTTTTTGTTCCCACCGTCCTTTAAACATGAGTCTGCTTTTGGCAGCGCTTGCAGCACGATGATGGCCATCGGCTATATAAGTGGCAGGCACTTCATTTGCAAAAAGGCCGGTAATTTCTTCCACAGCCTTATCGGTATTTACCACCCAAATGGTGTGGCTAATGCAATCATTTGCCACAAAGTTGTACACCGGCGAACGGCTTGCTTTCCATTTTTCAATAAATGCATCAATAGCGGTTACCGGCCGGTATGCTAAAAATACATTGCCTGTTTGGGCGCCTGTAGTTACTATATGCTTAATGCGATCGTTCTCTTTTTCTGGCCTGGTGAATTCGTGTTTTTTTATAATATCATTTTCGTAGTCGCTTACGGCCGATACACACACTATACCTGTTTGGCTGCGTCCGTTCATCTGCAGTTCGTAAATATAGTAGCATGGTTTTGCTTCTTTAAACAGGACACCACGGCTGATGAAGGCCTTCAGATTTTCGCGTGCTGTATGGTACACCTTATCGTTGTGCACATCTACCTCGGTGGGCAGGTCTATTTCGCTACGGGTTATATGCAAAAAGCTGTTGGGGTTTCCCATAGCTTCCTCTTTTGCTTCCTCTCGGCTCATTACATCGTACGGACGGCTAGCTACCCGGGCGGCATGCTGAGGATCGGGCCTGAGTGCTTTAAAGGGTTGAATATGTGCCATAAAAACGGAATCAGATGCGTGCCAAAAAAGTTTGTTTTGGCGAGGGCGAATATACAAAATGCCGGGGCAGCGGGTGTTGTGCTCTTGTGGTTATTTGTACCAAAGGCGCTCGCTTCTATGTAAGCTGTGCTACCCGTGAGTTTGTGCAAAATGGCGCATGAGCTGTACCAATGCTTCTACACTACAGAGTGGCAGCGCGTTGTACAACGAGGCGCGGAACCCACCTACACTGCGGTGGCCTTTGATGCCCACTATGTGATTTTGCTTACAGGCTTCCAGAAAAAGGGCTTCCAGCTGCGGGTTGTCCATGGTCCACACTACGTTCATCAGGCTGCGGTCTTCCGGCGCCACTTTGGGGCTAAATATAGGCAAGCTATCGAGGGTGTTGTACAGCAGGTTGGCCTTCTGTTTGTTCAGTGGCTCAATGGCGGCAATGCCCCCGAGGTTCTTTAGCCAGCGCAGGGTAAGCAGGCACACATACACGGCAAACACAGGGGGCGTGTTGAGCATACTGCCGTTAGCAATGTGCTCGCGGTAGTCGAGCATTGTGGGTATATGGCGCTGCACAAGGCCCAGAGCATGTTTGTTTACTACCACTATGTTTACCCCTGCTGCGCCAATATTCTTTTGGGCACCGGCATAAATGAGGGCAAAGCGGTTAAAATCCAGTTGGCGGCTCAGGATGTCGCTGCTCATGTCGCTCACCAGCGGCACAGGGCTGTTGGGCAAGGTATGGTGCTGGGTGCCCTCAATGGTGTTGTTGGAGGTATAGTGGAAATACACCGTATCGGTAGGAATGGTGTATTCTTTGGGGACGTAAGTATAGTTCCTGTCTTTGGAGGAAGCTACCACCTCTGCCATGCCAAACTGCCTGGCTTCTTTGTAGGCCTTGCTGCCCCAGGTGCCGCAGTCGAGGTAGGCGGCTTTTTTTTCGGTATCCAATAGGTTCATGGGCACCTGGAAAAATTGTGTAGAGGCGCCCCCGTGCAAAAAAAGCACTTCATGGTCGGCATCCAGCAGCATCAGTTCTTTCATAAGGGCTACGGCCTCATCCATTACAGCCTGAAATAATGGCGTACGGTGACCTATTTCCAAAATAGAAAGCCCGCTGTTGTTGAAATCGAGTATTGCGTTACTTGCTTGTTCAAATACTTCGGTGGGCAGTATGCTGGGGCCCGAGTTGAAATTGTGCTTGTGTGCCATGATGGGCGAAGGTACCAAAAGCTGAAACGCCGGATGCGCCACTAAACATAGATGGATAAATTATATGCGTTTTGAAGATAGCTTATTCGCAGCCCTGCCCGTAAGCCTTGCCCGCCTGCCACTTCATGTTCAGTTCTTCAAATTCTTTGAGGTCGCCTTCGGTAAAAGTTTTGTTGGTAAGGCCGCGCAGGTTGGGCTGCCCGGCATTTACCCAGGCAGTGTACCAGTAGCAGGCCACGGCAAAAATGCACTGGCGCATGCGGCGCTCCACCATGCCATTCAGCATATTGCTGTAGGCGCGGCTGTAGGCTGTACTGTACTGGCGTATTACCTTGCCGCTGCGTTCTTCAAAAGCAAATTTCTGATCGGGCGAAAAGCTGGCATTAAGTGATGCTTCAAAACCGAGTACGGAATCGGCTGCTGCGCCACTTTCCAGCACCCGCGCCCATATAAAATCGCCTGGCTTTTCTATATAAGCTGCCTTACCCAGCAAAAAATCAAATTCCTTTTCGGCAAATAACTCCGGTATACGGCTCTCCCAAAATCCGTGGATACCGTGCTGGTTGCTGTACTGCCCGTTGTGGTTGCGGGTGGCGTGCAGCGGTACATGGGCATCGCTTATGTAGTGGCCTATTTCGGCGGCAAGGCGCAGTATGCGTGCCTGGTCTTTTTGCTCAAATGCTTTTGTGAGGCGTGCCTGAATAACTTGTACATACCAGGGCACAATGCCATAGGCAAACAACGTGTCTTCGCTGTACTTGCTTACAGCCTCGCTCCAGTTGCGGGGCAGCTCGGGGTAGGGGTGGCTGCCATAGCGGTCTATATCTATGTAGTGGCGGGGCGCCTCCACGGGTGTAGCATAGCGCCGCTTGTCGGGGTCTACAGCGTGCTCGCTCAAAAAGTTGATTTGCTCTTTAAAGAGCACCAGCATTTCGGGCGGCAGCATAAAAACCGCGTAATAGTTAATCATGCGGTGACCAAAAAAGCCCCATCCAATGCCCCGGGAAAAACTTAGCAAAAGCACCAGGAACAAGGATATTTTAATAATGACTGCCTTCATAAACAGAAAGCTAAACTACAGGCAAACGGCCAACCTTGTTGAAGCATCTGCTTCAAATTCCTGTTTCTGGTACTAACATTGCGATAAATTAATCTGCAGCACCATGAGCGATCAACTTACCCTGGGTATTGGCACCCGCCTGCAACACACTTTGTACGGGCCGGGTGTTATTGTAGGCATTCGCTATGCCACTTATCTTATTTCGTTTATTAACCATGGCATAAAAGAAATAGACAAGGCCGATGACAAGCTGGAGGAAATAATACCCGAACATGTGACCCCCGAAATAGAAACCGCCAGCGAACTGGAACGCTCGCTGCTAAAGATATTGCGCCTTTGGAATGGCTTTAGCGAAGTGGTACCCCTGGGCGACCGTTGGAAAGGCGGCACCATGGTGCTGCAGCCCGGCGACAAAACGCTGAAAGCCAAAGAAGTGCCCATAGATGTGTTATTCCACAAAATAGTGATGCTGCGCGACCGTCTGCGGGTGCTGGAGCAAAACATCAACAGCCACAAGCTGCTGAGCGACGAAGACAAGGTAAACCTGCAGCAGTACATCACCCGCATTTACGGGTCGCTTACCACCTTCAATGTGCTCTTTCGCGATAAGGAGCATTGGTTTGTGGGTGAAAAAACTGATTGAAGAGGGTCATTTATCCTCAACCCAATCAAACAGTTATTCCTGCATTTTAGGGAATACTATACAAAAATTGCAGGGATAATCTCGCTTTATCCCTGCAATTCTGGGAATATGTACAACGGGCGGTAAAGACAATTTTTGGGTGAAAAAAACCACGTCGTGATCACTGCTCCACTCATTTTATGAACAGGTGCTTTCAACTTCTATGCAATTCATGCCAGGTTGCGATTCTACCTCAAAAAAAACTGCGGCACTTTGCGCAAGGGCTTCAAAAAGCGGGTAAATACGTTGGGGCGCAGGCCATTCATGTGCCAGGCTTTGTGGTCTTCGTGGTTGGCTTTAATGCGGCCCATAAGGCTGGCGTTGCTGTAGCCGCCAACGCGCATTTTTACCACCACTTCGGGCAAATAGCAGGCATCTACTTCGTGCTTCAGAAGTATACGAAGCATCAGTTCATAGTCGGCTGCCCGGCTTAGGTCGGTATTAAAAAACCCCACTGCCTCGTACACTTCTTTAAGTGCAAAAAAAGCCGGGTGCGGGGGCATCCAACCGTAATATATGTTTTTGCGCCGGAAGTGACCACTGCGCCAGGTGCGTACAATGCGCTCTGGATTGAACTGACGCACATATTGCAAATCGGCATATACCACCTTGCAGTGTGAGTTTTGCAGCCTTTGCACCACTTGCGATATTACATGATTGCCATGGTACCAATCGTCGCTGTTCAGAAAACAAATAACATCGCCGGTGCAGGCTTCCAGGCCTTTATTCATACCATGGTATATGCCGTTGTCGGCTTCGGATATTATCTGTGCCACATGTGGAAAGCGCTTTACCACATCAAGGGTGCCATCTTTCGATCCTCCGTCAATAATAATGTGCTCAATATTGGCATAGTCTTGCGCAGCCACACTGGCAAGTGCATCCTTTATAGTAAGCACGCTATTGTACGATGTGGTTATTACTGATACTTTCATATGTTCATCTTTAGTGCGCAGGCTTAAGCCTGCTGTTTTCAATTGTTATATGCCCGCCTGACCGGACGGGCAGGGAATCCCCAGAACGATCATCCGTGGTGGGTGCCCGCCCGGCCAAGCCGTTCGGACGGGTGCGGCAGCTCGTGAGGATTTCATGTGGGCATCCTTAGTTTCTCTTCACAATTATATTTTCCAGCACCAGCATGTCCATACTCGTTCGCACAAAACAATCTATAGCCTCGGCCGGTGTGTTTACTATAGGTTCGTTTTCGTTGAAAGAGGTGTTGAGTAGCAAGGGTATGCCGGTAAGGGCATAAAATGCCTTGATGAGCTTGTAAAAGTCTTGGTTGTTGTCCAAAGAAACCGTTTGTATTCTTCCGCTGCCATCGGTATGCGTTACAGCCGGAATTAGGTTTCTTTTTTCAGGAATTACTACAAATACTTTTTCCATAAAAGGAGCATCATTTCCGTCCATTTCAAAGTATTCGTGTGCATGCTCTTTCAATATTGCCGGCGCAAAAGGCCTGAACGATTCGCGGCGTTTTATTTTACCATTAATGAGTTGTTTGGCATTGGGGCTGCGCGGGTCGGCCAATATGCTGCGATTGCCCAAGGCTCTGGGTCCAAATTCGGCACGACCTCTAAACCAGCCCACCACATGGCCGTTGGCAAGCGCATGGGCTACCAAATTGCACAACGCTTCAAAATCTGTAGCGCGGCAATAGCTCAACCCGGCTTTTTTCAGCTCCTTTTCTATGTCGTTTTCGCTAAAATGACTGCCTACGTAAGCATGCTGCATGTGGTGCCGGTGGGGCTGGCGCAGTATTTGGTGCTGCAGGTACAGGGCTGCACCCATAGCCAGGCCTGCATCGTGGCTGGCCGGCGGTATATACACTTCTTTAAATGGAGTATGCCGGGTTATTTTGCCGTTAGCAACCGAGTTTTGGGCAACGCCACCAGCCAGGCATAGTGTGGTAAGGCCTGTGCCGTAATGCAGATGACGCAGCATGTGAAACAGGGTGTTTTCGGCTACAGCTTGTACCGAGGCGGCCAGGTTCTTATGATATTGCGTAATAGGTTCATCGGGTTGCCTGGGCTCGCCAAATGCGCTCGCCATTTTTTGGGTAAACAGGTTGGGTACCACGGGCTGCTTGGCATCGTCGTAGTAAATATACCCTTCGGCGCCACTGCGAAACCAATCGAGCTCCAGCCGAAAGGTGCCGTCGGGCAACAGGCGCACCAGCTTCTGTACCTCCTGTTTCAGGGTTGGTTGGCCATACGAAGCAAGGCCCATCATTTTATACTCATCACCGTAATATGGAAAGCCCAGCAATTGGGTGAAGGTGGTATAAAAAATACCCAGCGAGTGCGGAAAGTCAATGGAGTTGAGCACTTTAATACTGTTGCCTTGCCCTACCGCCATCATGGTTGTAGTAAAGTCGCCCGAACCATCAATACTTAGCAGCGCTGCTTGCTGGTAAGGGCTGGCAAAGAATGCGCTTGCCAGGTGGCTACGGTGGTGCTCTATATAATTTACGCGTTGTTCCAACTCGTTCAGGCTAAGTTTAGAAGGTATTACCATTAGCTCTTGAGCAGCCGATTTTATATCGGTTGCGTTGCTAAGCCTTCCCCTTATAGCAAACGGTATGCCTTTAGGGTTATTGGCCACAAAGCGCACTTTACGGGCCCACTTAGCGTTGGGGTCACGGCCTACGGCTATGTAATTTACGTTTTCCAGTTTAATACCCGCTTCGCTCAGGCACCAGGCTACCGACTGTGCCGGAAAGCCTGCCCAGTGCTTCAGCCGTTTGAAACGTTCTTCTTCCATTGCGCCAACAAGTTTGCCATCGCGATATATGGCTGCTGAGGCATCGGCATGGTAGGCATTTATGCCCAGGGCATATATTGTATCTGCTTTTTTGGGTAGCACCGGCATTTTTTTATTATTAGACGCCATGGCCGCATCATACGTTGCCAGGTATGCTTGTACCAGTTGCACCCCATTGAGCTGTTCGCGTACCAGTTGCAGGGCCATATTGCCTTTTTGGGGCCACAGGTGCCGTTGTTGCCAAGACTCCTGAATAGCCGTGGCCACACTTTCTGAAGTGGCATCGCAACGCCAGCCCACATCATATTCATCGAGCAGGCGGTGTAGTGCTACCCCCGAGCTCACAATTACGGGTTTGCCATGGCTCCATGCTTCGGCCACTACATTGGCAAAGTTTTCGTTATAACTAGGCAGCACAAACACATGTATGCGCTGAAAGAAGCCGGGTTTGTCTGCATCGGATAGCCAGCCGGCCCACTCCACTTTTTGGCTAAGACCTAAGCCGTCTATTTTACCACGCATCCAGTTTTCGTAGTCGGGTTCGCCGCGGCCTGCCAAAATAAGTTTGGTTACCTGCGGGCACTGTGCTACTGCCTGCAGCAGCAAGTCAATGCCTTTTTTGTGGTGCAGCCGGCTCATAAAGCCCAATACAAAGCCCTCGCCTGGCGAATGATAGCTGGCATCGTCGGGCAACGACAGCAGGTTGGGCACCACGGCTATCGACTCCAAAGCACGCTTGGTGCGCTTGGCCATTTCCTCCGCTTCGGCCGGGGCTGTAGCCAGCAGGTGCACTCCGCGCAGCAGCCTGTTGCCCGCAGATTGTTGGTAGCTGTGCTTCAGCAACGTTTTGCGATGGGTAAAGGTGTAGTCGCTCATCATACCCCGCGGCGACAGTACCACTGGCACTTTTTGCTTGTGCAAAATGCCAATGGATTTGAAGATAAGGATGTTCCACCAGGTATGTACATGCGCTACATCAAAGCTGTGAGCCTTCTTTTTAAGTTCTTGCCAAAGCGTAAGGCTTACCTGGCAGGGCGATCCGTGATTGCTCTTGAAGTAATGAACCTCGACCCCATTAAGAACCGATACATGCGGTATGTGCCCGCCATAGGCCACCGTGAACACAGTAACCGAGGCACCCGATGCCACCAGTGCCTCGCAGAGCGCCGATACCGAAAACACCGGCCCTCCAAACTTAACATCGGGCAGGTAGTACGGGCTAATATGGAGTATGCGCAGGCTCAAAATAGTTGTTGTATATGCTGTGCTATGGAGCGGGTAAAATTGCCGAATCCATAATGTTCTTCCACCATTTTTTTTCTTGTTGCCTTTTCCTGGGTGCTTAGCGGATTTTCCAGGGCATCGATAAGGGCCTTCAGTAGCCCCGCAGTATCGCCCTGTTGGGCCAGGTAGCCCAGTTTGCCATGCAGCAATGCCTCGGGCGCCCCACCCGCATAATAGGCCACCACCTGGCAGCCGCACAGGGCCGCTTCCAGGTACACAATGCCAAAACCTTCTTTGGTGCTGGGCATGGCAAACACCTGGCAGCGGGTGTACAGGCCAGGCAACTGGATGGTGGGCACATCGCCCGTAAATACCAGGCGCTGCTGCACCCCCAGCGAGGTTGCCAACTTTATAACTCGCTCCTGTTCGGCCGCTTCGCAGGGGCCCGCGAGCACGTACATGAGTTGAGGGAACCGATGTAGCAACTGGGGTAACAAACCCAATATTACATCATATCCCTTGGCATGCTCACTACTCTTAATACGGGCTACGGTAAGCAAAAGTGGAGCGCCGTGGCCAGTAAGGTTGTACCCTTGATCCAGGGCGGGCGCCTCCACGGCCTTGGCAAAAAACGGATTGACAGTATTGTACAATACCCGAATCTTTTGTTTGGGCACCCGGTGCTGTTGGGTAAGTACGTTGGCCGTAAAGTGGCTTACCGGCCATACCGCACTCGCTATGGTAAGGCACCACCGTTGTATGCGGCTCAGCCTTTGCCACACTTCTATGCCATGTGCTACCACTACCAGCTTTAAGCGTGGGTTGGCAAGTTTTGCCAGTAGCGCAGGCAGCGCCAGATTGATATGCGAAATGATAAGCACGTGATTGTGGGGAGCCTGGCGCATCACACTGGTTACAAACAAAGTCTTCCTTCCTTCAAAACCTTTGAAGTGCCGGGAATCTACATAACGTTCATCGGCCAGCTTGTCGTATAACGACCAGATATAGAATTGGCAGCCGTACTGCGTGGCATTGCTGGCCAGGCCCATAGCAAAACAGCGGTTGTACTGCTCTATACCACCGGTGGCGCTAAACGTACGCAGTGTGAGATAACCTATTGTGCGTGGTTGGTGAATGGACAAGGTGGTTGTACAAAGTGGGCCACAAGTTAAGCCTTGGTTGCCAAGTAATTTTCGTTGATGGTGTACAAATCGCTAATTTGGTTAAAACGCCAGCCTCAAACTACCAAATACCCCAAAGCGCGACACCCAATTATCGGGTAAGGGCTGCGGTGCCAGCCGCCACACCAAATCAAACCGAAGCACCTTTAAAATATTGTCTACACCGGTGCCTATTTCGGCGTAGGCCTTGCCGCCCAGGTCGGTAAAGGGGTGCCCGGCTACAAAGTTGAGTTCTTTGTTTTCCTCGGTAAGGCTGCCCCACAGGGTTTTAAAATTCCAGAATTGCCTGAACTTGAGCCGGCGGGTAAGCCCAATGTATTTGAAAAGGCCGCTGCCAATATTGTGCTCCACCGCAAAACCGGCATACTGGTCGGTAATAAATTCAAAGCGGTTCATGAGGTTGAAAGCATACTTGTTGTAATAGTATATTTCGTTGCCCGGGGCCACATTGAGCAGCATGTACGGCAGGGTGCCCCAGGTTTTGCCGGCGTACAGCGTGTAATCGAAGCTGCCCAACGGCGGTATTTTCACATAGTCGTTTATACGTAATGCCAGCTTGTGGTAGCTATAATTGCTTTTCATTATACCGGGCCACCCCCGGGAGTATTTCAGTTCTACAATGGGGTACTCGCTGCCCAGGCTGGTGCGGAAGTAATTACCCTCCAAAAAACGTTCCAGATAGGCATAGCGGAAAGTGAAGGCCGTTTCGAAGTTGGTGAGCGAATCGCCCTCGCCGCTCTTAAAATTGCTGGCATCGGGCAGGTTTTGCAGCGGATCAAACACTTTGCGTTGAAACCCTATTTTGGCGCTCAGGCCGGCTGCATTACTTACAAAGTACTCCGCTTCCTGCATCTGCACCTTCATAAATTTAATGGGCACATCGGGTTTGCGAATGGCCAGGCTAAAGATGTTGTCGAGGCTTACCTCATCGTAATAGTTTTGCCCATTGTCCAGGTCGTTCAGGTAAGTAAGGTGCACATACGAACGAGGGTACTTTTTCAGCAAAAAATAGCCTTCGGCCTTGCCTTTAAATTTTTGGTCGCCAAAGCCATAGGCCAGGTAGCCATGCAAGTACATATGCTTGCTAAATCCGGGCGTGGTGCCCAAGTCAAATCGCGTACGCAACCCTTCCCAGGCATTGAGGCTTATCCAGTTGAACCAGGGGCCTATTTCGTAGTTGCCAATGGGCTTGTAACCGGTGGTAAGAAAGGTTACGGTGGTGGTGTATTTTTTGAAAAGCGGCATGCTCTGCAGCGTATCTATCATGTGGTAAATAGCTGCTTCGTTTTTATTAAGCTCTTCGTGCCTCGATTCTGTCCAGTATCCATCTGTTTTGTCCTCGGCCCCGGGCAGCACTATCACTTCTTCGTTCAGCTTGTTGCGGGCTACTTCTCGTGCATTCATGCTGTCGTTTACCCGCACATTGCGATAGGTAGTTGTCTTGCGGCCTTTAAACCCAAAAGCGTTTTTGCCAATGGGGTATATATCTGCAATAAATTTATCCTTACTCAGAAACCATAGGGTATCGCCGTATAGTTGAAAATCCTGATAAACACTCAGGTTTTCGATGTAGTTGACTGGTGCGGTGCCGGTAAGCCGTAATTGTATACGTTGCACGGCAAATGTACTGTCGTGTATCCAGGCATCGCCTTCAAAGGTATTTTCGCCTTTGCGCTTGGCGGTAAACACCCAGTGGTAAAAGCGCCGCCCGTTAAAGGTAACTGTGTCAGGTACCGTGTAGTGGTAAAAGGCATCGCCATTGTCGCTCAGCGGGCTTACAAACTGCTTGTCAAAAACGGGAATGAAGTTGTAATACACATTCACATTCTGGTACAGGGTACCCAGGTTGCGGGTTACGCTTTCGTTTTTGATTCCTATAGTTTTGCTGGCTTTTATGATTTCGCGGTATCTCTTGGGGCTGCCCTGGTAGTAATAGTCGCTCATGGTTTCGGCCAGGTACACGGGCAGTATGGGTACGCCACCTTCGCCGGTATCAATATTATCAAGCACAAAGCCAAAGGGCTTCATCAGATTCCAATCCTGAAGTTTATCCTTATTTACGCGGTTCAGGTCAAGCTCCACCTTGTTGTGCGCTTCGTAAGAATAGTTGTCAAAGCGCGAGCGGTCGTTGTTGGGCTTATTGCGTACCACCTTGCGCCATAGTATCAGTCCCCGGTTGGCTTTGGCCTTTACCACCACGCCTTGCGTCACGGCGCGGTTAAGGGTAAGCATGTTAATGCCAGTATCGCGCAGGGCGGCAAATTTTACTACCAGTTTTTCGTACCCCACATAAGAAATGCTGATAGAGTCTATTGGCAGGTCATCGCGGTATATATAAAACATGCCCGCCGAATCTGTAATGGTACCATGCCTGGACGGGTAGAATACCACCGATGCAAAGGGGATGGCTTCTTCGTTGTGCGAGTCTTTTACCATGCCTTTTAGGGTGGCATGCTGCGCCACTGCACCGGGTACTGCCCGGCACAAAACCACTATCACCAGCAGCAATACCCGAAAAATCATGGGTCAAAATTAATCCTGCATCCGCTATCAACACCAATTTGTGGATGAACGGAACCAAAAGGGCTTAGAGACTGTTTAAAATTCATTCACAGGTTTCCCCATGGATCTTTTTGGCTGCAACTTCATTGGATTTTTCGCTATAGGCGCCCCCAGCTATGCCTGCAATTCCGATAGTATTCTAGGTTTATCTATCTAGCAAATTTTTTGTTTTGTCAAGCTCTTTTTCTGTAGTTATCCACACACTTTTCCCCTCGTGCCACTAACGAAAACATTCGTTGGACGAGCTTGAA
>Ga0114939_10000455_pt1 | contig 33988 bp, 27 predicted proteins | sample AshMeaCrysSpring_FD_87196 | JGI IMG/M metagenome (GOLD analysis project Ga0114939, IMG submission 87196) | Groundwater microbial communities from Big Spring, Nevada to study Microbial Dark Matter (Phase II) - Ash Meadows Crystal Spring | ecosystem: Environmental > Aquatic > Deep subsurface >...
ATATTTTGGTAGATGCGTTAGTCAAAAAATATATAGATATTGAGAGTCAGGGGATTAAAAATACTATTGCTTTTTCTTTAGGGCAGTTAGGTAGAATTCAAGCTATTGAGCCTTTGATTATGTTATTGGGTGATTCTGACAAAAGCGTTAGACTTCATGGCATGGCAGCTTTAAAAAATTTTCAGGCGATCGCGATTCAGAGTGTGGTCAAACAACTAACTCAAGGAAATAGGTTAAATCAAGACCAAAAAAATGCTTTGGAGGAATTGGGGTTTATATAACTAATCAGATTTTGTATTCTTTTTAACTTCATGTAAATGTGTTTAGCCGTTTTTTTTGCGAATATTACTTACTTTTGATGATATTGGGATTTAAAATATACTTTCAATCTCGGAATTTTTAGAACCTAATATAAACAGGACTTACGCAATTCTCAGAAAGCTTGATTTGTGTAACCGCCAAGGCGCCAAGGACGCCAAGAGAAGAGAAAAGAGAGAATGATACCGAAGAAGCGTTGATTGGATATAGTTACCAAGAGATTTTTTAATTTTGTTGGTGTGGTGAGAGTTTTTTTGGTTATTGTTTGGGCACAATTTTTGATAGAATCATCAGACTGAAGATTTTAAGCTTACAAATGTTGTAACAAACTGTACTAAATAATTATCACAAATCCGTTAAGTTAAATAAAGCCACAAATGTAAATCAGGCTACTTTAAAGATGCGACTAGAGCAGTTGCAAGCCTTTTTGGCGATTGCAGAAACCGGCAGCTTTCAACAAGCAGCAAGAAAATGTGGAGTGACTCAATCAACTGTCAGTCGTCAAATTCAGGCGCTGGAAGGTGATTTGGGTTTGGAGTTATTTTATAGAAATGGTCAAGCTAAATTAACCTTAGCGGGGGAGCGTTTATTACCTCGCGTCCGTAAAATATCTCAAGAGTGGCAAATAGCGACTCAGGAATTAACTGATTTAATGGAAGGGAAACAGCCTGAGTTGTGCGTTGCTGCTATTCATTCTCTTTGTGCTTATTACTTACCTCCGGTGCTGCAAAAGTTTTGCCATCAATACCCAGAAGTGCAACTGCGGGTAACATCTTTGGGTAGTGATAGGGCTTTAAAAGTTCTTAAAGATGGCTTGGTAGATTTAGCGATTGTTATGAATAATCGATTTTTAACTACTGCGAGAGAAATGGTAGTTGAAGTTTTATATGATGAACCCATAGAAGTTTTGACAGGAATTAATCATCCATTGGCCCAATACGAACAGATTCCTTGGTCAGAATTAATACTTTATCCTCAAGTAGTTTTTAAAGACGGTTATGGAATGCAAAGGTTGGTGCAGGATAAGTTTGACCGTTTAGAAGCAAGACTTCAAGCAGCTTTAGAGGTTAATACATTAGATGCTTTTCGAGGAGTTGTGCGTCAGGGAGAATTGGTAGCTCTTTTGCCTCATTCAGCACTAGTAGAAGCTCGTCAAGACCCGACTTTAGCAGTGCGCTCCCTAGAGTCTAGCAAGGTAACTGGGGCATCGTTAGAAGCTTGTAGTTTAAGTCGTCGAGTAGTTATGGTAACCACTCAGGATAGATTACAGATTCCTCCCATTAAGGATTTTTGGCAATTAGTAAAGGATAATATACCTCCCCAGATAGATGCTTTAAGTAAGTCGGCTTCTTGATTACTTGGCAGTTTGTAAAAGCAACTGATACTTTTAACCTGGACATCTTTGAATATCTAAGACATTCTCGATATCTAGTACAACATCACCAACGGAGTCAGTGAAGGTGGTATCCCACATCGCCTTGAGGAAAATCCCCACGGCGACCTTAAAATCACGCGGTATTTCGTAACCGCAATTTGGGCATTTAAAGTTCTTAGAACTACCAAGTTTTCTATGAACATGACCGCACTTGGTGCAGGTCTTTGAAGTATATTCTTCAGTTATTCTCACCAATTTGGAACCGTAACGGTAACACAAATGTTCTAAGGTTTGAGAAAACTGATAGAACGCCCAAGTCATCATTGCTCGTGCTGTTTTATTCTTTAGCTTCCGCTTTTTTCTCGCCACCATTTCTGATGTTTCAAAAGTCGGAAGTACAATTACGTGGTAGTTTTTAGCAAGATAAGAAGCGACTTGTTTATGGCACTCAGAACGTAGATTTTTAATCCGTGTTCTAATTTTTTCCATTGCTTGTCTTAACTTGTATCTTAATCGCTTAAACTGACGACCAACAGCTTTGTCATGCCTTGATTTTAATCCGTCAAGATGGGCACAAAGTTTAGCTATTTTACTAAAATCTCCGTTCCCAAATTCAAGGAAATCACTACCATCAAAGCCCGTTATAAAAGTTCTAACACCAGGGTCAAGAGCTATTACTTTGTTCGTAACAGACGGGGTTTGTTTAAATTCAACGGGGAAGTGAGCAAACCAACGACCCTTATTATAGGTCAGTTCTGTAGAACCATCTGTCAAAATACAAAACTTTTGACCCTTGAATTCTGGCTTTGGTAAATGTTTGGTTGTGGAAACCATCCATCTACCATTTTTGTAAGCAGTAGGGTCGAATTGAATTGTTAGTTTTTGGTCGCGAACACTGCGGAACTTCGCTATTTTTAACCCTGCTTGTGGATGAGGTTTCTTATTTTTACCTTTGCCTATAAAATTGGGATTTTTAGCGGTTTCAGCCCATGCATTGTATGCTTCCATTGATGCATTATCTAGAATTTTAGAAACGTTTAATTCTAAGCACCATTGAGGTATTAACCCGCTTGCTTTTAGCATTGTCCTAAAACCCATTTTACCGCCCTTATTTCCTTTCGCGAATGCGTGGCTCATCTTTTTAAACCCTTGATTTTGGTTAAGATAAGCAATCGAAATGTTATACACTTTACGAACTGCAGCCACCCATTTTTTCCAAATAATAGCAAGTTCTTTACTTGGGTATACTCGGTAACTCACTGTCTTCAGCAATTTGTTTTTTGTACTTTCTGAGTCCGTAAAGTCGCCAGCCAAAGACATGGACGATGGCGAGGATATCTTCAACAATTTCTCGTTCTGGGCTGAGGTTTTTTTGGTCGAGAACCAATATTTCAGTCCCCTGCCTAGCGCACAGCCATGAGATAATATCGAACCCAAAACGACAAAACCTATCTTTGTGGGCAACGACAACAAGTTTGATAGTGTTTGAGAGAACTCTGTCCAGTAAGGTTTGAAGACCTTTTCGCTTGAAATTAAGTCCGCTTCCGATATCGGTGATAATTTCTGCATCGGGATAACGAGACTTAAGAAAGTTAACTTGTTGTTCAAGGTCAGTTTTTTGGCTGCGGCTTGAAACTCTGGCATAAAGGACGGTAACTCGTTCGTCTGTTGGATTGCCTTGTCGAACAGGGATAATTGAATCGAGGTTGTATCTTCTTTGACCTCCTTGGGTAAAGATTCCTTCGATTTTACCCGCTTCGAGCCACCTTTCAAGGGTTTTGGTACTGACTCCAAGTTTAGAGGCAGCAACTCTTGGTGGTACATAATTTGTTGACATTTTGTGCTTCTAGACTACTTCTTAAGTATAGCCAGAAATGTCAAATATGTCTAGTATGTAAGACTTTTTATCGTCCTATTTTTTCTCTTTTGGGTAATTTGCATTTTTTACATCAACCTGATTTACTTTGTAAATGAATGACTTACAGAAAAGACTTAAATTCTTTGGTTGTGTTCATTTAGCGTTCGCGCTTCTAGAAAATAGGGTTGCTTAGGTTATTAGGGGTAACCTGTACTTTTGGGTTTTGGTTATGAGTGATGAATTTAGAGATTTACTGCGGAAAGTAGGGAGTGGTACCCACACAGCAGAAAATTTAACTCGACAAGAAGCGGCGATCGCAACCAAGATGATGTTGTTGGGGGAAGCAACACCAGCACAAATAGGAGCATTTTTAATTGCCCATCGTATAAAACGTCCGACAGGTGAAGAATTAGCTGGGATGTTAGATGCTTATGAAGATTTAGGACCCAAACTTCGACCAATTTCTTCATCGAGACCAGTGGTAGTTTTAGGAATACCCTATGACGGTAGAATTAGGACGGCTCCCATTAGTCCGGTGACAGCTTTGATATTAGCTGCATCAGGACAACCAGTGATTATGCATGGTGGTGGTTGTTTACCAACAAAATACGGCTTTCCCCTGATAGAGATTTGGCAGGGGTTGGGTGTTAACTGGACTAATTTAAATTTAGAAAGAGTTCAAGAAATATTTGCAGCGACCGGTATTGGTTTTGTTTATACTCCAGTTCATTTTCCCTTAACTCAAAGGATTTGGGAGTATCGCGACCAATTAGGTAAGCGACCGCCTTTGGCGACAATGGAATTAATTTGGTGTCCCTATGGGGGAGATGCCCATATTATTGCTGGTTTTGTTCATCCTCCGACAGAAAATATGTTCCGAAAAGCGATCGCTTGTCGGAATGTTAAGATGTTCACAACAATAAAGGGATTAGAAGGAAGTTGTGACCTCCCCCGCGAGCGCACTGCGATTATCGGTTTGGGGATAGAGGGGGAGACAGATGAAAATGGGGAAGTTGCCATCAAAAGATTACACCTAGCGGCAAGAGACTATAATTTTACGAATCAGAATGTAGCTTTAGGTAGTAAAGAAGAATTAATCACAGGAATCCAGAATGTATTAAAGGGTAATTCATCTGAATTAATGGAAACAGCATTATGGAATGGAGGTTTTTATCTATGGCGCACTGGTATTTCTACTGATGTAGAAAATGGCATTAAAAAATCTAAAGAGCTATTAATAAGCGGTGCTGTAGCCAATAAACTGGAAGAATTAATCAATTCTATTTAACCAATAGGGTAGGCTTAATTTATACAAAAAAACAATAAACCCGATCATAAACTATTACAGGTTGCCAGTAATTTAGTAGGCTATGGGGAGTAGTTAAAAACTTTTATTTATAAGCTTATCATTGAATAATGGTAAGCTTATTTAAAATATAATATACTAGTTACCTAAGTCGCTAGTTATCCAAAAATGCCTATTTTTAACTGCGTAAATTTAAAAATTAATCTCTAGCAATACTCCAAAATAAGGATTTTGTATAGTTTACATAGTTTTATCATTAGTAACTAGCAACTTAGGTTAGTAATGGTAAAACTAAACCTTCATGGGTAACTATGGCTTTAGCAAATACTGATTGTATTGAGTTTTGCATATCATCTAAAACAATATCATGGTCATCCGGATGGTGGTGAGATATAACTAAGCGTTTAACTTCACAAGCATGGGCTAAATCTATTACTGTTTGCAAATTTAAATCAGATTTTTGATAACTATCTTCTGCACTCAGGATGTAAGGAGAATTAGTAATTAGTAAATCTACACCTTGTATTAATTGGGTAATTTTCTCTTTATCAAATTCATCTAGATTTGCCTGCACATCTGTAACATAGGCGATATTATAGGATTGCCAACTGACTCGATAACCAATAGATTTTTGAGTGTGGTTAATTAGTGCAGTGCGAACCAGAATGTCGCCTAAAAGAATTTCTTTACCAGCAATGACGTTATAAAACTGTAACTCTGATTGCATTACCTGTAATGGGTAAGGAAAGTGAGGCTGTAACATCTGGTCGCACAAACACTGTTTGATTGAGGCACCATTAGATGCTGCGATGCCATAGATATGAAAGGAGTTTTTACTTAAAAAGGCAGGGGCAAAAAAAGGAAAGCCTTGAATCCGATTAGATTGGGAGTTGGTAAAAAATAAATGACCTTCCAAAGGCTGACTTTCAGATAACCAATTTTTCCCCAAAATACGCAAACCCGTACCGCCATCAAAAATTAGACGTTTAGAACCGACTCTTATCTCTACACAGGAAGTATTACCACCATAGCGACTGTTTTCACTACTAGGGGTGGCAATCAAGCCGCGCACACCCCAGAAATGTACAACAAATGCTCCTAAATGGCTGTCTGTGAGGGTGTTTTCTTCTTCTAGTTTTTGACTCTGGGGATGCAAAAGCTCAGGTTTTCTCATGTTTGTTCCAATTAAGCCGTATTAAGCAGGTCATTGTAACGTCTTACTTCTACAAGTTGATTTTTATTGTCCACAATGACAACGGTAGGAGAGTAGTTTTCTAACTCTTCTTCTGATAACTGCCCGTAAGTCATTATAATCAAGCGGTCCCCTGGAATGCCTAGACGTGCAGCAGCCCCATTTAATTCAATAGCCCCAGAATTAGCTGCTGCAGGAATCGCATAAGTAATAAATCGCTCTCCATTGGCAATATTAACTACTTGCACCTGCTCGTAAGGCAAAATACCAGCCTTATCTAAAAGAAGCTGGTCAATACTTATGCTACCCACATAGTGAAGATTTGCGGCTGTGAGGGTGCAATTATGAATCTTTGCCAGAAGAAGCGTGCGCTGCATTGATATATGAGTATTACTCTTTAGTGATTAATTATGATTAATTATCAGCACTCAGCAATCATAAGTCATTAGTTATCAGTTACAAATTAGATATATTTTTACTGACAACTAATAACCAATGACTGTGGATTATGGGTTATTAGGCTTTGCCAGTTACTGCTTTAATACACTTTTCGACTAGAGGCGCGACCTTATCAACGTCTTGCCAGCCAAGGATTTCAGTGACTTTTTTTTCCAAATTCTTGTAGGAGCGGAAAAATTCAGCAATTTCATCCAAACGATGAGGTGCTATATCATTGAGACACTTTACATCGGCATAACGTGGGTCTTTCACTGGTACGCAAAGAATTTTTTCGTCTCTATCCCCACCATCTATCATTTCAAGCATACCAATGGGTCTGGCAGCGATGACACAACCGGGAAAAGTTGGCTCATCCATAATCACCATACCATCCAATGGGTCTCCATCATCAGCTAAGGTGTTGGGTACAAATCCATAGTCATAGGGATATTTGACCGATGAATAAAGTACCCTATCTAGGGCAAAAGCTTCCATTTCCTTGTCATATTCGTATTTGTTTTTACTCCCGCCTGGGATTTCAATAAGTACATTAATCAGACCTGGTTTTGGTTGGGCAGGAATAAGGGATAAATCCACAATAAATCTCCTAACTTTGAGTGATAATCATCAATTGTTTCCCCGTAGTGCCCCACTAAACCTCGCGGTTATAGTGGTGGGTTGTTTACGGGCGCTTTTAAATGCCTCTCTCTGTAGAATTTTATGACTAAAATGCACTTTTTATCACGTTATTCATCTAGTTGAAGATGTATTTTATTTTTATCCATCACTTCATTACAATAATGGTCATCTGACCTTAGGATGATTTTTACTCAATTTTAAGTTTTGATTCCAAAATTTACTAACTTTCTAATTCTTACTATTTATAAATCACCAAAGTGAATTTTCTCATTTCCACTTGATGGCGATCGCTCAATAAAAACTAGCTAGATTTTTTGTTTTTCTTTAGTTTACATTTCTTTCTATGTCATAGGTTAGAGGTGGATATTCCTGAGGAAGTACTGTTGAAGAGTAGTGGTCTACGACAAATAAAGGTAATGTCAATGTTAGTAAAGCTATAACTGTTCCTACTAAGTCTGCCAAACGATGGTTAAATGTATCATTTGAACTGGCAGACTGGCTAGTTGAATGCATAAAAATTGCTACTCATCAAATCAATTTTAGTTTAACTCTAATCAAAGAGTCTTAGTTATATTTTAACTACACTTTACAAGTCTATTGTTTACATATTAAGCAATCAAGACAATATTTTTTGTTTCCATGAGTGATAAATCGCGATTCATCACTTTTTGAAAAATCATCACCAAATTTTCAAAAATATCTGTAAATATTTTGACTAGGAGTATATTGTCTATGATGTTATTTACTTGTTTATCATTATTTACAAAGATAAAAAATATACCTTTAGATTTAATTATTAATAGTAAATGAGACTATTAATTACTGGGGTGATGTGTCAGACCCTTCACCCCAAAATGATATAAAAATCTAGTTTTTTGATTATAAATTTAGTAAAGCAAAGCTTTGTACCGAATTCATACTGAAGAATTAAAAAATTCATTCTATTATGTATCAGTACTTGTACTTAAATATATTTTAACCTTTATGAAAGTATCTTGTTGAATATTCTATATATCGTATTTATACGGTAACAATGAATTTAAAACTTTTGAATTTTTTAGAAATTCTCTCTGTAATGGGCACCCACTATCTATGCTGAATAGGATCAAAATAAGCAACGAAACTTTGCGCCTAGGCTATCGCCAACCGTTGGTATGCGCCTATGGCATGGGAGTGCCATAGACGCAAAGTATCGTTGTTTATTTTTCTCAAAAATAGCTATTCATATTTCTATTTGCGCTCTTTCGCGCACGCGGAGCGAACAGCAACGTAAAAAAATCATCATTCATACTTGAATTTGCGCGGAGCGCGAGACCGCATAGTATTTTTTCCACCCGGCGACGCTGATGTTGAGGGTAAACAAACAAAACCCGCCTAATGCGAGGTTGCGGTTTAAAAATTTATTCCATCAAAGAAGCTGTGGTTGTCTAATAGTTATAGATTTTAGACAGAAGCTTTTTTGTAAGCTGTGATTGCTTCTTTAATAAACTTAATATAGAGATGCTTAAAGGTTGATTTGATAACGCGAGGCATTCCAAAATCAATGGGCATATATTTATCTGGTAGTTTCCAATCGTTGATTTTTAGAGACTCTGGATGTAGATGGGGAAATTCAATGGCATCTAAGTTTGTGATGAGTCCCAGTTTTTGAGATGCGACTACTGTAGGTAGTTGTGTTGGATTCACATTTAAGATTTCAACCATTGCCCTATCTAAAGCAAAGACATCGGAGGAAGCTGCTAAAACACCTAGATGGCGGGGTTCACCACCACTGGGGCCATTTCCTTCATGACCGATAATGCCATCAACTATTGTCAGGTTGGGATTAATGGCTTTGGCAGTTTCCACAAGCATGGAAGCAAATTTTGAGGCATCTTTCCCTGATTCCATATGCCACCAGGCTTTCATTTTGCCGGGGACGCATCCAAATAGATTTTTAACTCCTAAAGTTAAGACAAGTTGGACATGGGATTTGACTTTGGGTAGGTTAATTACTACGTCAGCTTCCATTGCTTCTTTGGAAAGTCGTAGGTGGTTAAATTCTTCACTGACGGATTGGTATCGTTTACCGTGAAATTCTACGATGGGGAGATTTAGTTCTTCTATTGTTGGTTGATATCCACTGGCGATCGCGACTCCTTTTGCACTACCAAAAGCTGGACTATCTCCTAAAAAAGGTTTGCCGCCAGCTTCTATTACCATTTGGGCAACTACATGTACTAATTCTGGGCGGGTTACGCATTCTTTCCCAGGGCGACTACCTGTCAATAAATTTGGTTTGAGTAAGACACGTTGACCAGGTTTGACAAATGCCTGGATTCCTCCCAGGGGTTTTAGTAGGGTAGTAACAGCTTTTTTTAAACTTTCCCTTTCATAAGAATTTGTCTGGATAAGGCTGACTGATGATGGCATATAAAATTCCTAGGAATAAAGGCAATAAATTTTTACAACCTTGATTCTATCCTTAAGGTCAAAACGTGAGGGCCCTTACAAGACTACATATTTTTAGTTAATTTGGAATTTTTAAGGAAAAGTAAGGGATTTATCCCTTACTACAACGTAGTTATGTTGAATTATGTCCCAGCTATTAGCTAATTTAAGGGAATAATTTGACTCATTTCCTCTAAATTTAGGACTTTAGCTAATTCAGCCTCTGTCATTAAACCTTTCTCTAATACTATTTGACGCAGTGATTTGCCAGTTTTTAAAGATTCAGATGCCACAGATGCTGCATTGAGATAACCAATATGGTTATTTAGGGCGGTTACTAAAGATAAACTACCCTCGGCATAATTTAAACAGCGATCGCGATTAGCAGTGATGCCCTGAATACAACGCTGGGTAAGAGTTGAAATAGTATTGCCTAATATTTCAATACTGTGAATTAGGTTATAAGCTATCAACGGCATCATCACGTTTAACTCTAACTGTCCTGCCTGGGCAGCTAAAGTAATGGCACCGTCATAACCAATTACCTGGAAACAAACCATTGAGGTCATCTCTGCCATAACAGGATTATATTTTCCAGGCATAATTGAGGACCCTGGTTGAACAGGGGGTAACTGAATTTCCTTGAATCCTGTATTGGGACCGGAATCCATTAGTCGTAAATCATGGGATATTTTAACCAAATCCTGGGCTAAGTTTCGCAAGCAGCCGGAAACATTGACAAAAGGCGCCATACTCTGCATTGCTGCCATTAAATGGGGAGCTGGTTGTAAAGGACAGTTCAGTAATTCTGCTAATTTGTTTACCACATGGGAGCGATATTGGGGATGGGTGTTTAACCCCGTGCCCACTGCACTACCACCTAAACCCAATACCATTAAATCTCCAGATGCAGTGTAAATTCGATTTTGATGGTCGCTAAGAATTTGCGCCCAGGCACGAAAATTTTCTCCCAGTCTTACGGGCACGGCATCCTGCATGTGAGTGCGGCCGGATTTGACAATATTTTGAAACTCTAGAGCTTTTTGTTCCAATGTCGCGATCGCCCTATCCAAAGCCGGTTGAAGAGTATGGGTTAATGCTAATAAACCACCAATGCGAATGGCTGTTGGTATCACATCATTGGTTGATTGTCCATAGTTTACATGGTCATTAGGACTAATGCGTTGATAATTACCTTTTTTATCCCCTAAAATTTCTAAGCCTCGGTTAGCCAACACTTCATTGATATTCATATGATGAGAAGTCCCAGCCCCAGCTTGATAAACATCAACAACAAACTGGTCCCGCAATTTACCAGAAAGCACTTCATCACAGGCTTTAACTATTGCCTCTTGTATTTCCTGGGTAATACATCCCAACTCCCCATTTACTATAGCAGTAGCTTTTTTTATTAATACACAAGCATCTATATAAGTTGGTAAAGGTTTAATACCGCTAATGGGAAAATTTTCTATAGCCCTTAAAGTTTGAATACCATAGTAAGCATCATTGGCTAACTGGCGTTTGCCCATTGAGTCGGTTTCTGTTCTAAATTGAGAATCAGCCATGACAGTTTTGAATTTTAGACTTGAGTTGTTCAATAGCTCACAAAATAAAAACCATATCAGATAAACTGATTTCGATAACTTCAAACTTATTCATTTTTAGGTTATTGATTTTCAATTTTCCATTTTCATCAGTAAACCAATAACCCACTTCTTTGCGCCTAGGCTATCGCCAACCGTTGGTATGGGCCTATGGCATGGGAGTGCCACCCTCCGCTATTGCGTGAGACATTTGGATCTAAAAATCTCTATAATTTTATGATGACTCTTCCCAACATAATAACCTTTTCCCGTTTACTAGGAATTCCCTTTGTTCTGTATTTACTACATTATCCATCAGTAGAAGCACGGTGGATATGCTTTAGTATTTTTCTAGTTGCATCTCTTACAGATTGGTTAGATGGCTATTTAGCCAGAAAGCTAAATCAAGTTAGTGAGCTAGGTAAATTTCTTGACCCCTTAGTAGATAAATTACTAGTATTAGCTCCCTTACTCGGATTAATTGAATTAGGACAGCTACCAGGTTGGGGAGTATTTTTAATTTTAGGAAGAGAATTAACCATAGCAGGTTGGCGAGTAAATCAAAGCAAGATTACAGGAGCTAATATTTGGGGAAAATTAAAAACCGTTAGCCAGATAATCGCCATTGCCATATTAATTGCGCCATTAGGGCAAGATTGGCAAAAAGCAGGAATAATAGCTTTTTGGGTATGTGTTGCTTTCACATTGATTTCTGGCGCTATTTATCTTTTACCCCAGGGAGAGGTGGAGGGGTCTTAATCACGGATTAAATGGATTAAAGGATGACACAGATTTTTTGCTTAAGATAATTTTCCCCCACCTCCCTGCCACGGTTACATCCCTAAATTCCTATCCAACAGTTGCAAATATTTCGTCGTCAACAGAAAAATCAATATCCTTTTTATCCCTAGCAGTAGCCAAGAAATCATTTTGGAAAGAGTCCTGTAAACCAGAGATGAGGTCATATTCTGGTTTCCAATCTAAATCTTGTTTTGCCTTGTCAACGGAGGCAAAGAAGTGTTGTGGACGCATGGGGAAAGCTTTACGTTTACCAAAGTCAAATTTCTTTGGGTCATAGTGGACAATTTTTAGAGAATCAGCTGATTTGCCAGCAGCGTTAGCACAAGCGCGGGCTAATCCATCGAAGGTAACGTAGCGATCGCCAGAAATATTATAAATTTCGCCTACTGCTTTTTTGTTGCCAATGACTTTAGCCATAGCTACAGCCAAATCCTTAACGTGACCAAACTGAGTAATGTGCATTCCATTACCAGGAATAGGAATTGGGCGATCGCGAATAATTCGGTCAAAAAACCAAGCTTCTAAATCATTATAATTTTGAGGTCCGTAAATGTAGGTGGGGCGAATAGAAGTAAATGGCAATCCCAATTGTTTTAAGTATTCTTCAGTGTCATTTTTACCTTTATGACGGCTTTTAGGGTCTACTGTATCCCCTTCTAAATGAGGCATTTGGTCAGATTTCTGATATACACCGGCGGAACTCATGTAAATAAAATGTTGCAAGCGGTCTTGAAAAATTTCGGCCAATGGTTGAGTATCAGTAAGTTCCCGACTATTATTGTCAAAAATGACATCAAAATCCTCTGTAGTGAGTTTTTCTTTGAGTTGGCTAGGGTTAGTGCGATCGCCTGTAATTTGTCTAATACCAGAGACTGGTGCAGGACGATTTCCACGATTAAATAGAACAACTTCATGACCAAGGGAAGCAAGTATTTGGGTTAAGTAAACACCAATAAAACGTGTACCACCCATAATCAGAATACGCATAAATTTCCTAGTTTCCTTATTTTGTGACTGTGATATTTATCCTAAAAACGAGATTATCACCTCTGAGGTATACCAATGGAACCTATAAATTAAGGATTGCGTCTAGATATTAATCTAGGGCGTTTCCTTTTGACTAATAGCAATGGGAAGCTTTGTTTAGTGTTCTCTACTTATTAAAGTTTTAGCTGTGCCCTTGAAATATGCACTTGTTCACGAATGGCTGACTCCTAAAGCCACCGGCGGTTCAGAACTCGTTGTCCGAGAAATCCTGAAACATGTAGAAGCTGATTTATATGCTCTTATTGACTTTGAATCAAAGAATCCTGATAGCTATTTATACAAGCGTCAGATTGGTACAACTTTTTTGCAGCATTTCCCCAAGGCACAACAGGGGGTACAAAAATATCTACCCTTATTGCCTTTGGCAATTGAACAACTAGATTTACGGAGTTATGATGTAATTCTTTCCTCTTCCCATGCAGTAGCAAAAGGAGTAATCACTTCACCAGACCAGTTGCATATTTGCTACTGCCACAGTCCCATGCGTTATGCGTGGGATTTAACTTTTGATTATCTTAAAGATACAGGTAATAGTTTAACTGGTTTGGCTAAACGTTACTTATTACATCGCTTGCGACAATGGGATGTTTTATCAGCAAATAGAGTTGACTACTTCATAGCCAACTCACATCATATAGCCCGTCGAATTTGGCGTTGTTATCGTCGAGAAGCAACAGTAATTTACCCGCCAGTAAATACAGACGGGTTTATATTTTTACCACAAAAAGAAGATTTTTACTTAACGGTTTCCCGATTGGTAAGTTACAAACAAGTATCTTTAATTGTCAGGGCTTTTAATGAACTACAAAAACCATTAGTGATAATTGGCACTGGACCAGAAATGGAAAAAATAAAAAAAGAGGCTAAATGTAACATACAAGTCTTGGGTTGGCAACCGGATGATGTGGTAAAAAACTATATGAGTAGTGCAAAGGCATTTGTATATGCAGCCTGCGAAGATTTTGGCATTGCCCCAGTGGAAGCCCAAGCTTGTGGGACTCCAGTCATTGCCTATGGCGCAGGTGGAACATTAGAAACGGTTACGGATATTCGCTCAGAGTCAGGCAAAGGAACGGGTATATTATTCAAGACCCAAACAGAGGCAGCCATAGTGGAAGCTGTGGAAGCCTTTGAAAGCTATGGAGGAAAATTTAATCCAGAATATGCACGCCTACATGCTGCCCAGTTTTCTCCGCAAATTTTCGTACAACGGTACTTAAATTTTTTGGATACATATGCCGAAAAAAGACCTTCTGCTCAAGAAAAGTCTTGATTTAAACCCCGCCCTTAAGGGCGAGGTCTTTATGTATCGCAGTGCTTTGGGAAAATAATCCCGATGGGCACTGCACTTTAGCCTTAATATTGGGACTATGTGTGGTGTGGAAAATAAGGAGTATGATGACTGCCCAGAGTTCATTCCTCTCCGGCAAGCGAACACGTACTTTCTTAAAACGTGGTCAAGAGAAAAAGACACCTAAAATTAAATCCAAAGGTTTGTCTTTTCATCTATCTTACGGAGAGTTTGCCAAGCGTTTGTTCGATATAGTCTTTTCACTGCTTGTACTCATTTTGTTCTCGCCGTTGTATTTAATATTGGCTTTGCTGATAGTTTTAACTTCAGAAGGACCGATATTTTATATTCAGGAGCGAGTTGGTAAAAATTATAGGACTTTTAACTGTATAAAATTTCGGACTATGGTAACTAATGCTGACGAAATTCTAGTCAGTATTATAAAATCATCACCACAGTTAAAAGATGAGTTTGAAAGTAATTTTAAATTAAAACATGACCCTAGAATTACTAGTATTGGTCATTTTTTACGTATTACTAGTTTGGATGAATTTCCTCAATTCTGGAATGTGTTGATAGGCGATATGAGTGTTGTCGGACCAAGACCTTTAGTAGAAGAGGAGCTACCAAAGTATGGCACTCATATCGAGCAAATTTTAACTATCAAACCTGGAATTACTGGCTTATGGCAAGTGTCAGGCCGTAACGATATTCCCTATCCTAGGCGAGTTCAAATAGACCTACACTATGTTAAATTCAGAAATTTTTGGTTAGATTTATGGATAGTATTTAAAACCATCGGTGTAGTAATTATGCCAAAAAATAATGGTGCATACTAGGAAAATACAAAAAATTCATTCATAGCCCAGAGAAAATGAAAACTAAATGTTTCTAAGTATTCAAAAATAATCAGAGAAATACTTAGAATTTTTTAGTTTTTATTTTTTTATCTGAATTTTTAATTTTCATCTAAAGTAATCAAAAAAATATAGTCAAATTACAGCCAAAGTCAGATTTTTAAATTATGAAAATTATATAGACTTAACTAAGTAGGCATTAAAATTTGTAATTACAACAAGGGAGTAGGGAGTATACATTATGTTACATAATTATGTTTATTCCTACTGACCTAATTATGTTGTTACTACTTACGCAAAAAAATTGTAATTTTGCTTATATGGCAAGATTATAACTTTTTGCTTTATAAACTTAGGACTAATAGTCTTTGACATAAACTTTGCATGGTATCAAAATTATTTTTTAGTTATCTTTAAAGCCTCTTACATTAGATATAAAATAGATTTTATATCAAATCCGGACTTCTTCGGTATTATTCTCTCTTTTCTCTTCCCTTGGCGTCCTTGGCGCCTTGGCGGTTTATTACTCATAAGCTACCGGATTTGATATTACCTGTTTTTTTTATCCAATTTAAGAGAGCGCTTAAGGGTAACTACAAACCCTCCAAAGTTGATATAAAAGAGTTCTAGTGCCTCAGGGGAGCGATCGCCTGAAGATAAGCAATTGTTTTGCCTGTATTACTTACACATCATGGATTTAAAATCAGGATAATTACTGAGAATTATTTGCTGATTTAGAGGTAACACTGGTAGGTTTCCCATTGGGAAATTTATAAATAAGCTGCTAGCTTGTATCAGGTAGCCTAGGGCTATTTATTTAAAAACGATAAGGGAAGATTTATAATGACGCAACAAAAGCGAGCATTAATTACTGGCATTACAGGTCAAGATGGTTCTTATCTAAGTGAATTTTTACTATCACAAGGCTATGAGGTTCATGGCATAATCCGTCGGACATCAACCTTTAATACCGACCGCATCGACCACATGTATGAAGACCCTCACAAAGATGGTGTGAGGTTACTTTTACACTATGGTGATTTAACTGATGGTACAACTTTACGGCGAATTCTGGAAGAAGTTCAGCCTACAGAAATTTATAATTTAGGCGCCCAATCCCATGTCCGTGTAAGCTTTGATTCTCCTGAATATACAGTGGATGCTGTGGGAATGGGAGTTTTACGTTTACTAGAAGCAATTAGGGATTACCAGCATCGCACGGGTATTCAAGTGCGTTTTTACCAAGCTGGCTCCTCAGAAATGTTTGGTCTAGTACAAGCAGTACCCCAAAGCGAGACAACACCTTTTTATCCTCGCAGTCCCTATGCTTGTGCAAAAGTTTACGCCCACTGGCAAACAATAAATTACCGCGAGTCCTACAATCTTTTTGCTTGTAACGGTATATTATTTAACCATGAATCACCTCGTCGTGGTGAAACATTTGTGACTCGCAAAATTACAATGGCAGTGGCTCGCATTGTTGCAGGTAAACAAAACAAAATTTACATGGGCAACTTAGATGCTAAACGCGATTGGGGTTATGCGAAAGACTATGTACGCGCCATGTGGTTGATGCTACAGCAAGAATCCGCAGATGATTATGTAATTGCAACAGGGGAAACTCATTCCGTCCGTGAATTCTTGGAATTAGCCTTTAGTTATGTAAATTTAAATTGGCAAGATTACGTAGAGTTTGATGAACGCTATCTACGCCCTGCCGAAGTCGATTTATTAATTGGTGATGCAACAAAAGCTAGAGAAAACTTAGGTTGGACGCCTTCTGTTAGTTTTGAGGAATTAGTAGCCTTAATGGTGGAAGCTGACCTACAAGCGTTTGGCTTAAGTTCACCAAATGCTAAAGTCGGCCAGGTAATAAAGGACAATGCCATGATTCGTCAGGAATTAGGTATTCTCCACTTCTAATTATATTTTAGTTATGGAAGAAGCTATGACCGGCTTGGAGTTGAAGAATAAAAGAATTTTAGTCACCGGAGGCGCTGGTTTTATAGGTCGTCAGGTAGTGCAACAGTTATATAAAGCAGGTGTCAATCCTGAGAAAATAACTGTCCCGCGATCGCACTCCTGTGACCTAACAGTGATGGATAATTGCCAGCGGATAGTTGACCAACAAGATATTATTATCCATCTAGCAGCCCATGTAGGGGGTATTGGTTTAAATAGAGAAAAACCAGCCGAATTATTCTACGACAACTTAATGATGGGCACTCAGCTAATTCATGCCGCATATCAAGTTGGAGTAGAAAAATTTGTCTGCGTAGGTACTATTTGTGCTTATCCAAAATTTACCCCAGTCCCCTTTAAAGAAGATAACCTGTGGAATGGCTATCCAGAAGAAACCAACGCCCCCTATGGTATAGCTAAAAAAGCCTTATTAATACAATTAGAAGCATACCGCCAACAATACGGATTTAACGGCATTTATCTATTACCCGTGAATTTATACGGGCCAGAGGATAACTTTGACCCCAGAAGTTCCCATGTCATCCCCGCATTAATACGTAAAGTGCATGAAGCTCAACTAAAGGGAGAAAAGCAATTACCTGTATGGGGTGATGGAAGTCCAACCCGTGAATTCTTGTATTCAGAAGATGCCGCAAGGGGTATCGTTATGGGTACACAGTATTACAATGATTCCGCCCCAGTGAACTTAGGCACCGGTTATGAAATCTCTATCAAAGATTTAATCACCTTAATTTGTGAGTTGATGGAGTTTGAGGGAGAAATTGTTTGGCAAACAGATAAGCCTAACGGACAACCCCGTCGCTGTTTAGATACTTCTAGGGCTAAAGAGGCTTTTAACTTTACAGCCCAAGTGGACTTTAAACAAGGATTAAAAAATACCATTGATTGGTATCGAAAAAATCATGGCTAAAAAATCAAATTCTTTTTTTCAAGCTTCTAATCCAGAACAAATTTGAGTTTCAATGAATCTTTAGGTATTAGTGGTCTGTCACACCTTCTTTGTCGAGTAAGAGATAGAACCGCGCTCGTAGCCAAGAACGCCAAGTTAAGAGTTAGAGAGAGATATCAAAGTCAGAAACGCGGCTAAGGACCGAGAGGCATTTCTATCTTTGTATAACTCAGAACTCTTCTTCGTGTCCTTCGTATCTTAGTGGTTCAAATTTAAACCCAATAAAAATGATGTAACAGACCTTTGTTAGCTAAAAAGTATGGGCAAAGTTATAGATAAAATTGAATTGCGGCGTCAGTTGCTTTCGACTCGTCAATCAATGTCGGATTTTGATTGGCGACAGAAAAGCTTAAGGATTTGTGAGAATCTACTAACCTCTTGTTTATTTAGGCAAGCTGAAACAGTTATTGCCTATTTTAGCTTTCGTAAAGAGCCTGACTTAAGTTATCTGTTTTCCAATACTAACCATCAACATATAAATTGGGGATTTCCTCGCTGTGTAGGAAATTCCCTTGTTTGGCATCTGTGGAAACAAAATGATAAATTAGCTATCGGTAAATATGGTATTACTGAACCTTTAGCAGATGCGCCAATGATAGAAGCTGCAAAAGTTGATTTAATTCTTGTCCCCTGTGTAGCTTGTGATTACCAGGGTTATCGCTTAGGCTATGGCGGCGGTTATTATGACAGGTTTTTAACTATGGCAGGCTGGGAAGAAAAACCAACTATTGGTATTATCTTTGATTTTGCCTTTTTACCCCAATTACCCATTGACCCTTGGGATAAGAAACTGGATGCAGTTTGTAGTGAAATAGATTTTAGAAATCTGAGTACTATTTGAAGTCAAGATTGTTGTCAATATGTCTTGAAATAGAAATAATATATTGCTGCAATTATCTGAATACCACAGAAACAGACTACAAATCCACAGAAGCGCAAAATCTAAATTTTCTAATGAGTCAATCCACAGCCGCCAAATCTAAAAGCCTACATTACCTATGGATATATGGTTTATTAATTATCATTGCTGTACTAACCCTTTTTCCTTTACTTTGGTTAGTTAGCACTTCTTTAAAATCCCCGACGGAAAATATCCTGCAATTTCCACCACAGTTACTACCATCTCAACCAACTTTAGATAATTTTTTCTCTGTTTGGCAAAATTACCCTTTTGCTCAATATCTTTTTAACAGCACTTTGGTTGCAGGATTAACAGTCAGCTTAAACTTACTATTTTGTGCATTGGCAGCTTATCCCTTAGCAAGACTATCTTTTCCTGGTAGGGACTGGATTTTCATTGCCATCGTAGCCACAATCATGATTCCTTTCCAGATTGTCATGATTCCTCTTTATATTCTGGCTGTACAATTGGGGCTAAGAAATAGTTACCTGGGAATGATTTTTCCTAGTTTAGCTAACGCCTTTGGAATATTTTTGCTGCGGCAGGCGTTTATGGGCGTACCCAAGGAAATGGAAGAAGCGGCAAGAATGGATGGCTGTTCGGAACTAGGATTATGGTGGTATGTCATGCTCCCAGCAATCCGACCAGCCCTAGTGACTTTAGCTATTTTTGTATTTATTGGTTCCTGGGGTGATTTTCTTTGGCCCTTGATTATTATTCAAGACGAAAATCTATATACCTTACCATTGGGAGTTCAAGAATTAGCTAGTGCCCTAGATTTCGATTGGCGTTTAGTAGCGGCTGGGTCTGTAATCTCAATTTTACCAGTTCTAATATTTTTTCTTTTCTTACAACGTTATATTGTACCGACTGAAACAGCCAGCGGTGTTAAAGGTTAGTTAATTAATAATAATTAATTCATTAATTAATTTATTAATTCATTAATATGCCCCCTTTTTATTGAATACCACCCAAATGGTTTTAAATATCAGTATAAAATCATAATTAATAGACCATTTGCGTTGGTATTCTAAATCCATCATTACAACACTTTCAAAATCCTTAATATTAGACCTACCATTGACTTGCCACTCTCCTGTCATACCGGGCTTAACCCTTAATCTTTCCCAGTGGTGCGGTTCATAATTAACAACTTCATCAGGAGTGGGCGGACGAGTCCCAACTAAACTCATTTCTCCGGTTAAAACATTCCAAAATTGGGGTAATTCATCTAAACTTGTTTTTCTTAAAAATTTACCCACAGGGGTAATGCGTGGGTCATCGCTAGATTTAAAAATATGCCCCTTGACTTCGTTTTTAACTAGGTGTTTCAGTTTCTCCGCTTCAATCACCATAGACCTAAACTTCCATATTCGGAAAGTGCGACCGCCAAGACCACAACGAATTTGAGAATAAAATATTGGGCCGGGGTCATTTATATATGTAGCAAAAGCAATAGGAAGAGCAAAAATAAATGTAATACTTAGTCCAACAATTGCTCCAAAAATATCAATTAGTCTCTTGGTATTACTTGTAACAGAAGGATGCCACGGTTTTTGCCATGTGTATAGATAATTAGCTTTATTTATTAAGGCATTGTATACTATACTGTCATTGGAATTACTAGTATATTTATATACTTTCATTTACTTGTATTAATTACTTAAGTGTATATTAATTGATCAATATAATCAATCTATTTTACTTTTGAAAAGCGAAAAATACTAAGTTTACATAATCTTTGAAAAACATAGGCTATTTTTAAAATTTACGTATTTTTACCAAGGTATTTAAAAAATATAATACTTTAAGATTCATTATGACCTAAAAGCAAAAAACCAGCCTTATTAAATAAACCTGGTTTTTTGCTTTCAGGTTAATTAACGCCAATAGAAAAATTTACGGTGTAGGGTTCTTTTAGAGATTGTTTGGTGATGTTGGCTATATAACCAATATAGCGTTTGAGTGATTCTAATTGTTCTGGCTTTGGGCGATAGGCTAAGCTACCTTGTTTTTCAAATAAAGTAGATTTTTGAATGGCTTTATAATCAGCATTTTCTTGAGAACTTTTTGTCAGCCAAAGAGAATCTACGGGGTTTGGTAATAAGCCTGGAGGTAGAGAACCTTCAAGGAAGGCTAATAAACGTTGTTGACAACTACGAGTATTAATACCTTGTTCTTCAAATAGTTGAATTACTTCACCAAAAGAAACAGGACGATTGGGTAATATTTTTAGCAATTCAGTAAACAAGAAATAATCTGTATACTGTTGTCTTGGTGTTTCTAAAACTTGGGGATGTAAAGGTAGCATTGCTAAACCATATGCCACTCTGCTGCAGGTGGGAGAACCATTTTCTCCCACATATAAATCTTGGATAATTTTTGCACTGGGAAGTTTTTGCCGCAGCCAGCGACTAACTGCTGCTAATGTGGTGGTGCCTCCTGTTAATATTGCTTGATTAATAGCTTCTGTAGGAATACCGCGAGCTACGAGTAGTCTGTTTAATTCTCTATTTAGGCGGCGGACAAAGGGGACAAAAACTTGAGTTTCTAAATCTCGTCGCTGTAGAGTCCACCGTTGGTCTGCTAGTTCTAGGGTAAAGGTTTCCTGGTGTTGGAGGATTAATTTTAAAGCCATTACGGCATCTAGCGTTGCTTGTCCTAAAAGAGAGCTTTCTAATTTTTGTTGAAGGCGAATGCGATCGCTTAAATCTGGTTCTCCTGGACGGGGTAATTCTATTTGCTCTAACTCTAGTCCATGCCAGCGCATTTGGTCTAAACCAGGAATTGTTGGTTGCCAATGCCAAGGGTTACTAGTGAAGGTTTTGCCATCAGTGGGTTTGCCGATACGAGATTCTCTATATTTGGGTGGATACAGTAATTGGCAAAATATGTCTTGCTCTATTCCTTTACCAGCATAGGAAAAGCTATGGAGCATAAAATCGCTGTGGGCTAATTCTTCTAGTTTTTCTGGTAAATCTACCAACGCCATTTCTGTAGTGCTAGCGCCGATATTGATAATTAGGGTTCCTCCGACTGGACGTTGCTCGCTTGTTTTGGCTGTTATGGAACTAGAGCGCTTGGGAAATGTTACGATTTCGCCATTTGCTCCATCTAATTCGCTTAGCAAACAGGCAATGGCTTCTTCTATGAAAAATACTTGTTGGGGGTGTTGGATTAGTTTGGTATTTAGTAAGGCTTCTCTGATATTAAAGCGATATTGTTCTGACCAATTAGAAGGACAAGTACAAATTACTCCTGCTAATTTGTTGATAATTTTGCTGTAAGTCGCTTTAGAGAAGCCGTTTACAGATGCTGTTAAGCCTAAGGTAGTACTTTGGCTGTCTGATTTAAGTGTGAGTAATAATTTGGAGAGCGATCCCACTACCCAAGCAAGGGGCACGGTAGAAAAATCGTTTAACAGTAGAGTTGGTTCCCATTTCTGGTTTAAGCTATGATAGGGAATCGCAATTTGTAAAAAAGGCTTTAACTCAGCGGATAGTCGATTATGGGTCTGGTTTTGTGATTGGTTAGAATCAAATTCTCCAACTTTTTCCCTAGCAACTGCAGCAGGTATTTCAGAGTCATGTAAATCTGAATTTTCGCCATCGAGATTGTCGCGTTCAATCCTAGGTAAATATACTTCTGCTGGCAAACGGAAAGTACGAGGCAAGGAATTTGCCCCAATTTCTCCTTCCCCAGTCCAATAAAGAGGATATATCTCATTAGTAGAACGGTTTAATAAAGCAGCAGAAATTCCAGTGGTACCTATATCAATCCCTAAATACCAGATTGAATTTTCGTCATAATTATCATTATTATCTGGAGAGTTTGTACTATTGCTACCAATAAATGGCAAAGTTTCTTGTAAATTCTCTGTATTATCTAACAGCAAACCTTCTGAAGGACTTAAATCTAACTTTTCGGGAATTGACTCTTGTAATTCTTGCCTAGAGGTCTTTTGTCCATCAAACTTGGCTAAATCCCTATCTAAAGCTTTGAAATTTTCCTCATCCAGGGATATATCAAATACAGAAGTAAGCTTTTTATCATCAGAAACAATTAAATTCTCTGTAGCAGAGGCTTGAATATAATCATCCCCAACCCAACCAAGGGTTGCATCAGCCATAGTTGCTTCTGTTTGTAATGCTAATTCTCTCTCGTCTAATAAATCCGTGAGAGCCGTTATTGTATCTGTTGGCAAAACTCTAGAAACAACTTTTTTTGTTTCGACTTCTTGAATCTTTGTCGAAGTAGATACTACAGTATTTACTTTTTTTCCTTGATTTATTTCTAACGATGCCCCATCCATTTCCTCCAGCCAAGGGTCTGGAAGTGATGCCAAAACAGAGTTGGTGTCTGAAACTTCTTCTTCAACAGGCTCCAGCGTCATTACAATATCGGCTAATTTTTCCTCAGGAATCGGAATAGGAGTAATTTCCTCAATAGTCTTAATTGGCTCGACATTCTGGGAATTAGTGACATTTGTGACATTAGTAAGATTAGCTACATTGATTAACGATTCTACAATCACATTATCTTTTACAAGCTTTGATTCTTGTTGTTTATGGATTTTTTCTGTAACTAATTGTTCTGTAACTAATTCTTCTTCAGCTAATGCTTCATCAGTGTATTCTTTGAGTTTATTGCTGGCAATATTTTCTTCTAGTAGAAATATATTGTTATTTTGTTCACTCTTATTTTCATGATTATTTTCATTGACTGCTTCTTCGGCGACTACTACTGTTTGTAGTATTTCTTTGTCAATGTCTTTATCTGCCAGGGGTTTTAATGAAATATCTTCGGATTTTGCTGTTAAATTGCTAACTTGACCTTTTGTTTCCTCTGTTTTGATGGAAGCTTTGATGGGAATAGTGGAACTAACAACTTGCTCAAAATCAAAAAAACTTTCATCACCAAATAAACTCGCGTAAAGTTGGTCTACCTCATCATCTGAAGCAGATAGAATTTCTTGCTGGGAAGGGACTGTGGTAGTAACGGATGGTGGTGGATTTTGTGGTGGAGGACTTTCTGGTTGAATCCCTAACTCTAGCAGTAGGGTATCTAAATCATCTGTAGTAGAAACTTCCTCTACTTTTACTTCCCGCTTAATATTAATCTCATTAGGGGGAATCGGGGTTATGGGAGGCGGAGGGGTAATCGAGGGTGTTGGGGGAGATGGAGACTTTCCCAGTGTATCGCCGGAATTTGGAAGAAGGATAGTTGATGGCGGTTTATTGACGGGAGTTTGTTGTAGTTGGTAGGTTATATTATTTATTAGTTTAGTTAATACTTCCTCTCCTTGAGTCCCTTGGTTATGCATTCTCCCCAAAGACTGCGATAAGGAATCGTGATAGGTGTTGACATTGCGTTGAAGGGACTCAAATACTACATTTACAGTACTATCTAAGCTTAATATTTTTTGGTCTAATTCCTTGGTAAGTTCTGCTAACCGTTGCAATTGCTGTGGTGCTTGCTGGGGTGATGATTGTTGTGTTTGAAGATTATTTTGATTTAAAGACGTTACAGGTTGGTTATTACTGGAATAAATGGCTGTTTCTGACAATATTGCACCAGAGTTGAGACGACCTTTGGCTACCTGTAGAAATTCGGCAATTATTCGCTCTTGATTGGCGACCTGTTGAGCTAAAGAATTATTATGTAATTTTTTTTGCTCCAATTGGCGAATTTCCTCCACAAGGATTTGCCTTTCTTTAAGAAGGTTTGTTAATTCTGCCTTTAGTGGAGCAATTAAAGCAGATAATTCTCCCTGAAGTTGCTGTGGGGAAGGTTCGTTAATAACCTGCTGATTAATATCTGGTTGAGTTGGTTGTTCAATCTCTTTACCCGTCCATTTTGCTAATAAGCGGGATGACGATAGTTTTTGGTCAGATTGCTTTTCATTTTCTTCCAAGCCAGTCAGAAAATCACGAATACTTTCTAATATATGGCGTGGCTGATTTTCCTGTTGAGATAAGAATTTAGATAGGCGCTTATTTGTAAGCAAGCTTTCAATATCTGCAATCAGGTTTTGAATTTCTGCTATGCGACTACTCACAGTGATTTACCTTAGCTTTGATTGTGTAAAGAAACAAATTGGATTTTTATTATCGATTGCAAGCAATATTAGCTTAGTATTAGGTAGTTAAGCTTTTAAATTTAGTCCTCTTTGGTTGACACCAGTGGATTAGCAAAAATAGCTGACTTTGATTATTATCATTCTTGGTTGTACATACTATCAACTTATAAAAATAGGGTGACTAGCTCAAATATTAGCTATTTGGTTATGAATTGTACCTTGGTTATGGTTTTGGGCAACACTTTTACATGATTTGCAGCCTCATCTAAAAAAGACTAAGGCATAATATAGAGTCGGACTTAGACTATGGCATTGTTTAGTTTTGTTATGGAAAGAAACTATGCTGTTATAGCCCAGGCAGTAAATTATGCTGTAGTTTGGTTGTATATATTCTTGCTTGTATTAATAACATGCCCTAATGGAAGAAAGATACCAAACCAATCCCTTTTTCCAAGGCTTGCCACCGGAGGCGGTAGAAGCTGCTCTCACGCATCTTGTAACTCGTACTCACCCAGGAAACCAAGTTATTCTCTTGGAAAATGACTGGGGTGGTTCAGTGTACTTTATTTTAGAAGGATGGGTCAAAATTCGCACTTATAATTTAGAAGGTAAAGAAGTTACCCTTAACATTCTGGGTCAAGGTGAATTATTTGGGGAAATGGCAGCCTTAGATGAAGTCCCACGGTCTACAGATGTTATTACTTTAGCTCCTACTATGATTGGTAGTATGCCATCCCAGGATTTTGTTAAGCTAGTGACAACAGAGCCTATAGCTGGGGTTAGATTAGCTCAACTAATGGCACGTCGTCTACGGCAAGTTAATCGTAGATTACGTCTACGGGAATCAGATAGTCAGTCAAGGGTGGCGGATACTCTCTTGTTTTTGGCAGAGGGACAAGGGAAAAAAGGACAAAAAGGCACCGAAATTCCAAATTTACCTCATCGGGAGTTAAGCAGTTTAAGTGGGCTGGCTAGGGAAACAGTAACGCGGGTCTTGACAAAGCTAGAAAAAAAAGGCTTGATTAAACGAGACACAGACATTATTTGTATTCCCGATATTACAGCCCTAGAACAAACAATTGTTTAATTTTTTATGACTAAAACTCCCAAGTGGAGGAATTAAAACCACCTCATCTTCTGAATTATCTAAAATTCTGTGAAACATAATTTAAGTAAGCCTCAATTAGTTGTTGATGCTCCTCTAAGGATGGTGGAAACTGCTTTTTTAGCAAGTACTGCCAGTCTTATTTGGTTTATTAACTTTTTCTTCCCCTTTCCAATACTCAGAATATTTTTCCCTACTCCTATTGCCCTAGTTTATCTTCGGTGGGGCAAAAGAGCTGCTTGGATGGCTGCCATAGTCTCTGGTTTACTTTTATCTGTTTTGATGGGACCTACCCGAAGTATTTTATTTGTCATGCCTTTTGGGTTTATGGGGGTTCTTTTGGGGGCTACTTGGCATCGCAATGTCCCTTGGATTGTGTCTATTAGTTTGGGGACTTTATTGGGTAGTTTGGGAGTCTTTTTCCGGATATGGTTACTTTCTATTTTATCTGGAGAAGACCTCTGGATTTTTGTAATTAATCAGGTTACAGATTTTTTAGAGTGGTTATTTTTACGAATCGGATTATTAGCCGCCCCTAGTGTTTTGTGGATTCAATTGGCAGCGATCGCCCTTGTTGTGTTTAATAATTTTTTATATTTATTTATCATTCATATTGCTGCATGGCTTCTTTTAGATAGATTAGGTAATCCTATCCCCAGACCTCCCCGGTGGGTACAGATACTTATGGATTATGAATAGAGTTATTTGATTAGGACTTACGCAAAGGATTGATAGTCCTATTTCATTAAACTGAGGTTATTCAAGCATGTCTAGAGATTCTTCTCTTCACTTTGTTGCTCGACTAATGACAGAAAATCGTTGTTTTGCATAAGTCCTGTTGATGAATAATTAACTTCTTTCACAAAAATTTTTATACACGCAATAGCGGAGCGTGGCACTCCCGTGCCATAGACTCATACCAATGGTTAGCCATAGCCTAGGCGCAAAGGGTGTCCGAAAAAACTCTTGCTTGATGACCAGTATTTGTAACTGGTCATCGGGCACAAAAAGTTTTAATTTATTAATTCAATTTTTGTCGGTTCCGGGTGTAGGAGTTTATTTAATAGAGAAATTGGACGTTGGCCGTAGGGCCAAGCAAAAGCATGGCGAAAAGCAGCATCTTGACATGCTTGTAATTGCTCAAAACTAATAATGTCGTAAGTCAGCAAATTTTCATATTCAAAGGGCAGTCTGACATTATGTAAACCAGCGTTGTCTGTACAAATGGCAATATCTACCCCAGCTTCAAAGCAAAGGTCAAATACTCTTTTCAGTTGGCGAATATCTTCTAGGGTGCCTGTTTTGAGATAGGTAGTAGGACAGACTTCTAAACACTGCTGTTGTTTTGCCACTTCTTTTAGCAGTTCTGGATACATTAATGGAATTTGTATGCCATGTCCTATCCTCATTAAATAAGGTAGAAGTTCTGGATAACAGCCAGCTTTTGTCTCGTATAAATGTCCTGTGGTGCTTAACCCTGAAGACAAAGCGTATTGGTATAATTGTACGAATTCTTCCAGGCGATCGCTGTAGTAACTATCCCCTCCTGCAACATCAATAGCACACACATATTGTCTATTTTGTGCGGCTAAATCAATAATTGCCTTGTTTACCTCATAGGGAAGGCGAGAGTGCATACACAAAATTTGACTGGTGACTATGGGATGTTCTGGTAATTGGCTGGCTTTGCCTACCACTTCTACTACCTCAGCCATTTTATCAATCCTCTGGGATTGACTTAAATGTTCTGGTGTCCGTAGGTAGGGAGTATAGCGTAGTTCTAAGTATGCCAAATTTTCAAAAATATACGCGCCTCTGAGAAGCCGATAGATAAAATAGGGCAAAGTCTCTATTGTTTGCACGCTCTCTACCAAGGTATGCAACTCTAGATATTCGTCTAAGGTATTGCGAGGGCGAGTGTAAAACTCTTCAAAGTTTTCATATTGAGTAAATCTGGCTGTCTGTTCGGAGGAATGGCGTTCAAAATATCGCCATAGGACTCGCGGTACCACCGAACCACCTAAATGCCGATGTAATTCAGCGTATAAAGCCATAGTGATTTTATATCAATAAATTTTAATTATTTTTAACAGTAACAAAGAAAAAAAACAACCTACACTAGGATAATTTTTGTATAAGTTTTGTTTAATAATTTTTGTATAGTACGGTAAAAAACTAATTTAAGTTTTCTTGTCTGACTTCAAATAGCTTTGTATTCAGTGTTTATGACTGTTTTAATGGATTCCAAAAGTTCCTGTGCTGTATAAGGTTTAAGTAAAAAAGCTTTCACGACTGTGCTAGAGTCATCAGCTAATTTTTGATTTGATGGCAAACCACTTGTAGCAATTATTTTTACATTTGGATTTATTTTCTCTAAAGTACGGATAGCCATAGTCCCTGGCATTGATGGCATCATCATATCAAGGAGTATTAAACTTATTTCCCAGCGATGGTCTGCATATAAAGAAACAGCTTCTATTCCATCACTTGCTACTATAACTCTATAATCGTATAGCTCTAAGTAACTCTTGGTTGTCTCCCGAATACCTTTTTCATCATCTACCACTAGAATTAATTCTCCATTTCCTATCTGTGGTTTTTTTTCTTGGGATGTTGTTTCTGGTGTTGGGTATAGCTTTTGTTTGATTCCGTTTGCTATCACATCATCAGTTGCATTATTGAAGCGATCGCCTATGTTAGACATCTCCGGTTTAATCTCTACGGCGGGTAGATAGATTTTAAATTTTGTGCCTTTAGAAATTTCACTATAAACGCTAACAAAACCATTATGTTTTTTAATAATACCTAAGGTAGTCGCAAGACCTAAACCTGTGCCCTTTCCAACTTCTTTGGTTGTAAAAAATGGCTCAAAAATCCTCTCTTGAACTTCTGGTGACATGCCAACACCATCATCTACAACACTAATAACAAGGTATGACCCTTCTTTAGCATCTACATTCATTTGAGCATAGTGCTGATCTATAATTGTATTCTCAGCAAAAATACTTAAATTTCCACCATCTGGCATTGCATCGTTAGCATTTACAACCAAATTCATTAATACTTGGTGTAATTGAGTTATATCCCCAGAAACATACCAAAGGTTATCTGGCATATTAAGATGGCACGATATGGACTTGGGAAAAGTTTGTTTAATTATTTGCTCAATTTCCCTAATTAAATGGTTAATTTGAATCAGACTTTGTTTAGTTTCTACTCCACGGGCAAAGGATAATACCTGCTTGACTAAATTAGCCCCACGTTTAGCATTGTTTTCTAAGGTTTTGAGCAATTCTTGGCTTTGGTCATCCTTTAATTTTATTTGTAGTAACTGTACTGACATTAAAATTGGAGTCAGTATGTTGTTTAAGTCATGGGCAATACCCCCAGCTAAAGTACCTATACTTTCTAAACGCTGGGAGCGTAGTAATTGTGCTTCAATTTTTTTCTTTTGAGTAATTTCTGTATTAACACTAAGAATAGACTTTGGGCGTCCATTATCATCTTGCACCAAAGTCCAACTACTTTGGACAATAATCGGCGTACCATCTTTTTTAATTTGGTTTAGCTCCCCTTGCCACGAACCATATTCAAGGACATTACATAAGACCTCTGTTATTTCAGGCGATACATCTTTTTTATATAAAATTTGGGAAATATTTTGATCTAATACTTCTGATATTCGCCAACCATAAAGAGTTTCTGCGCCTTTATTCCAAAATAAAATATTTCGCTCTAAATCCTGCACCATAATGGCATCAGTAGCTATGGAAAGAAGGGCTGCTTGTTCCCGAATTTTTATTTCTTGCCTTTTACGCTTTGTAACATCCCTTGTTACAGCCAAATGTAAAAAACTTTTATCAGCCTCATTCCATAAAGGGACTGCATGGGTTTCCATCCATCGATGGGTACCTCTATTGCCAATAATCTCAAACTCTAAAACTTCCTTATTCCCTTGACAAACACTGTTATGAAGTTGCCTAAAAGCTTCTTGATACTCTGGTAGTACGCCAGCAAATACTGATTTTCCAATTACTTCCTCTGGTGTTTCTACTTCTAGCATTTCTAATCCAGAAGTGTTAATTTCTAACAATGTCCCATCTGTGGCAATTAATTTGACACATTCAGGCTCCGCGTCAATCATCACCCTTAAGCGATTCTCACTTTGGCGTAATTCAGATTTTGCTTGTTTTAATCGCAAAATATAGCGCCTTAGTAAATAGTACAGGAGTTTCAGTGAAAGTAAATCGCCAACAACGGCAATAATAAATGTAACAAGTGTATTACTCGCTGCATTTTGGGAATCCATTATTTGTTTATCTAGTTTTTTCTGTTCGTTTTCCTCTAATTTGCCAATAATTTCTTGAATATCAAATACTATCTGCTTCTCTTTCCTATATAAAACAGAATTATTAGTATTTCTTCTAATTAAGGGACTTTCTAAAGTTAATTCTTCGTCTAGGATGTTTAAACGCTGAATAATTTTCTTGTTTAATAAGCTAAATTGTTGTTTCTGAGAATCCCCAAGGGCTAAAAGTTTTAAATTTTCCAGATTTATTCTAGTTTCTTGCTTAGTTTGGTTATACTTTTCTAAGTAATATTCATCACTAAGTAACAAATAAGTACGCTGATCACTTTCAGTGCCTTTTAAAGTTGATAGTGTTTTTTCTAGCTGAATTATAACTTCATGGGAATGTGTCACCCATTTTTGGTCGTGCATTACCTTAACAGTTCGACTGTAGGAGATAATCGCATGAGCCGCAACAATAGCCAAACATAGCGCTAAAACTGCAGTGAGCTTTGTAATTGTCGATAATTTCATCCTAACATTTTCCTTCTTACCGCCATAAGCACGCACAAATACAAGAATTAAAAGTATCATCATTAATCATCAGTCCAGTGCGGCTCATCGTGATTAATAATCAAAAAATAAACAATATACAGTCATTAAAATATTACTTGTAATTACTGAGTTATCAAAAATCTCATCAATACTAACTTACAGTATCTTTTTGGTAGTAAAGAGCAAAAAATCATACTAAAACAGAATATAAATATACCTTTGTTTAAGAGACTTTAATGACAAAATTAATAGCAAATTTACGGTATAAAAAAAAGTAAATATTGTTACATTTATAAGATTATTTTCTAATTTTATTGTGCCATAATCTATATATTTTCATGATATTTATAGCCGAATTCATATTAATCAGTAGAATATAAATGCTTTTTATACAAATAATTTAAACTATAAATAAAAAGATGAAAATATAAAATTATACCTATTATAACAAAATTCTTAGATATTTATGACTGTTAAAATTATTATACATACAGCTTTAAGAATAGATTATCTGGATAATTTGAAATAATATTTACAAAAGTTAATCAAGTATGGGATTTTAGAAAAAAATAGGAGAAAAAAGGTTAAATGAGAATATTAGCAACAAAAAAACTTGAAATTGCCATAGTTTTCTGAAAAGTCAAGATTTTTAATCATAGAAAGTATTTTTATATCGGGCTTAGTGATAGCTTCTACCTTTCAGCATTTACGGAAAAGATTCCTTATGATAACGAGCAAAACAAAGAGCAGTAAAGCATCTGTTGAGATTTTTAGCTTCATTTCATTACGCGACTAATGACATAAATTCGTTGTTTTGCATAAGTCTTACCTGTATGAAAAATTTGAATGGCGGCTGTTGACAGAAGTTACTTTAACTATAGATAATTGTTGTTTGTGAAAACTTTAGCTTGCATAAGAAAAAATTGGCTAACGTTATTGTTATAGGTGCCCAGTGGGGCGATGAAGGAAAAGGTAAAATAACTGATTTACTAAGTCGCTCTGGAGATGTTGTAGTACGTTACCAAGGGGGTGTCAACGCCGGACACACAATTGTAGTTAAGGGTCAAACCTTTAAGCTACATTTGATTCCCTCTGGTATTTTATACCCAGATACGGAATGTATTATCGGGTCAGGTACAGTCATAGACCCAAAGGTTTTGATTCAAGAACTTGACCAACTAGATAAGTTAAATATTTCGACGGATAATCTGTTTATAGCAGAGACAGCTCACGTGACCATGCCTTATCATCGCTTGATTGACAAGGCATCAGAAGAACGACGTGGTAATCATAAAATAGGAACCACGGGTCGAGGAATAGGACCAACTTATGCCGACAAATCCGAAAGGACAGGCATTCGGATGTTGGATTTGATGGATACTCAGGGGCTGAGCGAGCAGTTAGAGTGGACGATTAATTATAAAAACGTCATTTTAGAAAAGCTTTACAATCTACCGCCCCTTAATCCACAAGAGGTAGTTAAGGAATATTTAGGATATGCAGAGCGTTTAAGACCTTATGTTACAGATACTTCATTAAAAATTTATGATGCCATTGAGCGGCGTCGTAACATTTTATTTGAAGGCGCCCAGGGAACATTACTCGATTTAGACCACGGAACTTATCCCTATGTGACTTCCTCTAACCCAGTGGCTGGAGGGGCTTGTGTTGGGACTGGTTTAGGACCGACAATGATTGACCGGGTTATTGGGGTGGCGAAAGCTTATACCACTCGTGTTGGTGAGGGGCCATTCCCCACTGAATTGGATGGGGAGTTAGGCGAATTGTTATGCGACCGTGGTGCTGAATTTGGTACTACCACTGGGCGGAAGCGTCGTTGTGGTTGGTTTGATGCAGTCATTGGTCGTTATGCTGTCCGAATTAATGGTTTAGATTGTTTAGCCATTACTAAATTAGATGTTCTTGATGAGTTAGAGGAAATTCAAGTTTGTGTCGCCTATGAAGTCAATGGCGATCGCTCTGAAAATTTTCCCACAAGTTCGCGGAAGTTTACAAGCTGTCGGCCGATATATAAAAAATTACCGGGATGGCAAGAGTCAACTAGTCACTGTCGTTCATGGGAAGAATTACCAAAGAAAGCGCAGGATTATTTAAAATTCTTGGCTGAATTGATGAAAGTCCCTGTCGCTATCGTTTCTTTAGGAGCAAGCCGCGACCAAACAATTATTTTGGAAGACCCAATTCACGGTCCAAAACGTGCATTGTTACATCCAGACGGAACTCCGGTATCATTACTTAGTGCGTAAAAATAAAAAAGTCCTATGTCACTGACAATCGAATGCAAAACACGCCCAGAAGGTAGTAAGCCTAATGCATTACGTCGTTCTGGTTTCCTTCCTGCTAATTTATACGGTCACAATGGGACTGAATCTATCTCCCTTGTTGTAGAAACAAAGTTAGTGGAGCGTCTTTTAAAGAAAGCTGCTGTCAATAAAACTGAAGTTGAAGTCACTATCCCTGATTTGTCTTGGACTGGTAAGACAGTTATTAAGGAAGTACAAACTCATCCTGCTAAAGGTACTTGTTATCACCTTAGTTTTTTTGCTACTAAGGAATCCTAGCTTTCTTGCCGTAAGCCCCGCAATATAACGATTGTGGTTGATGTTGGGATATAAAGCCCTGAACAGTTAAACACTCTTTAAAATGTTTTTGACCTCACTGTGTCAACATGACTTAAGTTTTAAGTTTATACCAGGCTAATGCCTGGTTTTTTACTATTCTTATTTTTTATCTGTAATAAATTTATGACTAATAGACCGTTAAAAACCTGAGTTCGACGTAACAAAATGACCCAAAACATTAGATATAAAGCTTTTCGCTGAAAAACGGATTCGGGCTTTGTTCTCAAGAAGACTTCCATAATAAGAATAAGACTCATATTCTCAATAAATCGCTTGAATTATCAATAATCGTCGTCAAAAAGTACCTAGAACATTTGGTCTGAAAGCTTGTCTGATAAGCTTTTCAAG